>Ga0268386_10003823_pt1 | contig 11022 bp, 9 predicted proteins | sample RVTome_15_FD_200260 | JGI IMG/M metagenome (GOLD analysis project Ga0268386, IMG submission 200260) | Soil microbial communities from uranium-contaminated site in the Upper Colorado River Basin, Wyoming, United States - RVT150D86... ... | reverse complement strand
GGCGAGGCTCATCTCCTCCGGCTGCAGGAGTGCGCGCAAGGCGTCGCGCTCGGCCGGGGGAAAGCTGAAGAGGCCCCACCGCCGGTTCGAATCGAGGTCGTGAGCCTCCCGCAGCTCGTAGGTGCCCTCGGGCAGCCCCTCCGGAACCCAGCCCCGTTCGATGGCACCCGCCGCGCGTGCATCGGCCAGCGTGGCGTAGGACGCCGTCACCACCTCCAGATTCCGGCAGGCTGATATCCCCAGGCCCGTAGCCAGGATGGCCAGACCCCCGAACGACGACACCGTCGATCGCACCATGACGGTTCAGTTCATCCCGAAACGCGATGATGCCGTCAAGGGGGCCGATCTCAGCGCCGATCGAGGAGGTCGACGAGCGTCCTGCCGGTCTCCGCGGGTGGAGGGAACCTGCGCGCCGCTCTTCAGCGTCACGAAAAACTCTCCGTCGATTCAGGGCTCATGCGCGCCGATCAGGCTCTCAGTTTCGCGGACGATGACCCAGCGAGCACCGGTTGAGGCCCGGACGGCTCGGATTATCGCTGGTGCGGCGCCGCTTTCACGGGCTCTCACGCTCCTGCGCCTGGTCCGTCAGCCGGCGCCATGTGAGTACGTGCCGCAACACGCCTTCAGGCCGTTCGACATCCGCTTCCAGGATCAGCAGGTCCCCGTCGAACCGCATCCGACGGACCTGGTGCCCACCCACCCACGCCGGGTTCAACGCGCCGTGCACGTGATGGACCACCGTGCTCCTCGCAGGATCCACTTCATAGGTCCCGAAGTAAGCGATATAGCCGGCATAGGCCGCACGCAGGTTGCGGATGCCGTTGTCGGGTCTGGAGATCGGCAATCGATCCGGCCGCATGACCTGCCCCGACATGTGTCCGAGCTCGTCGTACGTCAACCGGCCAACCGCCTCGCCAAAAGGCTTGCCGGTCGAGCCATCAGCGCGAATGCTGTCGTAGGAGAGCAGAGTCCACGTTCCGACGAGACGGTGCGACATTGGCAATGATCGTAAACTCAAAGGTACTGCGTGCCAGGCGCCACGCCGGCATCGGAGCGTGCTCCGCGACGACTGAGCCTCCAGTTAACACGAGTCAGGAGGTCACGGGTGTTTTGAGATCTTCAGGTCCAAGTCCTCCTGAACTTCTGATCTCCTGTTCAAGGTCCCTGACACCGCCGGGCGGCTGTTCAGCCAGCCGGCGTACAGCTCTGGCCGGCGATGCCGCATGAAGAGCCGGCGCGCATGGGAGGCTGACGTCGTTGCGAGATCGACGTCCGCGTAGAGGATGGCTTCCTCCAGCGCGGCGGCCCGCGCCACCACCCGGCCGTCGGGATCGCAGACGAACGACTCCCCCGAGAACGCCAGACATTCTTCGAGACCGACCCGGTTGCAGAGCGCCACGAAATATCCGTTCTGAAAGGCGGCGACCCGCATCTCGGCTTCGTACAGGCCGGCCGGCCATTCGCCGGCGGATCCTGCCTGCGGAACGACAACGAGATCCGCGCCACCCACGGCGAGCGCCCGCATGTACTCCGGATAGTGGCGGTCGTAGCAGATCGCGACCCCGAGGGCGCCCGCCTTGGTCTGGTACACCGGCGCCCCCGTGTCACCCGGCGTGTAGTAGCCCTGCTCGTGAAAGCACGGGTAGTCGGTGATGTGCACCATCCTCGTGCGGCCGAGCAGCGTCCCGTCGGCGTCGATCACGGGCGAGCAGTCGAACGCTCGATCCCCGTCGCGTTCGTAGAGGTTGAGCACGATGACAACATTGAACTCGCGGGCAGCGCGGGCGAAGCGCTCGGAAACCGGCCCTGGCACCGTTTCGGCCAGATGCAGGGGATTCCCTGCGGCCGGTCGCTGCGGATGGAACCGCTCGAAGGCGAGCTCGGCGAATGTGACGAGTTGTGCGCCGGCGCGCGCGGCAGTCTCGACCGCGGCCAGCCCGCGGGACACATTGTGTTCCCTGTCCGGCGACGCCGATTGCTGGATCAGAGCGATCTTCACGCCGATATCTTATGTGCGATCGAGCCCTTGTGTATGCTGTGGTGCATCCCGGGCTCCTGCGGCAGCCGTGGACTCGCGCCTTCGACCTGCTGAACCGGTTGCGCGCCACGAGCCCGGGTGCGAAGGCCGCCGACCTGGCGCTCCCTCTCTCAGATCCTGCCCTTGTCCTTCAGCCGCTTCTGCAGCGCCTTGCTGCCGATGCGGACCTGGCGCTTCTGGTCGAGCCGCGCGCGCTGATCCTGCTGGCGAGCCTGAAACGCCTGCTCAGCGCGCAGTTTTCCGAAGCTGGCGAGCCGTTCAGGCGCGAGATCGCCGGACTCGACCGCCGCGCGCACCGCGCAGCCCGGCTCGTGGAGATGCGTACAGTCCCGGAACCGGCACTGCGCGCCGAGCCCCTCGATGTCGGCGAATGCTCCCGTCAGCGCTTCACCCGTGTCCCAGAGCTGAAGCTCCCGCATGCCGGGGGTATCGATCAGGATCCCTCCGGCCGGAAGCACGACGAGCTGACGCGCGGTACTCGTGTGCCGGCCGCGGCTGTCGGACTCGCGCACGTCGCGCGTGCGCAGGAGGTCGCGTCCGATCAGCTGGTTCACGATCGTGGACTTGCCAACGCCCGACGAGCCGAGAAGGGCGCCGGTCTGACCGAATCCGAGATGGGTGTGGAGGACAGCCAGCGTCTCTGGCACACGCGCGGAGACCGCGTAAACCGGAACGGCCGAAGCGGCACGTCTGACCTCCTCGATCATCTGCTCGGGTCCGTCCACCAGATCGGATTTGTTGAGCACGACGACCGGCGCGGCGCCGCTCTCCCACGCCACGACCAGATACCGTTCGATGCGCCTGACGTTGAAGTCGCCGTCGAGGCCCGTGACAATGAAGACCGTGTCGACGTTCGCGGCAACGATCTGCTCTTCGGTGGGATCGCCTGCGGCGCGCCGCGAGAAGCGGCTGAAGCGCGGCAGCACCGCGCGGATGCGCGCGTCGCCGCCCTGCACGGCGCGCTCGACGGCAACCCAGTCGCCGACCGCCGGAAAGTCGATGCGGCCGGCCGCGCGGTGTCGCAAGCGCCCGGACACACGCGCGAGCAGCTCCCCTTCGTCCGTCAGGATCCGATAGATGTGCGTGTGCTCGAGGGCAACCCTGGCAGGCACCAGACCTTCGGCCGCGTAGGGCGCGAACGCCTCGGCCTGCGTTGCGCTCCACCCGAGCGCCGTGAGGTCCATGGTCCTCCAAAGCATACCGCTCCGGGCGGCGCTGGCCGAACGGCAGGCGGCAAGGTTTTTCGGCGCTCCTCCGGAGCGGTACGCGATCGCCTGCGCTACCAGACAGCCGTGCTGGATCTCGTCTTCCGGATGATGCGGAGCACCTCGGCGACGCTCCAGGCCTGTGCCACACAGCCGCGAGGCACGTACGGGGCGTCGGCGTCGAAGATCTCGCTGATCGAGCCGACGCATGCCTTGCCCAGGTGTTCCTCGAAACCCTTGACGAGTTCTGCTGCACGAGCGGTTTCCCCGGGGTGCAGCTTCAACCACGCGTCCGCGTACGGGCCTATGAGCCAGCCCCAGACCGTGCCCTGGTGATAGGCCGCGTCGCGCGATCGCAGGTCGCCGAAGTAGCGGGGCTTGTAGTCCGGGTGTCCGGGCGCGAGCGACCTCAGCCCGACGGGGGTCAGCAGCCGATCGCGCACGACTTCCAGTACCGGCTCCCAGCGCGATCGGTCCAGCACCGGATGCTCGAGCGACATCGAGATCACCTGGTTCGGCCGGCACGCCGTGTCGTCGCCGTCCTCGCCATCGACCACGTCGAACAGATACCCGCCTTCGGCATACCAGAACCGCTCGTTGAAGGACCGCCGGACGCGATCCGCTTCCTGCTCGAGATCCAGTCCTGACGGAAGGCCCTGATGCCGCGTCCACGCCTTCAGCAGGCATAGCGCGTTGTACCAGAGCGCGTTGATCTCGACAGCTTTTCCGCGTCGAGGCGTCACGACCCAGTCGTCCACTTTCGCGTCCATCCAGGTCAGCTGGTAACCCTCGGCCCCCTGACACAGCAGACCGTCCCCCGGATCCACACCGATGCCGAAACGCGTTCCGCGCACGTGACACTCGACGATCTCAATCAGCGACGGCAGAAGGGCCTTCAGCGTGTCGATGTCGCCGGTGCTTCGAACGAAGCGCTCGACGGCCTGAAAGAACCAGAGCGTCGCGTCGGCGGTGTGGTACAGCCCCTCGCTCGAGCCGTCGGGAAACATGTTGGGAATGAGACCGTCGCGCACGTAGTGCCCGAACGTTCTCAGGATGTACGCGGCCTCGCGAAACCGGTGCGTGCACAGCGTCAGGCCCTCGAGGCTGATCATCGTGTCGCGCCCCCAGTCTGTGAACCAGTGATAGCCGGCGATGATCGTGCGCACTTCCTCACCGGCAGCCCTCGCGCGGGCCGACTCCTCCGCGCGCCCGGCCGGCGTGATGATGAACTGATCGGCCGCCAGCACGAGCTCCGCAGCGAAATCATCGCGGGGCTCCGCGATCGCGAGCAGCCGCCGTCGTCGTTCGACCTCCGAGCGTTCTGCGCTGTCATGATCGAGCGCGCGGATGATGTCCCACGACTCCGTCGAGGCAATGAGCGTCACCGCGTGCGACGGCGCGATGTCTGCGCGGAAGTACCCGGGGCTCCACAGCGACCCGACATCGGGATACCCGCGGTTCTTCTCCATCTGATAAGGGACGGCGGATATGTTCTTTTCGTCCAGCGTCAGCGCCGCGCCCTGGCCGTGCAGCATCAGGCGGAGCACCGGGAGGTCGTCGCCGCCGGACAACTCGTACCGATTCCCGACTGCCGTGAGCGAATAGCCCTGCGCTGGCGACTCGTTCACGGCCACGTCGTAAGGGCGGAACTGCACCGACGGTCGCAAGGCCAGGCGCACAGGGCCTTCACCTGCAATCAGCTGGTAGCTCACGTGAACCGTGTTCTGCCCATAGGCCATCTGCACCCGCTTCTCGATCCGCACGTCGCCGAGCTCGTACACCCAGACCGGCAATCCGAGCTCGAGCCGGAACTCCACGAGGTGATCGCGTTCGTCGGCCGCATTGGGTCCGGCCACTTCGTTCTCGTCGCCGAGCCACGAAACACCCCTGTTCGGAAGCCTGACGCGCTCGAGGAGATGATTGAGCATCACGAAGCGGCCGAGGGGCACGGGCAGAGCCGCGACGAGCAGGCCGTGATATCGACGGGTCACGACGCCGGCAACCGTGCCCGCCGCATAACCACCCAGGCCGTTGGTGACCAGCCACTCCCGTCTGGGCAGTGTGGCATCGAGCTCGGGTTCCCCGTCCTTTGGATGCGGAATGCGCCGCCCCGGATCACGCACCGTGCTCTGCCTCGGGCGCCGTATCCGCGGTGCCGTTCCCGCCGAGGGGCTGCGGGCGCAGGAAAACCGCAGCTTCGCCGGGAATATGCCACGAAGGGTGTGGATGGAGCGGCGCCCGGCCGAGCCCGCCGTAGGCAACGGCCTCGCTGCTCCATTGCAGACACCAGCGCTGCCCCGCAGGAGGGGCGACCAGCGGTTCCGGGACAGGGCTGAGCTCGAGATCCGGTCCAAGATTGACGATCAGCAGGCGATCGCCCGCACCACTCATGTAGCGGATCACGAAGGACTCGGACGAGAGCACCGCGCCATCCAGGTCGATATCGGCTGCCCCGAGCACTTCGTCCGTCCGTCGAATCCGCAGGAGGTCGCGATGCAGGTTGTAGATCGGCGCGTTCGTGCTGCGCTCGGAGGGATCCAGCTTGCAGCGGCGGAACGCGCTCTCATCATCCGGATCGGGGATCGCGGCCTGCACGTCGGGATCGGAGGCGCTGGAGAACTGCTCGAGAAACTGCCGTCGTCCTTCCCGAATCGACCCGCGCAGCTCCTCGCGGTGGTCGGAGAAATAGGTGAACGGCGCCGTGGACCCGAACTCCTGGCCCTGGAACAGCATCGGTGTTGCGGAACCCAGCAGGGTGAGCGCGGTCAGCGCGCGGTACCGGCCCGGTGAGGCTGTCTGATGCAGCCGCCGGCCAAACGGGGTGTTCGCCACCTGATCGTGATTCTCGAGAAAGCTGACGAACGCGTGCCGCGGCAGATCGAGCGCAGGGGTGCCACGGCGCTTCTTCTGCCAGGGATACCACTGGCCCTGATAGAGGAACCCGTACTTCGCACACGAAACGAATTCCTGAGGGCTGCCTTTGTAGTCGTGGTAATAGCCTTCGCGCCGGCCGGTGAGCGCCACGGCTGCCGTGTGGTGATAATCGTCGTTCCACAGAGCGTCGAAACCGAAACCGCCGCCGCGCGAGGCGCGGACGAGGCGCGTGTCCTGCGGCTCGTTCTCCGCGATTATGTAGACCTGCCTCTCACCTGCCGCGCGCCGTACGCGATCGACCAGCTCGGCCAGAAAGTGCGTCGGGGAGGCGTCCTTGACGTCCTGAGTCGCGTCCAGACGCAGACCGTCGAAGTGGAACTCGTGGATCCAGTAGCTCGCGTTCTCGAGAAAGAACTCCCGTGCGGCCCGCGGTCCCTCGAAGTTCAGGGCTCGTCCCCAATCGTTGGTGTAGCGGTCGGTGAAATAGTGCGGTGAGAACTCGTGAAGGTAGCTGCCGTCCGGCCCGAGGTGGTTGTAGACGACATCCAGGATGACGCCGATCCCCGCCGCGTGAGCGCGGTCTATGAAATGACGCAGGTCGTCGGGCCGCCCGTACAACCGGGTGGGGGCATAGAGGTCGACGCCGTCGTAGCCCCACCCGAACCGCCCCGAAAAATCAGCCACAGGCATCATCTCGATGACGGTGATGCCGATACGCGCCAGCTCCTCGAGCTCGCCCGCAGCCGCCGACCAGGTACCTTCCCGGGTGAACGTCCCGACGTGCAGCTCGTAGATCACCTGACGACGAGGCGCGAAGCCACGCCATGCCGAGTCGGTCCAGCGGAACGCTGATGGATCGACGATTTCGGAGAGGCCATGCGGGCCGTCTGGCTGGAATCGTGACACCGGGTCCGGCCGCCGGCGCTCGCCATCGAGCACGAAGCAGTAACGGTCACCGGCGCGCGCGCCCTGCAGATCTCCGCTGAAGAAGCCTGCGCCCTCCGACGGCAGCGGGATCGTTTCGCTGACTCCAGCCGCGCGCTCGAGGGCAACGTCCACGCGACGGCAGGCTGGAGCCCAGACACGCGCGTGCGCTCCTCCGTCGCGCAGGATTTCGACACCGCCTGCGAGTTTCCGCCGCGCGTGCGCATCGGTACGTGACATGACAGTTCCGGGTCTGAACGCCGTGGGGTACCTCCTCCGGGCAGACTTCGCAACGGTCGTGCCACTGGGAAGCCTTCCGAGATTGTGGATTACTTGTTGTGTTGAACCAGCGCGCGCATGGCGTAGAGCAGGCTTCTGAGCTCCGCGATCAAGGTGCGTCGGAATCGCTCGAGCCGGCCGCCGGGCGCGACTGCGCCGGGTTCGATTCGCTGGCGGCCGGAGCGCTTTCGAAGCCCGGCCCGTGGAGCTCAGAAACGGGAGCAGACGTCCTCACTGCACCCGCAGAGTGGTTGAGCTGAGCGGCCGAACCCAGGATCTCGTCGATCAGGCCGTACTCCTTGGCGCTGCCCGCGTCGAGATAGAAATCGGTCCGTTTCGTGTCGCGGATGATGTGCTTCAGTGATTTGCCCGAACGCTCCGCCAGGATGCGGTAGATCTGCGCCTGCATCTGCTTCAGTCGATCGAGGTGCTGCGCGGCGGCAGTGGTGGATTGCCATCCTGCCCACTTCGCCGGCTCGTGGATCATGATCCACGAGTGCGGAAACGCGAAACGGCGTCCCGGACTGGCCGCCTGGAGCACGATGGACCCCATGGAGTACGCCATTCCCTGCACGACGATGCTGATCTGATAGCCGTCGAGGACGAGCTCGCGGATGGCGTCGTGCAGGGCAAGCCCATCGGTCACGTTCCCGCCGGCGCTATTGATATAGATCCGGATGCCTCGGCGGCTGTCGTTGGCCATCTCCCGAAGCCGCTCGATCGCCGCCCGCGCGCTGTCCTTGTCGATATCGCCGATGAGGTACACGTCGCGAAGCCGATCCGACTGTTCCTTCCGGATGATGTCCTTGACGGCGTCAACGAGGTCGTGCAGCAGTCGATCGCTGAACTCAGTCATGTCGGAGGCCTCTTCGCAGGCCTCGTGCCGGAACGGCCGAAGCTCTGCCGCCATGTCGCAGGTTCGCGCGCGGCGTTGATTTCTCGAAGCGCGGACGATCCGCCACGGGGATCACGAACTTCTCCGCCGTGTGCGTCTCGGAAAAGCTCACCACTTTCACGTCGACCAGTCCCGCCCGCTTCCCTGCCGCCATCGTCTCAGATTCCGTAATTGCTTTCGACCCCTTTGGCCGCACGACCCAGATGGCCCCGGCCGGGTGGATCCTCCTCTTCAAGGGCTCGAGCTCTTCGAGAGCCGAACGCTCGCCGGCAGGGTGGAACAACAAATCCACCTGTTCCGCGGTTCGAGAGCGCAGCGGCCGGACGATCGCTCCACGAGCTTTCAGTTCCGTCATGAACGACGTGTCGCGAATGCCGGTTGCCACGACGCGCATTCCTGACTTCACTCCGAGTTTGTCGAGCCGGGATGGAGGGCTCGTGATCCGTGCCGCCCACTTGGCGGCAGGAGCGCCGATCTCGAACTCGGCGGTCCGGCTGCCGAACAAGACCCTCAGCACCCCGTCGACGGCCGTCGCCTGCCTGATCTCCGCAAGCGGGATCGCGAGCCGGACAGGCCCGCGGAACACGAGGTCCTTGTGCTCCAGCCAGGCGGTGCCCTGAGTGGCGGTCCCGTCGATTCGCAACGTGCACGATGCGTCGTATCCCATGTCGCTACTCCACCTGCGCAGAGAGGAAGCGCTCGAGATCGTGAAGATAGGTCACGAGCGTCTTGTCGTGGCCCACGACGAACCGTGCCACGAACCGGAAGATGGGGTTGTACACCTCGCCGCGTTCAGTGACACGCAGCGTCGATCCGCCGGCCGCCTCCGCTATCTCGTAAGTCCAGGTTCCGCCGAAGGGCAGATCCGGGTCGGCGATCCGCACGACGAGGACGCAAGGCGCTTCCATCCGCTCGATCGCAAGCGTCAAACGATCCGACGACGTGTGCTCGATCCACGTCGTCCGCCCACCGGTGTCGGGTAGTCGATCGATCCGCTTGACGTCCGAGCGCCATGCCGGAAACGCCTCCACGTTCGTGATGGCGGCCCAGACTCTCTCCAGCGGCACCGGCAATCGCGCCTCGCGCGATACGACGTGATCCCTCGGCAGGGCTGCGCCAATCAGAGTGACAGTCATCACTATCGCCGCGAGTGCGGCAGCCGACAGCAGAATCCACTTCATGCGCCCTCCGCGACTGTCACCCCGACTTCTCCGCGATCCGCGGCCTGTCGCCTCGATGCGGGTCCGATCGCTGCTGCGTCTGCTCCTGTGCGGCACGTGCGAGCAGACCGAGACCGCGAAGAGCATCAATGCGCTCGACCGGGGTGAGTCGCGCAAGGAGTGCCTCCACCCGATTCGGGTCGAGAACCGACGATGCCTCGCGAATGCGCACGCCGGCCGACGTCAGCCGCAGATGCACCCGACGCCGGTCGGCGGTATCCCTCAAGCGCCCCACGTAGCCTTTTCGTTCCAGACGATCGACCATCAGCGACATCGTGGCCGCAGTCACACCCATGTGGCCGGCCAGATCGTTGAGCGTCGTGGGATCGATCTCGTCGAGGTGATCGAGCACGCTGGCCTGGTGACGGCTGAGCAGCCGCCCTGACTGGGGATCTCGCACATGACGTGTGTGGCAGGCGAAGTAGATTCGGGGATAGAGCGCCATGACTTCGCGAGCGGCGGTTGCGATGTCGGTCATGAGGCCCGATTGAACCCCAATTGATTTGGTTTGTCAAACAAAAGCTATTCGGTGTAAATTGTTCTAAACCAGAGGGCGAACACTCTCGTCCAATTGACCGTTATCGAAATCCCGACCTGGCTGTCGGTTTCTGACTGAGGAGCCGAGGGGTTGGCGACGGCCGGGCAGGTGTTCGGATCCGGGAAACTCTCATCCCGCAAGCGGTCATGGAACGTCGTGGCCCGACGGCGCTCCATGCGTCGAAACGGCTTGAATCCAGCGGGTTACGCCTGGGATCGAGCGTGGCACAAGGTTTGGCATACCTGGACTGATGCCGGGGACCCTCCTCCCCCCGGCAGCTCAGGACAGAAGAGGATCAATGGTCGACATAGCACGTCCGGCAAGCGTCAAGCGCAAGAAAAAGATCCGCCAGGCCATTTACGCGAGCGTGGCGCTGATCGCGATCGTTCTCATCACGGTGGCGGTGTCGCGGCTCAAGCCGGCAGCGCCGGGTGTGGAACGGACGACGGTCTGGATCGACACGGTCAAGCGCGGCGACATGATTCGTCAGGTGCGAGGGTCCGGGACGCTCGTCCCCGAAGACATCCGGTGGATCCCGGCCCGCACCCAGGGTCAGGTGGAGCGCATTGTCATCCGGCCCGGCGCGAGCGTGAAGGCCGACACGGTGATCCTGGAATTGAGCAATCCCGATCTCGAGCAGTCGGTCATGGAAGCCAGGCTCGCACACGCCTCGGCGATCGCGGCATTCGAAAACCGGAAAGCCGAGCTGACGAGCCAGCTCCTGAACCAGGAAGCGGCTGCGTCCACGCTCGCGTCGAACCTGGAGAACGCGGAGCTCACACTGGCCGCCAACGAGGAACTGTTCAAGAGCGGGCTGATTTCCGAGTTGCAGCTGCAGCAGTTCCGCGGCAACCGCGACGATCTGAAGAATCAGCTGGTGTCGGCCCAGAAGCGGCTGGAGATCGCGAAGACGGGCCTTGCATCGCAGATCGCGCCGCAGGAAGCCGAAGTCGATCAGCGGAAGGCCGCGTACGACCTGCGGCAGCAGCAGCTCGAGGACCTCAAAGTCAGAGCAGGCATGACCGGCGTGCTCCAGCTCGTTCCGGTCG
>Ga0268386_10003822_pt1 | contig 11023 bp, 11 predicted proteins | sample RVTome_15_FD_200260 | JGI IMG/M metagenome (GOLD analysis project Ga0268386, IMG submission 200260) | Soil microbial communities from uranium-contaminated site in the Upper Colorado River Basin, Wyoming, United States - RVT150D86... ... | reverse complement strand
CGAGGAGTGCGTTCCCACTGTCCGGGGCCACGACACGCTCAGCCGCAGCAGCCCTCTTTGTAGCGGCAGGCGAGGCAGTGCCAGCTCGCCTTCGTCCAGATCATCTCGGCGCCGCAGCGCGGGCAGAGCGGCCCGGGCTCCACTGCCGTCTCCGGACCGGCGGCCGGCGCCGGGCAGCTCAGCCGGTCGGGGCTGCTCGCTCGCGCTGCCACAGCTTGTTCAGCTCCATCTGGCCGTAGACGAGCTCGACCGGGAGGAACACGAGCGCCACGATGAAGAGCAGGAGCCCCAGGCCGGGGCTCGCCGTGTCCTCGAGGCCGCCGGCGCGCTGCGCGCTCGCGATGCGGCCGAACGTGTTGTACATGGACACGAACGGCGGGACGACGATCAACCAGCCGATCGTGACCGCGAGCAGCGAGGTCAGCGGGCTGTCCCCCGTCCCGGCCGCGCCCGCCGCCCGCCCGTAGTCGCGGAGCTCCCGGTTGATCTTGTAGTACCAGACGAGGTAGTAGATCCCGAGCGTGACGATGGCGAGCAGGAACACGATCCAGGGGCCTCTGATCTTCACGTCGACGCCGCGGACGGACAGCTCCTCAGCCATGCCTCACTCCCATTCGATCGTGGCGGGCGGCTTCGACGAGAGGTCGAGCGCGACCCGGTTGACGGCTGGGATCTCGTTGATGATCCGGCTCGAGATCGTCTCGAGCAGGTCGTAGGGGAGTCGCGCCCAGTCGGCCGTCATGGCGTCCTCGGACGTAACCGCGCGGATCACGATCGGGTAGGCGTACGTCCGCTCGTCGCCCTGGACGCCGACGGAGCGGATCGCCGGCAGCACCGCGAAGCACTGCCAGAGCTCGCGGTAGAGACCGGCGCGGCGCACCTCCTCGAGCAGGATCGCGTCGGCCTCGCGCAGGATCCCGAGCCGCTCCTCGGTGACCTCGCCGATGATCCGGATGGCGAGCCCCGGGCCGGGAAACGGGTGCCGCCAGACCATCTCCTCGGGCAGCCCGAGCTCCTCGCCGACGCGGCGCACCTCGTCCTTGAAGAGCATGCGCAGCGGCTCGATCAGCTCGAGGTCCATGACCTCGGGGAGCCCGCCGACGTTGTGGTGCGACTTGATCGTCGCCGCGACGCCGTCGCCGGAGCCGCCCGACTCGATCACGTCCGAGTAGAGCGTCCCCTGGACGAGGTAACGCACGGAGCCGAGCTTGCGCGCCTCCTCCTCGAAGACGCGGATGAACTCCTCGCCGATCGCCTTCCGCTTCTCCTCGGGGTCGGTGACGCCGGCGAGCCGGGCGAGGAAGCGCTCGCGGGCGTCCACGTGGACGAGCGGCACGTGGAAGTGGCGGCCGAAGGTCTCGACCACCTGGACGGCCTCGTCCTTCCGCAGGAGGCCGTGGTCGACGAAGACGCAGGTGAGCTGGTCGCCGACCGCCCTGTGCACGAGGAGCGCGGCGACCGCCGAGTCGACGCCGCCGGAGAGGCCGCAGAGAACCCGCTCGCGGCCGACCTGGGCGCGGACGCGGGCGGTCTCCTCCTCGATCACCGCGGTCGCCGTCCAGGCCGGTGGCGCGTGGGCGACGCGGTAGAGGAAGTTCTTCATGATCTCGGTGCCGTGCTCGGTGTGCAGCACCTCCGGATGGAACTGGATGCCGTAGAGCCCCCGGTCCGGATCCTCGAACCCGGCGATCGGGGTCGAGGGCGAGCCGGCCGTGACGCGCGCCCCTTCGGGCGCGGCCGTCACGGAATCTCGGTGGCTCATCCAGCCGACCTGCTCGGCCGGGAGGCCGCCGAAGAGCCCGCTCTCCGGCTCCACGCGGACCTCCGCCCGACCGAACTCGGAGCCGTCGGTGCGCTCCACGCGGCCGCCCAGATCCCGGGCCATGAGCTGCATCCCGTAGCAGATGCCGAGCACCGGGACGCCCAGGTCGAAGATCCCCGGGTGGGCCTGCGGCGCCCCCTCCGCGTACACGGAGGCCGGCCCGCCCGACAGGATCAGCGCCAGCGGCCGCCGCGCGGCGAGCGCCGCCGGAGCGGTCGTGTGGTGGACGAGCTCCGAGTAGACGCGGCACTCGCGCACCCGCCGCGCGATGAGCTGGGAGTACTGGCCGCCGAAGTCGACGACGAGGACGGGGCGCTCCTCCGGTGTCGGCTCCGGCACCGGGAGGGGCAGCACTTCCCCCACCTAGTGCCTCTCCAGGCAATGAACGCCTGCTTCTGCCCCGCGATCACGCGGCGCCGGAGCCCACCCTCGCCCTCGCCAAAGCTTCCTGCCTTGGCCGCGTTCGAGTGCGAGCTCCGGCTTGGTGCTCGCGACGCAGAAGCGGGGCAGCATTACCTGAAGAGGCACTAACGATCCACCCGGTAGTTGGGCGCTTCCGTGGCAATGGAGACGTCGTGCGGATGGCTCTCGCGCTGGCCAGCCGCCGTGACGCGCACGAAGCGCGCCAGCTTCAGCTCCTCGACGGTGGCCGCCCCGCAGTAGCCCATCGCCTGGCGGACGCCGCCGACGAGCTGGTGGACGACGTTCCGGAGCGGGCCCTTGTAGGCCACGCGGCCCTCGATCCCCTCCGGGACGAGCTTGCCGACCTCCTCGACGTCCTGCTGGAAGTAGCGGTCGCTCGAGTGGCGGGCGCGCATGGCGCCGAGCGAGCCCATGCCGCGGTACTCCTTGAACTGCTCGCCCTGGTGGAAGACGACCTCGCCCGGGCTCTCGTCGGTCCCGGCCAGGAGGCCGCCGAGCATGACCGTGTCGGCGCCGGCGGCGAGCGCCTTCGCGATGTCGCCGGAGAAGGTGATGCCGCCGTCGGCGACGATCGGAATCTCGTGCCGCGCGGCGACCTGGGCGCAGTCGTAGACGGCCGTCACCTGGGGAACGCCGATGCCGGCGACGACCCGGGTCGTGCAAATAGTGCCCGGACCGAGCCCGACCTTCACGGCGTCCGCGCCCGCGTCCGCGAGCGCCTCGACCGCCTCGGGTGTCGCCACGTTGCCGGCAATGACGGGGACGTCGTAGCGGCCCTTGAGCTCGCGCACGGCTTCGACGACGCCGAGCGAGTGGCCGTGCGACGTGTCGACGACGAGGACGTCCACGTCCTCCTCGACGAGCGCGGCCGCGCGCTCCAGGCCCTCCGGCCCGGTGCCGACGGCGGCCGCGACCCGCAGGCGCCCCTGCGCGTCCTTCGTGGCGTGCGGGTACTTCGTGCGCTTCTCGATGTCCTTGACGGTGATGAGGCCCTTGAGGCGGCCCTCGCCGTCCACGACGGGGAGCTTCTCGATCTTGTGCCGGTGGAGGACGGTTCGCGCCTCCTCGAGCGTCGTCCCGACCGGGACGGTGACGAGGTCCTGGGCCGTCATGAGGTCGGCGACGGTGCGCGCCGTGTCGTCCTCGAAGCGGAGGTCGCGATTCGTGAGGATGCCGACGAGGCGCCCGGCCTCGTCCGTGATCGGCACGCCCGAGATGCGGTAGGTCGACATGATCTCGAGCGCCTCGGCGACCGGGGCGTCGGGCGGCAGCGTGACCGGCTCGACGATCATCCCGGCCTCCGAGCGCTTGACCTTGTCCACCTCGGCGGCCTGCGCCTCGACGGTCAGGTTCCGGTGTACGACGCCGATGCCTCCCTCCCGCGCGAGCGCGATCGCCATGCGCGCCTCGGTGACGGTGTCCATCGCCGCCGAGACGACCGGGATCTCGAGCTCAATCGTGCGCGTCAGGCGCGTGCGCGTCGACACTTCGCCCGGCAGCACGGCGGACTCGGCCGGCACGAGGAGGACGTCGTCGAAGGTGAGGCCCTCCTTCGCGAACTTGCGCTCGAGGGCGAGAAGCCGCTCGACCTCGTCCTGACGCAGCTCGACGTTCACCTTCTGTCGATCGTAGCAACCGGGTTGGTCGTCCTTAGGAGGGCTACCGCGGCACGTGCTCGATGCGCTCGAGCTGGACGAGCGACGTGAGGCGGCTCGCCTCCCGCGGGTCGAAGCGTCCCGGGCCGGCCTCGATGACCGAGGCGGCGCCGGCCGCCACAGCCGCGCGCACCGCGTCCTCGAAGGACTTGCCGGCCACCCGGGCGGCAAGGAAGCCCGCGAGGAGAGTGTCGCCCGCGCCGACCGTCGAAATGGCCTCCATCTGCGGCGCCGTGGCCCGCACGCGCAGCTCGGTGCGGTCCTCGCGAAGGAGCGCGTAGCAACCGGTCGGAAGCGTGATCAAGACGTTTCGCGCCCCCAGCTCGGCGATCTCGTCCAGGCCCGCGGCGAGGTCCTCCTCGTCCACGAACTCATGGCCGACGAGCGCCTCGGCCTCCTGCTGGTTGGGCGAGACGAGGTACGGCTCCGCCTCGACTGCCTGGCTGAGCGGCTCGCCCTCGGCGTCCACGACCGCGAGGAGCTGGCCGCGGTTGAGCTCGCGGACGAGGTCGCCGTAGATCCCCGTGTCGACGCCGCGCGGGAGCGAGCCCGCGAGGACGACGAACTCCGCGCGCTGCGCCAGGTAGGCGATCTTCTCGCGCAGGATCTCCAGCTCCTCGTCCTCGACCTCCGGCCCCCACTCGTAGATCTCGGTGTAGGCGTTCGACGTCGGGTCGAGTACGGCGATAGACGTGCGCGACTCGTGCCGGATGCGGACGAAGTCGTTGAGGATCCCCTCGTTCGTCAGCTCCTCCACGAGCAGCGTGCCCGTGCGCCCGCCCGCGAGCCCGGTGCCGACGACCGGCGCGCCCAGCCGCTTGAGCGCGCGTGCGACGTTGATGCCCTTGCCCCCCGCACTCGGGAAGCCGACGCTCGCCCGGTGCCGGTGGCCCGGCTGGAAGTTGGGAACGACGAGCGTCCGGTCGATCGCCGCGTTGAGCGTGACGGTGACGATCATCCGACTGGGGGCGGAGCCAACACCAACTGCCTCTCCAGGCAATGAACGCCTGCTTCTGCCCCGCGATCACACGGCGCCGGAGCCCACCCTCGCCCTCGCCAGGGCTTCATGCCTTGGCTTCGGTCGAGTGCGAACTCCGGCTTGGTGCTCGCGACGCAGAAGCGGGGCAGCATTACCAGGAGAGGCACTCCTTCGATCCTAGCCGACCGCCCCCGCGTCGCCCGGGATCAGACCGCCCAGCGGCGGAAGAGCGCGCTCGAGCGCGGCCCGACCCGCGTCTCGACGGCCGCGACCACCACGTCGTCGGCATGCAAGGGCTCGAAGATCGCCACGATGAGGGCCTCCCGAATCGATCGATCGTCGCGGGCCGCCAGCTCCTCGATGACCTCGAAGGCGCGATCGAGCGCGGCCGACTCGGCGGCGTCCGCTTCGCGGCGCACCGACTTCCTCTCGAGCCGGAGCAGATAGCGCCCGAGCGCCCCGCCGACGGCGTCGGGCCGGTCTCGGTCGCTCGAGACGGCCTCGAGCTCGGGCGACTCGGCGAAGCCCGGAACCTGCCGCACGAGGTGGTCGGCCGGCGCCTCGTTCTCGCCGTTCACTAGATCCCCGGCACGACGGCGCTCAGCATCGAGCCTGCCTCGTCGAGCGCTCGGTCGGCGTACCAGCCGGCGCGGTCGCGGAAGCCGGGCGCCTCGACGTCCCGCGTGGCTACGAGGTCGGTGCGGGCGACCTCGCGCTCGCCGTCCGTGACGACCACCTCGCCGAGCTTCTGGCCGCGGCGCACGGGCAGCTCCACCGTCGCGGGGGCGACGACGCGCTCGACGAACTGCGTGCCGCTTCCCAGGCGGACGACCCGGGAGGCGCCCTCGGCCGCGACCAGCTCGAGCCGTTCCTCCGAGAACGGGATCGAGGCCGTGGCGTACCGCTCGCCTTCGCGGACGAGCGTGAAGCGCGCGTACTGGTCGAAGCCCCACTCGAGGAGCTCCGTCAGGTCGGCGTTCCGCTTGGCGCGCGTCGGGCTGCCGAGCACGACGGCGTACAGGGATGTCCCCCCTCGGCGGGCGGCGGCGACCTCCGTCCAGCCGGCGTCGTCCGTGTGGCCGGTCTTCACGCCGGTGAGCCCGTCGAACGTCCACAGGAGGTCGTTCCAGTTGCGGAAGGTGCGGTTGCCGACGCGCATCGTCCTCGTGCGCGCGAGCTTGCGGACGAGCGGCTCCCGCATCGCGAGGCGCGCCAGCAGGAGCGTGTCCTCGGCGGTCGAGTAGTGCCGGGGCGTGTCGAGCCCGTCCGGGCGTGCGTAGAGCGTGTCGTCGAGCCCGAGCTCGGCCGCCTCGGCGTTCATGAGCCCGACGAAGCGCTTCACGCTTCCGGTGCCGACGTGGGCGGCGAGGGCGAAGGCGGCATCGTTCGCGCTCTGCACCAGCGCAGCCGCGAGGAGGTCTCGCACCCGCAGCTCCTCGCCGGGAACGAGGAAGATGGTCGAGCCGCCCTTGCCGACCGCCTGCGGGGAGACGGTGACGACGTCGCGGGGCCGGGCGCGCTCGAGCGTCACGAGCGCGGTCATGAGCTTCGTGATGCTCGCCATCGGCATCCGCTCGTCCTCGTTCCGCGCGTAGAGCACGTCGCCGGTGCGCCCGTCCGCGACGAGGACGGCCCTCGCGTCCACCGGCGGCGGCTCGGCCGCGGCGGCCGCTCCGGCCGCGGCGAGCAGCAGCGCGAGCGCGGCGAGGAGAAGGACGATCCGTATGCGCACGCCCGTCAGGCTATAACTCGTCGGGATGACCGAGTCGGAGTCCGACCCGAAGCCCGCCCGCATCCGGGGCGTCGAGCGCTCGCTCCAGGTGCAGGTCGGAGGCCTGTGCGGCTTCGAGCTGCGCCCGACGCGCGTCTTCGTCTGGGGCGGCGCCGACCGCGAGGGCCGGGAGCGCGTGCTCCCGCTGGGAAGCGCGCCGCGTAGCCTCACGATCCCCCGCCGCCCGCGCGAGCTCCAGGCGGGCGCCGTCGAGGTCCGCACGCTCGGCAACCCGCTGATGACGATCGCGCTCGCGGGCGTCCACGCGGCGCGCAGGCTGCGCAAGAGCTAGGGGCGCTAGGCCGCGCCCCGGCGGACGCGGATCCGCTGGCCGGGGCTGAGGGCGAGGGGGTCGATGTTCGGGTTGAGCTCGAGCAGGACGTCGACGTCGGTCTGGAACTGCGCGGCGATCGATTCGAGCGTGTCTCCCGCCTGGACGCGGTAGAAGCGCCGCCCGCCGCCCTGCGGCCCTGTGGTCGTGGTCGTCCTCCCTGTGCCCGTCGGGCTCGTGTCGACCGCGCCGGAGACGGTCGGCCCCGTCGCGTCCGCGTCGTCGTCCTCGAAGCCCCGCTGGACGAGGATCACGAGCACGGTCGCGGCGAAGAAGAACGCAACCGGAGCCGCGAGCCTCGCGGCCCACACGCGCACGCGCTCAGGGTCTACCAACCCGATACTCCCCAGACCTCGCCGCGGAGCCGCGCCGCCTCGGCCGCGGCGGCCTTGCGCCAGTCGGCGCCCGCGACGCGGAAGGCATAGATGACCGAGCGCGACACGGGCACGAGCGCGCTCGCCGGGCCGCTTGTGAAGGCGCGCGCGACGTCCGCCGGCGTCGCGCCCTGCGCGCCGATGCCGGGGAGAAGGAGGATCGCCTGCGGCATGAGCCTGCGCGCCTCGCCGATCGCCCGCGGGTAGGTCGCTCCGACGACGGCGCCGACGCTCGAGAGCCCGCGTTCGCCGACCAGGTCGCGCCCCCAGTCGCTCACGAGCTCGGCCACTTGGTGCCAGACGCACCGCCCGTCCGAGAGAGTCGCGTCCTGGATGTCTGCGCTACCGGCGTTCGAGGTCTTGACGAGGCAGAAGATCCCGGTCCCGGCCCGTCGACACGCTGCGAGGAACGGCTCGATCGAGTCTCCCCCCAAGTAGGGGTTGACGGTGAGCGCGTCCACCGGCTGCGGGCCGTCGTCGCGCCGCTCGAGGTAGGAGTCCGCGTAGGCGCGCGCCGTGGAGCCGATGTCGCCCCGCTTCCCGTCCGCGACCACGAGCAGGTTCGCCGCCCGCGCGTACTCGCAGACCTCCTCGAAGGCGCGCATCCCGTCCGCGCCCATCGTCTCGAAGCACGCGAGCTGAGCCTTCACGCCCACGACGTACGGCGCCACGGCGTCGATGAGTCCACGGCAGAAGCGCGCGACCGCGTCCGCCGCGGCGCCGCGGCTCAGGTGGACGTCACCACGCAGCTCCACGGGCAGGAGATCCGGGCGCGGATCGAGCCCGACGAGGAGCTGGCTCCGCTTGCGGTCGACCGCCTCGGCGACCCGGTCGCCGAAGGTCACCGTCAGCGACGACGGCCGGGTTCCTGCCTCCACCTCCTGGGCCATTGAGCGGAGCTTAGTGGCCGCGGTCCCCGGAGTCTCCCTCCAGGGAGATGAGCTAGGCCACCGCGGCGCGGGGGTCTCGCAGCGCGGCGAGGATGGCGCGCTCGTCCAGCGGCACGACGGCGAGCTCGGGCGGAGGACGGCGCAGGAACGTGCCGAGCAGCAGCAGCTCCTCGGCGCTCTCCGGCGCGAGCGACGGCTCCGCCGCCCGGGCCGCGGCGATCCCGGCCCGCACCTCGAGGACGGCGCCGGCACCCGGAGGGAGGGTGCGGGCGTCGGCGACCTGCCCGCCGGCGACGAAGACCGCGCGCGCGAAGCCCGCCTCCGCGCCGGGCACGAGCAGGCAGAGCTCAGCCGCACGCAGCCGCTCGAGGGCGGCCAGCTCGCGCACGACCGCCTCGAGAGCGCCGATGCGGTCGCGCAGCCGCGCGGCGTCCTCGTAGCGCAAGCACTCGGAGAGGTCGCGGAGCCGCTTGCGCAGGCGTGGGAGCGGCCCGCCGGCGAGGAGGCGCACAAGCTCCGCCTCGCTCGCGCCGTCGAGGGCGCCGGCGGCGTGCTCGGCCCGCCGGCGGCTCCGGATCGGCCCCAGCGGCCCGGGCCGCGACGAGACGACGATCCTTCCGCCCCGATTCTGGAGATAGACGCCGCGAGCGCCGTGCTTCCCGCGGGCGTTGGCCGGCGGCCGCAGCTCGCGGATGAGCCGCAGCTCCTCGAGCGCGGCCTCGACCTCCGACCCGAGCACGCGCCACTCGACACGCTCGACCGCGCCCAGCGCGGCCTCGACGGCCGGCCGCTGGCGCTCCGAGCGGAAGTACGAGCGAAGCCGGGCGCGCAGGTCGCGCGCCCGGCCGACGTAGAGCACCTGCCCGCGGGCGTCGCGGAACAGGTAGACGCCGGGACGCGTCGGCGCGCCGAAGACCAGCGAGCGCTTCTCGTAGACGCGCCGGCGGCGCGGCGCGGCGAGCTCGACGAGGTCGGCGACCGTCTGCGCCCCTCGCTCCTGGGCGAGCCCGACGAGCGCGACGAGGATCTCGGCCGTGGCCTGTGCATCGGGCAGCGCCCGGTGACACGGCCGCACGGACGTCCCGAAGAAGTGGGCGAGCGAGGCGAGGCCGACCCGGGCCACGCGCCCGCCGAGCAGCCGCCGGGAGAGCCCGACCGTGTCCACGACCGGCAGCGCGAGCCGCCGCCCCGTCAGGAGCTCCACCTCCCGGTCGAGGAACGCGAGGTCGAAGCGCGCGTTGTGCGCGACGATGACGGCCCGGTCGCCGGCAAAGTCGAGGAATCGGCTCACCGCGACCCCCGGGCGCGGTGCCCCGCGCAGGTCGCGGTCGGCGATGCCCGTCAGGCCGGCGACGACCGCGGGCAGCGGGACGCCGGGGTCGACGAAGGTCTCGAAGGCGCCCGCGGGCAGGAGCGCCTCGACGCGCACGGCGCCGATCTCGACGATGCCCGCCTGCGCCGGGCGCAGGCCGGTGGTCTCGAGGTCGACGACGACGAAGCGCGCCGCCTCGAGCGGCAGGTCGCGTCCGGGCGGGGCGGCGAGGCCGACGCGGTCGCCTCGCCAGGCGAGCCGCGCGTCCCCGCCGACGACGTCCTCGAGGAGGCTGCGCGCGAGCCCGGCCGGCGCGCGGGCGAGCGCGAAGAGCGCGCGGGCGGCCTCCTCCGCGGAGACGGGCCCCCGCCGCTCCTCGACGAGCTCGACCAGGCGATCCGCCGCGTCGAAGGCCAGCTGCACGCCCTGGATGGTAGGCGAACATACGTTCGCCGGTCAAGGTGCCCGGAAAGCTCGAGGGCCGCGTCGCCGCGGCCCTCGTCGAATCAGCTCGTAGGACGGGCTACTGGCGGAGAGCCTGCTTGAGCTGGCTCCCGGCCGAGAACTTGGGGACCCTGGCCGCGGGGATCTGCACGCGCTCGCCGGTGCGCGGGTTGACGCCTTGCCTGGCCGCGCGCTGCTGCGGGGAGAACTTGCCGAAGCCGGTGAAGGACACCGAGTCGCCGCCCTTGAGCGCGTCGGTGATGGAGTCGAGGAACGCGTCGACCGCCTTCGACGCATCGCGTTTGGAGAGCCCGCTCCTGTCCGCCACCTTGTCGATGAAGTCGGCTTTCGTCACTAGCCTCTCCTTCCGTCCTGATTTCGCTGACTCGGGAAAACCGGGCGAAACCCTAACAGAGCGGTCAGATATCAAGCAATGATGCGGGTTTGCGGGGGCTTTTCAGGCCGCTATCACGTCTTGCGCCCGGAAGAGCGCGTGAAGTCGCACGGCCTTGCGCGCGAGCGCGTCCGCGCCTCCCTCCTCCCGGTCGACCACGCAGACCGCCGCGCGGCAGTCGAGACCGGCCTCCCGCAGGGCGTCGACGGCGTCCGCCGCGGCCCCGCCCGCGGTGACCACGTCCTCCACCAGGCAGACCTCCTCGCCCGGCGCGAAGTCGCCCTCGAGACGCCGCTCCGTGCCGTACCCCTTCGCCGCCTTGCGCACGATCAGGAACGGGAGGCCGGAGGAGAGAGAGGCCGCCGCGGCCAGCGCGACCGCGCCGAGCTCCGGCCCCGCGATGCGCACGGCTCCGGGCGCGACCTGGCGAACCCGCGCCCCGAGGCGCTCCCCGAGCGGGCCGAGCAGGTCCGGGCGCGTCTCGAACCGGTACTTGTCGAGGTAGTAGCGGGAGCGCTTGCCCGAGCGCAGGACGAAGTCCCCCTCGAGGTAGGCGTGCTCGCGGAGACGCCGGGCGAGCTCGGCGTCGGTCATCAGCGCGTCGTGGAGAGTACGCGCCGCGCGATGG
>Ga0268386_10003821_pt1 | contig 11025 bp, 6 predicted proteins | sample RVTome_15_FD_200260 | JGI IMG/M metagenome (GOLD analysis project Ga0268386, IMG submission 200260) | Soil microbial communities from uranium-contaminated site in the Upper Colorado River Basin, Wyoming, United States - RVT150D86... ... | reverse complement strand
GGCGGCGTCCACGCCCACGATCGCCACATCGTCGCCCTGGCCGAGCTGGCACGGCGGGAGGGTGTCGGGTCGTTCCGGCTCCACGCCCTGCTCGATGGCCGCGACACGCCACCGCGCTCGGCGCTCGAATTCATGCCCGCGCTCGAGTCGGCGCTCGCCGCCGTCCATCCTGACGCCCGGATCGCGTCCGTCGGGGGCCGGTACTTCGCGATGGACCGTGACAAGCGCTGGGAGCGGACGGAGCGGGGCTACGACGCCATCGTCCACGGGGTGGGTGAGCACGCGGCCAGCGCGGCCGAGGCAATCGCCGCCGCCTACGCCCGCGACATCGGCGACGAGTTCGTGCCGCCGACGGTCATCGACGCCTTCGTCGACCCGGCGGGCGGGCCCCTCACCGATCGCGAGCCCATCGTCCACGCGAACTTCCGAGCCGACCGGGCGCGCCAGCTCGTCCACGCGCTCGCGGACCAGGACTTCGACGCCTTCGACCGCGGCGGGCCGGACGGGCGACCGGCGCCCGAGGACCTGCTCGTGGTCACGATGACCGAGTACGAGACCGACCTGCCGGTCCAGGTCGCGTTCCCGCCGGAGGTCGTGCCATGCCTCGCCGGCGCGATCGCGGACGCCGGCTGGCGTCAGCTCCACGTCGCCGAGACGGAGAAGTACGCGCATGTCACGTACTTCCTCAACGGGGGCCGTGAGTCGGCGTTCCCGAACGAGGACCGGACCCTGGTGCCGAGCCCGAAGGTGGCGACGTATGACCACCGGCCGGAGATGAGCGCGGCCGGCGTGACCGACGCCCTCGTGGACGGCATCGAGTCGGGCGACTACGACGTCCTTGTCGCGAACTACGCGAACCCCGACATGGTCGGCCACACGGGCGACTGGGATGCGACGATCCGGGCCGTGGAGGCGGTCGATGCGAGCCTCGGGCGCATCGTGGCGGCACTCGGGCTGTCGGGCGATCCGCAGTCGGACGCGCTCCTGATCATCACGGCCGACCACGGCAACGCGGACGCGCTGCGCACGCCCGACGGCGACCCGATCACAGCGCATTCGCTCAACCCCGTGCCAATCGTTCTCGCCGGTCGCTCGGTCGAGGGGCGCTCGCTCCGGGACGGCGTGCTCGCCGACGTCGCGCCGACGATCCTCGAGCTCGCCGGGCTGCCCGGTTGGCCCGGGATCACCGGTCGCTCCCTGCTCACGGGGTAGCCTGCTACCATCCGCCGCGGCATCGAGGAGGCTCCCCACCGTGAATCCCGTCCTGGCCGCCGGCCAGCTCATCGTCAGCGTCGCGCTGATGTTCGCCGTGCTCCTGCAGGCCCGCGGGTCGGGTCTCGGCGGAACGTTCGGCGGCGATTCGAGCGTGTACCGCAGCCGGCGCGGCATCGAGCGGCGACTCTGGCAGTTCACGATCGTGCTGATCGTGCTGTTCTCGCTGTTCTCGCTCGCGGCCTACGTCCTCTCGCCGGTCTGATCCGGGCCCGGGTTCGGCAGCCCGGCCCGAGGCCCAGCCATGAGGCTCCGTGACCGCGCGCTGATCGGGGCCCTGAGCATCGCGCTGATCGGGCTGTCGATCGCCGCCCTCGGGCCGACGCTCCAAACCTCGGGCAGCGAGGAGGTCGAACCGACGTTGCCGATGCTGCCCGCCCGAGCGTACGTCGAGGGCGTGCTCGGCCGCGCGACCAACGCGAGCCCGTTCGGGGCACGCTCCGTGGCCGATCGAGCGCTGGTCGCGCTCCTGTACCGGGGCCTCGTCCGGCTCGGCCCGGGCAGCTCGATCGTGGGCGACCTGGCGACGCGCTGGGACGTCGACGAATCGGGGCGGTCGTGGACGTTCCACCTGCGCCCCGACCAGTTCTGGGAGGACGGCCAGCCAATCACCGCCGCCGACGTCGCGTTCACCGTCGGCGTCCTCGCGGATCCGCTGTACACAGGTCCGGGCGCCGAGTCGTGGCGCGACGTGACGGCGGTGGTCATCGACCCGCTCACGGTCGAGCTCCGGTTGACGACGCCGCTCGGCGGGTTCCTCCAGGCCGCGACGCAGCCGATCGCGCCGGCACATGTCCTCGCGGGCGTGCCGCCCGACCTGATCTCGGAGGATCCATTCGGGACCGACCCGATCGGCTCCGGACCGTTCCGGCTCGTCGTCCTCGATCGGGTGCGTGCGGTCCTCGCGGCGGCGGCGCCGGTCGAGCCGCCGGGCAGCCCCGGGGGCCCGAACTTCGCCACCCCGCGCCCGACCGACTCGCTGCTCACGCCCAGTCCGACGAAGCGACCCGACGTCGCGGTGCCGCACCTCGCGAACGTGGAGCTCCGGTTCTACGACGATCTCGAGCTCCTGCGGGGGGACTGGGAGGCCGGCCGCCTCGACGCGGTTTCCGGTCTGCAGCCTGCGGCGGCGCGCGAGTTCGCCGCAGCTGGCGAGGCGCGACTGGTTCGCTATCCGGGCACCACGCTCCTCGCGGCGACGATCAACCTGCGGGCCAACCGGGATGACTTCCAGGACGCATCCGTGCGGCGAGCGCTGCTCCAGGCCATCGATCGCGACGCGCTCCTGAGCTCGGCGCTCGGCGACCTCGGCACGCGAGCGGACTCGCTCATCCCGCCCAGCTCGACGATGTACGACGCCGGGGTCAACACGCCGGTCGCGTTCGACCTCCAGGCGGGTCGGAGGGCCCTCCGCGATGCGGATTGGCGGGCGTCGGGGGGAAGCTGGATCCCGAAGGACGAGGACGAGCCGCTGGTCATCGAGCTGCTGAGCCCGGAGGAGGCGGTCAACCCCGTTGCCTACGGCGCTGCGGTCGAGGTACGAGACGCCTGGCACGAGCTCGGGCTCGCCGTCCGCCTCGTGCCGCTTCCGCCGACCGACCTCATCGGCGATCGCCTGGCGCGCGGCGACTTCCAGGTCGCCGTCCTGCCGCTGGCGATCGGTCTCGACCCGGACCTCTATCCCCTGATGGCCGCATCGCAGACGCGCAGCGGTGGCTCGAACGTCGCCGGCCTCCAGGATCCGGAGCTCGATGAGCTGCTCGTTGCCGCGCGGACCCCGGTCGACGCCACCGCCCGCGCGACGGCCTACTCGGAGCTCCAGGAGCGGCTCGTCGCGAATACGTACATCCTGCCGCTGGCCTTCCGCGACGAGTACGTCGTGTTCCGCGACACGGTCGAAGGACCCCAGCCGCGCCCGATCGGGGGCTCCTGGGAGCGATTTTGGGACGTGCTAACATGGCGCCTCGCCGACGGCAGCCAGGCCTGAAAAGGCCGCTCCGTGGATCCACGCCGAGGTGGCGAAATTGGCAGACGCGCTAGCTTCAGGAGCTAGTGCCCGCAAGGGCGTATGGGTTCAAGTCCCGTCCTCGGTACCACCACCTCCAACCCCTCCGGATCCATCGAGCCGAGTCGCAGGCGAGCACCTTGCCCAGGTGGCGGAATTGGTATACGCGTACGTTTGAGGGGCGTATGAGGCAACTCATCCGGGTTCAAGTCCCGGCCTGGGCACCACTCCACCCGTAACCGGTGGCCGACGCCTTCGGGTGTCGCCCGGCCTCCCTGCGGCAACCGCGGTTGCCGATGGTCGGCCTCACGACACCCTGTGGCGCCGTCCGGCGGTATTGCTCGGTCGCGTGAGAACGTCGGCTTCTTGGCACCCTGCGGCCGCCGCCCGCGACCACGGTTCGTCGAGGATGTAGGCTTCCGCGCGGGCGGTTAGCTCAGTTGGTCAGAGCGCCTCGCTTACACCGAGGGTGTCGGGGGTTCGAGTCCCTCACCGCCCACTAGCGCCGTGAGGCCGGCGATGGAAACAACTCGCCCACGCCGAGCGTCGAGGTCGCAGGCGGGTAGTTGGTAGACTGGCTGCAGATGGCGACGCGCTCACTGGCGCGCGGTCATCACGGAGGGTCCAATGGAGCTCGTCATCCTGCTGGTCGTCGTCGGCGTGATCCTCGCCGTCGTCATCGGCATCTACAACGGCCTCGTTACCAGGCGTAACCGGATCGACGAGGCGCTCGCGCAGATCCAGGTGCAGCTGAAGCGCCGCCACGACCTGATCCCGAACCTGGTGAATGCGGTCAAGGGCTACATGCAGTTCGAGCAGAAGGTCCTGACCGACGTCACCAACGCACGGGCCGCGGCCGTCAGCGCGGGTGCCCAGGGCGTCGCCGCCCAGGCACAGGCCGAGAACATGCTGACCTCGACCCTGCGCTCGCTGTTCGCGGTCGTCGAGAACTACCCGGACCTCAAGGCGAACCAGAACGTGCTCTCGCTGCAGGAAGAGCTCACGACGACGGAGAACCAGATCTCGTTCAGCCGCCAGCACTACAACGCCAGCGTGCTCGACTACAACAACTCGCTGCAGGTCTTCCCGAACGTGCTGCTCGCCGGCCCGCTGGGCTTCATCAAGCGCGAGTTCTTCGAGGCCGAGCCCGAGGCGGCGAACGTCCCGCAGGTCGACCTCAGCCTGAGCTGACCGCCGCGCCGCCACCAGCAGCTGCTCCGGCGCGCGCACGGGGCCTGAACGATGCAGACCCGCTCGAACTTCGCCGCCCAGCAATCGATCAACAAGCGCAACTCGATCTTCCTGATCGGGGCGGTCACCCTGTTGCTCGCGGCGCTCGGCTTCACGATCGGGTACGGGACGACCGGGGCGGTCGAGGGCGCCTACGGCGTCACCGCCGGCGCGATCGTCCTGGCGATGCTCCTTTCGGTCGGGTCGTACTTCGCGGGCGACAAGCTCGTCCTCGGTGCGTCCGGCGCGAAGGAGGTCACCCAGCAGGTTGCGCCGCAGCTGATGAACGTCGTCCAGGAGATCTCGCTGGCGGCCGGTACGCCGATGCCGAAGGTCTACATCATTGACGACACCGCCCCGAACGCCTTTGCGACCGGGCGCGACCCGAAGCACGCATCGATCGCGATCACGACCGGCCTGCTCCAGAAGCTCGATCGCGAGGAGCTCCAGGGCGTGATCGCCCACGAGCTGGGACACGTCCGGAACTTCGACATCCGGTTCGCGCTGCTCGTCGCGGTGCTCGTCGGATCGATTGCGCTGCTCGCCGACTTCTTCCTGCGGTTCACGTTCTGGGGCGGGGGTCGCCGCGGTGGGCGCGACCGCGACGGGGGTGGGGGAGGCCTCGCCGCGATCCTGTTCATCGTCGCGATCGTCCTCGCCGTCGTCGCGCCGATCGTGGCCCGGTTGGTCCAGCTTGCCGTGAGCCGCCAGCGCGAGTACCTCGCCGACGCGACGTCGGTCGAGCTGACGCGGAACCCACGCGGCTTGGAGCGGGCGCTCGCGAAGATCGCCGGCGACCGCGAGGTGCTCGAGGCCGCCAATCGCGCGACGCAGCACCTGTACTTCACGAACCCGATCAAGAAGTTCGAGGAGCGCTCGACCTCGATGTTCTCGACGCACCCCGCGATCGTCGATCGGATCAACCGCCTTCGCCAACTCACGGGCGAGCCGCCGCTCGTCGCGAGCGACGTGCGGGCGCTCGCGGGGCTCGACTAGCGCTGGCGAATGCGAGCGTCGCCGACCGCACGGGAACCCGACCACGTTGTGCCGAATTCGGCTCACTTATCGACTTGGGGCTGTCGCCCGTCGTGGGCACCTGCTCGGAAAGGTCTCTGGGGCTGCGGCCGAGCTGGCGATGGCTCATGCATCGGCGGAAGTCGAGCGAGGGGCAGCCCCCGGGCAGCGTTGACGAGGTTCCTTCGACGAGTGAGCCACATTTGGCTCACCTTCGGATCAGCGACCAGTGACCGACCGCGTGGATCCGTCCGCCGTGGCGACCGGCGAGTCGATCGCGTGGCGACGGCTCGTCACGCAACGACTCGCGGGCTCGACCTTCGCATCCGCCGGAGAAGCCGTTCGGAGCCTGCTCGCGGTCCAGTCGCAGGACTACCCGGGCGCCAAGTGGGCGCTCGCCCAGCGGCTGGACGGCGCGACCGAGGCGGACCTCGACACCCGGTTCGATGCGGGCGAGCTCATGCGGACCCACGTCATGCGGCCGACGTGGCACTTCGTCGACCCGGCGGACATCCGGTGGCTGCTCGAGCTGACCGCGCCGCGGGTCCACCAGGCGAACGCCTATCAGTACCGGCTCCTCGAGCTCGATCCGGCGACCCGGGCGCGCGGGCGGGCGGTCATGGAATCCGCCCTCCGCGGCGGACGCGCGCTGACACGCGTGGAGCTCAAGCAGGTGCTCGACGAGGCGGGACTCCGTGCCTCCGGGCTCCGGCTCGGCTACTTCACCGCGGACGCCGAGCTCGAAGGCCTCATCTGCAGCGGACCGCGACGAGGCAGGCAGCAGACCTACGCGCTGCTCGAGGAACGGGTCCCGCCGAGCCGGCCACGGGAGCGAGACGAGGCACTCGCCGAGATCGCCCGGCGCTACGTCGAGGGCCACGGCCCGGCGCAGGTCGCGGATCTCGAGTGGTGGTCCGGGCTCACGAAGGCGGACGCCCGCAAGGGTCTCGAGCTCGCGACACCGCCGCTCGTCCGCGAGGCGTTCGGGGAGCGGACGTTCTGGGTCTCGCCGGAGGAGCCTGCCGCGGCTGAGGTCGACCGGCCGGTCGTCCACCTGCTCCCGAACTACGACGAGCTCCTCGTCTCGTTCCGCGACCGCGTCGACGCGATGGACCCTCGGCTGCCGCCGCCGGCACGCGTCGCCCAGGTCATCCTCGCGCACATCATCGTCCGCGACGGCCTCGTCGTCGGGAGCTGGCGCCGGATCGACGAGAGGTCGTCCGTGCGCCTCGAGCCGGAGTACCTCGTGCCCCTCGACGAGCGCGATCAGGCGACGCTCGGCGGCGCTGTCCGGAGGTTCGAAACGTACCTCGCCAGGCCCGTCCGGTGGCCGGGCTCGATTGAAGGCCCGAACGGGGCCGTGCTATCCTCCGGCACGCCGTCGAGCCGTCCGGCCCGATGGCCACCGTCGGGCCGAGATAGCTCAGTTGGTAGAGCACGCGACTGAAAATCGCGGTGTCGCCAGTTCGACTCTGGCTCTCGGCACCAAAATCCCGGCGCTGCGCAGCCCCCGAGCGGAAGTGGCTCAGTTGGTAGAGCATCACCTTGCCAAGGTGAGGGTCGCGGGTTCGAGTCCCGTCTTCCGCTCCATTTCTTTGCCCTACGCTACCGGCGGCGCCTGCCCCTTCGTCTAGTGGTAGGACAGCGGACTTTGGATCCGTTGGGCGAGGTTCGAATCCTCGAGGGGCAACCACTTCGCCGGTTCCGGGAGTCGTATGGCAGAATCCCCGGACCCGCGGGGCGACGTGGTGAAGTGGTTCAACACGGAGGTCTGCAAAACCTCTATTCACCGGTTCGAATCCGGTCGTCGCCTCCAACTTCCCCCGCTCCGTAACAGGCGCCGTCGCCGCGCGTCCCATGGCGGATGACGATGACGACCCAAGTCCGCATGGGAATCGTGGCGCTCGCCGGCGTGCTGCTCGCCGCGGGGGTCGCCTTCGCGGTCGGGCAGCCCCCCTCGAGCGAGGTCGCCGCCACCTCGACGGTCTGGCCACTGACCTCTCCGACACCGGGGACGACGGCGCTCCCGAGCCCCACGACAGCCGCGGTCGCGCCATCGCTCGCGCCAACACCCCCGCCGTCGGTTCCGGTATGCGCACCAAACGATGGTCTCGCGTGGACCGTCGCGCGACGCTGGAACGAGTCTCTCCTGAACGCCATCAGGCGATCCCTTCCGAACCCTCCGGTCCACGCCCGAAACCTCTTCCACCTCTCGGTCGCGATGTGGGACGCCTGGGCGGCCTTCGACCCGACTGCCGCTGGCTACGTCTTCCAGGAGAAATTCGGCGCCACCGACGTGCGGGCAGCCCGCGCCGAAGCGATCAGCTACGCGGCATTCCGCGTGCTGACAGCACGCTTCGCAAACGCCGTCGGCGGCGATGAATCGCTCTACGAGTTCAAGTCTGTCATGCGCTCGCTGTGCTACCCGGTCCGTCAGACCAGCCGCGCGGGAGCGTCGCCCTCGGCGATCGGCAACCGGATCGCCGCCAAAGTGCTTCGGCGAGCGCTGCGGGACGGCTCGAACGAGGCGGGCGGCTACGCCAATCCCGGCTACGCCCCGGTCAACGAGCCGCTCGTGCTTGCGGACGGCGGCGCCGACATGGCCGACCCGAACAGGTGGCAGGCGCTCCAGATGGACGTCGCCGTGTCGCAGAACGGCATCGGCACCACGAACCTGCAGACGGCGATCGGCACGCAGTGGGGCCTGGTCGACGGGTTCGGCGAGCTCGATCCGGACGGTGACGGCGTGGCCGTCGATCCCGGCTCGCAGCCGCGCCTGGGCGATCCCGCCACGGATGCGATCCTCAAGGAGCAGGTCGTCGAGATCATCCGGGACAGCTCGCTGCTCGACCCAGCGTGGGGGACGATGATCGACGTCTCGCCGGCCGCGCTCGGCGCGAACGACCTCGGCACGAACAATGGCACCGGCCATCCGGTCAATCCGGTCACGGGTCAGCCGTATCCAGCCCAGATGGTGAACCAGGCGGACTTCATGCGCGCCGCGACCCAGTTCTGGGCCGACGGCCCGGCGTCCGAGACCCCGCCCGGCCACTGGAACGTCCTCGCGAACGACGTGGGTGACGAGCTCGAGGCGGCGGGGACGCTGCGGATCGGCGGGACCGGCGCGGTGCTCGATCGACTCGAGTGGGACGTGAAGCTCTACCTGGCGATGAACGGCGCCGTCCACAACGCGGCCATCGCGGCGTGGGGGCTGAAGGGCCGATACGACAGCAGCCGGCCGATCTCGCTCGTTCGGTACATGGGCGGGCTCGGCCAGTCAAGCAGTCCGTCCCGGCCGTCCTACCACCCCGACGGCCTGCCGCTCGTGCGCGGCCTGATGGAGCTCATCACGTCGGCCTCGTCGGCCGAGGGCGCGCGCCACCACCGGCTCCGGGATCACGTCGGCGAGATCGCCGTCCTCGCCTGGGCGGGCTACCCGAACAAGCCGTGGAAGCAGACGGCCGGCGCCCGCTGGCAGCTCGCGACCGAGTGGACGACGTACCAGCTCCCGACGTTCGTGACGCCGTCGTTCGCGGGGTACGTCTCGGGTCACAGCACGTTCAGCCGCGCCGCGGCCGAGGTCATGACGGCCTTCACCGGGAGCGAATATTTCCCCGGCGGATCCAGCCGGTACACCCTCGAGCGGGGCACGCTCATCTTCGAGTTCGGCCCGACGACCGACGTGACCCTCGAGTGGGCGACCTACTACGACGCAGCCGACCAGGCCGGGCAGTCGCGACTCTTCGGCGGCATCCACATCCAGGCCGACGACTTCACCGGCCGGATCATTGGCTCGGACTGCGGACGCGACGCCTGGCGCCTCGCGATGGCGTACTTCGCCGGCTCCGTCCCCGACGCGCCGCTCGGCTGCGGCGGCACCGGAGCGGCGTAAGCTCGATTCGAAATCCGGTTGGCGCCTCGACTCTCTCCTGACGGCGCTCAGCCGCGTCCATCGATGACGTTCGCGCCTTGTGGGAGCTGGAAGAGGTCCGGCGGCTGGGGCCCGAGCTCCACCCGGAGCACGGTCTGGGTTTCGACCACGAAGTGGAGCGCATCGGGCATCAGCACGCTGCGAACCACGAGCAGCCGCGCGCGGTCGATCCAAAACTCGGTCCGCCCGCACGCGATGTGCCACGCCTCTGACTCGAGCACGACGTCGAGGCCGAGGAACTCCCATCCCGCGTCGCAGAGCTCCGGGAGACCCAGCGTGAATGAGCCGAGGGAGGCGGGCGGCGTGAAAGCACCCAGCCTCCGCCATTCCGTGCTGCCGTCGTCGAGGTACCACGTCTCGTAGAAGCCCTCGGGAATCCACAACGTGATGATCGGTGGCGCCGGTGCCGGCTCGTAGTACCGCTCCTCCCGCATGGCGCCGGCCCCATCGGTGAACCGGTGCCACTCACCCTCGTGGCGACCGCGCTCCTCGATCACGATCTCCATTGCGGGCAGCCCGGCGTAGGACTGGAGCGTCGTCGCCACGAGGGCCGCGACGTCGGGGGCCTCGGGCGCTTCGACGGCCGGCACCGGTGTCGTGGCCGGGCCCGGCGTTGCCGGTGGCGTGGACTCCACCTCGCAGCTCGAAGGGTCGAACTGGCAGTTGTATTCGGCCATCGTCATCGTGCGCAGGTCCGGCGGCGGCTCGAACAGCGCGGGATCGGGCTCGCCGAAGACGATCGAATCGACCTCCATCTCGCTGCCGTAGGGAGCGACGGGCTCGTTGTTCTCGTCCAGCTGGATTCCCCACGTTGCGCTGCGGAGCGTGATCCCGAGCTCGGCGTCGAGCCAGACCTCCCAGTCCGGCAGGTCGACATCGCCGACACGCTCGTGGGGGCAGGCAAGGTGGTGTGCCGGGCGGTCGATCACGCGGTCCAGCCCGACGTACCGCCAGCCCCGCGGGCAGTCCGGAGTCCCGAAACCGCTGTACATCGCGAGCTCGAATCCGGGGAGCGCCTCGGCATCGCCGCCTGAGCCAATGAGCCAGATCCGGTTCCCGGTCCCGTCCTCGTTCGTCGAGCCACCGCGCGCGCCGCCGACGATGATGATCGTGCCGTCGCAGCACTCGTGACGCAGGCGACCGGCGCTGTCTACGTAGAACCGCTGGACGTCGACGGGTCCCTCGGCGATGTCCCACATTCGCGCCACGAGCGTCATCGGCGGCAGGAACCGGTGCGCGGCGAACGCCTCTTCGACGAACGCCGGCGCGTCGACGGCGGGATCGGTCGTGATGCGAACCGGTTCGTTCCTCCGGAGGAACGAACCGACGACCGTGGCCACGACGACACCGAGGGCGAGCAGCGCCGCGGCGACGAGGAGCATCGCCCGCCGGCGGGCTTCGGGATCCGCGTCCGAGAACGGTGCGAAGACCGACGGCAAGGGCCGCCGCTGCCGGGTGGTCGACACCTCTGCGGCGATGCGCATCCGGACATCGGCCTGGGCGTACGCCGGCAGGTGCGCACGGAGCGCGGCGGCGATCTGGGCGTCGGTGAGGCGCTGGGCGCTCATGCCTC
>Ga0268386_10003820_pt1 | contig 11028 bp, 10 predicted proteins | sample RVTome_15_FD_200260 | JGI IMG/M metagenome (GOLD analysis project Ga0268386, IMG submission 200260) | Soil microbial communities from uranium-contaminated site in the Upper Colorado River Basin, Wyoming, United States - RVT150D86... ... | reverse complement strand
GCACCGAGCAGGGCCCGATCGGCCAATCCGAGCTGCAGCAGCCGGTCGCCCATCTGGACGCCGGTCATCGTGACGGTGAGATCGAACCGCCGCGGATCGCCGGTCAGTCGGCGAACGAAGTAGTTCGACGCGAAGAGGTCAGAGAGTGCCACGTGATCGGCACCGGCCGGCGTCAAGTCGGCCAGTGGGGTGATGATATAGTCATCCGCCGTGACCGAAGCGAGCCAAATCGCGGCCCCACGCGGCAAACTGGGCGTCATGCTGGCCGGCCTGGGTGCCGTGAGCACGACGTTCATCGCCGGCGTCATGGCGGTCAGGAAGGGGCTGGCACAGCCGATCGGATCGCTCGCCGAGATGGGCACGGTGCGGCTCGGGAAGCGCACCGAGGGCCGGTCGCCGCTCATCAGGGACTTCGTGCCTCTGGCGTCGCTCGACGACTTGGTCTTCGGTGGCTGGGACATTTTCGAAGACGACTGCTACGACGCGGCGCGCACGGCGGGCGTGCTCGAGCCCGCGATCCTGGAGCAGGTCCGGCCCGAGCTCGAGCAGATCCGGCCCTGGACGGCGGTGTTCGATCGGCGCTATGTGAAGCGGCTCGACGGGCCCAACGTCAAGACCGGGGCGAGCAAGCGCGAGCTCGCCGATCAGCTCCGGGAGGACATGCGGCGCTTCAAGCGGGAGTCGGGCGCCGAGCGGCTCGTCGTGATCTGGTGCGGCAGCACGGAAGTCTTCATGGAGGAGGGCGCCGCCCACCAGTCGCTCGAGGCGTTCGAGGCGGCGCTCGAGCGGAGCGACGAGTCGATCCCCTCGAGCATGATCTACGCGTACGCGGCGCTCATGGAGGGCATTCCGTACGCGAACGCCGCGCCGAATCTCTCGGTGGACGTGCCGGCCCTCACCGACCTCGCCAGCCGGAATCAGGTGCCCATCGCGGGCAAGGACCTGAAGACGGGCCAGACGCTCATCAAGACGATCGTCGCCCCGGGGCTCAAGGCGCGACTGATCGGGGTCAAGGGCTGGTACTCGACGAACATCCTCGGCAACCGCGACGGCGAGGTGCTCGACGATCCCGAGTCGTTCAAGACCAAGGAGGAGAGCAAGAAGTCCGTGCTCGACTACATTCTCCAACCGGCGCTGTACCCGGCGCTGTACGAGGATCTCTGTCACGTCGTCCGCATCAACTATTATCCGCCGCGCGGCGACAACAAAGAGGGCTGGGACAACATCGACCTCGTCGGCTGGCTCGGCTACCCGATGCAGTTGAAGATCAACTTCCTGTGCCGCGACAGCATTCTGGCCGCGCCGGTCGTGCTCGACCTCGTGATGTTCCTCGACCTCGCGAAGCGGGCCGGTTTGAGCGGCGTGCAGGAGTGGCTCTCGTTTTACTTCAAGAGTCCGATGCACGCCCCCGGTCTCTATCCCGAGCACGATCTCTTCATTCAGCTCATGAAACTGAAGAATACCCTGCGCTACATGCGGGGAGAGGAGCTCATCACGCATCTCGGACGCGAGTACTACGACTGACGCGTCCGGCTCCAGGCTCGAACGGAGGCATCGCGTGTCACCTCCCCGGCTTGTTCCAGCGCTGCTGGGCGGCACGTTCATCGGCGTGCTGACGGCGCTGCCGATCGTCGGCGCCGCCAATTGCTGCTGCCTGTGGCTGGTGTCGGGCGGTGTGCTCGCCGCCTGGCTGACGCAGCAGAATCATCCGGCGCCCATCACGATCGCCGACGGGGCGATCGCCGGATGGCTCTCGTCGATCGTGGGCGCTGTCGTCTACGCCATCGTCGGGGCGATGGTCATGGCTGCGCTCGGTCCCGTGGTGGCCGATGTGATCGACCGCCTGCTGCGGACCTCCCGCGACCTGCCGCCCGAGGTTGCGGACCTCGTCCGGGAGCTGTGGTCTGGCCCGGCCGGCGTCGTGGCGGGCGCAACGTTCTGGCTGCTGCTCGGCATGATCTTCTCGACGCTCGGCGGAGTGCTCGGTGCGGCGCTGTTCAGGCGAGCCGCGTCCCCGCCTCCGTCGTCCCCGGCGCCACCGGTGATGACTCCACCGCCCCCGCTGGACGGTATTTGAAAGGGCTCCGCCGGCGAAGGGCGGACCGGCACGTGAGGTGTACATTGTCAGACAAGCCTTCCACACACGAGATCGCCGATCTGTTGAGCGAGGACCGGCGCTTCGAGCCGACGGATGCCTTCAGGCGGAGCGCGAACGTCTCCGACCCCGGTGTGTACGAACGTGCGCTCGCCGACCCCGAAGCCTTCTGGGCGGCCTTCGCCGAGGAGCTCGAATGGATGCGCCCGTGGGATCGGGTCCTGGACTGGAAGGCTCCCGATGCGAAGTGGTTCGTCGGCGGCCAGATCAACGCCTCGGTGAACTGCGTCGACCGGCACGCGCGCACCGCGCGCCGGAACAAGGCCGCGATCATCTGGGAAGGCGAGCCGGGCGACCGCCGCACGCTGACCTACTTCGACCTGCTGCGTGAGGTGGGCACGTTCGCGAACGTCCTGAAGGGCATGGGCGTCGGGCGAGGCGACCGCGTCGCCATCTACATGCCCCTCATCCCGGAGCTGGCGACCGCCATGCTCGCGTGCGCCAGGATCGGCGCCATCCACAGCGTCGTGTTCGGCGGCTTCAGCGCCGAGTCCCTCCAGGACCGGATCAACGACCAGCAGGCCAAGGTGCTCATCACCGCTGACGGCGGATATCGCCGCGGACAGATCCTGGCGCTGAAGCAGATCGCCGACGAGGCGCTGAAGGCGACGCCGTCCATCACCAACGTCGTCGTCGTGCGCCGCGACGACTCGGGCCGCTTCCCCGTGCACATGCAGGAGGGCCGGGACCACTGGTATCACGAGGCCGCCGCCGATCGGTCGGCCGTCTGCGAGCCTGAGGCGATGGACGCGGAGGACATGTTGTACATCCTCTACACGTCCGGAACGACCGGGAAGCCGAAGGGGATCGTGCACACAACCGGCGGCTACCTGGTTGGCACGTATGCCACCACCAAGTGGGTCTTCGACCTGAAAGAGGACGATGTCTTCTGGTGCATGGCGGACATCGGCTGGGTCACCGGACACAGCTACGTCGTCTATGGCCCCCTGCAGAACGGCGCCACCATCGTCATGTACGAAGGCGCTCCGGACTGGCCCGAGCGCGATCGGATCTGGGAGATCATCGAGCGCTACGGCGTGACGATCTTCTACACGGCGCCCACCGCCATCCGGGCGTTCATGCGCTGGGGTACCGACTGGCCCGGGAAGCGGAACCTCGACACGCTGCGACTGATCGGATCGGTCGGCGAGCCGATTAACCCGGAGGCCTGGATGTGGTACCACCAATACATCGGGCGCGAACACTGCCCGATCGTGGATACGTGGTGGCAGACCGAAACGGGCATGATCATGATCACGCCCCTTCCGGGCCTGACGACGACGAAGCCCGGCTCGGCCACGAAGCCCTTCCCCGGAATCGCCCCTGAGATCAGGACCGCTGACGGACAGGCCGTGGAGGTGGGCGGCGGGCTGCTCGCGCTGACCAAGCCGTGGCCGGCGATGCTGCGCGGCCTCTACGGGGATCGCGAGCGGTTCATCTCACAGTATTTCTCGAAGTGGCCCGACGGCATGTACTTCACGGGCGACGGCGCGAAACGTGACCCGGATGGCGACTTCTGGCTGCTCGGCCGCGTGGACGATGTCCTCAACGTCGCCGGGCACCGGATCGGCACCATGGAGGTCGAGAGCGCGCTCGTGGACCATGCGCAGGTCGCCGAAGCGGCAGTCGTTGGTCGGCACCACGAGATCAAGGGCCAGGCGATCGCCGCGTTCGTCACGCTCAAGGAAGGACGGACGGGTACACCCGAGCTGCAGGACGAACTCCGTGCGCACGTCGCCAAGAAGATCGGCGCCATCGCGCGCCCCGACCAGGTCCTGTTCACGGCCGATCTGCCCAAGACGCGGTCCGGCAAGATCATGCGTCGCCTGCTCCGCGACATAGCCGAAGGCAAGGCGCTCGGGGACGTCACGACCCTGGCCGATCCGGCGGTCATCGCCCGCCTGCGGGAACAGTACGGGGACGAGGCGTGAGGACGCCGGCGGGTCTCCTGACCCTCGCCCTCGTGCTGACCGGGTGCTCTCCGCCGGCGCCTCCAGCGCCGGCGGAGAGCTCGCCGCCCGGGCGGGCCGTCGAGTCGGAGACGTCGGCGGTCGCAGAACCGGAGGTGTCGGTCGAAGTGCTGAGCGCGAGGCGTGATGCGCCCGCGACCGTCGAGGTGCGGCTCGCGCTGAGCCACAGGAGTCCTGGTGGCGCCCCCATCGACGTGGAGACCCGCTTCGCGTCGGCCGAAGGCGACGCGGGCACCATCGCCGACATCCACCTGGCCGACCCCGAGGGGAGCGGCAGATATTACGTGCTGCGCGAAGAGGATGGCCGGCCGCTTTGCAGCCGGAACCTCGAGGCCCTCAGCCCGGGCGAGCGGCGCGAGGTCTGGATTCGCTTCCCGGCTCCGACCGGCGAGAGGACGACCGTGGACGTCGTCGTGCCGGGCTACGAGTCGTTCCGCGGCGTGCCGCTGACAGAGTAGGCGCGGCGCACGAGCACCTGCGCTCGCCGCCGCGACCTCAAACGGCCGCCCAGTGCCCGCTGGCGACCTCGACGAGCGGGGCTTGTCGATCGAAGCTCCGCGGATCCAACTTCACCCGCTCCTCCCGGGCATCGGGATCCGGATCCGGTACGGCCGAGAGCAGCGCGACCGTATAGGGATGCTGCGGGTGCTCGAACAGCCGGGCCGCTGGCGCCACCTCGACGATCTTTCCCAGATACATCACGGCGACGCGATCGCAGATGTGCCGGACCAGCCGCAGATCGTGGGCGATGAACAGGTAGGTGAGGCGAAGCCGCCGCTGCAGTTCGAGCAGGAGGTTGACGACCTGGGCCTGCACCGAGACGTCAAGGGCGGAGACCGGCTCGTCGGCGATGATCAGTGAGGGATTGAGGGCGAGGGCGCGCGCGAGACCGATTCGCTGGCGCTGGCCGCCGCTGAACTCGTGCGGATACCGCCGACGCATCGACGGGTCGAGCCCGACGAGCCCGAACAGCTCCTCGACGCGGCTGTTCCGCTCGGCGCGGGATCCCGTCTTGTGGATGATGAGGGGCTCTTCGACGATGTCGCCGACGCGCATTCGCGGATTGAGCGACGAGTAAGGATCCTGGAAGACGATCTGCATGTGCCGGCGCGCCTGGCGAAGCTGGGCCGGCGGGAACCTCAGCACGTTCTCGCCCCGAAACCAGACCTCGCCGGCGGTGGGCTCGATCAGGCGGAGGATGCATCGGCCGGTCGTCGTCTTTCCGCTGCCCGACTCGCCGACCAGGCCGAAGGTTTCGCCGGCGTCCACCGCGAAGCTCACGTCGTCGACGGCCCGCACCGTTGTCCCGCGCCGGAAGAGCCGGCCGCCGCGGGTGAAGTGCTTCGAAAGGTGCCGGACGTCGAGCAGCGCCCCGCTCACCCGTCTCTCCTCACGGTGGTCGCGGGAGGGTCGGATCCCGCGGGCACGGCGTCGCCGGAATAGAGGTAGCAGCGCACCCGATGGTCCGGCGCCACGGGGTCGAGAGGCGGCACCGCCTCGTCGCAGAGCGCGAAGCGTTCGGCGCAGCGCGGGGCGAACGCGCAGCCCGGGGGCAGCCCGTCCAGTGAGGGGACCGTCCCTTCGATCGCGCGCAGCGTGCGGTCGGCGCCCCGCCCGGGAATCGACGACAGCAGGCCCCGCGTGTAGGGGTGCCGCGGCTGCCGTAGGATCTCGCGTACCGGCCCTTCCTCGACGATCCTGCCCGCGTACATGACAGCAACCCGGTCGGCCATTCGCGCGACCACACCGAGGTCGTGCGTGATGAGCAGCATCGAGAGCTGGAGGTCCTCGCGGAGCCGCCGGAGCAGGTCCAGAATCTCCGCCTGGATGGTGACGTCGAGGGCGGTCGTCGGCTCGTCGGCGATCAGGAGTGCGGGCCGGCACGCCAGGGCGATGGCGATCAGGACACGCTGCCGGAGACCGCCGGAGAGCTGGTGCGGGTAGTCGTCCACGCGATGCTCGGCGTCGGGAACCTTGACTGCCCGGAGCCATTCGATCGCCCTTCCGCGCGCTTCGCGCCGCGTCGTCAGGCCGTGAACGAGGAGCGCTTCTCCGATCTGGGTACCGACGCGGTACACAGGGTTGAGCGCCGTCATCGGCTCCTGGAAGACCAGGCCGATGTCGGCGCCGCGAACGGCACGCATTCCGCGCTCGGACAGCGTCACGAGATCGCGCCCGCGGAAGACGATGCGCCCGCTCACGATCCGGCCGGGTGGCGGCAGGAGCCGCAGGATCGAGAGCGCCGTCAGCGACTTGCCGCTGCCCGATTCTCCGACGAGCCCCAGGGTTTCCCCCTGCCGCAGGCTCAGCGAGATGTCGTCGACGGCTCGCAGGAGTCCGCCAGGCGAGTCGAAGCCCGTCGTGAGGTGATCGATCTGCAGCAGGGGCTCGCCGGACTCGAGGGGCGTCTCGGTGCCGGCCTGGCTGCTGGGCAGAGAAGTCATGGAGACGGCTCGCGGTACTCGCCGAAGACGGAGCGAAGTGTATCCGAGATCTCTCCGAGCGTCGCCCGGGCCTCGACGCCGGCGATGACGTGGGGCACCAGGTTCTCTCCGCTGCCGGCCGCGCCGACGAGCCTGTCGAGGGCGCGCTGGCAGGCCGGGTTGTTACGGCCGGCGCGCATCAGCCTCAGCCGCTCGACCTGGCGTCGCCCAGCTTCGGCGTCCACCGCGAACGGCTCGATGCTCGTCGGACTGTCATCAGCGAAGCGGTTGACGCCGACGATGACCGACCGAGCCTGCTCGATGGCCTGCTGCGCGTGGTAGGCCGATTCCTGGATGGCCCGCTGGATCGTTCCGCGCTCGATCGCGTGGAGCGCTCCGCCCTCGTCGTCGACGCCCTGGACGAGCGCGGTCGCCTGCTCTTCCAGGTCGGTCGTCAGCCGTTCGATCGCGTACGAGCCGGCGACGGGATCGACGGTGTTGGCCACGCCGGTCTCGTGAGCGAGGATCTGCTGCGTTCGAAGTGCCAGCCGTGCGGCGGCCTCCGTCGGGAGGCCGAGGGCTTCGTCGCGGCTGTTGCAGTGAAGCGACTGGGTACCGCCGAGCACAGCGGCCAGGGCCTGCACGGCGACCCGCACCACGTTGTTGCCAGGCTGCTGCGCGGTGAGCGTGCTGCCGGCGGTCTGCGTGTGGAACCGGAGCTGCAGCGCGCGCGGGTGGCTCGCCCGGAAGCGCTCGCGCATGATGCGGGCCCAGAGGCGCCTTGCAGCGCGGAACTTGGCGACCTCCTCGAGAAAGTCGTTGTGGCAGGCGAAGAAGAACGTCAGGCGCTGCCCGAAATCGTCGACGTCGAGGCCGGCGTGCAGGGCCGCATCCACGTAGGCGATCGCATTCGCGAAGGTGAAGGCGATCTCCTGCGCCGCGGTCGCCCCGGCCTCTCGGATGTGATAGCCGCTGATCGAGATGGGATTCCACCTCGGCAGCTCGCGGGCGCTCCAGGCGAACAGGTCGGTCACGATCCGGAGCGAGGGAGCAGGCGGGAAGATGAAGGTCCCCCGTGCGATGTACTCCTTCAGGATGTCGTTCTGGATGGTCCCGGCGAGCGAGGCGGGCGACAGGCCACGCTCGCGCCCGACGGCGACGTAGAGCGCGAGCAGGATGATCGCCGTCGAGTTGATGGTCATCGACGTCGACACTCGATCGAGCGGGACACCGTCGAGCAAGGTCCGCATGTCGTCGATCGAGTCGATAGCGACGCCCACGCGGCCGACCTCGCCGGCGGAGAGCTCGTGATCGGAGTCGTACCCGATCTGCGTGGGCAGGTCGAACGCCACGCTCAGTCCGGTGACGCCCTGCTCGAGCAGATAGCGATAGCGGACGTTGGACTCCGCGGCTGTCCCGAACCCCGCGTACTGCCGCATGGTCCACAGCCGGCCGCGGTACATCGTGGGGTGGATGCCCCGGGTGAACGGGTACGCGCCGGGGAACCCGAGGTCGGTCTCCGCGTTCCAGCCGCGCAGGTCATCGGCGGTGTAGGTCGGCTTCTTCATGGACGCTCTGCACGATCTCAGGTCAGGAGCCTGCGGCGCGCGGCGCCGACGCGAGGCGGCTCGTCTTGACACCCCTCGATCCCCTGCTTACAATGCGGACAAGGGTCCAATCTCACTGAGTTGTCAAACTTTACGCGACAGGATTCGGTTGTCGCGCGCTCACCCTTCAAGGCATGGCCGGCACCATCCAGCGAGGGCGGCGTGGCGACGGCCAGTGCGGGTCCCATGGATGACACCGTCGAACAGCTCGCTCGCGAGCTTGCCGAAGCGATCGCCGAGGCAGTAGCGAACAGCCCCGAAGTCGACGCGTGTCACGAGAAGGGCCGGCTCGCCGGGTACGACATGCGTGTGTCGCTCGAAGCGGCGATCGCCTTCGTCAACCGGCGTGCGCCCGCCGCCGTCGCGCCGGCGGTGACCGTCAGGCCTTCGCGACAGACCGCGCCGCGCGCTCTCGACATCAACGCCAACGATCGGCGATTCCTCCGGTCCCTTCGCATCGCATCCGACGAGCCCGCCGAAGAAGTCGAGTAGACGCGCTTCCGCCGTCAGCCCTGTCTGGTCTGGTTCGCGACCTGCTCGGTCGCTCTCCTCACCGCCTCGGGATCTCCCAGGTACCTGTGGCCGGTCGGCCGCAGCCCGGCGTCGAGCTCATAGAGCAGCGGCACACCGGTCGGGATGTTGAGCCCGGCGATGTCGGCGTCGCTCACGTCGTCCAGGTACTTGACCAGCGCGCGGAGGCTGTTGCCGTGCGCCGCAATCACCACGCGGCGTCCCTCGCGAACCGCGGGCGCAATCACCCCCTGCCAGTAGGGGAGGAAGCGCTCGACGGTATCCTTCAGGCACTCGGTGCGGGGCAGCTCGTCGTCCTGCAACGTCGCGTAGCGCGGATCGTGACGCGGATGCCTGGGGTCGTCTTCGGGGAGCGCCGGGGGACGCACGTCGTAGCTCCGCCGCCACAGGTGCGTCTGTGCGTCGCCGTGACGAGCCGCGGTCTCCGCCTTGTTCAATCCCTGCAGTGCGCCGTAGTGGCGCTCGTTCAGGCGCCAGCTTCGGTGCACGGGCACCCACATGAGGTCCATGTCCTCGAGCACGATCCAGAGTGTCTTGATCGCGCGCTTCAGCACCGAGGTGAACGCGATGTCGAACGTGAGACCCTCGGCGGAGAGCAGCCGGGCGGCCTCCTGGGCCTCCTGCTCGCCGTGCCCGGTCAACCCGACGTCCGTCCATCCCGTGAACCGGTTCTCCTTGTTCCAGGTGCTCTCGCCGTGCCGGATGAGTACCAGAGGTGTCATGGATTCAGGGTACCTCGCTGTCGCGGAGCCGTCAGCCCTCCGGGTTCGTCCGGGCGAATGCCCGCTCGCCAGCGAATGTCGCGGTGTCGCCCAGCGCTTCTTCGATCCGGAGCAGCTGGTTGTACTTCGCCACGCGGTCGCTGCGGCTGGCCGACCCGGTCTTGATCTGGCCCGCGCCCGTGCCGACGGCGAGGTCGGCGATCGACGCATCCTCGGTTTCGCCCGACCGGTGGGACACGACCGTCGCGTAGCCTGCGCTCCACGCGCCGGCCATCGCTTCGAGCGTCTCGCTGACGGTCCCCACCTGATTGAGCTTGACGAGGAGCGCGTTGCCGATCCTTCGCTGGATGCCCTCGGCAAGGATGGTCGGATTGGTGACGAACACGTCGTCACCGACGAGCTGGACGCGGGCGCCGAGGGTCCGGGTCAGGGATTCCCACCCTTCCCAGTCCGACTCGGCGAGACCGTCCTCGATCGACACGATCGGATACTGCCGCACCCATTCCCCGAGCATCTCGATCATGCCGGCCGCGTCTCGCGCCGGCTCGCCCGACTTGACGAACCGGTAGCGCCGTTCGTCGGTGTCCCACAGCTCGCTGGCTGCCACGTCGAGCGCCAGCCCGATCTGGCTCCCGGCCGCATAACCGGCCTTCGAGATCGCTTCGAGGACGATGTCGAGCGCCTCGCGGTTCGAGCGGAGGTTGGGCGCGAAGCCGCCCTCGTCGCCGACGCCCGTGGGCAGGCCGCGAGCGGTGAGCAGCCCGCGAAGCGCGTGGAACGTCTCGGCTCCGGCCTCGAGCGCCTCGGAGAACGACGCGAGGCCGAGCGGGACGACCATGAACTCCTGAACATCGACGTTGCTATCGGCGTGGGCGCCGCCGTTGAGGATGTTCATCAGCGGCACCGGCAGCAGCGACGGGTTTCGGTGGTGTCCGAGGGCCGAGCACAGGCCGTGGAGATAGTCCTTGAACGCCACGCGGTGCGAAACGGCGGCCGCGCGGGCGGCCGCCAGCGAGACGCCCAGAAGGGCGTTCGCGCCGAGGCGGCCCTTGTTCGGGGTGCCGTCGAGCTCGATCATGCGGCGATCGAGCGCGCTCTGGTCCAGCTCCTGCCCCACCAGCGCGCGCCGCAGCTCCCCGTTCACGTGCGACACGGCCTGCCGGACGCCCTTGCCTCGGTAGCGCCCGGGGTCGTGGTCGCGCAGCTCCAGGGCTTCACGCTCGCCGGTGGACGCGCCCGAGGGGACGGCGGCCCGTCCGAGCGCGCCGCCGTTCAGGATCACGTCCACCTCCACGGTGGGATTCCCCCGTGAGTCCAGGATTTCCCGGCCCAGGATGTACTCGATTCTCAACAGCGGTCTCCTCGATTGGCTCGACCGGCGCCGGCGGATGCAGCACGCCCGTGTCGGAGGGTCCCTCGGAGTTCCGGCCGGAACGAGGGGGCGGGAGGCGCCAGCGTCGTGACGGTTGCGGATGATATCATGCGGCTGTGGCCCCTCTGCCACCCGGTGATCGGCGGCTCGGACCGTCACGGACGGGTCCTTTCGATCAGCGTACCGGGTGCCCACTCGGCGTGCATTCCTGAGAAGGAATGGCGGCTGCCCGCTCGTTTGACTTGGCC
>Ga0268386_10003819_pt1 | contig 11028 bp, 13 predicted proteins | sample RVTome_15_FD_200260 | JGI IMG/M metagenome (GOLD analysis project Ga0268386, IMG submission 200260) | Soil microbial communities from uranium-contaminated site in the Upper Colorado River Basin, Wyoming, United States - RVT150D86... ... | reverse complement strand
CGAGGTGACCCGCTGAGCCGGCCGCGTCAGACGGCGACTTCGGTCGGCAGGTCGGCGACGGAAAGGCGTTGGCCCCACAGCTTCTCGAACACCGGCGCCTGTTGCCGGGCGTCGCCGCTGGTCCAGAAGGCGTCGCCGACCTCGCCCCGCAGCAGGCAGAGACCGGCGGTGCCGGCCACCCGCTCGACCTGCCGGGCCACGGCGTCGCCCGTGTCGATGATCGCCACGTTCGCCCCGGCCTCGGCCTCGATCAGCCGCCGGACGAACGGGAAGTGCGTGCAGCCGAGCACGAGCGTGTCGGCGCCGCCGTCCACGAGCGGCCGCACGTAGCGCGTCACCAATGCCCGCGTCTCCGGGCCGTCCAGGTCCCCGGCCTCGATGCGCTCGACGAGTCCGGGACAGGCGCGCGTCAGGACCTGCACGCCCTCGCCGAACCGGTCGAGCAGCGCGGCGAAGCGGGCACTCTGCAGGGTGCCGACGGTGGCCAGCACGCCCACCACGCCGTTGCGCGTCGCCTGAGTCGCCGGCTTCACGGCCGGCTCCATGCCGACGACCGGCACGCGCAGGCTTTCGCGCAGTGCGGGCACCGCCGCGGCCGTGGCGGTGTTGCACGCGACGACGATCATGTCGGCGCCGTGTTCGACGAGGAACCGCGCCAGCACCAGCGAGCGATGGCGAATGAAATCGTCGCTGCGGCCGCCGTAGGGCACCCACGCCGAATCGGCGACATAGGCCAGCGACGCTTGGGGGAGCCGCTCACGAATCGCGCGCAGCACGGACAGGCCGCCGAGCCCGGAATCAAAAACACCGATACGCAAAGTTCTCTCCCCCCCAACGGGCCCCCCGGCCGGCGAAGGCGCTGCCGGGCAGCGGCGACAGTATGGGCGCCGCGGCGGCGTGACAAGGACGCAGTTCACAATGATGCAGCGCACGAAGGGCGCATATAATGGCGCGCCATCGAACGGAAGCGAGCCATGCCCGACGCCTATATCCTCGACCACGTCCGCACGCCCCGTGGCCGCGGCAAGCCGGACGGCGCGCTGCACGCGATCACGCCCATCCGCCTCCTTTCGCAGGTGCTCGAGGCCCTGGCGGCACGCAACGACCTCGACACGTCGCTCGTCGAGGACGTCATCGTCGGCTGCGTGACCCCGGTCGGCGAGCAGGGGGCGAACATCGCGCGGCTCGCCGTGCTGAACGCCGGCTGGGCGCAGAACGTGCCCGGCAAGCAGATCAACCGCTTCTGCGCTTCCGCACTGGAAGCCGTGAATACTGCCGCGGCCCTGGTCATGTCCGGGCAGGCCGACCTGGTCGTCGCGGGCGGGGTGGAGTCGATGTCGCGCGTGCCGATGGGATCCGACGGCGGCGCCATGGCGACCGACCCGGAGGTGGCCTGGCGCACGCATTTCGTGCCGCAGGGGATCAGCGCCGACCTCATCGCCACGCGCTACGGCATCTCGCGCGCCGATTGCGACGCGTATGCGCTGGAGAGCCAGCGGCGGGCCGCCGAGGCCTGGGGAGCGGGGCGGTTCTCCCGCTCGGTGGTGCCCGTGAAGAACCGCCTCGGCGAGACCGTGCTGGACCGCGACGAGCACCTGCGACCCGGCACGACGCTGGCCGACCTGGCGGCGCTGAAGCCGTCGTTCGCGATGGCGGGCCAGCAGGCCGGGTTCGACGCCGTGGCGATCCAGCGCTACCCGGACGTCGAAGCGATCGAGCATGTGCACACGCCGGGCAACTCGAGCGGCATCGTGGACGGAGCCGCGGCGGTGCTGGTGGCCAGCCGGGCGATGGCGCAGCGGCTGGACCTGGCACCGCGCGCACGCGTGCGGGCCTTCGCGTCGGTCGGCACGGAGCCGACCATCATGCTGACGGGGCCGGCGCCATCGGCCGAGCGCGCGATGGCGAAGGGTGGAATGCGCCGCGAGGACGTGAGCCTCTTCGAGCTCAACGAGGCCTTTGCCTCCGTCGTGTTGCGCTTCATGCAGGAGCTCGAGGTGCCGCACGACCAGATCAATGTCAACGGCGGCGCGATCGCGCTTGGCCACCCGCTGGGGGCGACAGGCGCGATGGTGCTCGGCACGCTGCTGGACGAGCTGGAGCGACGCGATCTCGCGACCGGGCTGGTCAACCTGTGCGTCGGCGCCGGCATGGGCACGGCGACGATTATCGAGCGCCAGTGAAAGGCACCCCATGAACGAGACGATCCGCTATTCGGTCGACGCGGAGGGCGTGGCGTTGCTCGTCCTCGACGTGCCAGGCCGCCCGATGAACCTGCTCACGCCGGACCTGCTCACCGCGCTCGAGGCGTGCGTCGATCGGGTGGCGCGCGACGCAGCCGTGCGCGGCGCCGTCGTGACCTCCGCGAAGGCCGGCTTCGTCGCCGGCGCCGACCTCAAGGAACTCGTCAACGTGTTCGATGCGCGCCTCGGACGCGAGGAACTTTCGCGCTACGCGCGCAGCTTCTCGAAGGCGTTCCGGCGCCTCGAGACCTGCGGCAAGCCGTTCGTCGCCGCGATCAACGGCACGGCGCTGGGTGGCGGCCTCGAGCTGTGTCTCGCCTGCCATCATCGCGTGGCGCTGGACGACCCGAAGGCGAAGCTCGGGCTTCCGGAGGTGCGCCTGGGGCTGCTGCCGGGGGCCGGGGGCACGCAGAGGCTGCCGCGCCTGATCGGCATCGAGAAGGCCCTGCCGCTGATGGTCGAGGGCACGCATTTTTCGCCGTCGCGCGCCCTCGAGCTGGGCGTGGTCGACGAGCTGGCGGCGGACGCCGCCGAGCTGAAAGCGAAGTGCCGCCACTGGATCCTGGCGGGCGGCGAGGGCCTGCAGCCGTGGGACCGAAAGGGCTACGAGCTGCCCGGCGGTGCCGGGGCCTCGAGGCCGGCGCTCGCGCAGACCTTCATGGTTGGAACCGCGCTGGTCGCACGGAAGACCGGCCGCAACTACCCGGCACCGGTGGCCATCCTGTCCTGCGTCTACGAAGGCGGCCTGCTGCCGATGGACGCGGCACTCGAGCTCGAGGGCCAGTACTTCATGGAGCTGCTCACCAGTCGGGTTGCGCGCAACATGGTCCGCACCCTGTTCATCGACAAGAGCGCGGCGGACAAGCTGGTCCGGCGACCGAAGGGCATCGAGAAGCGGCCCGTCGTGCAGCTCGGCGTCCTGGGCGCCGGGAACATGGGCGCGGGGATCGCGCACGTCGCGGCCCTGGCAGGCATCGACGTCGTGCTGCTCGATACCTCGCTCGAGGCGGCGCAGCAAGGCAGGGCGCGGTCTCGCGGCCTGCTCGACGCGCAGGTCCACCGCGGCCGGCTGCGCAGCGAGGTGGCCGATGCGGTGCTGGAGCGGATACGACCGACGGCGACCTGGGCGGATCTCGCCGACTGCGAGCTCGTCATCGAGGCCGTATTCGAGGACTCCGCCGTCAAGGCCGACGTGACGAGGCGGGCGGAAGCGGTGCTCGGGCCGGGCGCCATATTCGCGTCCAATACCTCGACGCTCCCCATCAGCGGCCTGGCGGAGGCCTCGTCCAGGCCACAGCGTTTCATAGGGATGCATTTCTTTTCGCCGGTGGAAAGGATGCCGCTCGTGGAAGTGATTGCGGGCGCGAGGACCGGCGACGAGGCACTCGCGCAGGCGCTGGACTTCGTGCAGCAGATCGGCAAGACGCCGATCGTGGTGAACGACAACCGCGGCTTTTATACGAGCCGTGTGTTCGGCGCTTACGTGAAGGAGGGGCTGGCCATGCTGGCCGAGGGCGTGGCCCCGGCGCTCATCGAGAACGCGGCGCAAATGGCGGGCCTCCCGGTCGGTCCGCTCGCGGTTTCCGACGAGCTGGGCATCGACCTGCAGTACCGGATACTCGAGGAAACCCGGCGTGGACTTGGCAGCGCCTATCGGCAGCATCCCGCCGACGAGGTCATCCGCCGCTTTCACGACGGGCTGCAGCGGCACGGCAAGCGCGCCGGCGCCGGCTTCTACGAGTATCCTGACGGCGGCAGGAAGCGACTCTGGCCCGGACTGGCCGCAGAGTTTCCGCGCGCGGCGGAGCAGCCTGCCGTCGAGGCCGTGCAGGAGCGGCTGCTCTATATCCAGTCGCTGGAAACCGCGCGTTGCATGGAGGAGGGAGTGCTCACCGACCCCGCCGACGCCGACCTCGGCTCCATCCTCGGCTGGGGATTTCCCGCCTGGAGCGGCGGCACGCTGAGCCTGATCGATACGACGGGGACGACGCGATTCCTGGCCGCGTGCGAAGCGCTGGCCACGTTGCACGGCGAGCGTTTCCGTCCGCCCGAATGGCTCAAGGATCGCGACCGGATTCGCTGAGGGGCGAGCATGAGCGACATCGTATTCACCGAACGCGACGGGCGCGTGGCCGTCGTCACCATGAACCGCCCGGAGGCGCGCAACGCATTCAACCGGGCGCTGGCGCGGGAGCTGCGCGAAGCGCTGACCGCCGTGGCGGCGGATCGCGACCTCCGCGCCGTCATCCTCGCGGGCGCCGGCGGCGCGTTCAATGCGGGCGCGGACCTGAAGGAAGGCCTGCCCGCGGACCGGCGGGTGGAGGATTTCATCAACGCCGAGTTCCGCCCGACGCTGGACCTGATCGCCGGCATGGAGAAGCCGGTGATTGCCGCCGTCGCCGGGCCCGCTGCCGGCATCGGCCTGTCGTTTGCCCTGGTGTGCGACCTCGTGCTCATGGCCGAGGACGCCTACCTGCTCTCGTCCTTCGCCGCCATTGGCCTGATTCCCGACGGCGGCGCCACCTGGCTGCTGGCGCGGCGCATCGGCTACCACCGCGCCTATCAGTTGTGCATCGAGTCGGAGCGGGTGCCGGCCGCCCGCTGCCTCGAGCTCGGCCTGGCGAACCGGGTCGTGGCCGCCGCCGAGTTGCAGCCCGCCGCCAAGGCCTGGGCCGCGGAGCTCGCGGAGCGCGCGCCGCTTGCGCTGGCCCGCACGAAGCTCGCCATGCGCGCGGCGATGGACCTGTCGTTCACCGAGGCGATCGCCCGGGAGGCGCAGCTCCAGAACGCCTGCGTCACGAGCGCCGACGCCCGCGAGGGCGTGGCCGCGTTCATCCAGAAGCGCAAGCCGGACTTCAAGGGGCGATGATGGGTGCCAGGACTGCGGGCCGCGTCAGGATCGAGCGTCAGGGCGCGATTGCCCTCGTCACGCTGGCGCGGCCGTACAAGCGCAATGCGCTCGACCTGGCCGCCTTCGAGGCACTCGACGCCGCCGCGCGCAGCCTGGGCGCCGATCGCGACCTGCGGGCCATCGTGCTCGCCGGCGAGGGCAAGAGCTTCTGCACCGGACTCGACCTGGCGGCTTTCCATTCCGCCCCGGAGACCATCGCGCGGCTGATGTCGGCCGCCGCCGGCGAGGCCGCCAACCTGGCGCAGCGCGCCGCCTGGGGCTGGAGACGCTGCCCGGTGCCGGTCATCGCGGCGCTGCATGGGGAGGTGTTCGGCGGCGGCCTGCAGATCGCGCTGGGCGCCGATCTGCGCATCGCCCGCCCGGACGCTCAACTGTCCGTCATGGAAGTTCGCTGGGGCCTGATTCCCGACATGGCGGGCAGCCAGACCCTGCGCGGCATCGTGCGACGCGACGTTGCGCTCGAGCTGACCTGGACGGGGCGCATCGTGGGCGGCGAGGAGGCGCTCGCGCTCGGGCTGGTGACCCGCCTGTCCGACGATCCGCTGACCGCCGCGGTGACGCTGGCGGACGAAGTTGCCATGCGCTCGCCGGACGCCGTGCGGGCGGCGAAACGGTTGTTCGCGCGCGCCTGGGAAATTCCGGCGGACGAGGCGCTGGGGCTGGAGGCGGCGTTGCAGGCCGACCTGCTCGGGCAGAGGAACCAGCTCGAGGCGGTGCGCGCGGGGCTCGCCAGGGACGTCCCGCGATTCGGCCCGGCTCACGACTGAAGCCATGATCCAGGAACCGCGCCATGAACCGTCGGACGCCGCGCCACAGGCGCCCGGTGGCAAGCGGATCGCCCTCGTGCTCGGCAGCGGCGGCGCGCGCGGCATCGCGCACATCGGCGTCATCGCCCATCTGGAGGCGCTCGGCCACCGCATCGTTTACATCTCCGGCTGCTCGATGGGTGCGCTGGTCGGCGGCATTTACGCCGCCGGCAAGTTGCACGTCTACGAGTCCTGGCTGCGCGCGCTGGAGCGGCGTGCGGTGATCGGCCTGCTCGATCTGGCGTTTGGGCGGCCGGGGCTGTTCAAGGGCGAGCGGCTCATCGGCGTGCTGCGCGAGCTCATTGGCGATCATGAAATCCAGGATCTGCCCATCGGCTACACCGCCGTGGCCACCGACCTCGTGGAGCAGCGGGAGATCTGGCTGAACCGCGGGCCCCTGTTCGACGCGATCCGTGCGTCGATTGCCATTCCCACGATCTTTACGCCCTACGAGCTCGACGGGCGGCTGCTCGTGGACGGCGGCCTCCTGAACCCGGTGCCGATCGCGCCGGCGCTGAACCAGCACGCCGATCTGATCGTGGCCGTGAACCTGAACGCGAACCTGCAGAGCGAGCGCGAGTCCCCGGAGCAGGTGGAGGCGGGAGGATCTCCAGCGACGGTCGTGCTGCCCGGCCTGCTCGACGTAATGTCGATGACGATGGAGACGATGCAGAATGCGATCACGCGGCTGAAGCTGGCGGCCTACTCGCCCGACGTGGTGGTCGAGGTGCCGCGCGACGCCTGCAGCTTCTACGAGTTCTACCGCGCCGCCGAGCTCATCGAGCTCGGCCGAATCCGCGCCGAGGCGGCGCTGGGCGCCGTCCCGGCGCAGCGCAAGCCGCTGGGCGGCGCCTGAGTCGCGCGGGCCGCCCTACCAGGGCAGACTTGAGGACAGCGACGGCACGAGTCGTCCGTCATTGACGCCGGGGCCGCGCCTGATCCCGAAGTCGCCATCCAGGCTGGTGTCGGACCAGGCGAGCTCCAGCGCCAGCGGACCCACGCCGCGCGGCACGCCCAGCGACCAGTCGGCATAGGCCTCGAGCCCGGTGTCGGCAGAAAACTCCGCATCGAGCAATCCAGTGCTGCAACATGCGACGGTCCCTCCGGGGCCGGACGGGTGGCAGCCCGTCACCTGGCGCGAGTCTACGAAGTCGCCCTGCACGCGCCAGTGTGGATGACCGAGGGGCCGGCTATGATGTCGCCCTGCCATGGCTCCCTATAGCGTCGTCATCATCACGAAGAACGAGGCGCGCGACCTGCCACGCTGCCTCGACTCGCTGTCCGGCAGCGACGACGTCGTGGTGGTGGACTCCGGGAGTACCGACGAAACCGAAGCCGTCAGCCGTGCAAGGGCGCACGTCCGCTTCCTGCACCGCGATTTCGACGGCTATGGACCGCAGAAGCGCTGGGCGGTGGCGCAGGCCCGCCACGACTGGGTGCTCAGCGTGGACGCGGACGAGGCGCTGACCGGGGAGCTGGAAGCGGAGATCTCACGCCTCGCGGCAGACGATTTTGCCGGTGTGGCGGGCTACGAGATTCCGCGCAGCCTCGTGTTCATGGGGCGCCGCTTCCGCCACGGGCGCGAAAGCGCCCACCACGTTCTCCGACTATTCGACCGGCGGCGCGGCAATTTCGACGCGGCACCGGTGCACGAAAGGGTCGTAGTAGAGGGTCCAGTGCGGCGGCTGGAAGGCCGCCTCCTGCATTACAGCTACCGGGACCTGGACGAGTACTTCGAAAAGTTCAACGCCTACACGCGCCTGGCTGCGACGAAAATGCGTGCCGGTGGGCGGGTTCCAGGCGCGGCGGCGGTCGTGGTCAAGTTGAAGTTCACTTTCCTCCAGTCGTATTTTCTGCACGGCAACTGGCGAAATGGCTTTCCGGGCTTCGTGTGGGCCTGGCTGGGGGCCACCTACCACGCCGTCAAATACCTGAAGGCGCGGGAGACGCCCGACCCGGACTAGCTCACCGCCCCGTCGGCCGCTGCACGATGCCGGCCATCGCCTGCCAGCGATGCTGCGCCTTGCAGGCGTAGAACTCCGTCGCCATCGCCATCTGTCGCTCAACGCTCAGCAGGCGATGCGCGTGCGGAAACAGCCAGCGCTCCTCCTTCAGCATGTGGCGCTCGGCCTGGGCCCTGAAGTCGAAGAAGTGCACGCGCCATTGCCGCTCGTTGCATCCGGCGCCGTCCAGCTCGAGCAGTTCCTCGATGAGCTCGTCGACCTCCATGTGCTCCAGTACGCTGTCCCGCGCGGGCTCGTGCGTCTCGGACTGGGCGACGAGCGCCGAGTAGAGCACCTGTTCTTCCGCGGCGTGGTGGCTGACGACGTCCGCGAACAGGTCCAGGAGGCAGCGACGGCGCCGGCCCGGCTCGTCGAGGATGTCCGCGAGGTGGCTCAGCAGATAGCGGTGACGCCGGTGCTCCTTACCGAGCACATCCAGTATGCCGATGCCGCGCACACGCGCCGACGGACGAAAAGCCGGTCGTGTGGCTGGGTGCGGCGCCTCGAGGGCCGTGTGCGGGGATTCGGGCATGGCGTTACTCCTTGGTCTTCAATTCAGCCCAGCTTAGTGGTGGACTACAAGCACGTGGCGTGCCACGAAGCCCGAGGCCAGAGGCCGATTGCAGCGGCCGTTGCCGCTGCAACCGGCCGCACACGAGGAGTCAGGGAACACGTCGGCCGCGGCCGGTAATCGCCAGGACAACGGCAATCACGAGTCCGACGACGAACAGGATCCATGCGATGTTCGTCGCGGTGCCGGCGATCCCGCTGAATCCAAGTACCGCCGCGATGATCGCGACAATGAAGAAGATCAATGCCCACTGCAGCATGACATGCTCCTGTTGGTTGGCGGGGACCTCCCGCGGCCCGGAAGATGCAGCAACATCCATGCCACGAGCTGACGCAACGCCGCCGCGTCAATGACTTGAGGCCGGGGCCGCGTTCATCCCAGGAGGTCGGAGTAGCGCCTCAGGTCGGGGTCCACGTCTACCAGCACGCGCAGCGCGACGAGTATGGGCACGGCGAGAAAGGCGCCCGGGATGCCCCACAGCACGCCGAGCAGTGCGATGCCCAGCAGCACGAGGAAGGGATTCACCCGGAAGCCCTGGCCCAGCAACGTCGGGGTGGCGAACTGGCCTTCCAGGGACGTCACGGCCAGGAATGTCAGCGACGGCCCCAGCGCGGCCGTGAGCGAGTCCATCTCCACGACGCTGCTGATCCAGATCAGCACCGTCACCACCATGGCGCCGACGTAGGGAATGAAGTTCGCCACGGCGGCGACGAGTCCCCACACGATCGGGTTCGACAGGCCCCACAGCCACATCGCGCCGGCGACGACGATCCCCAGGCCCAGGTTGATGATCAGCAGCCAGCGCAGCGTGCGGGACAGCTCCCGCTGCATGCGGACGAGCGTCACCCGCAACCGCCGGCGCGCCGGAGCGGTGCGCGGGGCCTGGACGAGGCCGGTGAAGAGCTGGTCCCCGCGCGCGAGCAGCAGCAGCGAAAAGAACAGTGCGAGAACGAGGCCCGCGAGCGCCAGGGGTGCCTCGGTCAGGGCCACATCGAGCCACGTCGGCTTGCGCACCTCGACCTGCATGGGCCCTTCTTCTCCCACGTCTTCGATTTCGGACAGGGATTCGATGATCTTCGCGGACTCACGCGCTTCGCGGAGCGGCTGTCGCACGGCCGCGAGCTCCTGCTCGACTTCGCGCAGGTCTGCCGGCAGTTCCCGGATCCACTCCGTCACCGGCGCGGCAAGGGTTCCCACGGCCGTTACGACCCCGGCCATCAAGGTCGTGACGATGGCCAGGCTCGCGGCGGTGCGCAGCAGGGGACGATGCGAAAACGGCCGCACGAGCGGCTCCAGCAACAAGTACACCAGCAATGAAAACGCTACAGGTATGAAGATCGCCTGCAGGTAGGTGATCGCCGCCACCGCCGCCAGCACGGCCAGCAGCATGAACGGCCATTTCCATTCGATCGGGTGGCGCCGGGCGGGGATCGTCATCGTCGTGCCGTCGCAGGAGCCCCGCCCCCAGGGGTTGGCATGGGCTTTGCTTTGTGAACTCCGGAAAGCTTAGCTGCTGAGGGCTCGCCATGACGTCCCGGAAGGACTCCGCCGATCGCCCGCTCCTCTCGGGTGCGGCGCTCACCGATGACGATCATCCGCGCGACCGTGCGGACGCGGCATCGGGGAGGGATGTGATGGCTGAGGAACGCCGGGCACCCAACGAGCCCGGCCCGGGCGACCCGCGCCGCCGGCGCGCAGGGACCCACCGCTAGGTTTTTGCTGGCCACTCCCTTGGCTCGCCCTCCGACACGGGGGGCGGGCATTTTTTTGGGATGACTGCCGGAAAATCGCAGGCTGCGGAATTGGCGGGCCGGGCGCGCCGGCCCGCGAGCAGCCGGCACAGTGGCTCTAGTCTTCCAGCTCTTCCTCGGTGTCCTCGGCGGCGTCCTGGACCGCCTCGCCGCCCGCCTCCACGTCTTCTCCGGCGCCGCGGATGGTGTTGCAACCGGCCAGAGCAGTGCCGCCGCCAAGTACCAGGGTAATCACGATAATACGAAGCCAATCAATCACGTTGCGTCCTCCTGCAGGTACGGGGGTCCGGTCGTTATCGAGGCTTCGGGAGCCCCTGCCTCAGAAGAAGCATGGTCCGTGCCACGTCCGGGCTGGGCCGCCGCCCTCGCCGAGGCGGAGCCGGCGACGCTCACGAGCAGGGGAAGCGACTTCAGCAGCGCCTTCAGGAGAGAGCGCACCGACAGCCGAGACTTCGGGGCATCATCGGCCTGCGAACGGCCGCGCGGCTTCAGGCCGGCCAGCATGCCGGCGTTGAAGGACCACACGAGGGCGCCGCTGCCGCCAAATGATTCGCGGAAACGGCGCCGCAGCGCTGCAATCTCGGCACGGCGCTGCTCGCGCGCGGCCGTGAGGCGCGCCTGCGCCGCATCGCAGTCGCGCCGGGCGCTCCGCCAGGCGGTCAGCACCGCCTCAGGCCGATTGGGCCCGCTGGCGCCGCGCCCGCAGGAAGCGCCCGATGCGCAGATGGCGGGAGGTGCGCCGT
>Ga0268386_10003817_pt1 | contig 11030 bp, 10 predicted proteins | sample RVTome_15_FD_200260 | JGI IMG/M metagenome (GOLD analysis project Ga0268386, IMG submission 200260) | Soil microbial communities from uranium-contaminated site in the Upper Colorado River Basin, Wyoming, United States - RVT150D86... ... | reverse complement strand
ACCCCGGGAGCAGGTCGCGCGCGGCGAGGTACTCGGAGATGAAGTGCTGGCCGGGCTGGGCGAGCGTCGCCTCGACGACGAAGTGGTACATCGTCACGGCCTGGGCGAGCTTGGTGCGCGAGCGGTCCCGCCGCAGCTCGTCGACCACCCGGTCGAGCATCTCGAACGTCTTCACGAAGCCCCAGGTCAGCTCGGGCCGGGTGGCCTCGAGCGCGCCGGCGATCGTGCCGTCGCCGCGCTCGACGACCTCGTGCATGAAGCGGTTGAAGAAGACCGCGTGGCGGGCCTCGTCGACCTGCTGGGTGGTGAGGAAGTACTTCTGCTCCTCGCGCGGCGCGGCGTCGATGAACGGCGTCAGGTTGTCGGCGACCGAGTCCTCGCCGTGGAAGAACATCGAGTAGTTCCACAGCGCGGCGCGGCGCTCGAGGTCGCTGAACCCCTCGTGCCAGTCGACGCGGTCCTGCGCGAAGTCGATCTCCGTCGCGCGCCAGTTGCCCGCCTCCCAGCGGCGGTAGAGGTCATCGTAGGTGACCTGGTCGGCGGCGACGGAATTCAAGTTCGGTCCTCCGGGCCTTCGCAAGCTCGGACTCCGGGCCACGTTACAAAACGCACACGTTCAGCGTGTGAGCTGCGTCACACGCTGAACGAGCTCGTCGGCGGGCACGCGGTCCTGGGCGAGGGTGTCGCGGTCGCGCAGCGTGACGGTGCCGTCCTCGAGCGTCTGGTGGTCGATCGTGACCGCCAGCGGCGTGCCGATCTCGTCCTGGCGCCGGTAGCGCCTGCCGATGTGGCCGCCCTCGTCGTACTCGGCGCTGACGTGCCGCCGCAGCTCCTGGAAGATCTCGCGCGCGCGCTCGGGGTGGCCGTCCTTGCGCAGCAGCGGCAGCACGGCGACCTTGACCGGCGCGATCCGCGGGTGCAGGCGCAGCACGGTGCGCCGCTCGCCGCCGAGCTCGTCCTCGTCGTAGGCGTCGCAGAGCAGCGCGAGCACGGTGCGGCCGACGCCGGCGGCCGGCTCGATCACGTGCGGGACGTAGCGCTCCTTGGTGTTCGGGTCGAAGTACTCGAGCTTGTCGCCGGAGAACTCGGCGTGCTGGGTGAGGTCGAAGTCGCCGCGGTTGGCCACGCCCTCGAGCTCCGACCAGCCGATCGGGTACAGGTACTCGACGTCGGCGGTCTCGGACGAGTAGTGCGAGAGCTCGTCCGGCTCGTGGTCGCGCAGCCGCAGGCGCTCGCGGTCGATGCCCAGCCCGACGTACCAGTCCAGCCGCGCCTGCCTCCAGTAGTCGTACCAGCGGCCCGCCTCGTCCGGCGGCACGAAGAACTCCATCTCCATCTGCTCGAACTCGAGCGTGCGAAAGATGAAGTTGCCGGGCGTGATCTCGTTGCGGAACGACTTGCCGACCTGGGCGATGCCGAACGGCGGCTTGCGGCGGGCGAAGCCGAGCGTCGTCTTGAAGTCGAGGAAGATGCCCTGGGCCGTCTCAGGCCGCAGGTAGACCGTCGAGCCGGCCTCCTGGACCGGGCCGATGGTGGTCTCGAACATCAGGTTGAACTCGCGCGACTCGGTGAGGTCGCACTCGTCGGTCTCGCCCGGGTGCTTGGACGGCTTGCGGCCGCACTGCAGCTCGCCCAGGTGGTCGGCGCGGAACCGGAGCTTGCACGTCTTGCAGTCGACGAGCGGGTCGGTGAAGCCCTTCAGGTGGCCCGACGCCTCCCACGTGCGCGGGTGCTGGATGATCGCCGAGTCGAGCGCGACGATGTCGTCGCGCTCCTGGATCATCGCTTTCCACCAGGCATCGACGACGTTCTTCTTGAGCAGCACGCCGTAGTGCCCGTAGTCGTAGGTGTTGGCGATGCCCCCGTAGATCTCGGAGGCGGGGAAGATCAGGCCGCGTCGCTTGCAGAGCGCGACGACGGCCTCCATGGTCGGAGCCGCCATGGCCCCCAGCCTATACTCGGCCGCCGCGATGCCGATCTACGAGTACCGCTGCGAGAACGGGCACCTGTTCGAGGTCATGCAGAAGATCACCGACGATCCGGTGACCGAGTGCGAGACCTGCGGCGCGCCGGTCCAGCGCGTGTTCCACCCCATCGCGGTGCACTTCAAGGGGTCCGGTTTCTACAACACCGACTACGGCACCGCCAAGCGCAAGCGCGAGTCCGAGAAGTCGGCCGCCTCGGGGGCCGACAAGCACGATGCGAAGGCCAAGGAGTCCAAGTCGGAGTCGAAGTCCGACTCCAAGCCCGCGTCCTCGTCGGGCTCGGATTGAGAATGCGGCTTACTCGCACTCGCAAGCTCGTGCGAGCCTCCGATTGAGGATGCGGCTTACTCGCACTCGCAAGCTCGTGCGAGCGCCTTAGATAGATATAAGCCTCCCTTATAGCTTTCAGGCGCAATCGTCATTTCCGCTGGGGGCGATCCGCTGCGACACTGGTCGCCATGACGCCACGCCAGATCGGCCTGCTCGCCGCGCTGTCGGCCATCTGGGGCGGCTCGTACCTGCTGATCAAGTACGCGCTCGAGGACTTCAGCGCGCCGGTCATCGTGTGGGCGCGGACCGCGATCGCGGCGCTGGTGCTGCTGATCGCCCTGCGCGGCGCCGCCCGCGGCGCGTTCGCCGACATGCGGCGCCGGCCCGGGTGGGCGGCGCTGCTGGGCTTCGTCGCCGTCGCCGCCCCGTTCATCCTGATCACGTTCGGCGAGCACGAGGTGCCGTCGGGCCTGACCGCGGTGCTGATCTCGCCGGCGGCGCTGTTCGTGGCCCTCTTCGCGCCGTTCATCGACCCGTCCGAGCGGATCGACCGCCGCCAGGGCGCCGGCATGCTGGCCGGTCTGGCGGGAGTCGGGCTGGTGGTCGGCGTCGAGTCGATCTCCACGCTGGCCCAGTTCCTCGGCGCGCTGGCGATGGTCGGCGCGGCCGCCTTCTACGCGCTCGGCGGCTTCGTGGTCAAGGGCCGCTACGGCCGCCTGACCTCGATGCAGGCGTCGTTCGTGTCGATCTCCGCCGCCACCCTGTGGACGTTCCCGGCCGCGGTGGGGACGGCGCCGACGGAGATGCCGGGGCTGGGCGCCGTGGCGGCGGTGGTGGCGCTGGGCGCGGTCGGCACCGCGCTTGCCTTCGTCATCTTCTACAAGCTGATCGCGGAGGTCGGGGCCGGCCGCGCCTCGCTCGTCAGCTACCTGGCGCCCGGCGTGGCGCTGTTCTACGGCGCCGTGTTCCTCGACGAGGCGATCACCGTCGCGGCGATCGCGGGCCTCGCGCTGATCCTCGGCGGCGTCGCGCTCGCGTCGCGGCCGCGGCGCGAACCGGTAGCGTCCGCCGCCTATGGACCTGAGCCTGTCGCCTGCGGAACGCGAGTTTCGTGACGCGGTTCGCGGCTGGATCGAGGCCAACCACCCCGGCCGCGAGCCGGACTCCGACTCCGAGGTCTTCGAGTTCCGCCGTGCCTGGCAGCGCGCGCTCAACGAGCGCGGCTGGGCCGGGCTGAGCTGGCCGACCGAGTACGGCGGCGCCGGCGCGACCCTGGTCGAGCAGGCGATCTTCTACGAGGAGGTCGCGCGCGCGGGCGCGCCGTCGATGGCCAACGTCCTCGGGCTGGCCATGGGGGGACCGACGGTCATCGCGCACGGGACCGAGGACCAGAAGCAGCGCTACCTGCCGCCGATCCTGTCCGCCGACGAGATCTGGTGCCAGGGGTTCTCCGAGCCCGAGTCGGGCTCGGACCTCGCGTCGCTCAAGACGCGCGCGGTTCGGCACGGCGACGAGTGGGTCGTGACCGGCCAGAAGGTGTGGACCACCTACGCGCACGAGGCCAAGTGGTGCATGCTCGTGGCCCGGACCGACCCCGAGGCGCCCAAGCACCGCGGGCTGACGTACTTCCTGATGGACATGGAGCAGGACGCCGTCGAGGTCCGGCCGCTCGTGCAGATCACCGGCGAGGCCGAGTTCAACGAGCTGTTCATCGAGGAGGCCCGGATCCCGCACGACAACATCGTCGGCGGCGAGGGCAACGGCTGGCCGGTCGCGATCACGACGCTCATGCACGAGCGCGCCGGGCTGGCCTTCGCGCTCCAGGTCTCGGTCCAGATCGCGCTGCGCGAGCTGCGCGACGAGATCCGCGAGTCCGGCCAGGCGGACGACCCGCTGGTGCGCCGGCGCTTCGGCCAGCTCTACGCCGAGGCCCAGGTCCTGCGGCTCAACGCCTACCGCGGCCTGACCGCGACGATGAAGCGGGGCGCCCCCGGGCCCGAGGGCTCGCTCGGCAAGTGGCACTGGGCCGAGGTCAACCAGGGGCTGACCGAGCTGGCGATGGACGTCGCCGGCCCGCGCGCGCTGGTGGTCGACGGCTCGTGGCCGTACCGGTTCCTGCGCGCCCGCGCCAACTCGATCGAGGGCGGGACGACCGAGATCCTCAAGAACATCGTCGCCGAGCGCGTCCTCGGGTTGCCGCGAGCCTCTTGACCAACCCCCGACCCCCGCACTTCTGGATGCCACGACTGACCTTCGCTGGATCGCCACCCGCCGGCTCGCCGATGACCCCACCATCGGCTTCGGCGCCGTGCGGCGCCCAGCTCGGTCATCCGCGACCCGAGAAGGGCGGCGCTCGGAGGTTGGCCACGTGAACTTCGACCTGTCCGACGACCAGCGGACGATCAAGTCGACCGCGCGTGAGTTCCTCTCCGCCCGCTACCCGCTGGCCGAGGTGCGTCGGCTGGCACTCGAGGACGAGCGCGGCTTCACCGACGCGCAGTGGGCCGAGATGGTCGACCTCGGCTGGCCGGAGATCGCCGAGCTCGGGACCGTCGAGATGGTCGTCGTTGCCGAGGAGCTCGGCTACGCGCTGGCGCCGACGCCGCTCCAGTCGACCTGGGCGGCCGGCCTGCTCGGCGCGGACATCGCCGGTGGCCGCCGGGGCGCGGTGGTGATCGGGGAGCTGGCCTTCGACGCCGGCACCGCCGACGTGCTGGTCGACTGGGACGGCGCGGCGGTCACCGGCGCTGCGGTCGAACCGGTGCGCGCCCTGGACCCGACACGTCGACTCTTCCGGGTGACCGGCGGCGAGCGCACCGGCGGCGGCGATGTCGCGCGCGGGCGGCTGCAGGCGGCGGTGATGAACGCGGCCGAGTCGGTCGGCGTCGCCGAGCGGACGATGGAGATGGCGGTCGCCTACGCGAAGGAGCGCAAGCAGTTCGGGCGCGCGATCGGCACCTACCAGGCCGTCTCGCACGCCTGCGCGCAGATGCTGCTCGAGGTCGAGGGCGCGCGCTCGGCCGTGTACTGGGCGGCGTGGGCGCTCGACCACGAGCCCGAGACGGCGGAGCTGGCCGCGGCCTGCGCGAAGGCCTACGCGGGCGACGCGGGGCGCCGCGTCCCGCGCGCCGCGCTCCAGGTCCACGGCGGCATCGGCTTCACCTGGGAGCACGACCTGCACTTCTTCCTCAAGCGCGGCGAGGCGAACGCCCACGCCTACGGCGAGGGCAGCGAGCACCGCGAGCGGATCGCCGCGCTGGCCGGGCTCTGAACCGCGCGCCCCGCGCGCGCGTATGCCCTCGGTCCACATCCGACCTGAGGGGGTAAGGGTGAGCAGACGCAGGCTCCAGCTCGTGCTGGCGATAGGGGTGGTGTCGCTGCTCGGGGCCGTGGGCGTGGCCGTCGCGACCGGCGGTAGCGACTTCCGCGAGGACCTCAGCGGTTACGAGGAGATCCCCACGCTCTCGACGCCGGCCAACGGCGAGCTCAAGATGCGGGTGCACCGCTTCTCGGACAGGCTCGACTACCGCCTGTCGTATCGGGGCTTCGAGACGCAGGTGCTCCAGGCGCACATCCACTTCGGGGCGCGCGCCTTCAACGGCGGCATCAGCGTGTTCCTGTGCAGCAACCTCGGCAACGGGCCCGAGGGCACGCCCGCGTGCCCGACGACCGCCGGAACGGTCTCGGGAACGCTCGAGCCCTCCGACGTCGTCGGCCCGGCGGCCCAGGGCATCGAGCCCGGCGAGTTCGATGAGCTCGTCGACGCGATCCGCGCGGGCGTCACGTACGCCAACGTGCACAGCGAGGCGCGGCCGGGCGGCGAGATCCGCGCCCAGCTCGAGGGCCGCGGCCGCCACTGACGGACCCCGCACCTCCGGGCGCCCCTCACAGGGCGCCCGGGAGGGGCTCATCCCTGCAGGAACTGCTCGACCGTCTCCTGCTTGGTGGCCTCGTCGACGGTCAGGCCAGCGCCGCCGTCGGGCAGCGTGGTGCCGCCACTCGGGGTGAGCAGGTACTTCTTCGCGTTGCCGCCGATCAGCTCGGCGCCGATGAGGCCGAGCAGCGTCGGCCCCGACATGTCCGAGCGCACCGTCTTGGGCGCCGCCCACGACACCCACGGCAGGCGGATGAAGGTCTCGAGCGAGATCACTTTGGACTTGATCGCGCTCATGATCTTCTGCTGGCGACGGGCGCGCGCCTTGTCGTCCTCCTGCGGGCGGCAGTCGTTCTTGCGCGTGCGCGCGAGCGCGAGCGCCTCCTCGCCGTTCAGCTCGTGCGAGCCGGCCTTCAGACGCAGCGTGTAGCCGCCGTTGCGCGAGCCGCCGTTGATCTTGGAGATGACGCAGTTGCCGGTGTAGTCGATGCCCCCGAGCGCGTCGATGAGGTCGGGGAAGTTCTCGAAGTTGACCTCGACGAGGTGGTTGACGTCGAGCCCCAGGTAGCTCTCGACGGTCTCGATCGCCAGCGACGGGCCGCCCAGGGCGTAGGCGGCGTTGATCTTGTTGGTCCCGTGGCCGGGGATGTCGACGACCGTGTCGCGCAGCACCGAGAGCTGGGCGTTGGCGCCGCCGCCGACGCGCAGCAGCAGGATCGAGTCCGACCGGCTCGGATCGCCGATCGTCTGCGCGCCCGGCTCTGCGGTGTCCTCGGTGCGGGCGTCCGAGCCGAGCACGAGGATCGTGTTCGGCGACGTCAGCGGGTAGCCGCCGCCGGAGAGCTGGGCGTCGGCCGCGTCGGAGATCTTGGCCGACTGGATCTGGGCGCTGATGAGGAACACGACCAGCGAGACGAGCAGCCAGGCGACGACGCCGAGCCCGAGGTAGCCGAGGACGCGGCCGACGGTCAGCCGCCGCCGGCGGCTCGGCAGGCGTTCGCGGCGGCGGAACGGCCAGATCCGGCGCTTGGGCGCGGGAGCGTCGTCGCGCGGCTCGCCGAGGCTCTCGTCCCGCCGCCACGGGAGCCGCGGGCCGGATCGGTACTTCGTGTACTGCGGCTCGTCGTCTGGGCGGTGGTCGGGCATCGGGTATCGTGGCCCGCGTGGTCGAGCGAGGCGTCATAGGCGTCGACCTCGGCGGCACCAAGCTCCTGGCCGGCGCGGTCGACGCCGACCTGGGCGTCCATCACCGTACCAACCGTCTGATCTACGGTCTGGACCAGGACGGCCTCGTGCAGATGGTCGCCGACGCGGTCGAGGAGATCAGGACCGCCGTGGGTGGTGGCATCGAGGCGGTGGGCTTCGGCATCCCCTGCACGTTCGACTCGCGGACCGGCTTGGCGGTCCAGGCGGCCAACGCCCCGCTCGCCGACATCCGCTTCCACGAGGTCATGGCGGAGCGGCTCGGGCTGCCGGTGGCGGTCGACAACGACGCCAACTGCGCCGTGCTGTGCGAGGCGCGCGTCGGGGCCGCGGCGGGCTGCCGCGAGGTGGTCCTGCTCACGATCGGGACCGGGATCGGCGGCGGCCTGCTGCTCGGCGGCGAGGTCTACCGCGGCTGGATCGGCGGTGGGGCCGAGATGGGCCACATGACCGTCGACATCGACGGCCCGCCGTGCCAGTCCGACTGCCCGAACCACGGCTGCCTGGAGACGGTCTGCTCCGGGACGACGCTGGTGCGGCTCGCGTCGGTGGCGGTCGCCCGGCGCCCGGACACCGCGTTGGGGCACGCGCTGGAGGAGGGCCGCGAGCTGACCGGACCGCTGATCACCGAGCTCGCCCAGGAGGGCGACCCGGTGGCGTGCCACGCGATCACGACGATCGGGGAGCGCCTGGGCGTCGGGCTGGTCTCGTTGGTGAACATCTTCAACCCCCAGGTCGTGGTCATCGGGGGCGGCGTGAGCGCGGCCGGCGAGCTGCTGCTCGAGCCTGCACGGCGGATCGTGCGCGAGCGCGCGCTGGCGCCGGGGCGCGACGTGGTGCGGATCGAGGCGGCCGCCTTCGGCGCCGAGGCGGGGCTCGTCGGCGCGGCGCTGGCGGCGCGCGAGGGCGGCGGGCTGCTGCGCGCGGGCTACGCGGAGTCGGTCGCGTGACGGGGGAATCGGCTGGCGCCGATTCCCTTGCGAGTTCGCTTCGCGAACATCGCGCGGGGCGGCTGGTGGTGTGCCCGACGCCGATCGGGAACCTGGAGGACGTCACGCTGCGCGTCCTGTCGGCGCTGCGCGACGCCGACGTCGTCGCGTGCGAGGACACGAGGCGCACGCGCGTGCTGCTCGAGCGCTACGGCGTGCAGGCGACGCTGATCTCGTACCACGAGCACAACGAGCGCGAGCGGGCGGCGGAGCTGGTGGAGCGGATGCGCGGCGGCGAGGTCGTCGCGCTCGTGTCGGACGCCGGGATGCCGCTGGTGTCCGATCCCGGCTACGTGCTCGTGCAGGGGTGCGTGGCGGCGGGGCTGGAGGTCGAGGTGCTGCCGGGGCCGTCGGCCGCCCTGGCGGCGCTGGTGGCCTCGGCGCTGCCGTCGGACGCATGGCGATTCGCCGGGTTCCTGCCGCGCAAGCGGTCGGCGCTGGTGGAGGTGCTGGAGTCCCCGGAGACGGTCGTGGCGTTCGAGTCGCCCCGCCGCGTCGGCGCGTCGTTGGAGGTGCTCGCCTCGATCGATCCGTCGCGGCCGGTGGCGGTCTGCCGCGAGCTCACGAAGCTGCACGAGGAGGTCGTGCGCGGGACGGCGGCTTCGCTGGCCGAGCGCTATGCGGGCGAGCCGCCGCGGGGCGAGGTGGTGCTGGTGATCGGGGGCGCGCCGCCGCGATCGGGCGTGGACCCGGCGGCGGTCGACGCGGTGCGGCGGCTGGTTGACGCGGGCGCGCGCGCACGGGTGGCGGCGGGTGTGGTGGCCGAGCTCACGGGCGTGCCGGCCAACGCCTTGTATCGAGCCGTGGCGGAAGGACGAAGTTCGGCTGGGTAGGGGAGGGTGGGGTGCATTTCTGCATCCGGGCCCGGATTCGCGAGCCGCGGATGCAGTTGCGCCCCGATACGGTGCTCAACTGCACCCGGAGCGCGACGATCGCGCGAAGGATGCAGAAACGCACCGCCTCACCGCCCCACCCAGCCGCAGTTCAAGCCGCCGATCCAGCAGCTCACGCCACCGGCGCCTGCCTCAGCCGTCCTGCGGCGCCTCGCTCTTCTCCGGCGCGCGGTCGGACTGGTCGCGCGATGCCTGGGCGATCACGTCCTGCGCGAACCGCTCGCTGAAGCCGGACACGAAGCCGAGGCCCGCGTAGAACGCGAGGTTCGCGCCGCCGTCGGGCGGCGACAGCACCTGGACGATGCCGCCGTCGAGGAACAGGAAGACGACGGCGCCGAAGACGGCGCCGATCACCGGGCGCATGAAGCCGAGCGCGCGGATCGTCTTCTTGCCCGCCTCCGGACGGACCAGCAGCCGGCCGCCGGTCATGCGGTTCAGGACGCTCACGACCGCCCCGGCGGCCCCGCCGAGCACGCTCACGGTCGCCGCCTCGTCGAGCAGGCCGCTGGTCAGCGCGATCGCCGCGGTGCCGGCCACCGCGAGCACGAGGAACATGACCATGCCGACGAGGTACTCGAGCTGCGCCTGCCGCTGCGCCGACGCCTCGTAGTACGCCCTCGCCTGGGCCAGCTCGCGCTCGAGCGTCTCGACCTCGCTCGGATCGGACCCGAACGGCTTCGCCGGCAGCCCCGCCGTGTCGCGCTCGAGCTGGCGGTGGTCGAGCGTGCCGAGCAGCGTCGTGATGACGCCGAAGATCATCCGCAGGCAGATCTTGCGCGGCTGCGGCGTGAGGAACTCGAGCGCTTTGTAGTGCAGGTGCAGGCACTGGAAGAGGATCTCCTTCGCCTTCCAGTCCTCCGGGTCGCCGAACGTCGGCTCGATGTGGATCGCGGAGCTGGCGGCGGGCGCCGGATCGAAGATGTGCGGGCCGCCGGGCAGCAGCCGGCGCCAGACCGAGATGCCGTACTCGCGGCTGCGCCGCGCGCGCCAGGCGTGGGTCCCGGCGCGCGGGTCGCCGTCGGCCTCCGACGCCCCGTGCATCTCCTCGAGCATCGACCGGATGCCCTCGGGCGGCGGGCCCTTGAGCGCCGCCTCGGGCACGCCCTCGGGTGCGCCGGCGGCGTGGCCGATGTCCGTGAGCGCGGCGGCGACGCGGATGTGGCGGCAGAAGTAGGCGGTGATGATGCCCTTGCGCGGCTCGGCGAAGGCGTCCAGGAGCCCGGGGAACAGGTTCTTGAACTGCGATCGCAGGTCGTCCGGGAGGTTGGGATCGGACATGTGGAACCACGACGAGGCGACGTCGTGGAACGTGACCGTGCCGCGCCAGTGGGCGTAGCGGAACGCCTCGAGGTCGCTTTCGGCGGCCATCGCCACCCGCCGGCGCGTCTCGGCGTCGGCGATCAGCTTGATCTCCGCCGGGCCCTCGGGCGCCACCGTCGCCGTGCTCTCGAAGCGGCGGACTTCCGGGCCGTCGTGGGGTCGCATCTGGCACGTCTCCTTCGTGCTCTGCCGGGCCGTCCCCGACTGCGCGACACTCCCACGACTCGTCAGCCGCAGTCAACCGGTTCGGTCCGATGCAGCACGCCTTGCAGGGCTTTGTGACGAGACCGTGCCGATTTCGCACCGATTTCGCGTCATCCGGGCCGCCCCGGCACCCCGCGCCTAGGGTCCGCGAGATGTCCCCCCGCAGCCCTGCGCCCACCGTCCCGATCGTCGCCTGCGGGAGGCCGTCCGTCGCCCTCGCCGCCGCGGCCGCTCTGCTCGTCGCCCTCCTGTGGCCCGGCCCTGCCCACGCGGCGTGGCGCCCTCCGGTTGC
>Ga0268386_10003816_pt1 | contig 11031 bp, 9 predicted proteins | sample RVTome_15_FD_200260 | JGI IMG/M metagenome (GOLD analysis project Ga0268386, IMG submission 200260) | Soil microbial communities from uranium-contaminated site in the Upper Colorado River Basin, Wyoming, United States - RVT150D86... ... | reverse complement strand
GCCCACGTCGAGCCCCTCCGCGGAGGCAAGGACGCGATCATCGTCTCCGAGCTTCCGTTCATGGTCAAGAAGGGCGGCGACGGAGGGCTGATCACGAAGATCGCGGACCTCGTCCGGGAGAAGAAGCTGACGGGGATCTCCGACCTGCGCGACGAGTCGGATCGGAGCGGGATGCGCCTGGTGATCGAGCTGAAGCGCGGCGGCGACCCCGCCCAGGTGGTGCTGAACCAGCTCTTCAAGCGGACCTCGATGCAGACGAGCTTCGGGATCAACATGGTCGCGCTGGTCGACGGCGTCCCGCGGACCCTCAGTCTCAAGGAGCTGGTCCAGCACTACGTCGGGCACCAGCGCGAGGTGATCACGCGGCGCACACAGCACCAGCTGCGACGCGCCGAGGCGCGGGCCCACATCCTCGAGGGACTCCTGATCGCGCTCGACAACCTCGACGCGGTTATCAAGCTGATCCGCGCCTCCGAGGACCCCGACTCCGCCCGCCGGGGCCTGATCGACAGGTTCGAGCTCACCGAGGAGCAGGCGCAGGCCATCCTCGACATGCGCCTCCAGCGGCTCACCGCGCTCGAGGCCGGCAAGGTGCGGGCCGAGCACGCGGAGCTGGTGAAGCGGATCAAGGAGCTGCGTGCGATCCTCGGTGACGAGGCGCGCATCGACGCCCTGGTCAGCGACGAGCTGAACGAGATCGAGGACCGCTACGGCGACGAGCGGCGTACCGAGATCAATTTCTCCGAGGGCGAGGTCGACATCGAGGACATGATCGCCGACCAGCAGATGGTGATCTCGATCACCGCCTCCGGGTACGCGAAGCGGCTCCCGCTCGCCACCTACCGACAACAGCGGCGCGGAGGTCGCGGGGTGATGGGGATGAACCTGAAGGTGGGCGACTACATCGAGCATCTCCACATCTGCTCCACGCACGACTACCTGCTCTTCTTCACCAACAAGGGGAAGGTCTACCGGCTGAAGGTCTACGAGCTGCCCGAGGGCTCGCGGACCGCGAAGGGCCAGGCGCTAGTCAACGTGCTGCCGCTGCGCGATGGCGAGCAGGTGACGGCGGTGATCCCGACGCGCGACTTCAAGGAGAACAAGTTCCTCGTCTTCGCGACCGCCAAGGGTCTGGTCAAGAAGTCCGAGTTCGCCGCCTACAACACCCCGATCCGCGCCGACGGGATCATCGCGATCAAGATCCGCAAGGGCGACGAGCTGGTCCAGGTGCGGCTCAGCTCGGGCAAGGACGACCTGTTGATGGTCTCGAAGTCGGGCCACGCGTCGAGGTTCGCCGAGAAGGCGGTGCGGCCGATGGGCCGCGACACCTCCGGGATCAAGGGGATGAACGTCGCCGACAAGAGCAACCGGGTGCTCGCGATGGATGTGGTGCGCCCCGAGGCCGAGCTCTTGGTGGTGACGGAGAACGGGTACGGAAAGCGGACCGCCGTGGCCGAGTACCCCTGCAAGGGGCGGGGGACGAAGGGCGTGCTGACGATCAAGCTGACGACGAAGAAGGGCGGCCTGGCCGGGGCGCTGATCGTGCGCGAGCACCAGGACCTGCTGTTCATCTCCAAGAGCGGGATGGTGCAGCGCGCTCCGGTCAACGACATCTCGCGAATGGGCCGCGCGACCCAGGGCGTCAGGGTGATGAAGATGCGGAGCGATGACCGCGTGAGCGCCGTCGCCCCGGTGGTCGAGTCCGGCGCCGGGGTGGAGGGAGCCGACGCCGAGGTGAAGGCGGACGGGGACGCGTCGAGAGACGGCGCCGGCCCGGACGGCTCGAAGTCGAAGTCAAAGCGCACGCCGGCGGCGAGGAAGAAGCCGGCGTCGCGCCGCAAGCAACCGGGCCGGACCACGCGCAGCTGAGTCATCTAGGCTCCCGCGCATGGTCGAGCTCCGCGGTGCGCGAGCCCTCGTCACCGGAGCCGCCGGCGGCCTCGGCCAGTACATCTCACGGGCGCTCGCGCTCGAGGGCACGAACCTCGCCGTCTCCGATCTGCCGGGAAGCGCCCTCGAGGGAGTCGCCGAGCACCTCCGCGGCGTCGGGGTCGAGGCCCATGCGGTGCCCGCCGACCTGGCCGACGGCGCGGAGCGCGAGCGCTTGGTCCACGATGCCGAGGAGGCGATCGGCCCGCTCGACGTGCTGGTCAACAACGCCGGCCTCGAGTTCGGCGGCTCGTTCACGAAGACGACGCGAGAGGAGCTCGAGGCGATCGCGACCGTCAACCTGATCGCGGTCATGGACCTCACGTGGCTGGCGCTGCCGGGAATGCTGGAGCGCCGCCGCGGCCACGTCGTCAACCTCGCCTCCCTGGCGGGCAAGATAGCGCCGGTGTTTCTCGCCTCGTACGCGGCGACCAAGCACGGCGTGGTCGGCTTCACGCACGCGCTGCGGGCGGAGTACGCCGACGAGCCCGTGTCCTTCTCCGCGATCTGCCCGGTGTTCGTTGGGCAGGTGGGGATGTACGCGCGGGTCGAGGACCAGCTCGATCAGGATCCCCCGCCAGGGTTGCGTCCGGTCCCGCCCGAGCGCGTCTCGGACGCGGTCCTGAAGGCGCTGCGCGAGGATCGCGCCGAGGTGATCGTCAACCGCAGTCCGATCCGCCCGCTGGTCGGCCTCTATGCGGTCGCACCGCATCTCGCGATGCGCCTGCTGGGCAACCGCCGCACGCGGCGGTACGCCGAGGAGTACGCGCGGGCCCGCGGTCGGCTGTAGCCGAACCTCGCCCTTTGATTCGGCCCCCGCGCCCGCAGCCCCTCCTTGCCCCGACCTCCGGACTTGCTTCAATGGAGCTACCAGAGAAAGGAGGTGGTCCTAACTTGATTCACATGCTTTACGGGACTCTGGAGGTGTCGGGCCGCTAGCCCGGGCACCTGGAGCCTCAGCGCTCCACAGGGCCCGGTCTCCCGCGGGCGGACGTGCGGCCGCCCGGCGGAATTCAACCCGGGCACCGGCGAGCACGGGGTGCGGGACTCGTCCCGCCCCGCAGCACAAGCCCCGAGCACGTTTTCACCGCACATGAAAGGGCCGCCTTCGGGCGGCCCTTTCGCAGTACGGCGCTCAGGCGGTCGCCGTCGCGCCGACCGCGACGAGGTACGGCTCCCAGGCGTTCGGGATCCGCGGGCTGGCGATCTGGATGAACACGGTCGGCCCGGGTGGCTTGGGCCGGCGCCGGGGATGCATCTTCACCTCGCGGGGCAGGCGGTTGCCCTTCCGGCGGTTGCAGGACGCGCACGAGGCGACGATGTTGTCCCACGCCGAGGTCCCGCCACGACTTCGCGGGATCACGTGATCGACCGTCAGCCCGGGCTTTCGCTGGCCGCAGTACTGGCACGTCCACGAGTCGCGGGCAAGCACCGCCTTGCGGGTGATCTTGCGGCGATGGACGTCGCGCGGAACGCGCACGTAGGTGATCAGGCGGATCACCACCGGTCGCTCGAGCGCCATCCTCTCCGAGCGCAACCGGCCGTCGCCTCTCTCGACGATCTCCGCCTTCGACTTCAGGACCAGCACGGTGGCTCGGCGTACCGTGCATACGTTGATCGGCTCGAAGGTCGCGTTGAGGACCAGCACGCGCCCCCGGCCCGCCCCCTGCGCACCGGCAACCGAGCTCCGGTCCGGCAGGAGCGCCTGAGCCCGAGTCGCCCGCCTGTGCATAGTGCGCCGGATTCTAGCCAGAGCCACTGCGGACTCAGCCCGGAACTCCCTCGGTGTTCACGGGGTAGCTACCGAGCACCCGCACCGACTCCGCAGCTCCTCGCAGTCCCGCGATCGCCTCCGCGACGACGGGGTCGTCGGCGGAGCCCTCGACGTCGAGGAAGAACATGTACCGGCCGAGCCCCCGCCGCCGCGGTCGGGACTCGATCCGCGTCAGGTTGACGCCGCGGCGCGAGAACTCGAGCAGCGCCTCGACCAGCGCGCCGGGCCGGTCCTCGCCCAGCTCGGCGAAGACGAGCGTCGTGCGCCACCCCCCGTCGCCCCGCGGCCGCGTGTCGCCGGGCGCGATCCACACGAACCGGGTCACGTTGTCGGGGCTGTCCTCGACGCCCTCGGCGAGCACGACGCAGCGGTAGATCTCCGCGGCCGAGCGGGCCGCGAGGGCCGCCCACGGCTCGTCGCTCTCCGCCACCCGGCGCACCGCGTCGGCCGTGCTCGGTGCGGTGTGGACCTCCGCGCCCGGCAACCGCTCGCGGATGAAGCGGGCGCACTGGGCGCTCGCCTGCGGGTGGGAGAGGACCGCGGCGATCTCGGACAACTCCAGCTCCCGCCGCGCGATCAGGCTGTGTCGGATCGGGTGGTCGTGCTCGCCGACGATCCTCACAGAGGGGGTGTCGAAGGCCAGCGTGTCGAGCGTCGCCCGTACGGCCCCCTCGATCGAGTTCTCGAACGGGACGAGCGCGCGGTCGGCCTCGCCGGAGTCGACGGCGAGGATCGCGTCGTACACGGTGGGCGCCGGGTCGATATCCGCGTCGGCGCCCGCGAGGGCGTCTCGCACCGCGTCCTCGCTGAACGTGCCCGCCGGCCCGAGGTAGGCGATCCTCATCGGCGCCCGGCGAGCGCCGTGTCGAGGGCCTCTTGCTCCTCCGGGGAGAGGCCGAGCTCGGACTCCCCGCCCGACACCCGCTTCGCGTACAGCCGCGCCTGCTCGCGGTGGAGGATCGAGGAGAGGACCACCCCGTTGCGATGGTCGTCAAGGAGCGCGACCGAGCTCGACTGGCGCCCGCTCATCTCCCCATAGGCGTCGTACCGGACCACGGCGGTGTGGGTGATCGCCCCATCGAGCCTCCGCGCGGTGGCGGCGCCGGTCTCGGCGAGCTCGCCGACCTGGAGCCGAAGCGCCTCGACCTCGCGCTCCAGCTCGCGCGCGTAGCCGACCATGTCCCGGGGCTCCCCTTCGCCGATCACGGCCCGCTGGTCGCGGCGCAGGCGCTGGAGCCGCACCGCCAACGCAACACCGAGCAGCAGCGTGGCGAGCGCGATCGCGCCCGCTATCAGGGCAGCCATTCCGGCGGTGGAGCCGAGATCCGACACGGCGGCGAAGGATAAAGTCGGCCGCCGCCGCCCGATTACTCGAACGTGACCTCGGCGGTGAACTCGTTGTTCTCGGCCACCTGTTCCTCGGGGACCGGCTCGACGAGGACCTCGAGGGTGCCGGTCGAGCCCCCCGACGGCGCCGGCTCGAGCGGGACCGTGACGCTCTGGGTCTCGCCGGGCGCGATCTGGTCGAGCGTTCCCTCGCCCTCGATCGTCTCGTCCCCCTCAACGGTGACCTGGACCGGGATCTCGGTCTCCTCGGAGTCCCCCTGGTTCTCGATCTGGACCTCGACCTCGGGCGGCCCCCCGCCGAGCGCCACCGTGTTCGACGTGTCGGCGGTGAGCGCCGTGTCGCCGATCAGAACGGCGGCGATGCCGACCCCGTGGATGCCGCCTGAGCTGTCGCTCGCCGACCCGCTGATCCCGGACAGCGTCTCCGAAACGGTCGCCGCGTCGAGCCAGTCGAGGTCGGGGCCCCCGTCGGGCCCGCGGGGGAAGAACTGGCTCTGCGGCACGTCCTCGCCGACCTCCTGCTCCTGGAGCACGGCGTTGATCTCATCCCTCGCCTGCCGGTAGAGCACGTCGCTGGCGAGGAAGTCCTCCATGTGCAGAACGATCTCCGTGCGCGCGTCGGTCGTGTCCTCGTCCCCGAGCGCCACCCCGATGTTGTCCGCGATCGCCCCGAGCCCGTCGCGCCGCAGCTCGAACGCCGACACGACCTCGTCTTGGGCGCCGTCGAGCTCACCGGGCGGATCGAGGCTCTCGGCCCGGCCGAGCAGCTGCTCCGCTTGGCTGCGGTCGGCTCTGATCTCGGTCTCGACGTTCAGCTCGCTCAGGTTCCCGGGGTCCGCGAAGCGCCCGAAGAACTCCTCGCTCAGCTGCCGCTCCTCCTGGACGAGCGTCGTCAGGTCTCGCGCGTAGTCCTCATACGCGCGCTGCTCGCGGGCGTTGAGACAGCCCCTGATCCCCAGCACGAGCAGGATCACGATCACGATCCCGATCGCGACCGCGCCGAGGCGGCGGACCATGAACATGCGCTGCCGGTCGGGCGGCACGCGCCCGGGTTCTTCCGGCTCAGTTGCGACCGGGGGAAATGAGTCGTCCTCGTCCAGAAAAGCCAAGGCTGCCCTCGGGGTGGCTGGCGGGGCTCCAAGTATGAACATTGGCACGGAGGGGAGATTCAGGCGCGCAGGACCGTCGCCTCCGGCGGCGAAGGGGAAGCGGTCGTGGTGGGCGAGACGACTCTCGGCCGGTTCACCCTGCTCGAGCGGATCGGTGCCGGCGGGTTCGGCACCGTGTATCGAGGCTGGGACGAGCGCCTCGAGCGGCCCGTGGCCGTGAAGGTGATCGAGGCCCCCGGGGGGACCGGAAAGCGCGTCCTGCGCGAGGCGCAGGCCGCGGCGCGTCTCAACCATCCGGGCATCGTGACGCTGTACGAGCTCGGTGAGGTTGGCGGCCGCGCCTACCTGGTCAGCGAGCTGGTCGAGGGAGCGACACTGGACGAGCTCGCACTCGAGGGCGCGCTCTCGGATCGCGACGTCGCGGAGCTGGGCGCCGAGTTGTCCGAGGCCCTGGCCCACGCACACTCGCACGGCGTCGTGCACCGTGACATCAAGCCGCAGAACCTGATCGTGCGCGAGGGCCGCGCCCCGGCGGGGTCGGCCCGCGCGAAGCTGATGGACTTCGGCACCGCGGCGCTGATCGACGGCCCGGCGCTGACGGCGACGGGCGAGGTGATCGGCACGATCTCCTACATGGCCCCGGAGCAGGCGGAGGGAGCTCAGACCGGCGCGCCGACCGACGTCTACGCGCTCGCCCTCACCCTGTACGAGTGCTGGGCCGGCAGGCACCCGTTCGCGCGTGGCACCCCCGCCGCCACCGCGCGCGCGATCGGCGAGCCCGTCCCGCCGCTGGTCGCGAGCCGACCCGATCTGCCGCCCGAGCTGGGCGACCTCGTCGACGCGTGCCTCGTGCCAGAGCCACGGGGGCGCCCGCCACTCGAGCAGCTCGGCGCCGGGCTTCACGACGCCGCGCCGCAGCTCAGCGACGAGCAGGCTGTGCCGGCTCCGCGCCGACGCGAGCGCGGCCTCCACGCGCCCTCGCCGCCCGCCGTCGCGGCCGCGAGGATCGCGGTGCTGGGGCTAATCGCGGCGCTCGTCGCGTGGCTCGGGCTCGCCGCGGGGCGCCCGGGCGCCGCCCTGGTTGCGGCCGTTCTTCTGCTCCCGGCGCCCCTTCTGCTTCCCTCGCCCCTGCACTGGGGGCTTCCCCTCGTCGCGCCGCTGCTCGGGATGGTCGGGCTCGCCCCCGCCTACCCGGCGCTCGCCTCGCTCGCGGGGACCCCGGCGCGCCGGGCCATGCTGGCCCTGCTCGGTTGGGCATGGCTGGTGGCCGCCGAGGCGATCCTCGGCTCGCGGCTGCTGTTCAAGACCGCGGCGGCGGCGCCCGACGGCTGGAGCCACTCGGTCGGCGCGGCCGCCACGGAGGTCCTGGTGCCCGTGCTCGCCCCCGAATCCGTGCTCGTCGCGCTCGTGTGGGCGGCCGGGGCGCTGATCCTGGGCGCGCTGCTGCGGGGGCGCCTCGTCGCGCTGGAGCTGCTCGCGGCGCTGATCTGGGCCGCGGGCCTCCTCGCGATGCACGGCGCGCTGGCCGGAGATGCGCCGGAGCCGGCCGCGGCGCCGCTCACGGTCGCGCTGGTGGCGGTGGCGCTGGTCGCGCTGTGGGCACGCTCGACGAGGGGCGCCGCCGGGTCACCCGATGTCGGTCGGGGACCCCCACTTCCGTAGGATTGTGCCGGCCGCAACGGGTCCCGCCGCGATACCGAGACGCCGCGCGGGTACCCCCGTTCCAGGAGTGTGAGCGATCAGCGTTCTGCGCAATCTCGAAGCGAAGATCGAGGGCCTAGTCGAGGGCGCGTTCAGCCGTGCCTTCAGCTCCCAGGTCCAGCCGGTCGAGATCGCCCGCAAGCTGGCGAAGGAGATGGACGGGCACCGGACCGCCTCGGTGTCGCAGGTCTACGTCCCCAACCAGTACACGGTGTTTCTCTCCCGGCAGGATCACGGGCGGCTCGAGGGCTATGAGGCCTCGCTCGCCCAGGAGCTCTCGGGGTACCTCCTCGAGCACGCGCGCAGGCGCGACTATGCGCTGCTCACGCGGCCCGAGGTCTCGCTCGAGAACGACGACCGCCTGCGGCTCGGCGAGTTCGGGATTCAGACCCGGCTCGTCAAGCCTCCCCCGCGTCAGGGCGAGAAGCCAGAGCAGGGCGAGCAGGGCCAGACGATGGTCTACGCGGCGCCCAAGCAGCAGGGGCGTCAGAAGCGCAGCCGTCAGCCGGGCGCTCGCCTGGTGGACACGCGTGCGATCGTGTCCTTCGACGACCGCCGCTACGTCCTGGATGGCCCGGTCGCGGTCCTCGGGCGCTCCAGGGAGTGCGACTGCGTTTTCCGGGACCCGAACATCTCGCGCCGCCACGCGGAGTTGCGACGGGGGCCGACGGGGGACTGGCAGATCGTCGACCTCGGCTCGACCAACGGCGTGAAGGTCAACGGGCGCAGGGTCGAGAGCTCCCGTCTCTCGCCGGGCGACGAGGTGATCATCGGGACGACGAGGTTCGTCTTCGACATAGAGCAATGAGGCGTCCGCCCGTGCAAACCGTCCGCGGGCACGCCTCGGGACCACCCGACGCGACTGCCCCATGGAATCCGATCCCGTCGCCGTAGCCCTCAAGTTCGGCTTCCTGGCCGTTCTCTATGTGTTCCTGTTCTGGGTGCTGCGGAGCGCCCTGCGCGAGCTCCGCAGCACGGGCGCGCCCGCGCCGGAGGCCACCGGCTTCCATTCCCTCCCTCAGCAGAGCGGCGGAACCCCCGACGCCTGGCTGCTCGTGTTGAAGGGGGGCGGGCTGGACTCGGGCGAGCGCTTCGACCTCTTCGGCGGGGTGTCGATCGGTCGCTCGGCCGACGCCGATGTTCGGATCGAGGATCGCTTCGCGTCGGGGATCCACGCCCGCATCTACCCTCGCGCGGGCAGCTACTACGTTGAGGACATGGGCTCGACGAACGGGACCTATCTGAACGGCGAGCAGATCGACCGCGAGCTGGAGCTCCACCACCTCGACTCGGTCGAGATCGGCGACACCGAGTTCCGGTTCGAGCTCGAGGACTAGGGACGCCTCATGCTGAGGGTCGTCGAGGAGTCACACCGGACCGACACCGGCCGTCAGCGGCACGCGAACGAGGACGCCCTGTACGCGGACGCGCCCGTGTTCGCGGTCGCGGACGGGATGGGCGGCGCGCAGGCGGGCGAGGTCGCCTCTCAGATCGCGGCGGGGGCGTTCGATTCCGCCGACGCGGGCGACGAGGCCCCCGAGCGCTACCTGCAGCGGGTCGTGGGGGAGGCGAACGAGAGGATCCACGAGCTCTCCGCACGCGATGCATCGCGTTCCGGGATGGGGACGACCCTGACCGCCGCCCTGATCCGCGACGACGAGGTGAGCTTCGCCCACGTCGGTGACAGCCGCGCGTACGTGTACCGCGACGGTGAGCTCAAGCGGCTGACCAGCGATCACTCCCTCGTCGAGGAGCTTCGCCGTCAGGGTCGTCTCACCGACGCGCAGGCCGAGGAGCACCCGCAGCGCTCGATCATCACCCGTGCCCTGGGGCCCGAGCCGGAGGTCGAGGTGGACACGATGACCTTCGCGGCGCGCCCGGGCGACGTGTTCGTGCTGTGCAGCGACGGTCTCACGACGATGGTCCCCGAGCAGCGCATCGGCGCGCTGCTGGGGCGCTCGACCGATCTCGACTCGGCGGTCGCGCGCCTGGTGAAGGAGGCGAACGAGGGCGGAGGTCGCGACAACATCACGGTCGTCGCCTTCAGGCTCGACGAGGAGGAGGTGGCCGCGAGAGAGCAGCCGACGCTGATCGCGCCACCTTCCGAGGGCCCGGCGACCGCGGAGCGGGCGCCGGTGGCGGCGCAGACGGAGACGCCGCGCTGGCCGCGGCGTCTCGCGGGGGCGCTGGTCGCGGTGGTGATTTTCGCCGCGCTCGGTGCCGCCGCGGTCTTCGGCGCGCGCCAGGTGTACTTCCTCGGGGTCGACGAGGGAGGGCGGATGGCGCTTTACCGGGGGCTTCCCTACGACCTCCCGCTGGGGATCGAGCTGTACGACGAGCGCTACTCGAGCCCGGTCCAGTTCGACTCGCTGCCACCGGAGCTCCAGCCCAACGTGACCGATCACGAGCTGCGCTCGCACGACGACGCCGTCTCCCTGATCGAGGAATACGAAGACGGCGCCGCGAGCGCCCAGGAAGAGGGACGGGAGCCGCGCCCGGGCGGCGGGGGCGGTCAGCGGCCCGACGGCGGGCGGGATGGAAAGGCGGAGCGCGGCGGGGGCGGCGGAAGCGGCGGCAACAAGCAGGGCGGCGGCCGCTCCGCCGAGAAGAGCGGGAATCGGTGAGCGCGAGGAACCGCGAGCTCCTCGCGCTGATACCGGTGGCGGTGCTGATCACCGCGGGGTTCACCGCGGTGTTCATCGTGCAGTCGAACCAGATCGGCGATCTCAGCCTCACCTACGGCGCGTACTTCCTCGCCGTCTGCGTCGCGACGCACATGGTGATCAGGATCCGCCTGCCCCACGCGGATCCCTACCTGTTCCCGCTCGTCGCGCTGCTCGCCGCATTCGGGCTCGTGATCCTGTTCCGGATCGACGAGAGCCTCGCGGTGAAGCAGGCCTCGCTGTTCGTCGTCGGGCTGGCGCTGTTCGTGCTCACGATCACCCTGCTGCGCGACTACGAGGTGCTGGAGCGCTACCGGTACGTGATCGCGCTGACCGGGATCGTGCTCCTGATCCTGCCCCGGTTCCCGCTGATCGGTGAGCAGGTCAACGGCGCCTACCTCGGGATCGACCTCGGCCCGATCTCGTTCCAGCCGGCCGAGGCGGCGAAGATCTGCGTGGTCATCTTCCTCGCCAGCTATCTGCGTGAGCATCGCGAGGTGCTGGTAGT
>Ga0268386_10003815_pt1 | contig 11032 bp, 5 predicted proteins | sample RVTome_15_FD_200260 | JGI IMG/M metagenome (GOLD analysis project Ga0268386, IMG submission 200260) | Soil microbial communities from uranium-contaminated site in the Upper Colorado River Basin, Wyoming, United States - RVT150D86... ... | reverse complement strand
GGGAACCTGCCGCTTACCGGTTACTCGGCCCGATCCGAGGTCGCGGTTCCGGGGCGTGGGCAGCCGTTCGACGGCGACGACGGCGTCCAGGTCCGGCACGTCACGCCCGGATACGCGACCGCCGTCGGCACGCCGGTCCTGCGCGGACGATACCTTGGGGCCGGTGACACGAGCGGCTCGACGCCCGTCGTCGTCCTCAACGAGGAAGCGGCCGCGCGCTATCTCGGTGACCGCGAGGCGCTCGGTGCGACGATGACGATCGAACGCTACGCCGAACAGCCCGTGACGGTGGTGGGCGTCGTCGGCAACGTCAGGCTGGGTGGTCCGGAAAGTGCGGTCCGGCCGGAGGCGTATCTGCCGGCGGCCCAGGGCCGATTCCTCGGCGGCGCGCTCGCAGTGCGCACGGCAGGCGATCCGCTCGCGATCGCCGACGCCGTTCGCGACGCGATCCGGGCGTCGTTCCCGGAGATCTCAGAGCCGGACGCCGAGACCATGGACTCGCTGCTCGGCGGGCTCATCGCCCAGCGCCGGTTCAACATGATCATCGTGGGCCTGTTCGGCGGGCTCGCGCTCGCGATTGCCAGCGTCGGCCTCTACGGCGTGATGGCGTATCTCGTGACCCAGCGCACGTGGGAGATCGGCGTGCGCCTGGCGCTCGGCGCGCCGCCGGCGCAGGTGATGACGGCGGTGATCGGCCGCGGAGTCGTGCACACTGCTGCCGGCGTGGCCATCGGCGTGGCAGTCGCGTGGCAGCTCGCGTCGTCGGTCGAAACCTTCCTGTTCGAGGTTCGGCCGCATGACCCCGTCGTCTACGGCGCCGCCGCGGCGTTGCTCGGCGCCTGCGGCGTCGCCGCCGCGTTCGTCCCCGCCCGGCGCGCCGCCCGCGTCAACCCGGTCATCGCCATGCGCGTCGAGTGATCCTGGCGAAGGGTGCCGGGTGTCTCTCCCGAAAGTATCCGAGCTTTCGCTGTGACAACCAGAGGCGGAGGCTGACATTCAATTCCGCAGCGGTTTGGCGTACCGTTCTGGTTGCCTGTGTTCCATTGGGTTGTCTCTCCGTCGGTGAAGCCAATGGCGCATCAGCGTCTACTTCCATCTCCAGCATTTACGATCTCACGCAACACGCTTCACGTCCGTTGATACAGCTACATTGTGACAAGCCGAGTCACGTTGGCCGATCAATTCACGCTTCAGGTTCTCGAGCTCGCCAGATAACGGAAATTGAGCTCAACGAACCCCGTCATCCACCCCAAATCAAGTTGGAAGTTTGACCTGTGAAGTTCGAAAGAACCTCGGCACGCCGACAACCACGTTCGAAACGACGAATGCCGAACTTCGAATGCGCGGGTGGATCCTCAGCGTGTGCTGCTGCTTGTGTTCGTTGCGACGTTGGCGCGGGGCGGGATGCCACCGCCGCCGCCTGAGGGGATGCCGCGCGCGGATCTGAGAATGGCCGTCGATGCGATCGGCGATCTGCCGAAGATGTGTGTGCCGATCCCGCTCGCGTGAGACAATCACGCGTGCTCCGCCAGTTTTTCGTTGTCGCCGCCCGCGAAGGGCACTCGAGCTCGGAGCGCGCCCTTGAGCGCTCTTGTTCCTGGCTGTTTCGCGACGTTCCGTTGCCAGGCGCCCGGGTTCTCGATATTGGAGGCGGCGCGGGCGCGTACAGTTTTTATGCGGCGGCCGCTGGCGCGAAAAGCGTCCTCTGCCTCGAGCTGGAGGCAGAGGGCGGCGTTACCGGCATGAACGAACGGTTTTACAGGTTACGTGACGCAACCGGCCTCGGCGCCGTCGAACTCGAACGGGCAACCCTGCAATCTTTCCCCGCGCCGGAGTCCGCGTTTGACGTCGTCCTGCTGCACAATTCAGTCAATCACCTGGACGAGCGGGCGGTCACCACGCTGCACCGCGACGACGGCGCACCAGCGGTTTATGCGCGATTGTTGTCGAAAGTTGCGGGAGCACTCACGCCGGGCGGCCATCTGATCCTGGCCGACTGCGCGCGAACCAACGCCATCGCCGAAGAAACACGTCGTCACGCGCTGGCGGCCGGCCAACGCATCGGCGAGGACCAGACCCACGGCTACCAGCAGCCCGCCGGCGACGAGCGCGTTGCCGCCATAGAATCGAGCGGCGGCATCGCAGACGTGCATCGACCTACCGCGCCCGCCGCTGCACCCCTTTTGCTTCCCGAACATCTCGGCCATGAGCGCGTTCGCCGAGATGCCGCGGGCCAGCGCGTGCCCGTGCTCACGGTACGTCGCAACAATGGCGTCATCCGGGCTCAGCGAGATACAACAGGCCCGCCTTCGCGGCTTTGCCGCTACGGCAGGCAACCTCCGCACCGACAGGAGGGCGGAGGGTGGTGGACCAGAACAGCGCCAGTTGGAACCGAATCGAAGCGCTCAGCATGGCCGCCTGATTCGAGTTTCTACGATGACCTACCGCTCGAGCAGGGTCGTCCAGTTGAGAACGACCTCGATGGATGCTGCGCTGGCCGTGCGTGAAAGCCGCGACACGAGGCGGGGGATGAGGAATCGCTGACCGTCCGGCGAAACAGCATAGGTATGGTACTGGGGGATGGTCGTGGAATGCGGAGGCGTCACCATTCCCAGGTCGAACAGCTCCTCAGGTCTTCCTAGCTCAAAGGTGGCGCCGTCGCCACGAACGCTGACCGCCATGAGCTTCCCGCCGTCGTACGCCGTCGCATAGAACAGCTCCCGGCCGTCCGGCCCCCAGCGCGGCGTGACACCGCCGGCCGTCGACACCTGCCACACCTTGTCGCCGTTGGGATACGGCCGCACGCAGACCTGGAGCTGGTTCTCCGACGTGACGTACGCGATCCATTTGCCATCCGGCGACACCTGGGAATGACCCTCGTAGAAGGGCGAATCCAACAACGGGATCGCGTTCGATCGATTGATCATGACCTGCCCGGTCAGCGCTTCGCCGGGCGGGCGAATGAGCCATTGGTCGACATCGCTTCCTTTCGTGTACAGCCAGTAGACGATCCCATCCGCCGACCACGCCGCCGGGATCTTGGGGACATCAGACTCGAGGAGCCGTTCATCATGAGGGGTTGCATCCGCGCGCTTGCGGTACAAACCCCAGCGGCCATTGCGCAGCGAGCCGAACACAATCCAGCCGCCGTCGGGTGACCAGATCGGACTCGAGTTGTCCTGCGACGGATCGAAGGTGATGCGCGTCGTCGCACCACGCGGTTCGAAGACGAAGATGTCGCCGCCGCTGGCATCGTGACGGTGCACGGCGACGCGCTTCCCATCCGGCGAAAGATCGACGCCGCGATAGGGGCCGGGTAGCCCAACACTCTCGATGAATTTGCCCTTTCGATCGAACCACGCGAACTGCTGATCCTGATCGACCGCCCCACTCGGGTAGGTCAGGACTCCGGTGTTGGACACTGAGAACGCCGGAGACGCTCCGATGGTGGGAACCGACGCCGCGAGCTGAATGGCATCGCCGAGCGCTTCCAGCGTCGTGGGGTCGACAGGCTGCGCGACCAGCGCGCCCTGGCGCACGAACAGCAGCACGCCCGACGGCGCGGGCACGGCCGCGCTGTCGGCCGCGAGCACGCGCCGATCCGATCGCGCATCCAGCTCACTGACGAAGACTCCAGTGTCGCCCGTATTGGATCCCTCGGCGTAATAAACGAAGCGGCGACCATCGGGCAGAAAAGAGGGGAAGCGATGCGACCGTTGCCCGTCGCCGAGCGTCGTGACGGCCTGTGGCTCCCCGCCCGCCGCGTCCACACGATAGAGTCCTGTACCCAAGCCAGGCGCAAAGATGATGATCCCGTCTCGATTCCAAGCTCCGCCGTGGCCTCGCCGGACATCGCATAGGTCTTGGAGCGCTCCGCTCGCGACTTCGAGTCTCTTCAGCTTGCCTGGTCCGAAGAAGCCCAAAGACTTGCTGTCGGGAGACCAGAATGGCAGCGCCGCGTTCTCGGTACCCGGTACGGCTCGCGCGGTGGACGAGCTGAGCGGGCGGAGCCACAACAGGTCCTTGCCTGTTGCGTCCGTTGCAGTGAACGCCAGCGTTCGTCCGTCAGGCGAGATGGCGCCTCCAACCGGGGCGGCGGAGCCGGTGAGCAGTGGTGTCTGAAAGTTGCCGTTGTCGGGAGGGAAGACCGAGAAACGCACCAGCTCAGGAGCGGCACTCGACCCCCGCAGGTACAGATACACCAGCACTCCGAGGAGTACCGCCGTCGTGAGGCCCAGAACTGTGGCAAGACGAATCCACTGACGGCCGCGTCCCGTTCCGTCTGCGGCGGCTCGATGGCGGGGGCCGGCACTGTCGAGATCCGCAAGCGCGTCCTCGATCACGATCCGCGCATCGCCCATGTGCTGCAGCCGGCGCTTCCGATCCCGTTCCAGGCACCGGTGGATCAGCTGTCGCACGCTGGGTGGCGTGTCCGACGGAAGCAGCGAATCGTCCGGCGGCGATCCGAGCACGCAGGCGAGCGTCTCGGCTGTCGTGCCGCGGCTGAACGGAGACAGACCGGTGAGCAGCTCGTACAGCACGACGCCGAAGGCCCAAATGTCGACGTGGCGACCCGCCGCTTCGCCTCTCACTTGTTCGGGACTCATGTAGGCGGGGGTCCCCATGATGGTTCGGTCCTGGGTGGCCATCGCCGTCAGCGTGACGGCATCGCCAAGGTCGGGCTCCAGCGCTTTTGCCAGCCCGAAGTCGAGCACTTTGACGGCGCCGTCCGGCCGCACTTTGATGTTCGCGGGCTTCAGATCTCTGTGAACAATGCCCTGCTCGTGCGCTGCTTCGAGCGCCTCCGCAATCTGCCGGGCAATCAGAAGGGCCTCGCGCGTGGCGGCGGGGCTCCGCAACGAGAGATCCTGACCTTCGACGAGCTCCATGACGAGCGCGCGAACGGCGTCGGTATCCTCGAAGCCATAGATCGCGCCGATGTGCGGATGGTTGAGCGAGGCGAGCAGCCGCGCCTCGCGCGCGAAACGCGCTGCCCGGACCGGATCGTCCTTGACCGCGTGCGGCAAAATTTTGATTGCGACCTCTCGACCGAGCCGAGAATCGCGGGCGCGGTACACTTCGCCCATCCCGCCGGCGCCCAGTGCGCCGGTCACTTCATACGGTCCGAGGCGGACGCCGACCTGCAGGGTCATGAAGGACGAGTGTCCAGAAATGCTGCGGGGATTATAGTCGGTCAGTGGTACCGACCCCCTGAAGGGCGAGAACTGGACGCGGTAGTGCAGTGGCCCGCAGCCGACCATGACGGTGGCCATCCGAACGATGGGCGAACCGCTGGATGTCGTGCCTGGTCTGCGGCGCATTGTTCGCGAGCTGGACTCGCCGCAACCGGTCGATGAAATAGTTCCGCATTACATTTGACTATCCTGGAGGCAAGCTATGGCTCACTCCAAACCCCTCGTTTGGAGCACCGTATATGATGCCGCGGGTGTATTGCTACGCGCCGACGTTTTTGAACCAGGCGACCGTCGAAGTCATCTGCGTGGCGACGCCGGGGGCGCGCAGGTCGAGCCGTTCCACCTGAAGACTTACTTTTTCCATCCGGAGACGGGTTGCGTCGAGCAGGCGTCCAGTAACCGATCAGGACGAGCGAACTGCCGGTCAACCACGCCGTGTGTATGCTCACGCCGCTCGCCCTCTGGACATCGTCGTAGCCGATCGAACGCAGAGCGCGGAGCCGAGAGCGGGCGCGATGTGAGCAAATGTTCGGTGGACCTCAGATCGACCCGCGACTTCTGAGCAGGAGGGCGTGACCGCGCCGCATCGAAGGCCCCGAGCAGCCGCTGCCCAGAACGAGCACATGTGACCGCCACCGTGCGTTCCACCATCGAATCCAGATGTGGCGGAGACCCCGTGCAAAAAGGAATATGTCGTCACCCGCCGTGGCGCGCGAGCCTCAGCCGGCCACTGATTGCAGGCTCGCAGGTGCCGTCACCCGCGCCCCGGATCAGAGATAATCCGGCTGGCGATCGCGGATCGGATCGGACCTAGCGTCGCCGAACGCAAAGGGGTATTGTGTCCCACGCTCAGGATTCGACGAAGGGCGGACTGTCACCGCACGCCGTCCGTGCACAGCTGGCGCGAATTCTGCGCAGCCCGGGCTTTGCGAACGCGCCCGCGCTCGCGGGATTGCTGGAGCATCTGGTCGAGCACAACCTCCGCGGGCATGCGGGCAGTGGGTTGAAGGAGTACTCCATCGGTGTCGACGTGTTCAATCGGAGTGAGTCGTTCGACCCCCGCACGGACACCATCGTCCGAGTGCAGGCGCGGCGTCTCCGCTCCAAGCTGAAGGATTACTACCGCACGCTCGGGCAGTTCGACCCGTTGGTGATCGACGTACCAACGGGCCGCTACGTCGCGGTCTTCAGTGCTCCCACCGATCCTCAGGCCCGTCCCACCACTGGCGATCCCCTGGTGATGTCGCACGAGCTGCGGCAGCTGCAGCTCGTGGGGAAATCGAGCGACCGGAGCTGGCCCGCGTTACCTGCGCCCCGAACGCCGCTGATCGGACGGCAGCGGGAACTCGACGCGATCATCCGGCTCCTGCGAGACGATACCGTCCGCCTGGTCACGCTGACCGGTGCGGGAGGCAGCGGGAAGACGCGTCTGGCGCTGCACGCGGCCCAGGCGGTCGTTCCAGACTTCAGCCGCGGCGTGCTGATGCTGTCGCTGGCGCCCCTCGCGGATCCGGCCGCCGTGGCAACAGCCCTCGCGCAGCTCCTCGGGCTGCGCTACACCGCTGGCCGGCCATTGCGTGAGGCACTGCGCATGTTCGCGAGGCATGCGATCACGGCGCCCACGCTGTTGCTGTTGGACAACTTCGAGCATCTGCTCGACGCGTCGGCCGTGATTGTCGATTTGCTGGAAGCCGCGCCGCAGGTCAAGGCTCTGGTCACGAGCCGTGCAGTGCTGCGCCTGTACGGCGAGCACGAATACCCCGTCCCGCCGCTGAACGCGCCGTCCGCTGACCTTCCGCTGAAATCGATCAAGCGAAACCCTGCCGTCCAGTTGTTCGTGCAGCGCGCACGCTCAATCAATCCGGCATTTGCGCTGACGAACCGGAATGCGGCGGCTGTCGCCGCCATCTGTCGGCGGCTCGACGGTCTTCCCCTGGCGCTCGAGCTGGCCGCGGCACGCATCAAGCTTTTTACGCCCGAGGCGATGGTCCCGCGTCTCGCACGGTCGCTTGACTTCCTCACCAGGGGGCCGACCGATGCACCGGCACGACACCGCACCCTTCGCGACACGATGGGCTGGAGCTATGCGCTCCTGACGGAGCCGGAACAGCGCCTCTTTCGCCGGCTGGCCGTGCTCGTCGGCGGATTCACGCTGGAGGGATGCGAGGCCGTGTGCAACGCGCGTTGGGACCTGGGGATGGATGTTGTCGTCGGCGTTAGCTCGCTCATCGACAAGAGCCTGATTCACCAGACGGAATTCCCTGGTTCTGAAGCGCGGTTCAACATGCTCGAGACGCTGCGCGAATACGGGCTCGAGCAACTCGCTGACAGCGGAGACGAGGTTCGAGTCAGACGCGCCCATGCGGCCTACTGCATTGTCCTCGCCGAGGAGGGTCCGGCACACCAGACCGTTGCGGATCGCGAAGCGTGGCTGCGGCGGTGCGATCTCGAGATCGACAACTTTCGTTCGAGCCTCGATTGGCTGATCGCCCGCCGTGACAGCGCATGGGCGCTTCGGCTCGGTCTCGCCCTGTTCCCGTTCTGGGAGCGCCGGGAGCTGTTCGAGGAGAGTCGGCGCCTGCTGCAGGCGATCATGAGCCTGCGGACGGACACTAACGCCTCCGCCGGGTGGGCGCGCGTCGCCGAGTACCTCGCGAACATCTGCGACACGCAGGGGGAGGTGGTCTCCGCCGAAGCGCTCCACAAGCAGGCGCTCGACGAGTTCATCGCGTGCGGCGACAGGCGTGGCGAAGCGGCGCAGCTCAACGCCCTGGCGAGCAACAGCCGGTTCAGGGGTGACGAAGAGACCGCACTTATGTACTGGGAACGGGCCCTCGCGGCGTGCCGCGAGCTTGGAGGCCTTTCGGAGCTGGCCGCGGCCCTCAACAACCTCGGGCTGTCCGTGGCAGCGGCGGGCGACGTTGGCAGAGCGCGCGCACTGATCGAGGAGGCGCGGACCATTTTCGAGCGCGGCGGAGACGAGATAGGCGCGTTGTGGTCGTTCAATCACCTTGGCGACGTCGCGCGACGAGCCGGCGACGCGTCAGAGGCGCGGCGCCTGTATCAGGCATCGCTCGAGGGATTCACCCGTGTGGGAGACGCCTGGGGCGTGGCACGTTCCGCAGCCGATTTGGCTGACCTGAGTGCCGAGATGGGCGACGAGGCCGGCGCCCGGCAACTGTTCCTGCAGGCGCTGAGCATCTTCGTCGCGATCGATCACAAACGCGGCGTCGCCCGGGTCCTCGAGGGGTTTGCGGTGCTGGCCGTACGCCAACACGAGTTCACGCGCGCCCTCACATGTGCCGGGGCCGCGGCGGCCATCCGGTTGGCCTTCGGGGCTGCGGCCAGAGCGCTGGAACAGGCAGAGCTCGACGACGCGCTGGCGCTCGCCTGGCGATCGGCCGAAGACGCCTTCGCGCGCGCCGCGTGGGAGCGGGGCCGGCACATGTCGTTCGACGAGGCAGTTCGCTATGCCGCCAGCTCCGAAGCGGACTGATGCGTCCGCCTCAGGCGTCGAAGGTGTCAGGGCCGAGAATGCGCCGGACGGCAGTAACGCGATCGACGGGCATTCCGGCGAGCCGTCCGTGCTCGCGGATCAACGTTTCGTCCGACGCATAGTAGATGCAGAAAATCTTGTCGTCGGTTACGAAGCTGTGGAGCCAGCGGATTTCGGGACCGAGCTGCCGCAGGACCTCCAGCGATTTCAGGGAGGCTTCGCGAATCTGCTCCTCAGACATCTTCGACGCGCCGGGGATTTCCCGTTCAATCACGAACTCAGGCATGGCTGCTCTCCTCGGCCGAAGGTCGAGCGCGCGATTGTAGTCCAAGACGCGGCTGGTGACACGGCGTTGGCTTCGATCGCTTTGCGAGCCGGATCACACCGGCCGGCGCCGTTCGCGACTGCCGGCCGGTCCGAGACCCTCGATGGGCTCTCGCGCCGCTCGTCACTGCGGACACTGAGGCACGTCCGGGTTGTAGTTTTCGAAGATCCCCGCAGGATTGTGCCAGAACGCCCAGATGTGCAAAACGTAGGCCTGAAACGCATCCTCGCGCTGGAAGGGGACACCGAGCAGCGACGGCGGTTCGGCGTGCGGCCACGTGTTGTACGGGACGAAGTAGTCGACCGCGCTCAATCGGACCCGTCCATTCGGCATCGGAGAATAGACGATGAACTCTGGCTCGAAGATATTCACCACACCATCGGTGACGAGATCCTCATTGACGAGCGTGTAGTGGTAGCCCATTCCGCCACGGACCGGATCAGAGATGCACACGCCAGGTCCCGGAACCGGGACGGAATAGCCGAACTCCACGGCCTTGTCGAAATTGTGAAACGGCGCGAGCAGCCGCCGCAGCTGCGCGATCTGCTGGTTCGCATCTGCGCTCAGGGCCGCGGTGTTGTGCGAATGGGAGGCAGAGTGCTTCGCTGCCGGCGGGGCGCCCCCGACCACGCTCGAGTCGCTCGAGGGCGCGGCCACCAGGTTGTTCTCGGGCGAGGTCGGTGTGCGGGTCTCGCAGGCCATGAAGCAGAATGTAACGGTCGAGATGGCAACGGCGATCGCAAGGGCACGTGACATGATTCCCTCCGTATCGGTGCTGACGCGAGTGATTCGACTGAGAATCGATCCGCGTCGATTCTCGGTGCGAAACCGCGGTCGCGTAAGTGACCTCAGGTGACTTCACGGTGACCTGCGCGCCAGACGAAGGTGACAGGGAGGAGCCGCGGGGACAGGTATATTCGAGAGGGCTAGAAAGCAGGTCCGTTGTTCGGGAGCGTCGCAGCGTTCTCACATCCCGCGTCGCCGAGGTTCCAAGCCCCGTAATGAGGACCTCGTACCCTCCTCGATCAAGTCACGAGCGACCGCGAGTCGTGCCGACCGGCGGCCATGCGAAATTATCCGCCCCTCGCCGGCTCGAGAACTCAGCAGCCACAAGCAAGTGCGTCGCCCTCAGGTTCGGCCTACGGTGCGCCGGAATGGCAAACGTAGGTGCTGTTAACACCGCAGCGCTGCGCGACTTGTCCGACAAGCGGATCGAACGCGATCGCGTCGAAGCGGCGCACATGAGTTCGCGAGAATCAGTTACGGTGGTCAAGTCACTAGGGACGGATTCCGGACCCGAGCGGAAGCGGAACGATGGATGTTTCTGGCGCCGATCGGCTACGCTGAACGCGCCGCGCTCGAACTCGGACTCGTGGACATTGCAGGGGCGAATGATTTCGTGTCATCAGGTGGCGGGGATTCTGGCCATCGCCCTAGCCGTAACGCCTCTACCGGCGCACGTACAGGCCACGCTCGGCGGCGAGTGGCGCGACGATGTGGAGCGGTTCGCGCAGTCGCTCGTCGAAGCTCAGCTGGTGCCCGGAATGGGCATCGCCATCACACAAGGCGACCGCGTCGTGTACTCGCGAGCGTTTGGCCTCGCGGACGCGGCGAGCAGTCGACGCGCAGACGAAGGGACGGTCTTCTACATTGCATCGAGCACCAAGGCGCTCACCGCAACGGCGGTCCTCGCGCTGGGTGCACGCAAGGAACTCGACCTGGACGCCTCCGTGGCCCAGTATCTGCCGGCGCTGCGCGGCCGCGGACGCCTCAACGCCCAGTTCGTAACGCTGCGCGACCTCCTCACGATGTCGCACGGCATAGAGGGTGGCGGGGCGGTGGAGTTTCGTACGGCCTACAGCGGAGCATTCAGTCCTGAGCTGTTACTCGAGCTGCTTGCCGAGTACCGGCAGTCAAGTCCGCCGCGGCAGTTCCGGTACGGCAATCTTGGATACAACATCCTCGGCCTCGTGCTGGATTCCCGCCAGGCTCACGGCTGGAAGGACGTTGTCAGGC
>Ga0268386_10003813_pt1 | contig 11035 bp, 8 predicted proteins | sample RVTome_15_FD_200260 | JGI IMG/M metagenome (GOLD analysis project Ga0268386, IMG submission 200260) | Soil microbial communities from uranium-contaminated site in the Upper Colorado River Basin, Wyoming, United States - RVT150D86... ... | reverse complement strand
GGGAACGGTCGTTCTTACACCCACGCCCGGCGCCAATAGGCAATATTTTCTCGATTCGACGCACCAAAGCGCCTTTCCACACCCTGCACGAGCCGGTCGATATCATCTAAACTACACCTACGGAAGTACTTAATGGGTATGGCAAGCGGATTGTTTCTACGAGTACTGTGAAGGGCCTGCAGATGGTGACGTTAATGGCCGCACTGTCGGTGATCGCCGTCCCGGCGGCGCCGGAGGGCCTCGTCGCGCAGCAGCCGGTGTTCCGCAGCGCCGTCGATCTCGTCGCCGTCACCGCGACAGTCAGGGATCACCGCGGACGCATCATCACCGACCTGTCGCGAGAGGACTTCGAGATTTACGACGCCGGGACGGTCCGTCCGATCGTCGAGTTCCACGCCGCCGACGCGGGTCCGGTGAGCCTGGCGCTGCTGTTGGACGTCAGCGGCAGCATGAGGCTGTCATCGAACCTCGGAAATGGGCGCGACTTCCTGCACCACCTCGTCAGTTGGTTCGAGGGTGGCCGCGACGAAGCGGCGCTGTTCGCCTTCGACCGCAACCTGCGCGAGATCGTGCCCTTCACGACCGATCACGGGCAACTCCGTGCGGCGCTCGAGACCGTAGAGCCCTACGGCGTGACGTCGCTCTACGACGCCATCGCCCAGACCGCCGAGCGCATCGCTGCCGAATCGGTGCGGCGCCGGGCCATCGTCGTGCTGACCGACGGGATCGACACGGCGAGCGAGCTGACGGCACCGGAGGTCTCGGGCATCGCCGGATCGATTGCGGTGCCCGTTTACGTCGTGGCCCTGCTCTCGCCGCTCGACGAGCCCGGCGGGTCCGGGTCGGTGGTCGGGTCGATAGAGACCGAGGTCACGACGAATCTGACGAACCTGGCGTACTGGACCGGCGGCGAGCTTTTCACCGTCAGCACGTCGGTCCAGGCAAGTCTCGCGGTCCGGCGCCTGCTGACGGGTCTGCGTCATCAGTATCTCTTGGCGTTCGAGGCAACCGGCGACAGTGGCTGGCGTCGACTCGACGTCCGCACGCGCCGTGACGAGTTCGTTGTGAGCGCGAGGGGAGGCTACTTCGCCGGGTAGCTCTGCTCTCGAGGGACAATTGAGGAGGATCTGGATCATGCGTAGAACGATGCTGGGCATCATCGCCGTAGCGCTCGTGGCCGCCAGCGGGACCGCGTGCGCGAGCAAGAGGTACGTGAACACCCGCGTTGACGAAGTCAACGAGCGAGTGACCACGCTGTCGGGGTCCGTTGAAGAGAACCAGGAGCGGATTCTGCAGAACGAGGGCCGGATCGGCGAGGTCGACGAGCGGGTCGGCCAGGTCGATGGCAAGGCCGAGGCGGCAGCGACCGCGGCCGAGGGTGCACGGTCGGCAGCCGACTCCGCCAACGACCGGGCCGAGGCCATCGAAGCGGCATCGCGCCGCCTGGTGTACGAGGTCGTGCTGAGCGAGGATCAGGGCGGCTTCCAGTTCGGGAGGACGACCCTGCCCGACACGGCAATGGCGGAGCTCGACAAGATGATCTCCGACCTGACCGCCGAGCCACAGGCCGTGTTCTTCGAGATCGAAGGGCACACTGACTCGGTGGGCACGGAAGCCATCAACGAGCGCATCGGGCTGGAGCGCGCCGAGGCGGTGAAGCGGTACCTCTACGAGACGCATCAGGTGCCGCTGCACAAGATCAACGTGATCAGCTACGGCGAGAGCAAGCCCATCGCGCCGAACGACAACAGCGAGGGGCGGGCCCAGAACCGCCGTATCGTGGTGCGGGTCGTCGCCTGACCGATCGCCACGCGTCACCCCGGGGCCGGATGGCACGACCATCCGGCCCTTTTTTTTTGTACCCGCCGGTGGCCCCGGTCGAAAGCTCGCCCTAATGCCCCGCGCCGCTCGGACCGAGAACTCCAGTGACAGGGCAGGCATGCGTGTGCGGGAGGGCGTCATGGGCAAGCGTGGGGCACCAGCGAGTCTCGGTGCGCTGGCGATAGCGGCGGCAGCAATCCTGGCCATGCCCGCCCACGCGGGTGCGCAGGAGAATCACCCGATCGGAGTCGGGTTCCGGTTCAGCTTCGTCCGCAGCGCGGATGAGGCGGTCGTCGAGACCGACAGGCTGCGGTTCAACGGCGCCATCTTCCGCGGTCGGCTGTCGCCGCGCGCGGCTGTCGAGCTGTCGCTCGACTATCACTCGCAGACGGACCTCGTCCTCAGGACCCGCGACATCCCGGTGCAGGGATCGCTGCTGCTCTATCCGATTCGCCGGGTGATCTCGCCTTACCTGCTGGGAGGCGTGGGCTGGTACACGCGCCGGATCGACGCGCTGGCGGACGGCGCCGTCATCGACGGAACCAAGGAGACCCGCTTCGGGTCGCACGCCGGCCTGGGTGGCGAGCTGGAGCTCGGCCGGCGCGTCACAGTGCACCTCGACTACCGCTACACCTTCCTCGGCTTCGGAGACGACGACGAAACGAAAGCCGCCGGGGCGGTGCCCATCCCTGGGCTTATTGGCCTGCAGGACAAGGCGGGCCTCTCACACGAGGGCTCGATGTGGACGACCGGCGTCACGTTCTACTTCTGATCTCCTGACTTTCAGGCGACCCTTCGACGAGACCTGACCCGTCGCGCTCCTAGCTCATCAGTCCTGTCGTCGTCACCTCCCGCCGGACGCGTTCGCGCCCGGCGGCACGTTCGTCGACGCGCCGGCGCCAGACGGTGTCCACGGACGCTGGTCCCGGCCCGGCGAGCGCCAGCGCCACCAGCGCCGCCATCATCACCAGGTGGTACTCGAAGCCGTGGCCGGCGCCGGGCGTGAGCGCCCAGTTGATGAAGAACCCATGCTGCCAGTGCGCGACCCAGATGGCCGCGACGAGCTCCAGCGACAGGAGCGCCGCGGCCCACCGGGCATAGATGCCCGCCACCAGCGCCAGGCCCCCGGCGGTCTCGAAGACGCCCGCGATCAGAGCGAGCGCGTACGCGGGCCGAAGGCCCAGGAGCTCGAGGTAGGCCGCGGTGCCTGCGGGGCCGTCGTGGCCGCCCAAGGGGAGGAGCTTGGTCAGCCCGTGGGCGAGGAAGACCACGCCCACAACGAGCCGCAGCACGATGCGTCCCGTGTCCGTCATCCGCTCCTCCTGGCTGCCGTCCGCGGGACTCGCCGCAGGGACAGCTGATGGGGAACGGCCCATTCTGCCATGGAGGTGACGCGACCTGCTGCCGGGTTGCGCGTCCGCCTGGCTGCGCGAACGAAGGTGACACGGTCCGGGCGCCGGCCTCAGGATCCGAGCAGCCGGCCGAGAGCCGACAGTGCGCCGTCGAGCTCCTCACGGCCGCGCGCAAAGCAGAAGCGCACATATCCCGCGCCGTTCGCGCCGAACTCGGCGCCGGGGACGGAACCGATCTTCGCGCCCGTGATCAGGTGCTTCGCGAAGCGCCAGCATCGCGAGCCTTCCTCGTCCTCGGCGCCGGCCGTCCACCCGTCGTCGATCCGGAGGAACGCATAGAACGCACCTTCCGGAGGCGTGCCCTTCAGTACGTGTCCGCCGAGCTGGTCGATGCCGGAGAAGAACAGATCCCGCCGCGCCGCGAGCTCGTCGCGGAACCCGCGGATGACCTCTGCTCCTGCTTCGAGCGCTCCGACGCCGGCGTGCTGCACGAGCGACGAGACGTTGCTCGACGAGTAGTAGAGCACCTTGGCCATTCGGCGCCTGAGCTCCGGATCCCGGACCACGACGTACCCGAGGCGAAGCCCTGTCATCGCGAAGGACTTGCTGAACGTGAAGAGGGAGATCGTGCGCTCGTGCAGCCCTGGCAGCGAGCCGAGGCTGACGTGTTCGGCAGAGTCGTAGACGATGTCCTCGTAGGCTTCGTCAGCAATCAGGCGCAGATCGTGCCGCGAGGCGATCTCTGCGATCCGCTCCAGGTCGGCGCGCCTCAGGATGCTGCCGGTCGGGTTGTGCGGAGAATTGACGTAGATCGCACGCGTCCGCCGGGTGATCCTGCCCTCGAGCTCGTCGAGGTTGTACCGCCATCCGAGCCGCTCATGAAGCGGGCACGGCACGGCCACCCCCTGCGCCGCCGTCACGTTGCCGACGACCGGCGGCCACTCCGGGTCGGGGACGATGACCTCGTCGCCAGCGTTCAGGAGCGCCTGGCACGTGATGAAGAGCCCGTGCATGCCGCCGGCCGTCACGAAGACCTCGTCGACGCCTCGGACAGGGAGCTCGTTCCGGGTGCGAACTTTCTCCATCAGCCGCTCGCGCAGCGGCGGGAGGCCGAGCGTGGGCAGATAGTGGGTGCGGTTCTCGGCGACGGCTCGCCGGATGGCCTCCTTGACCGCGTCCGGCACGTCGAAGCTGACATCTCCCTGATCCAGCCTGAATGGGCGGTCGATCGCCAGCATCAGGTCGCGGATGCGGGCGATGCCCGATTCGGGAACGGCGTCGAGAGGATGACCCATGTCTTCTGTGGTGGTTCCGTATCAGCGGACGCCGGAGCCCGAGCACGGCACGAGGTCCATGACGGCCGACAGCGTTGAACCCGCCCGCGCCGGCGGCAGGTTGCTGACGTACACGTGGCGGACACCGAGCTCGTGAAGCATGCGGATCGTCCGGGCACACTCTTCGGCGGGCGTCGTCCCGCTCGCGAAGTCTCTCGAGAGGCCCGCGGCAGGGACGGGGATGAAGTCCTCCAGGGCCCTCAACGTCCGGGGGTTGGCGCTTCGGTAGTAGAACACGCCGAACAGACCCGGCAGGTCGGGGCCGTTCTGTTCCATCTCCCTGACGAACCGTTCCATGTCGTCGCGCTGGTGGTGGGAGACGATCTGCGTGAGGAAGAACTGAGCGTGCGTGCGGGTTGGCCCAGCCGCCGAGCTGCAGCTTCGGCTGTCTGGCGGCGATCTCCCTGCGAAGCTCCCAGGCATGGCTGACCGAGCGAGGCGGGCCGATCTTGCGATCGCCGCCGAGCACCACGAGCGCGGGGAACCCGAGGGCCGCGGCGCGATCGGCGTAGCCGAGGCAGTACTCGATCGGATGCTTCGTCGTCAGAAACGGCACCACCCGATCGCGCGACACGGCCGCACCGAGGTTGGTGACGAGATGCCGGAGGTTGTCTTCTTCAGCGGCGCCGACGGCGCTGTCCGTCAGGCAGACGAAGTGGTCGTGGCGCGTCACCCCGCGCACGGCCTGATAGGTGTCGATCCAGGCGTCCATGCCGGCGGTCGAGCCGAGCTCGGCCCGTGGTGGACGCAGCTCCGCGGCGAGGACGGGCAAGCCGGAGCGTAGAGCGGTGACCAGATCGGGCATGGGACGGCTGGCGGGAGGGCGAGCGCATCGCGCCGACAGGAACGAGAGCGGCCCGCCCGCAGGCTCGCGGTCTCGGGCGAATGGCCTCCAACTTGCCAGTATACAATCAGCGTTGGCCTTCGGTCGGCCGCGCGGGCCCGAAGGGGGCGGCTCAAGCCCCGGCCCTCCACGGCACGATACCTAGTGTGCCGGCCGGGACACCAGGGAGACGCGGGCGGGTCGCCCTCGTCTCCGGCACGGCCGAGCCTGCCATCGATGGGAAAATCTGAGTCCACGCCGGTCCTCAGGAAGCCATCGCGTAATCCCAGCGATTCGGACCCTTCCCCGCTGCCGTCGGAATCCGTGCGTGCCGGCGCCACTCCAGACGGCCCTGGCAGCGTCCTCGATCACGCCGGCGATCTGATCTTCACGCTTGATGCCACCGGGCGCGTGGTCTGGATCAACGCGGCCGCCGACCGCCTGAGCACTGCCGGCAGCCAGGGTCTCGTGGGCACCGCGCTCGCCGATCTCCTCGCCGCCCAGTCGGCGCCGGCGCTTCGTGAGACGCTCGGACGAATCGCCGGAGGTGAGATCGTGGCGCCCATCGAGGTCGACGTGCTCCGTCCGGACGGCGGATGCACGGCACTCGAGCTCGATCTCCGCCGTGCGGACCGAGCGGAATCCCGGGTTGCCGTGCTGGGTGTCGGCCGCGATCTCACCCACCGACGTCGGGCCGACGAGGCGCTTCGCGAGAGCGAGGAGCGGTTCCGGTGCCTGGTGGAGAACAGCTCGGACGCCATCAGTCTGATCGCGCCGGACGGGCTGATTTTCTACGCGAGCCGTCCGACGACGCGCATCCTGGGCTATGGCCTCGAATCGTACGTCGGCCGTCGGTTCCTCGACTTCGTGCACCCCGAGGACCGCGATCGCCTGTCCTGGGTGTTCGCCGAGTGGCTCGGCAAGCCTGGCGTGCCGGTCGCGGCCGAGTACCGCTACCGGCACCTCGACGGGTCGTGGCGTCACCTCGAAGCCGTCGGGGTGAACCGCCTGGGCGAAGCCGGCGTCGGGGCCATCGCGCTGAACTTCCGCGATGTGACCGAGCGCAAGCGGGCCGACAGGGCACGCGTCGAGAGCGAAGAGCGCTTCCGGGTCCTGTTCGAGTCGGCGCCCGTCGGCATCGCCCAGCTCACACTCGATGGCCGCATCGCCGACGCCAACCGCGAGCTGCAGATCATGGTCGGCGAGTCGCTCGATCGGCTGCGTGATCGGCCGCTGGCCGAAGTGCTCCGGCCCGACGATGGCGACCTGCTCGAGCACCAGATCGAGCGGGTCATCGCGGGACCGCACTCGCACCTGCGCGTCGAGCGTCGGTGCGCGCGCTCGGACGGCCAGTCGTTCTGGGCCAATCTTGCGATTTCGGTCGTCCGGGACGACGCCGCCACGGCGCGCCTCTGCCTGGCGACGATCCAAAACATCTCGCATCTCAAGGAGACCGAGGCGGCGCTTCGCGAGTCGAACCATCGGCTCTCCGCATCGGTCGGCAGCCTCGAGCAGCAGACCAGGGACATCAGCGCCCTGCGTCTGCTCGGCGAGAACCTGCAGGCCTGCCGCAGCCTCGCCGAGGCGTACCGCATGCTCGGGCCCGCCGCCGAACAGCTGTTTCCCATCGGGTCGGGTGCCATCGGCGTCATCGCGCCGACCGGGTCGATGCTCGAGCCGGTGGTGGCGTGGGGCGACGGTGAGCTCGGGCGGGTGTTCTCGGTAGACGACTGCTGGGCGCTGCGGCGCGGCAGGAGCCACCTTCGAACGGGTGGGCAGCGCGGTCTGGTCTGCAGGCACGTTCCCGACGAGACCACCGTTACGCTGTGCGTGCCGATGGTCGCGCACGGCGAGCTCGTCGGCCTGCTGAGTCTCGGCGGCCTGGTGCCTGGCCCGCACCTCGAGGGCAAGCAGCAGCTCGCCGAGACCGTCGGCGAGCAGATCGCTCTGGCGCTGGCGAACCTCCGGCTCCATGAGACGCTCAAGAGCCAGTCAATCCGCGATCCGCTCACCGGCCTCTTCAATCGACGCTACATGGAAGAGTCGCTGGAGCGCGAGATGCGTCGCGCGGTGCGGAGCGGCCACCCCGTCGGGATCATCATGCTCGACATCGATCACTTCAAGCGGTTCAACGACACGCACGGTCACGAGGCCGGCGACGTGCTGCTGCGGGCGGTCGGGGGGATCCTGCAGCGATCGGTCCGGGCCGAGGACATCGCCTGCCGGTACGGCGGCGAGGAGTTCACGCTTATCCTGCCCGAGGCGTCGCTCGACGACGCGGCGAACCGCGCCGATTACGTGCGAGAGTCAATCCGCGCGCTGAGCGTGCAGCACCACCTGCAGCCGCTCGGAGGCGTGACGGTGTCGGCGGGCGTGGCGATCTTCCCCGATCACGGACCGAACGGCGACGCCGTTCTCCGGGCCGCGGACTCGGCGCTCTACTACGCGAAGTCGCGCGGGCGCGATCGTGTCGCCGTGCACAAGCCGAGCGGCTTGTTCACGGAGGGGCTCGAGGAGCTGGAGCGCTGACGGGTGCAGGGGCAGCCCTTGCGGCTGCCCGCGCTCAGGGCGCCGACGAGACGTCGTCCACGCTCCCGTCCGGCCGGAGCGTCCGCAGCGTGAACGCCAGCATCGTCCGCCGCAGATGCAGCACCTGACGCGGGTTGCTGATCCCGTGGCGGGATCTCGGATAGAGCATCAGCTCGAAGGGCTTCCCGGCCCGTTGCAGGGCGTACATGAACTGGATCGTGTTCTGGACGTGGACGTTGTCGTCCGTCAGGCCGTGCAGCAGCAGGAGTTGACCCTGGAGATGTTCGGCGGCGAAGCGCGGCGAGCTCGCCCGGTACCCGTCGGCATTCTCCTGCGGCAGGCCCATGAAGCGCTCGGTATAGATCGTGTCGTAGTCGCGCCAGTCGGTCACCGAGCCGCCGGCGATGCCCATGGCGAAGCGGTCGGAGTGCGTCAGCGCGTAGCTGACCATGAAGCCGCCGTAGCTCCAGCCGTTGATGCCGATCCGGCCGGCATCCACGTAGGGTTGACGCTCGAGCCACGCGATCCCGTCTTCGATGTCTCTCAGCTCCAGCTCACCGAACCGCCGGTAGACCTGCCGGGCTGACACCGCGCCCTTGCCGCTGGCGGTCCGGTTGTCGCACATCCACACGATGATGCCCTGCTGCGCCAGGAGCTGGTGGTACATGTAGGTCGTGCCGCCCCAGGCGTTGACCACCTGCTGCGCGTGCGGACCCCCGTAGGTATGCTGGTAGACCGGATACGTTCGGGTCGGGTCGAAGTCCGGCGGCTTGATCATCATCGCCTCCATGACGAAGCCGTCGCGCGTTTCCACCTGCAGCAGCTCCGGGACGGACAGCCGCAACCCGGCCAGGTCCGCCACGGGCTCGTCGTGCACCGCACGAAGCTCCCGGCCATCGTCGGCGGCGTGGAGCCGGACTTGTGGGGGCGTCGTCAGATCGCTCCACGTGTCGAGATAGCTCGTCATCGAGGGGTTGAACGTAGCCCGGTGCGTCCCCTCACGGTCGGAGAGACGGGTCAGACCCGAACCGTCGAGCTGCACGCGGTAGACGTCGAGGCCGATCGGGCTCCGCTCGGTGCCCGAGAGATAGAGCCAGCCGTCGGCGCCGACACCGTGCACGTCGCGCACCTCCCACTCGCCCGAGGTCACCTGCCCGGCGAGTGTGCCGTCGGCGTGATAGCGGTAGACGTGCCGCCAGCCGGTTCGCTCACTGACCCAGAGGAAGCCGCCGTCTTCGAGATAGAGGGGTGTCGGCGCGGCATCGACCCACGCGTCGCTCGTCTCGTGGACGATCGTGGTGGTCTCGCCGCTCGCGGCCTGGCCGAGGTTCAGGTCGAGCCACGTCTGCACGCGATCCTGCACCTGGTAGACCACGCGTGTGCCGTCGGGGGTCCAGCCGACGTCCACGATCAGGAGCTCCGTGCCGGTGTACTTGCTCGCGTTCATCCACACGATGGGGCCGCCCGCCGCCCGCACGACGCCGAGCCGGGCAGTCGGGTTGGTGTCTCCGGCCTTGGGATACGGATACACCTCGGTCTCGAGACGATACGGAATGTGGTCGACGACGGTGAACTGCGGGACGCCGGTCTCGTCGAGCTGCAGGAACGCGAGGCGATCCGAGTCCGGGCTCCACCAGTACGCGCGATAGCGTCCGCGTCCGTAAATCTCTTCCTGGTACACCCAGTCGAGCTTGCCGTTGAGGCGCGACGGTCCGCCGTCGGTGGTGAGCGCCCGTTCGGCGGCGTCGGCGACGCCGACGACGAAGAGGTCGTGGTCCCGCACGAAAGCGACGAGGCGCCCGTCGGGGCTGAAGGTGACCTCCTCCTCGGTGCCCGGCGTGGACGTCAGCCGTCGCAGGGCACCCGACCCATGGTCGTAGTGGTAGAGATCGTCGTGAACGAGGACGACGACCGCGTCGCGGTCCTGCGACCAGATCAGCTGGCCACGAGCCGCCTGCGCGGCGTCCTCGGCGGTCAGGCCGGTGACGGCGGCGAGCGCGCTCTCGAGGCGCGCACCATCGATGAGCGGCGTCGTCTCGCCGGTGGCGGCGGTGACGATCGCGACCCTCGCCGGCCGGTCGTCCTCCGACGGCTGCCGCATCACGAAGCGCTCATCATCCAGCCAGTCGAGTCCGGTGGGGACGGCGCCGGTGAAGTCCAGGCTCTGCTCCGGGTCGTAGATGAGGTCGAGCGAGAGGCGCTCTGACTGGGCGCTGGCCGGCCGCGCCCACGCCAGCAACACGGCGAGCGACACCAGGAGCAGCGCCCGCAGGGCGAGCGGAATTTTGTGCATGAGCGGATTCTCCAGGGCCCGGGTCCGGCAGCCCATTGCCAGCCAGATTATCTGATAGAGTCCGTAAGGGGACCACGCCTTGTCCCAGCGGGCGGCGACTCTCCGTCGGCCATGCGACTGACCTTCCTCGGAGCCGCGCAAACCGTTACGGGTTCCAAATATCTCGTCGAGCACGACGGGCACCGTGTCCTGGTCGACTGCGGGCTGTTCCAGGGCCTGCGTGAGCTGCGGCTCCTGAACTGGGAGCCGCTGCCGGTGGACGCCGCCTCGATCGAGGCCGTGGTCCTGACCCACGCCCATCTCGACCACACCGGCTATCTGCCCCGCCTGGTCGCCCAGGGCTTCGCCGGACGCGCGTTCTGCACGCCGGGCACCAAGGATCTCTGTCAGGTCGTGCTGCCGGATGCCGGACGCCTGCAGGAAGAGGACGCGCACCAGGCCAACAAGCACGGCTACTCGCGGCACCATCCGGCGCTCCCGCTGTTCACCGAGGGGGATGCCTACGCCGCCCTGGCGACGCTGCAGCCTCTTGGCTATGGTGTGCCCGTGGAGGTCGTGCCCGGAATCGAGATCCAGTTCCTCGAGGCGGGCCACCTGCTGGGCTCGTCGTTCGCGCGGATGCAGGTGGGCGGTGCGCAGGGCCGGCTCGTGCTCTTTGGCGGCGACCTCGGCAGGTACGACCGTCCGGTGCTGCTCGATCCCGTCCCGGTGGACGCCGCCGACGTGCTCTTGCTCGAATCGACGTACGGCAACCGCGTCCATTCACCCGACGATGACGGCGAACATCTGGCCGAGGTGATCCGATCGACGGTGAAGCTCGGCGGAAAGCTGCTCGTGCCGTCGTTCGCCATCGGCCGTGTCGAAGAAGTGCTGTACTGGATCA
>Ga0268386_10003812_pt1 | contig 11038 bp, 13 predicted proteins | sample RVTome_15_FD_200260 | JGI IMG/M metagenome (GOLD analysis project Ga0268386, IMG submission 200260) | Soil microbial communities from uranium-contaminated site in the Upper Colorado River Basin, Wyoming, United States - RVT150D86... ... | reverse complement strand
GAGCGCGGTCCCGCGAAGGCTGCGGGAGAGAAGAAGGCGCCCGCCCGCAAGAAGCGGGCCGCCTCGTCGTCCCGGTAGTTACTAGGCGGCGGGGGCCGTTTGGGCCGCGCCTGCCGCCTCGAGGTGGGCCTGGAACAGGGTCTTGTCGATCTTGCCCTGGTAGATCGGGATCGCCTCCTCGATGCACACGCGGATGACCTCGTTCCGCTCCATCCCCAGCTCCTTCGACAGCTCCTCGGGTGTCAGGTGGTTCGCCATGTCGCCTCCTTCTGGCTCAGGGCGCAAAAAAGCCCGCCGGCAGGGCTCGGGGCGGGCTCGTCGCGCAGACTCGAGTTTTTCGTCGCGAAGCTCAATGGCTTCGCGCTCCGTTCGGGACCATGGTCACAGGATACGGTTTTCGGCATGACGACGGCAACGCTTCTTCGAGGGTTTCGGTCGCACGTTGCGGAGATCGGCGGCCGGCGCACCCGCTACTGGGTGGCAGGGGAAGGGCCTCCGGTCGTGCTCGTCCACGGGCTGGGCGGAGCGGCCGTCAACTTCGCCGACCTGGCGCCGCTCCTCGCGCAGAGGCACCGCGTACTCGTGCTCGACCTGCCCGGGCACGGCGGCACGGAGCCTCTGAACGAGCTGGACGGGCTCGGAGACCTCGCCGCCCACGTCGCGGCGACCGCGGAGCGCGAGGAGATGCTCCCGGCCACGGTCGTCGGCTACTCGATGGGCGGCGTCGTCGCGCTCCGGCTGGCCGTGACCCGGCCGGAGGCCGTCGCCGCGCTCGCCCTCGTCGCTCCCGGCGGCATCGTCTCCCAGACGCGACGCGCCAAGATCTGGCTCGCCGCCGTCGCCGCTCTGCGCCCCGCCAAGCTGGTCGCGCTCGTCCGCGGCCCGATTGCGCGCCGGCCGAACCTGCGTGTTCCCGTCTTCGGCTACTGGGGCGCGCAGGACCCACGGGCGCTCAGCCCCAGCTCGGTGCTCGGCTTCCTCCAGGCCCAGCGCGAGCACACCGACGTGCGCGGCGCCGCGACCGCGCTCCTGCGCGACGACCCGCGTCCGGATCTCGACCGCGTCCGTTGCCCCGCCCTCCTCGTGTGGGGCGCGCGCGACCACCTCATACCGCTCCGGGACGGCTTCGAGTACGCGCGCCGGCTCAGGTGCCCCATCCGCGTCGTCCCGGCTGCGGGCCACCTCGTCGTCGGGGAGTATCCGGGCGAGACGGCCGCGATCCTCGAGGGGTTCCTCGAGGGCGCGACGGCCCCTGCCGTGCCTTCCTAGACCGGGTTCGGCAGGTCGACGAAGTCCCAGGAGAGGTCGAAGCGCTCGGCCAGGCGCGCCGAGAGCGCCCGGACGCCCAGCGTCTCCGTCGCGTAGTGGCCGCCGGCGACGAAGTGGACGCCCGCCTCCTTGGCCGCGTGCTTCGTCGGCTCGTCCGCCTCGCCGGTGACGAAGCAGTCGTAGCCTTCCGCCGCCGCCTGGGCGAGATACCGCGCCGCGCCGCCCGAGCAGACCGCCACGCGCTCGACGAGCTCGGGGCCGTAGGAGAAGACGAGCGGCATGCGCCCGAGCCGCTCCTGCGCCCGCTCGGCGAGGGCGCTCACGGGAACGGGGCCGGGCAGGCGCCCGCCGAAGCCGAGCCCGTCCGCGAAGCGGCCCTCGCGCTCGACCCCGAGCTCGTCGCAGAGGAGGGCGTTGTTGCCGACCTCAGGATGGGCGTCGAGGGCGAGGTGGTAGGCGACGAGGCTCAGGTCGGCGTCGAAGAGCGCCCGCAGCCGCTCCCGCATGACCGGCCCGACGACGCGCGTGTCGCGCTCCCAGAAGAGGCCGTGGTGGACGAGCACCAGCTGTGCGTCGGCCTCGGCCGCGCGCTCGAAGAGCTCGCGGGAGGCGGAGACGCCGCAGACGATCTTGCGCACCTCCTCGGCGCCGACGACCTGGAGCCCCATCGGCCCGTAGTCGGGGTACGAGGCGACGTCGAGATACTCGTCCGCCCAGGCGACGATCTCGTCTCGCTTCCCCACGGTGGGCTACCCTATTCGCGCGCGGGGTGTAGCGCAGCCTGGTAGCGCGCGCCGTTCGGGTCGGCGAGGTCCCCGGTTCGAATCCGGGCACCCCGATGCGCAGGCGAAGGGCCGCTCATGCGGCCCTTCGCGGTCCTGAAAAGCGATTCTCTTCGCCGGGTTCGTTGCCAAGGCGAAAACGTGCTTGCCGCAGCCATCCGGGCGATACCACCGCCCGTGGGACTCAAACGTCTGTGGGCAGAAGCCGGTGCACGATCGCCGTGCAGGCGTTCTCGACGTAGTCGAGCCCGGCGTCCTCGGCGATCCGGCGCGCCTCGGGCGAGACGACGCCGAGCTGGAGCCAGAGCGCGCCGGCTCCCGCTGCGACGGCCTCCTCGGCGACGCCGGGGCAGAACTCCGAGCGGCGGAAGACATCGACGAGGTCGATCGGCTCCTCGATCTCCGCGAGGGAGGCTACGCGGGGCACGCCGTGGATCTCGGGCGGGCCGACCGGACGCACCGGGATGACGCGATATCCCTGGTCGAGGAGGTAGCGCAGGACCGAGTTGCTCGGCCGCTCCGGGCGCGGTGAGGCGCCGACCAGCGCGATCGTGCGGGCCCCGGCCATGATCTCGAGGGCGGTGCGGGCCATGCCGCAAGGCTATCCTTCGCCTCATGGCCGACCGTCTACGGGTGGCGTGCGTGCAGATCAGCTCGTCCGGCTCGAAGGCCGACAACCTCGAGCGCATGGAGGCTCTCGTGGCGCGCGCAGCCTCGACCGGCGCGGACATCGTCCTCCTCCCGGAGAAGTGGAACGGGCTCGGAAGCCACGAGATCCTGCGCGAGGTCGCCGAGCCGCTCGACGGGGGCGAGACCGTCGAGGCGATGAGCGGCTGGGCGCGGACGCACCGCATCACGCTCGTGGGCGGCTCGATCGCCGAGCGGCGCGAGGGCCGCGAGAAGCTCTCGAACACCTGCGTCGTCTTCGACGGCGGCGGCGAGATCGTCGCCGTCTACCGCAAGATCCACATGTTCGACGTCGAGGTCGGCGGCCAGGTCTACCGCGAGTCGGAGACCGAAGAGCCCGGAGAGGGCCCGGTCGTCTGCACCGCGGAGGGCTGGGCACTCGGGCTCACCGTCTGCTACGACCTGCGCTTCCCGGAGCTGTACCGCATCCTCGCCGTCGAGGGCGCCGAGCTCGTCACCGTCCCAGCCGCCTTTACGCTCTACACGGGCAAGGATCACTGGGAGCTCCTCCTTCGCGCCCGAGCGGTCGAGAACCAGTGCTACGTCGCGGCTGCGAACCAGTGGGGCGTGCACGGCGAAGGCAAGGCCTCCTACGGGCGCACGATGATCGTCGACCCGTGGGGGGTCGTGCTCGCACAGGCCCCGGACGAGGACGCGGTCGTCTCGGCCGAGCTCGACCGCGCGCACATGGAACGTGTGCGCCGCGCCTTGCCCTCGCTCGCCAACCGCCAGCCCGCCGCGTACACGTGGCCGGCGGAGGTGTAGCCCCGGCACAGTCGGTCGACGCGGTCCTCTTCGACGTCGACTTCACGCTCGTCAAGCCGGGTCCGCTGCTCGGGCCCGACGGCTACCGGGCGGCAGGCGAGCGCCACGGCCTGACCCTCGATCCGGAGCGCTACGCCGAGGCTCGCATCGCCGCGGTCGAGGACCTGCGCCACCATCCGGAGCTCGAGCACGACGAGGAGATCTGGGTCCGCTTCACGGAGGACATCGTCCGCGGCATGGGCGGGACGGGGCCCCGGATCCGCGAGGTCGCCGAGGCGATCACCGAGCGCTGGCTCCACTCCGAGAACTTCGAGCTCTACGAGGACGCGTTGCCCGTCCTCGACCACCTGCGTCGGCGCGGCGTGGCGATCGGCCTCGTGTCGAACACGAGCCGCGACCTCGACGCGTTCGTCGGCCATTTCCAGCTCGACGTGGACGCGTGGATCTCGTCCCGCGTGCACGGCAAGGTGAAGCCGAGCCCCACGATCTTCCGCGCGGCGCTCGAGCTGCTCGGCGTCGAGCCGCGCGCGGCCGCCATGGTCGGCGACTCGCCGCTCGACGACATCGACGGCGCGCGGGCGCTGGGCATGCGCGCCTACCTGATCGACCGGGAGGCTCGCTTCCCGGAGCGGACGGACGCGCTGCCGACCCTGCTCGCGCTCCCCGCTCTGCTCGGCCTCGGCGATGCGCCGTAGGCGCCTCCTCGAGGCGGTCTCGCCCGAGGCGCCGCCGTCTCCGGCCACCGGGCAGGGCAGGCTGGTGTGGATCCTCGGGCTCGGCGCCTTCGGGCTCGCCTGGTCGATCACGACGGTCGCCGCCTACCTGCCGCCCCTGCTCGGGAAGTTCACGGGGTCGAGCACGCTGATCGGCCTCGTGCTCGCCGCCGAGGGCGCCTTCGCGGTCTTCGTCCCGCTGCTCGTCGGTCCGATGAGCGACGCGACGCAGGCCTCCTTCGGGCGGCGGCGGCCGTACATGGCCCTCGCGCTCGTCCCCATGGCGGTCGCGCTCGCGAGCGTCGCCTTCATGGCGAGCTTCCATGCGACCGCCCTCGCGCTCTTCGCCTTCTTCTTCGCGTACTACGTCTACGAGCCGCCGTACCGCGGGCTCTATCCCGACCTGCTCGAGGACCGGGAGTTCGGGCGGGCGCAGGGCGTCCAGCACGTCTTCCGCGGCGCCGCGCTGGGCGGTGGCCTCGTGGGCGGCGGGTTCCTGCTCGCCGTCTGGGAGCCTGCGCCCTTCGTGCTGGCGGCCGCCGTCGTGCTCGCCGCCTGCGGCGCCGTGATCCTGTTCGTGGACGAGGGCCCCGCGGTCCGGCGGCAGTCCGAGCGCCTGCGGAACGTGCTCGCCGCACCGTGGCGCGTCGTCCGCCGCGAGCGCAACGTGCGGCGCTTCCTGATCGCGAACACGGCGTGGGAGGCCACCTTCGCCGGGATGCGGACGTTCGTCGTCCTCTACGTCATCGACGGGCTCGGCCAGCCTCTCTACGTCTCCTCCGTGGTGCTCGCCGTCGTGGCGGCCGGCTACGTCACTGCGGCAGTGCTCTCGGGCCTCTTCGCGGAGCGCTTCGGCCTCGGCAACGTCATCCTCGGGGCGTCGTGGGTGTACGGCCTCGGCCTGCTCACGGCCGGGTTCGCGCAGTCCTGGCACTGGTGGTACTACGGTCTCATCGCACCGGTCGCGGTCGCGGGCGGAACGGTGATGACGCTCTCGTGGGGACTGCTCTTCAAGCTGATGCCGGACGGCGACCGCGGGACGGTCACGGGGCTCGCCACGACGACGAAGGGACTCGGGCTGGTCATCGGCCCGCTCGCCGCCGGCGCCGCGATCGACCTCTTCGGCCCGGTCCTCGAGGCGACGGACGGCTACGCCGCGCTCTGGCCCACCGTGGCGATACCGGTGCTGGCGGTCATCCCGATCGTCGCGCTCCTCGCCGACGCGGAGCGCGAGCGGGATGGGCCGCGGCCGCTACAGGCAGGGTGAGCGGCCGGGCTCGTAGAGGCCGAAGCCCCAGACCTCGTCCTCGTGGACGTAGAACGCGCTGCTCGCGGACGGCCCCTCCCGGACGAGGGCCAGGTAGTCGCCGCAGTCCTCCTGGGCGAGCTCGCCGTAGGTCTCCCCGATCTCGCCGGCGGCGGTGCCCAGCTCGAGGCCCTCCGGCGTCGTCCAGCCCTCCGGCTGCCAGACCGTGAATGCGTGGACGACGCGCCCGTCGGCGAAGACGACGCCCGCGCCCTCCGGCTGGAACGGACGCTCGTTGAAGTACCACGTGGGCTCCGGGCACGCCGTGCAGACCCCGTGGCGCTCTCCCCAGTTCGCGAGGACCTCGGCCGGGGTGAGCCCGAGGCGCATCCCGGCGAGGCTCTCCCCGGGCGTGAGCGTCCCGCCCGTCGGCGGCTCGGCCGCGGCCGGCACCGCGAGCAGGATCCCGGCCGCGGCGACGGCCGCCGTGATCGTGACGATCGCGCGACGCAGGAGCGCGCCTCTCGTTCCAAGTAACAGGCTGTTACTCGGCATGCGGCGCTCGTGCTAGCGCGAGCGCGCGAGGAGCGCCGGCGCCCAGGCCGCGATGGGGGAGACGTCGCCGTCGCGGCCGTTCAGGCTGCGCCACCCGAGCGCGTGCTCGGCCTGCATCATCTTGTGGATCTGCGTCGTGCCCTCGTAGATGATCGGCGCGCGGGCGTTGCGGAAGTACCGCTCGATGCCGTACTCGGCGGAGTACCCGTAGGCGCCGTGCACCTGGATGGCGAGGTTCGCCGCCTTGAAGGCCGACTCGGTCGCATGCCATTTCGCCAGGCTCGTCTCGCGCGTGTTGCGAACGCCGCGATCCTTGAGCCAGGCGGCCTGCATGACGAGGAGCTTCGACGTCTCGTAGTCGAGCACCATCTGGGCGATCATGTCCTGGACGAACTGGTTCTTGCCGATCGGCTTCCCGAACGTCTCCCGCTCGCGCGCGTACTCGACCGAGCGCTCCAGGCAGGCCCTGATGACGCCGCACGCCCCGGCCGCCACGGTGAAGCGGCCCTGGTCGAGCCCGTACATGGCGATCTCGAAGCCCTGGCCTTCCTCGCCGAGGAGGCTCGCGGCCGGGACCTCGACGTTCTCGAAGAAGAGCTCGCCCGTCGAGCCCGCCCAGATGCCGAGCTTGTTCTCGGTCTCCTGCGCGGAGACGCCCGGCCAGGACGTCTCGACGACGAACGCCGAGATGCCCTTGTGCTTCGCGTCCGGGTCCGTCTTCGCGAAGACGAGGGCGTGGTCGGCGACGGCGGCGTACGAGATCCAGTTCTTCTGCCCGTTCAGGACGTAGCTGTCGCCGTCACGGCGCGCGGTCGTGCGCATGGCTGCGACGTCCGAGCCCGCCGCAGGCTCCGTGAGCCCGAAGCACGCGATCTTCTCGCCGCGCGCCTGCGGCGCCAGGTAGCGCTCCTTCTGCTCCTCGCTCCCGTAGCGGAGGAGGCTGAGCGAGTTGAGCCCGACGTGCACGGAGATGAGCGTCCGGAAGGCCGCCTCGCCGCGCTCGATCTCCTCGCAGGAGAGCGCCTCCGAGACGAAGTCCATGCCCGCCCCGCCGTGCTCCTCCGGAATGACGATTCCGAGGAGCCCGAGCTCGGCCATGCCCTCGATCACCGACCGGTCGAGGTGGTGGTTGATGTCGTTCTCGATCGCGTTCGGGAGGATCCGCTCGTCCACGAACTGGCGGACCGTCGCCTGCACCTCGCGCTGCTCGGCCGTGAGCTCGAAATCCACGATCCGTAGTCTACGGGCCGCAGGACGAGCGCCCGAGTAGCCTTGCGGGGTGCCCTTCGCCGCCCTCGTCGAGGCTCTACTGGCCCTCGTCGCGGCGCCCACGCCGCCGCAGCAGCCGCCCGACGAGGTCGCCCGGATGACTCCCCGGCAAAAGGCGGCGCTCGTCGTGGTCTCGGGGCTGCCCGCCCCGCGGGGGGTCGGGGGCGTGCTCGTCCGGCGGTGGAACGTGGCTGCGCCCAGGCCGCGCGACGCCCTCGTCTTCGTCGACCAGGAGGGCGGGCAGGTGCGCGCCTTCCCCGCGCTGCCTCCGCAACCCGACGCGTCGAGCTACGCCTCCCGCGAGGAGGCCGCCGCGGCCGGCCGAGCTGCGGGGCGCACGCTCCGGGCCGCCGGCGTCCACGTCGACCTGGCGCCTGTTCTGGACGCCGCCTCGGGCCCGCTCGGGCCACGTCATTTCCGCCGGCCCGAGCTGGGGCTGGCCTTCGCCCGCGGCCTCGAGGCTGGTGGGACTACCGCGTGCCCCAAGCACTTTCCCGGCCTCGGCTCGGCGCTGCTCTCGACGGACGACGCGCCGCAGGTCCGCGCGCGGGTCCTCCGCGGCGAGCTCCGCGCGTTCCGCGCCGCGATTCGCGGCGGCGCCGGCTGCATCATGGTGAGCCATGCCTTCTACGGCAGGTTCGGCGGGGGCCGAGCGCTGACCGCGCCACCCGCCTACCGTCTCCTGCGGCAGCTCGGCTTCGAGGGAGTGGCCATCACCGACTCCCTCAGCGTCGTCCAGGGCCGCTGGCCCGTCCGGTGGGCTCGGAGCGCTGCCCTCGCGGGGGCGGATCTCCTGCTCTTCACAAGCCCGGCGGACGCCCGCCGGGCCATTCGAGCCCTCGTTCCCCTGGCCCGGAGAGGCGCCCTCGACGATGCCGTGCGGCGGGTTCTCCGGCTCCGGCGCTCGCTCGGGCTGGCGCCTCGGCCAGGCTGGTAGACTCGGCGGTCTTGCGCGCGGAGGCTGGTGTCCGGCCCGTCCGGAGGGGTCGTCCTGCCCGCGTCAGCCGGAAGCGTACGGCCCGGCGCGCGGCGCGCGTCGCGGCGTGGACGCTCGCCGGCGTCGTCCTGCTCCTCCTCGCCGCCGGCCTCGTCTTCGCCGGCTCGGCCGGCAGCATCGCGGCCGGGATCACGGTCGCGGGCGTCAACGTCGGCGGGCTCAGCGAGGAGGAGGCGCAGGCCAGGCTCGAGGCTACCGCGCGACGCTACGCGTCCGTTCCCGTCGCCTTCACGGCAGGTGGAAAGCGCTTCGCGCTTCGCCCCGCGGCGCTCGACGTGCGCGGCGACTGGAACGCCGCCGCGGCCGAGGCCCTGGAGGAAGGGGGCGGGGCCCGCCCGCTCCGCGGGCTCAAGAGGCTGTGGCTGCGCATCTCGGGCGCCGAGGTTCAGCCCTCGTTCGACGTCTACGATCCTGCCCTCGACTACCGGCTCAGCGAGCTCGCCGCCGAGGTGGACCGGCCGGCCCGCGAGGCCTCGCTCGTCCTCCGCGGCCGCGAGCCCGAGATCGTCGGCGGCCGGGCGGGGCGCCGGCTCGACCGCGAGGCCGCGGCAGGCATCGTCGTCGCCGCGCTCGGCGGCTTCGAGCGGGCCGAGACGGCCCTTCCGGTCGCGACCGACGAGCCCGAAGTGACCCGCGAGACACTGCGCCCGGTCGCGGACCGGGTCCGCACGGTCATGTCGGCGTCGGTGCGCCTCACCTACAGCGGCGCGTCGTTCACGGTCGGGCCCCGCGACATCGCCCGCCTGCTGATCCTCCCGTCGGGCGGAACGACCGAGCTGCGAATCGACGAAGCTGCGGCTGCGCGCCGCTTCGCGAACGTGGCGCAAGGTGTCGCCCGGGCCCCGCGCAGCGCCGACTTCGCGGTCAGGCCCAACGGGACCGTTCGCATCGTCCCCTCCCGTCCTGGGCGCGAGCTCGACCTAGCTGCGACCGGGGCGGCGCTCCTCGCGGCCGCCTCCCGGACTGCGAATCGCACGGGCCAGCTCGTCGTCGACGAGGCGCGGCCCGCCCTGACGACGCGTGAGGCGCGCGTGCTCGGCGTCCGCCGCGAGCTCGCCGGCTACGCGACCCTCTACTCCGGCACCGCCGACCGGATCACGAACCTCCAGCGCGGCATCGAGCTCCTCGACGGCGCCCGCATCGCGCCGGGCGCCGTCTGGTCGTTCAACGAGCACGTCGGCCCGCGCACCGAGGAGCGCGGCTTCCGCTCGGCGCCGGTCATCATCAACGGGGAGTACGAGGAAGGCGTCGGCGGCGGCGTCTCCCAGATCGCGACGACGGTCTTCAACGCCGCCTGGGAGTCGGGGATCAAGATCGCGGAGCGGAACGCCCACGCGCTCTACATCAGCCGCTACCCGACCGGGCGCGACGCGACCGTCAACTACCCGGACGTCGACCTGAAGCTCCGCAACGACACCGGCCGCTGGATCGTGATCAAGGCGTCCTACGACGAAAGCGGCATCCTCGTCCGGCTGCTCGGCGGAGGCCGCGAGCGGCGCGTCGAGAGCATCGAGGGGTCGCTGGAGGTGACCGGGCAGCCGAGGACGGAGCGCATCCCGGATGCGAGCATGTTCGCCGGCCAGCGCCTCGTCGTCGAAGACGGCGAGCCCTCCCGCGCCGTCACCGTCGAGCGCATCGTCTACCGGGGCGGCGAGGTGCTCTACCACGAGACCTGGACGACGAGCTACCGCTACGAGAAGAAGATCGTCCGCGTGGGGACGAAGCCGAGGCCCGTCGTGCCGCCTCCCGAGAAGAACCCGCCCGCAGAGGAAGAGCCGCAGCCGCCGCCCGGCGGCGGCGGCGGCAACGGCGCCGGCGACGGCCGCTAGGAGGGTTTGGCGGAACGTTGCTCGTCGCCGGGGTGCGATGGTCGTTCCGAGGCAAGGACGCAGGGAGCGCTCGTAGCTATTGGCTACGGGCTTGACTGAGGACGCAGTCCTCGGCGCGAGCAGCGCGGCCCGCCGGCACCTCCCGAACGTTGACCACGAACCAGCCTTCCGTGGCGAGGCGGTACTCCGTCGCCTCCAGGTGCGCTTCCTCGACCACGTCGCTACCTCTCCGCTTCCGCAATCGCCTCGGCGAGCCAGGGCGGCATCCGCGTGGGGCGCAGCGTGCGGGCGTTCACGCAGGCGTGGGTCGTCCAGCCGTCCGCGACGACGCCGGCCGGCTTGCTCGTCCGCTCGACGACGTACTCGAAGCGGAACCGCGCCCCGCGCACGTCGGTCGCGCGCACGTGGATCAGGAGCTCGTCGTCGAAGCGGACGCCGTCGCGGTAGCGCACGTGGGCCTCGGCGGTCGTCGCGTCCACGCCCTGCTCCACGAGGCCCTTGTAGCCGCCCGGGAAGCGCGCCAGGTAGGCGATACGCGCGATCTCGAACCACACGAGATGGACGGCGTTGTGGACGACCCCCTGCGCGTCCGTCTCGCTGAAGCGCACGCGCAGGTCGGTGGCGAAGCGGAAGTCCTCCATCGAAGGCGGAACTTTCGCAGCAGCGCTCGTGTCCAAGCAAGCGAGATGAAGGAGGACACGATGAGGAAGATCCTGCTCGCGCTCATGGTCGCCGCGCTCGCACTTGCCGCGGCCGCCTGCTCCGGTGGAGACGACGACGCCGACGGCGAGGCGGCCGACACGGGCGCCGTCATGGCGGACGCCGCGGTCGCCGAGGCGGAGGGCGGCGGCGAGGCCGAACCGGCCGCCCAGCGCTCCGGGGGCGGCTCGCTCCCCTCGGTCGGGCCGCGCGTCATCCAGACGGCG
>Ga0268386_10003811_pt1 | contig 11038 bp, 10 predicted proteins | sample RVTome_15_FD_200260 | JGI IMG/M metagenome (GOLD analysis project Ga0268386, IMG submission 200260) | Soil microbial communities from uranium-contaminated site in the Upper Colorado River Basin, Wyoming, United States - RVT150D86... ... | reverse complement strand
CGTGCTCGCCCTCTGCGAGCTCGCCCTCCTCGGGGCCGATCAGCTCGACGCCCTGCTCCCGCAGCAGAGCCACGTTCGCTCGGGTGGCCGGATGCTCCCACATACGGACGTTCATCGCCGGCGCCGCGAGCACGGGACCGCGCACCGCGAGCGCCGCCTGCGTGACGACGTTGTCCGCGAGTCCGTGCGCCAGCTTCGCGAGCGTGTTCGCCGAGAGAGGGGCGATCACGAGGAGGTCGGCGTCCACGAGGTGCGGGTAGAGGTCGCGCGCGGCCTCCTTCCGCGCCAGGGCCTCGAACGTGTGGGCCGTCACGAACCGCTCCGCGTCGGGCGTGAGGACGGGCGTGACGTCGTGGCCGTCCTTGACGAGCAGGCGCAGGAGCCCGCATGCCTTGTAGGCGGCGATCCCGCCGGTTACGCCGAGGAGAACCCGAGCCACGTGGCCCTCGTGCCCTGGTGAGCTACGAGTACGAGAGCGTGATCTTGCCCTCGGCGACTTCCTCGAGGGCCATGGTCAGGTAGTTCTTGGAGCGTGACTCGACGAGAGGCGGCGCGAAGTCGTCGAAGGTGCCCTCGCCGAGCTGATGGTGATAGTTGTTGATCTGCCGGGCGCGCTTGGCGGCGGCGATCACGAGCGCGTACCGCGATCCGTTCGCGCTCGCCAGCAGATCGTCGAGTCGTGGATACATCATGTCCGCCGAAGCTTACCTGGCGGCGCTGGGCTGGGAGAGGGCCCGTTCCAGGATCGCCTCGATCTCGCCGACCGCGCGCTCGACGTCGTCGTTCGTGACGACGTGGTCGAAGTCGCCGGCCTCCCGGCCCTGGCGCCTGGCGAGGGCGAGGCGCTCGCCGATCTCGCCCGCACTCTCCGTCGCCCGCTCGCGCAGGCGGCGCTCGAGCTCGGCGAAGCTCGGCGGTCGGACGAAGATGGTGGTCGCCTCGGGCATCGTCGCCTGCACCTCCTTCGCGCCCTGGGTCTCGAGCTCGAGGACGCAGCTCCGGCCGGAAGCGAGGATGCGCTCGACCTCGTCGCGGAGCGTCCCGTACCGCTGGCCGGAGACGTAGTCGACGTGCTCGAGGAAATCGCCGGCCTCCACTCGGCGCTGGAACTCGCCCTCGCTCAGGAAGTGGTAGTCGCGCCCGTCCTCCTCCCCGGGGCGGCGCGCCCGCGTCGTCGCGGACACGGCCACGGCGAGGTCGCGGCGGCGCTCGACGAGGCGGCGGATCAGGGTGCCCTTGCCGGCGCCGGACGGCCCGGTGACGACGAAGAGCCTCGGCCGCACGTCAGCGGCGGAGCAGCGCGACGAGCTCCGCGCGCTGGCGGTCGGACAGGCCGCCGACTGTCTTCGACTGGCTGATCCGGCACTGGTTCAGGAAGCGGGCGGCCTTCACACGGCCGAACTTGGGGACGGCCATGAGGATGTCGAAGACCTTCGCCGTCTCGACGTACGTCGGCGGGCTGCGCAGGATCGACTCGATCTGGACCGAGCCGGCTTTGAGGTCTTTCTTGAGCTTCGCCCGCTTGACGCGGATCTCGTTCGCCCGGCGGAGCGCCTCCATCCGCTGGTCCAGGGACCGGAGGGGGGCCTGGACCTGCGTCTTCGTCCCCTGCATGGCGCGGCATTCTAACAGCGCCCCTCAGAGCTTCAAGCGGACCCGCCCGGATGCATCCGACCCTGCGTTAGCGCCGGTGGCAACGCCGACCGGGGGTGTGTCGTGGGCGACGCCGCAGGCGGCGGCCGGGTCGCCGAACCCGCGGCGAGCGACTTCGGCGGCGAGCTCGGCGCGTACGCGGGCAGGCGCGGCGGGGTCGGCGAAGAGAACCGTGCCCAGCGCGACCGCCGATGCTCCGGCCGCGATCAACTCGAGCGCGTGGCGTCCCGTCTCGACTCCTCCCATGCCCACGATCGGGAGCCCCGCGGCCCGGAAGCACGCATGGACGGCCGCGAGCGCGATCGGCCGGAGAGCCGGGCCGGAGAGGCCGCCCGAGGCCGTGGACAGGCGCGGCCGCAGGGTGGCCGGGTCGAGCGCGAGACCTCGGATCGTGTTGACGAGGGAGAGCCCGTCGGCGCCGGCCTCGGCCGCGGCGGTCGCGACGGAGGCTACGTCCGGAAGCGCCGGCGAGAGCTTCGCGTAGAGCGGCTTTCCGGTGGCGGCGCGGGCCGCGGCGACGATCGCCGTCGCCTCGTCCTCCGGCGCGGCGACGTTGGGGCACGAGAGGTTGAGCTCGAGGGCGGCCGCGCCCGTCGTGTCCAGGCGCGCGCAGGAGGCCGCGTAGTCCTCTGCGGAGAAACCTCCCACCGACACCCAGACGGGCGGCCCCAGGTCGAGGAGCTGCGGCAGGACGTCGGCCACGAAGCGGTCGATCCCGGGGTTCGCAAGGCCGATCGAGTTCAGCATCCCGATCTCGGTCTCCGCGATCCGGACCGGCGCGTTTCCCTCCCGCGGCAGCGGCGTCACCGTCTTCGTCACGACCGCGTCGAGCGACCGGGCGACGTCCGGCGCGGCGAGCGGGTCGAGGCAGCCGGAAGCGTTCAGGATCACGCGGCGGCCTCTTCCGGCCACGTCCTGGTGCCTGGCACCGGGACACGGCCGCCGAGGACGGGCCCCTCGACGCAGAGGCGCGCGAGCCGGCCGTCGATCTCGACCGCGCAGCCGTAGCACGCGCCGTAGCCGCAGGCCATGGGCGCCTCCCAGGCGAGCTGGGCTCCCGGCACGAGGCGGCGGACGGCTTCCAGCATCGGCTCGGGGCCGCAGGCGAGGACGTCGAAGCCCGGCTCGAGGCGCTCGGTCACGAGCGTCGGCTCGAGGACGACCTCCGCGTTCGGGACGAGCGCGGCCGCCGCGGCGTGGTGCGCCGTGCGGAAGCCGAGCAGTGCCGGCGGGCAGCCGAGCCGCTCGGAGAGGTAGGGGAACGGCGCGGCGCCGATGCCGCCGCCGACGAGCAGGGGCCGCCGGACGTCGAGCCGGAAGCCGTTGCCGAGCGGGCCGAGCACGTCCACCTCCTCCCCGGGCCCGAGCGCTGCGAGCGCCCGCGTGCCCGGGCCAACCGGGTCGACGAGGAAGGCGAGCTCCCCCGGAGGTGCGAGGCAGAGGCTCATCGGCCGGGGCAGGAGCAGCCCGGCAGGGCGCAGCATGAAGAACTGGCCCGGGATGCCGGGCTCCACGGAGCCGCGCCGCAGCCGGACGAGCGCGTACGCTCCCACCGCCTCGACCGCGAGGACGCTAAGCCGAGCGGGCGACACGTTCCTGGAGGGACAGGGTTTCGCCGCGGGTCGCACGCGCGATCGCCTCGACCGCCGCGGCGGCGCCCGCCATGGTCGTCACGCACGGCACTCGCGCGAGGAGCGCGGCCTCGCGGATCAGATAGCCGTCCGAGCGGGCCCCGCGCCCGTCAGGAGTGTTCACGACGAGCTCGACCCGGCGGCGCCGGATGAGGTCGACGACCGTCGTTCCCTCACCCGGCTCCGTGACCTTGCGCACGCGCCTGACGGCCAGGCCAGCGGCCGCGAGGGACCCCGCCGTGCCGCCGGTTGCGCAGAGCTCGAACCCGAGGGCGTCGAGACGCCGTCCCAGCTCGACCGCGGCGGGCTTGTCCGCGTCGCGGACGGAGAGAAACGCGGTGCCGCCCGCCGGCAGCGGACGACCGGCCGCGCGCTCCGCCCGGGCGAAGGCGGACGGGAAGTCGGCGGCGCTCGCCATGACCTCCCCCGTGGAGCGCATCTCGGGGCCCAGCACTGCGTCCGCGCCCGGGAAGCGCGCGAACGGGAACACCGACGCCTTCACGGAGACATGTCCAGGTGCCTGGCACCGGGACGCGTCCAGGTCGGACACGCGCCCGCCCGCGACCAGGCGGCAGGCGGCCTCGACGAGGTTCACGCCGAGCGCCTTGGAGGCGAAGGGGACGGTGCGGGAGGCGCGCGGGTTCGCCTCGAGGACGTGGAGGCGGCCGTCGTGGAGGGCGAGCTGGACGTTGATGAGCCCGACGACGCCCAGCGCCGGGGCCAGGCGGCGGACGACCTCCGTGCACTCGGCGAGCACGTCTGCCGCGACGCCGACCGGCGGGAGCGCGCAGGATGAGTCGCCGGAGTGCACGCCGGCCTCTTCGACGTGCTCCATGAGCGCGGCTACCCACGTCTCCTCGCCGTCGCAGAGCGCGTCCACGTCGAGCTCGACCGCGCCCTCGAGGAAGCGGTCGACGAGCACCCGGCCGCAGCCCTCCGCCGCGGCGGCGACCTCCTCCGGCCCGTAGCACACGCGCATCCGCCGCCCGCCGAGGACGTAGGACGGGCGCACGAGCACGGGGTAGCCGATCTCCTCCGCCGCGTGGACGGCGCCCGCGGAGTCGGCGGCGACGCCCCAGGCCGGGACGGCGACGCCGAGGCGGTCGCAGAGCCCGGCGAAGCGCTCGCGGTCCTCGGCGAGGTCGACCGCGTCGTACGGCGTGCCGAGAATGCGGTGGCCGGCCTCCTCGAGCGCGCGCGCGAGCTTGAGGGGCGTCTGGCCGCCGAACTGGATGACGACGCCGAGCGGCCGCTCGCGGTCGCAGATCTCGAGCACCTCCTCGGTGCGCAGCGGCTCGAAGTAGAGGCGGTCGGACGTGTCGTAGTCGGTCGAGACGGTCTCGGGGTTGCAGTTGACCATGACCGTCTCGAAGCCCAGCACGCGGAAGGTCTGCGCGGCGTGGACGCAGCAGTAGTCGAACTCGATCCCCTGACCGATCCGGTTCGGGCCGGAGCCGAGGATGACGACCCTCGGCGTCCCGCCGTCCGGGCGCGCCTCGTCCTCCTCGCCCCAGGTCGAGTAGAGGTAGTTCGACCGCGCCTCGACCTCCGCCGCGCAGGAGTCGACACGCCGGAAGACGGGGCGCACGCCCGAGGAGCGGCGTGCCGCGCGCACGGCGGCCTCGCTTGTGTTCCACGCACGCGCCAGGTCGGCGTCCGCCCACCCGGCCCGCTTCAGCTTCAGCCAGTCGTCTGCGACGAGATCGGACTTTGTGCGCGTGGAACACAAAGTCCCCTCGGCGTGCTCGAGCTCGGCGCGGAACCATGGGTGCACGCCGTCCGGAAGGTCGTCGAGGCCCGCCCAGGGCGTCGCTACGCCGGTCTCGAGCTCGCGCGAGCGCATCGCCTTCAGGAACGCTTCCGTGAACGTGCGCCCGATCCCCATCGCCTCGCCCACGGACTTCATCTGCGTGCCGAGCGTCTCGTCGGCGCCCGGGAACTTCTCGAACGCGAAGCGCGGGAACTTGACGACGACGTAGTCGAGAGTCGGCTCGAAGCTCGCGGGGGTCGTGCGCGTCAGGTCGTTCGGGATCTCGTCGAGCGTGTAGCCGACGGCCAGCTTTGCGGCCACCTTGGCGATCGGGTAGCCGGTCGCCTTGCTCGCGAGCGCCGAGGAGCGGGAGACGCGCGGGTTCATCTCGATGACGCGCAGCTCGCCCGTCTCGCGCTCGCGCGCGAACTGGATGTTGGAGCCGCCGGTCTCGACGCCGACCGCGCGGATGACGCGCGCGGCGGCGTCCCTGAGCTCCTGGAACGCCTCGTCCGGGAGCGTCATCTGTGGCGCGACCGTGACCGAGTCGCCCGTGTGGACTCCCATCGGATCGAGGTTCTCGATCGAGCAGACGACGACGACGTTGTCGCGCGCGTCGCGCATGACCTCGAGCTCGAACTCGTCCCAGCCGATGAGCGACTCCTCGACGAGGACCTGGCCGACGGGGCTCTCGTGCAGCCCCCGCTCCAGCAGCCGCTCGAGCTCCGCGGGCGTCGCCGCGGTGCCGCCGCCGTGGCCGCCGAGCGTGAACGCCGGTCGCAGGATGACCGGGAACGAGAGGTCGCCCGGCATCTCACCGAGGCTCGTGACGACGCGGCTCTCGGGAACGCGGAGACCGACGGAATCCATCGTCTCCCGGAAGAGGCCGCGGTCCTCGGCGCGACAGATCGCCTCGAAGCTCGCGCCTACGAGCTCCACGCCCAGCTCCTCGAGGATCCCCTCCTCGACGAGCCGGCGGGCGAGGTTCAGCGCCGTCTGGCCGCCGAGCGTCGGGAGGAGCGCATCGGGCCGCTCGCGCTCGAGCACCCCGGCGACGCTCTCGAGGTCGAGCGGCTCGAGGTACGTGCGGTCCGCGAAGCCGGGGTCGGTCATGATCGTCGCCGGGTTCGAGTTGACGACGATCGTCCGGTAGCCCTCGGCGCGGAGCACCTTGAGCGCCTGGCTGCCGGCGTAGTCGAACTCGCACGCCTGCCCGATGACGATCGGCCCCGCGCCGATCAGGCAGATCGACTCGAGGTCAGGCCGCCGCGGCATACCCGATCTCCTCGACCCAGGCCTCGATCTCTGGCCAGGCGTCGTGCGGGCCGGGGCCCGCCTCGGGGTGGAACTGCAGCGAGCGGGCCCGCTCGGCCGGGAGCGCGAGGCCCTCCACCGTGCCGTCGTAGAGCGACACGTGCGTCACCTCGGCCCCGTCGCCGCTCACCGCGAAGCCGTGGTTCTGGCTCGTGACGAGCACGCGGCTGGTGGCGAGGTCGAGCACAGGATGGTTCGCGCCCCGGTGGCCGAACGACAGCTTGAAGGTCTGGAAGCCGGCCGCGAGCGCGAGGAGCTGGTGCCCGAGGCAGATGCCCAGGATCGGCACGCGGCCGAGGAGCCCGCGGACGACCTCGACTTCGTCCCGAAGCGCCGCAGGGTCTCCCGGGCCGTTCGACAGGAGCACCCCGGCAGGCTGACTGGCCAGAATGGACTCCGCATCCGTCGAATGCGGGAAGACCGTCGCCTGAGCGCCGCAGGCGTTCAGGCGACTGAAGATCGAGCGCTTGCAGCCGTAGTCGAGCACGGCGACGGGCGTGCCGCCCAGGCCGACGCGGTACGGCTCGCGCGTCGAAACGCCGGCGACGAGCGCGCGGCCCGCCATGGACGCCTGCGCCCGCACGGCGGCCAGCACCTCGTCCGGTGACGCGGCGCCGGCGACGACGGCAGCCCGCATCGCGCCGCTCTCGCGGAGGCGGACGACGAGCGCGCGCGTGTCGATCTCCTCCAGGGCCACGATGTCCTGCGCGTGGAGCCAGCGCGGCCAGTCCTCGCCCGTCGCGCGGCGCATGAGGACCGCGCGGGCGTGCGGCCCGGCCGACTCCGAGCGCTGTGGCGAGACGCCGTAGTTGCCGACCATCGGCGCCGTGAACGCGACGAGCTGCTCGGCGAAGCTCGGGTCGGTTGCGATCTCCTGGTAGCCGGTCATCGCCGTCGTGAAGACGGCCTCGCCGTGGGCGACGCCGAGCGCGCCGACGGAGCGGCCGCGGAAGACGCTTCCGTCCTCGAGGACGAGGAAGCCGCTCATGCGGCGTACACCAGCTTCCCGGCCGCGACCGTCCGGAGCACGCGACCGCGGAGCTTCGAGCCCAGGAGCCAGGAGTTGGCCGACTTCGACCGGAACGAGCTCTCGTCCACGTGCCAGACGGCGTCGAGGTCGAGCAGGACGAGGTTCGCAGGGGCGCCCACCTCGATCCGGGGCGGCTCGAGGCCGTAGATGCGCGCGGGCCCGGCGCTCATGCGCTCCAGGACCGTGGCGAGCGGGAGCACGCCGGGCTCCACGAGCTGCGTGTAGAGGGCGGAGAAGGCCGTCTCGAGGCCGGTCACGCCGAACGGCGCCTCCTCGAAGGGCACCTCCTTCTCGTGGCGGGCGTGCGGCGCGTGGTCTGTGGCGATCGCGCCGATCGTCCCGTCGCCGAGCGCCTCCACGAGCGAGGCACGGTCGTCGTCGGAGCGAAGAGGCGGATTCATCTTCACATTGGGATCGAGGGACCGTACGGCCTCGTCCGTCAGGCACAGATGGTGCGGCGTGACCTCGCCGGTGGCGGCGACGCCGGCCTCCCGTGCACGCCGCAGCTCCTCGACCGACTCTCGCGCCGAGAGGTGGAGCAGGTGGAGCGGACGCTCTTCGTAGGCGGCGAGGGCGAGGTCGCGTCCGACCATGACGCTCTCTGCCACCGAGGGGTAGCCGCCGAACCCGAGCTCGGCGGAGACGGTGCCCTCGTGCACGTGCCCCCCGCGCGAGAGCGTCGGCTCCTCGCAGTGAACGGCGAGCGGACGCCCCGCCGTCGCGCCGTACTGGAGCGCGCGGCGCAGGAGCCCGGGCGCGACGACCGGCCGTCCGTCGTCGCTGAACCCGGCGGCGCCGCGCTCCGTGAGCTCGGCCATCTCCGTCAGCTCGGCGCCCGCTTGGCCCTTGGTGATGGCGGCGAGGAAGCCGACCGGGATCTCGGCCTGCTCCTGCGCCTGCTCGATCAGCGCGCCGAGGACGGCGGCGGAGTCGACGACCGGATCCGTGTTGGGCATGGCGAGAATCGCGCAGTACCCGCCCGCTGCGGCGGCGCGCGTGCCCGAGGCGAGGTCCTCCTCGTCCTCCCGGCCCGGGGTGCGCAGGTGGACGTGCGGGTCGACGAACGCCGGCGCCAGGACTTTCCCGTTCCCGCCCGAGGCCGGCTCGATCCGCGTGATGACACCCTGCTCGACCGTGACGGTGAGCGTCCCGTCGATGCCCTGCACCGGGTCGAGGACGCGAACGCCTTCGAACGAGAGCGAGTCCTTGTGCCCGTTCTTGCCGAACAGCATCAGGCCACCTCCTCGATCTCGGCGACCTTGACCTCGACGGGCCCCTGGGTGAGCAGGTCGTAGAGGACGGCCATGCGGACGACGAGACCGCTCCGCACCTGGCGCTCCACCAGGGACTCGGCGGCGTCGGCGACGGCCGGGTCGATCTCGACGCCCCGGTTCATCGGGCCCGGGTGCATGACCTTCTGCCCCGGCCGCAGGCGCTCCGGGGTCACGCCCCAGCGAGCCGTGTACTCGCGCAGGCTCGGGACGTAGTTCGCGCCCTCGAGCATGCGCTCGCGCTGCATGCGGAGCACGTAGACGACGTCCGCCGCCTTGACGTCGCGGATGTCATAGGAGACCGTGCAGCCCATCGCCTCGATCCCGCGCGGTATGAGGGGCGGCGGGCCCACGAGCGTGACGCGGGCCCCCATGAGCACGAGCGCCTGGATGTTCGAGCGCGCGACGCGCGAGTGGAGGACGTCGCCCACGATCGCCACGTGGAGTCCCTCGATCCCGCCCAGCTCCTCGTCGATGGTGTAGAGGTCGAGGAGCGCCTGCGTCGGATGCTGGTGCTTCCCGTCGCCGGCGTTCACGACGTGCGCCGGCGTGTGGCGGGCGGCGAGGTGCGGCGCGCCGATGTGCGCGTGGCGGATGACGACGACGTCCGGGTCGTAGGCACCGATCGTCAGGAGCGTGTCCTTCAAGGACTCGCCCTTGTCGACGGCGGAACCGGAGGACTTGATCGACATGACGTCCGCCGAGAGGCGCTTGGCGGCGAGCTCGAAGCTCGAGGACGTGCGCGTCGACGACTCGAAGAAGAGATTCACGACGGTGCGCCCCCGAAGCGTCGGAAGCTTCTTCACGTCGCGCTCGAGCGAGCGGGCGAAGGTGCGGGAGAGCGCGAGCAGGCGCTCGACGTCCTCGCGTTCGAGGTCGGTGATCGAGATCAGGTGCCGGCGCGCCGGCGTCCTGGGCGGCAGGAGCTCCGAGCGGAGCAGGGGACGGACGTCGGCCATGGGCTACCTCACTTTCCGGGGGCGGGGACGAGCAGGACGCGGTCGACCTCGTCGACCTCGAGGAGCTGCACCTGGATGCGCTCGTCGTGCGACGTCGGCAGGTTCTTGCCGACGTAGTCGGGGCGGATGGGGAGCTCGCGGTGACCGCGGTCGACGAGTACGGCGAGCTGGACGCGGGCGGGTCGGCCGTAGTCGAAGAGGGCGTCGATCGCGGCGCGGATCGTCCGCCCCGTGTAGAGGACGTCGTCGCAGAGGACGCAGGTCATGCCCTCGAGCGGGAAGTCGAGGCGCGTGGCGCGCACGACCGGCTGCGGGTGGAGCGGGGCGCCGGCGTCGCGCACGTGCACGTCGTCGCGGTGGAAGGTGATGTCGAGCGTCCCGAGCGCGATCTCGCGGCCGCTGAACTCCTCGATGAGATGCCGCAGCCGCTGGGCCAGCGGGACGCCCCGCGTGTGGATGCCGACGAGTGCGGTGCGCTCGAGGTCCGGGTTCCGCTCGACGATCTCGTGCGCGATGCGCGCGACCGTGCGCCGAAGCGCCTCGCCGTCGAGCAGAAGCTTGTTCGCCTGTGCAGGCGCAGCCACGAGCCACTCCTTTCCGGCCTCACGGGACCGGGTTAAAGGTGCGGGGCGGAGATTAGCCGCGCTCTCGGACGGCGTCCAGTCGGCCGAGCAGCGCGCGGTGAAGCTCCTGGGTCGCCGCGCCGGGCGACACGCCCAGCTCCTCCCGCAGGAGGACCCGAAGCCGGTCGAAGACGCGCAGAGCCTCGGCGACGTTCTCCCGCGCGGCGAGCGCCTCCATGAGGAGGCGATAGCCGCTCTCGCGAAACGGCGCCGCCTCGACGAGCGCGCGTCCGGAGCGCTCTGCGGCCGCGAGCTCGGTCCCCCCCATCCGCAGACCGACCGTGCCGACGCACTCCAGCGCGCGCAGACGGACGTCCTCGAGCCAGCGGCGACGCTCCTCGATCCACGGCGTGTCGTATCCGGGCAGGAAGCCCCGGTTCGCCGCGTAGAGTGCCGTGCGCGCCGGGGTCCAGGCGCCTTCCCAGTCGCCGAGCGCGACCGCCGACTCGGCCCGGTGCACGCCGATCCCGGCCGCTTCCAGGTCGATCCACGCGTCCCCGGGGAGCGCGAGGCGCACGTCGGCCTTCCCCTCGACCACGCCCGGGCCGAGCACGCGGCGGAGCTTCGAGAGCAGGGCGGCCAGCGAGGCGTCGGCCGCGTCGGGAGCCCCCTCCGGCCAAAGCGCCGCCACGAGCTCGTCCCGCGTGGACCGGCGCGCCCGCGTCGTCGCGAGGAAGGCGAAGAGCAACCGGCCCTGCCGTCCTGGGAGGTCGTCCTCGACACGGCGGCCCGCCAGCTCGGCGACGAGGCGGCCGCAGAGCTGGATCCTCGTCGCGTCGGACGCCAAGGTTCCTCCAAGGTAACGGC
>Ga0268386_10003810_pt1 | contig 11038 bp, 10 predicted proteins | sample RVTome_15_FD_200260 | JGI IMG/M metagenome (GOLD analysis project Ga0268386, IMG submission 200260) | Soil microbial communities from uranium-contaminated site in the Upper Colorado River Basin, Wyoming, United States - RVT150D86... ... | reverse complement strand
CCGTTCTTGAGCGAGTGCTCCTTGAAGAAGCCGTAGGTCCCGGAGGCCGAGTTACGGCCGTAGAGGCTGATCGGCTTGGCGGCCCACTCACCGGTGAGACCGAGCTGGCCCCAGGTCTTGATGTCTTCCTTGTAGCCCGCCCGGCGCGACTTCGAGAACACCGCGTCCACCTGGGCAAGCGTCATGCACTTGATCGGGTTGTCCTTGTTCACGAAGACCGCGAGGGCGTCCACCGAGCTGCGGATCGCGGTGGGCTTGTACCCGTACTTCTTCTCGAAGGCGTCGATCTCGGTGCCCTTCATCGCCCGCGACATCGGGCCGAGCTGGGCGGTGCCGGAGATGAGCGCCGGGGGCGCGGTGGAGGAGCCCTTGCCCTCGATCTGGATCTTCGCGTTCGGGTAGAACCGGTTGAAGTTCTCGGCCCAGAGCGTCATCAGGTTGTTCAGCGTGTCCGATCCGATGCTGGAGACGTTGCCGCTGACGCCGCTCACCGCCTTGTAGCCCTGCAGTCCGGCGTCGAGCTTCGGCGGCCCGGCCGCGTACCCGGCGGCCGCGGTTACCCCGACGAGGACCAGCGCTGCGATCGTTCTCTTCATCTCGTTCTCTCCTTTGTGGTTTCGGGGCTCATGGTCCCCTGTGCCTGTTGCGGGACGGTAACCGTCACGTTACGTTTGTGTTACGGGCCACCGGGGTCCCGGAACCGGTAGCCCACTCCGCGGACCGTTTCGATGGCCGGCACCGGCGCGCGGGCGGCGGTGAACTTGGCCCGCAGCCGGGCGACGTGCACGTCCACGGTCCGGGGCTCCACGAAGCCGTCCTGGCCCCAGACCAGATCCAGCAATTCGTCGCGGCCGAAGACCCGCCCCGGGGAGCGGACCAGGCTCGCGAGCAGATCGAACTCCTTGCGGGTCAGCTCCACCAGGCGGCCCTTCATCTTGACCTCGAAGCGCTGCCGGTCGATCTCGAGATCCCCCGCGCGGAGCGGCTGCCCGCCCGTGTCGTCTCCGGGGCGGCCGCGGCGGGACACCGCGCGCACTCGGGCCAGCAGCTCGCGCGGGGAGAAGGGCTTGGTGACGTAGTCGTCCGCGCCCATCTCGAAGCCGAGCACCTTGTCGCCTTCCTCCGCGCGACCGGTGACCATGATGATCGGGATCGCGAGCGTCTCCCGGTCCTGCTTGAGGCGCCGGCAGATCTCCCAGCCGTTGAGATGCGGCACCATGATGTCCAGCAGGATCACGTCGGGACGGGCGTCCTTCACCTGGCGGAGCGCGTCGGTGCCGTTACCGACCACCCGGACGTCGTAGCCTTCCTTGCCGAGGTTGTAGCGGATCATCTCGGCCACGTCCGGCTCGTCTTCCACGACGAGCACCCGCGCGCCCCGGACCGGCCCACTCACCTTCTCCGCGCCCCCGCGCCGACCGCCGCTCGCCATCAGGTCCACCCCCGCGCCCGGTCTCGTCATGGCGCGAGTGTGCGCGGACGGGGTTACGGGATGATGACGGCGGGGTAAATCGTGGGTGAACGGCGGGCCGCGAACGCCCGACGCCCCGCCGGACGGCGGGGGCGTCAGGGTGACTCAGTCGAGACGCGGGTGGGTCAGATCCCGATCTCGCGCGAGGTGATCGTGTACTTGAAGCTGTCCGGATCCAGGCTGTCCTTCCGCGCTCCGCCGGTCTCGGCCTGGGGATACATGAGGAAGCCGACCGGCTCCTCCTTCGAGTTCGGCAGCGGGACGTCGTGCGCGTAGTTGTAGGCCAGCCAGTTCATCTCCCACTGGCCGAACAGCTTGGCTCGCGCCTTCCGGGTGGTCGGATCGGTCAGCGGGAGGCCGCCCCGCTCCTCCAGCACGACCTTCCGGACGTCCGCGGGGTCCACCGGCACCCAGCCGTGGCTCGCGGTGTAGAACTCCGCCCGGCAGTGCTGCGCCTTGGTGATGTCGCCGCCCTTCCCGAGGCTCTTGAACTCGGCGGAGTCGGCGGTGCGCACCCCGTAGACGTCGCGCGCGGGGACGCCCGCGGCACGGGCCAGGCCCACGAACAGCGCGTTCAGGTCGGCGCACTTGCCGCCCAGATTCCCGGTCTCGAGCATGGCGCGGATGTCGCCCACGCCGCAGCCGCGCACCTTGGGGTCGCGGAAGGTATTGTCCACGATCCACTCGTAGATCGCGCGGGCCTTGTCCAGGTCGCGGTCCTGCCCCTTGGTGATCTGCTGCGAGGTCTTCTTCACGATGCCGTCGGTCCGGATCAGCTTGGTGGACTCGCGGTACCGGTTGAGCGTGGCGCGGCTCTCGCGCGCAGGATTCATGCCCGGCTTCGTCACGTCGACGAGCCGGTCGCGCGCGGCGAAGCGGCTGGTCACCTCCACCACCGGCGCGCTCTCCCCGGCCGGGAACTCGGCGTAGAAGATCGCGGCGCCGTACCTGTCGTCACGATAGATGCGCACCGCCGACCCGTTGCCCGTCCAGGTGTGGCCGAGGCCTTTCTGGTAGTCGGTGTCCACCGCGAGGGGCATCGGCAGCCAGACCCGGCTCGGGCCCGTGGGATCGGCCACCTCCACGCGGGTCACGACCTCGAAGGTGCGCCACCTGGCCCCGTCCGATCCGGTGGACGCCCGCCCGATCCGCGGCAACCCGGCCACCGCCGCGACCGTCGCCACCGTGACCCCGCTCTTGAGGAACTCGCGTCGCTTCATCGATGTCTCTCCCGTCGGCCGTTTTCTTGGAATGAACCGCGACCGCCGGGCCATGGTACCGTGTCGCCTGAGAGGGTCCAATCCGATGTACCGATGATTCACCATCGGCAGATCGGCCAAACCTATGACTGAACGCCGCGTAACGTTCCTGTAATTTGACCTCGCGCGACACCTCTCCGAAACTAGCGGCCGGGCTCCACCAGCGCGGGCCCGATCCAACCGTGACGACACCGCCGCCACTGCCGCCTGACGCCTTCGTGAACCGCGAGCTGTCCTGGCTCGAGTTCAACCGCCGGGTGCTCGAGGAGGCCCAGGACCCGACCGTCCCGCTGCTCGAACGGGTAAAGTTTCTGGCTATTTTCAGCTCGAACCTCGACGAGTTCTTCATGGTCCGGGTGGCCGAGCTGAAGCGACGGATCCGGGCCGGGGACCTGGCCGCCGGCCCGGATGGCCTCTCCCCGGCCGAAACCCTCGCGGCGATCTCGGAGACGGTGCACCACCTGGTGGACGCTCAGCACCGCTGCTTCCTCGAGGATCTGGGGCCGATCCTGGCGTCCGAGGGCATCCGGCTGGTGCGCCCGAAGGAGGTCAGCCTCGAGCAGGAGCGGTACCTCGACGATTACTTCCAGCGGACCCTGATGCCGGTTCTGACCCCGCTGGCCATCGACCCGGGACACCCGTTCCCCCATCTGGCCAACCGGTCGCTCTGCCTGGTCGTAGCGGTCAAGCCGGTGGCCACGAGCGCCCTGCCGCATACCACGCTCACGGTGGTCCACATCCCGGGCCAGGTGGTGCCGCGCTTCGTGCCGCTGCCCGGCGCCGCCGGGCAGCACGCCTTCATGCTGCTGGAGGACGTGATCCGGCTCCAGCTGCCCGCGCTCTACACCGGCTACGAGATCCTCTCCTGCCACGCCCTGCGCGTCACCCGCGACGCCGAGATCGCGCTCGAGCGCAAGCGCGCGGTGGACCTCCTCACGAGCGTGGAGGCCGGGGTGCGCGAGCGCCGCATGGGCGACGCGGTTCGCCTGCAGTACGATCCCGATCTCCCCGCCGATCTCCTCGCCATGCTGCTGGACGAGCTCGAGCTGGGCCCCGACGACCTCTACGCGAGCACCGGCTTCACCGCGTTCTCCGACCTCTTCCAGCTCTACGCGGCGGTGGATGTGCCCCGTCTCAAGGATCAGCCGCTGCCCCCGCGCCCGCTTCCGGCCTTCGACGGCGGCGCCGACATCTGGAGCGCGATCCGCGCCGGCGACGTCCTCGCGCACCACCCGTACCACTCCTTCGACGCGGTCACCCGCTTCGTGAGCGAGGCGGCCGGGGACCCGCGGGTGCTCGCGATCAAGATGACGCTCTACCGGGTCAGCCCGACCTCCCCGATCGCGCACGCCCTCACCCTGGCCGCCGAGAACGGCAAGGAGGTCGCGGTGCTCGTGGAGCTGCAGGCCCGCTTCGACGAGGAGGCGAACATCCGCTGGGCGCGCGCGCTCGAGGAGGTGGGCGCCCACGTCGTGTACGGGCTGCCGGGCTACAAGACCCATTGCAAGGCCTGCCTGGTGGTCCGCCAGGACCCCGACGGGATCCGGCGCTACTGCCACCTCGCGACCGGCAACTACAACGTGCGGACCGGCGGCATCTACGGCGACTTCGGCCTGTTCACCTGCCGGGAGTCCTTCGGCGAGGACGTGACCGAGCTGTTCAACATGCTCACCGGCTACACGCGCCCCCGCCGCTTCCGCCACCTCCTGATGGCGCCGACCGGCCTGCGGGACGGCTTCCACGAGCGCATCCGGCGAGAGGCCGAGCACGCCCGGCACGGCCGCCCCGCGCGCATCATCGCCAAGATGAACAGCCTGGTGGACCGCACCCTGATCGAAGACCTCTACGCGGCCGGTCAGGCCGGGGTCACGGTGGACCTGATCGTCCGCGGCATCTGCTGCCTGCGCCCGGGCATTCCCGGCCTGTCGGACCGCATCCGGGTCATCTCGATCGTGGACCGGTACCTCGAGCACGCGCGGGCCTTCTACTTCCAGAATGCGGGCGCGGCGGAGTACTGGCTGGCCTCGGCCGACTGGATGCCCCGCAACCTCGACCACCGGGTCGAGATCGCGTTCCCGGTGCTCGATCCCCGGCTGCAGGCCCAGATCCACGAGGTGCTGGAGCTCCAGCTCCGCGACACCGCCAAGGCGCGCGAGATCCTCCGGGACGGCCGCTCGACCCGCGTCCGGGCCGTCGACACCGCGCCGCTGCGCTCTCAGGAGCGACTCTACGCCCTCGTGGCCGAGGGCCGGGCCTAAGGGAGCGTCAGGCGTTCACGATCTCGCGCAGGCTCTCGTCGTGCGCCATCGGGTCACCGGCGAGGAAGGCGATGGGCTCGCCGCGGTAGCCGTCCGGATCCAGCGGGAAGAGGGGCGAGCCCCGCTCGGCGGTCAGGACGCCGCCCGCCTCGATCACCACCGGCGCGGCCCCCGCGATGTCCCAGAGCGACGCCCGCTGGTCGTGCACGAAGGCCAGCGCGCCGGTGGCCACGTAGCAGAGGTGGAGCGCGGTGGAGCCCACCCGCCGCAGCCGGTAGCGACCGAGCCAGCCCTCGGCGAAGGGCGGCACGCCGCCGCGATAGGGCGTCCGGGCGCAGAAGAGCGAGCGGCCGGTCCGCGGCGTCGAGGTCACCCGCAGCGGCCGCTCGCCGAGCCACGCGCCGTGGCCGACGAGCCCGGTGAAGAGCTGGTCGGCCACGGGGTCGTAAACCGCCCCGCAGAAGGGCCGGCCGTAGCGCAGCACGCCGACCGACACCGCGAAGCCGGGCAGCCCCCGCCCGAAGTTGTTCGTTCCGTCGATCGGATCCACGATCCACACGTGCGGCGCCTCGAGCCGCCGGGGCGGCGAGGCCCCGCTCTCCTCGCCGAGAAGGCCGTCGTCGGGGAAGGTGGCGGCGAGCTCGGAGTCGAGGCAGCCCTGGACGGCCAGGTCGGCGTCGGTCACCATCGAGTCGTCGGGCTTCCACGTCACCGCGGCCCGCGTCCAGTAGCCGAGGGCGACCCGGCCACCCAGCCGCGCGAGCCGGGCGGCCGCGGCCAGCCTCGTCTCGCCATCGAACCGGGCCGGATCGAGACGGCTCAATCCCAGTCTCCGAACCGGCGCCGGCCCACCACTCGTCCGCACCGCGGACAGCGATAGACGACCTCCAGCACCGCCGGCACGGTGTGGATCAGCTCGCCAGGGAGCGCCTCGCTCGTCACGTCGCACGACCGACAGCGGGGTGCCCGCCACGCCGCCTCGAGCCCCAGGGCGGCGGCGGCCAGGACCAGCAGGGAGAGCACCGCCACCAGGAGCTCGGCGGACACCGTCGTGCTCAGATCAGTCGCGCCCGGATGCGCGCCGAGACCTGGTCCAGGATGAAAACGGTCACGAACAGTGCGAGCAGGATCGTGCTGACGTGCCCGTAGTTGAACATGTCGTACCGGCCCTTCAGCTCCTGGCCGATGCCCCCCGCCCCGACGATGCCGATGACGATGGCCATCCGGACGTTGCGATCGAGGATGTAGAGCGTGTAGGCGATGTACTGGGGGAACACCTGGGGGAGCACTCCGAACCAGAGGACCTTGAGCTTGCCCGCGCCGATGGCCTGGAGCGCCTCCTGCGGGCCCCGGTCCGCGTTCTCGACGTCTTCCGCGTAGAACTTGCCGAGGAACCCGGCCGCGTGCAGGCCGAGCGCCAGGATGCCCGCGATCGGGCCGAAGCCATAGGCCAGGACGAGGAAGAGGGCGCTGATCATCTCCGGAATCGCCCGGAGAAAGCTGACGAGCCCGCGAGCCGCCGCGTACACACCGGGCGACGGAGTGTAGTTCCGGGCCCCGGCGATGGCGAGCGGGACGCTGACCACCACCGCCAGGATCGTGCCCCAGAGGGCGATCTCGAGCGTCTCCACCATCTTGACCGCGACCCGCCAGAGATAGCCCACCGGCTGCACCAGGAACTCGCGGACCTCGACGTGGGTCTCGGTCCGGAGGGTCTCCCGGTTGACCCGCACCTCGCGGCTCTCCTGCCGCTCGATGCGCGAGAACCAGGGGAGGCGCCCGGGGTCGAAGCCCTCGATGCGGGAGACATCGGTCCGCTCCCCGAGCTGGGGCGGGAACAGGCTCTCGCCCATCCGCGCCAGGCCTTGCCCGATCTGCGAGGACTCCCGGAGGCCGATGAGGCTCTGGGCCCACTCCCAGCTCAGGGCCAGGAAGCGCCGCCCCTCGACCCGCTGGGCGGAGACGCCCAGCCCCAGGACGATCAGCAGCAACAGCCCGACGATCTTCGCGTCGTAGGGCTGGCGCAGCTCCCACCCGGCCGCGGTCCGGCCACCCAGGGCGGCTCCCGTCGGGCCGGCCACGCTCAGCGCCTGCCGCCCGCCTCGACGGCGGCGGTGGCCGGAACCGGGCTGCCCGGCCTCGTCTGGTGGTAGATCAGGGTCAACGTCGCGTCGTCGAGATCGGCGGCGGGCCCGTCGTAGACGATCTCCCCGGAGTGCACGCCGATGACGCGCTCGGCGAACTCGCGCGCCAGGTCGACCTGATGGAGGCTGCACAGCACGGTGGCGCCGCGCTCCTTCGAGGCCTGGCGGAGCAGCGCGAGGATGTCGCGGCTGATATTGGGGTCGAGGCTCGCCACCGGCTCGTCGGCAAGGACCACCGCCGGATCGAGGATGAACGCCCGCGCGATGCCCACGCGCTGCTGCTGGCCGCCCGAGAGATCGCTGGCGCGCCGGTGAAGATGCTCCGCGTCGAGCCCGACCCGCGCGACCAGCTCGCAGGCCTTCCGCCGCAGCCCGGCCGGGAACAGGTGCAGCAGGGCCCGCGCCGTGGACACCGCGGGCAGCGACCCCGCGAGCACGTTCTTGGCCACGCTCAGCCGGGGCGAGAGGTTGAACTGCTGGTGGATCATCGCCACCCGCGGCCGCACCGCCGCCAGCGTCCTGCGCGTGACCGCCACCCCGTCGACCCGGACCACGCCCGCGGTCGGCTCCACGAGCCCATTCACCAGCCGTAGGAGCGTGGACTTCCCCGCGCCCGACGGGCCCAGCACCACGCAGAACTGGCCGCGCGGCACGTGCAGCGTCACCGACTGGAGCGCCCGCGTCCCGTCCGGGAAGACCTTGCCGGCGGCCACGAAGCTCAGCATCGGGGCCTCAGCGCTGGGCCGCCTTCTTGAGCATCCGCCCCTTGAGCTCGTCGGTGACCTTGGCAAGCTGGGTGAGCGCGGCCACCATCGACGACTCCGGGTAGTTGGCGTCGTAGCGGTCCAGCTTGGCTCCCCCGTAGCCGCGGATCATGTCCTTCGACACGCCGGGCGCGGTGTGGACGGAGTTGAACGCTTCGCGCAGCTTGGCCTTCACCCCGGCGGGCAGCTTCGGATGCATGGCGAGCGGCGGATACGGGATCGGCTCGCTCTTGGCCAGCACGCGGATCTCGTCCGGCTTGATCGCGCCCTGCTTGACCGCCTTCTCGAACGAGTCGAGGGAGGCCGACGCCGCGTCCGCCTGGCCGTGCTGGAGCGCCTTCAGGCTGTTGGCGTGGCTGCCGGTCATGAGCACGGCGGCCAGGTCCCGGGCCGGATCGAGACCGACCGCGAGGAGCATGGCCACCGGGAAGGCGAAGCTCGAGGTGGAGTTCACGTCGCCGAACGCCACGCGCTTGCCCCGCAGCTCCGCGACGGCGGTGACCGGCGAGTCGCCCTTGACGAAGATCGCCGAGTAGTAGACCGACTGGCCCTTCTCCACGCCGACCGCGAGCAGCTCGGCCCCGCCCCGTGCGCGGGCCTGGAGGTAGCTGACCGGACCGAAGAACCCGATCTCGGCAAGCCCGTTCGCCATCCCCTCCACCACCGCGCCGTAGCTCTGCCCCACCCGGATGTCGAAGTGCAGATCGGTCATGCGGCTGACCGCGCCGAATACCGGTACGAAGTCGGCCTTGGTCCCGTCCTCGGTTCCCCCGTCGGCGGGCACCAGCATCACGCGGAAGGGCCGCGCCTTGCTGCCGTCGGGCATGGACTGCGCGCCGGGCCATTCCGCGAGGCCCAGCACCAGTGCCAGCGTCAGGGTGAGTCCCAGCCATCTCGTCGTCATTCGCATCGCGTCCTCCTTCGCTCGGTTGTTGGCCTGCCGTGGTTGCCCGCCCTACGCGATTCGCTCGCCTTCGCGCCACACCGCGCCCACCACCGCCACATCGCCCACCGCCCGTGCCCGGACGAGGTCGGCGCGCTTGCCGAGGGCGATCTCGCCGCGGTCGTCCAGCCCGACCCGCTCGGCCGGGGTGAGACTGACCGCGGCCACCGCCGCCGGGAGCGGCAGCCCGTGCCGGACGTGGAGCAGGAAGGCGCCGTGCAGCGCGCTCGCCGGGACATAGTCGGACGAGAGCACGTCGAGGAGTCCGTGGGCCGCCAGCTCGCCCGCCGAGACGTTGCCCGAATGCGAGCCGCCGCACACCAGGTTGGGCGCGCCCGCTACGATGGCCAGCCCGTACGCGCGGGCCGCGCGCGCGGCCTCGAGCGTGGTGGGAAACTCGGCGACCGCGATGCCCTCCGCGACCGCCTGCTCGACGTGGGCGGCGGTGGCGTCGTCGTGGCTGGCCAGCGTCAGCCCGCGCTTCTGGCACAGGCCGACGAGCGCGGCCCGGTGGCGCTCCCCGTAGCGGGCCTGGTCGGCCAGGCGCTTGCCGATCAGCTCGTCCATCTGCGCGTCGCTCAGCCCGTACTTGCCCTGGTTGTACTCGCGGTACTTGTCCACCCGGACGAACTGACGTTGACCGGGCGTGTGGTCCATGAGCGAGACCAGGCGCACCATCGGATCCGTCGCGAACGGCTCGAAGTCCCGCAGCACCCACTCGGTGCTGACCTCGCAGCGCATGTGGAGGAAGTGCTCGCAGCGGAGCAGGCCCGCGTCCCGGGCCGACCGGATCGCGCGGGCGAACGGCGCCGGATCGCGCGGGCGCTGGCCGGTCTCGATGATGTAGCCGACCGCCAGGCCGTCGAGCACGGTGGTGATGCCCACCGAAGCCAGCTGTGCGTCGTGCGCGGCGACCGCCGCGGTCGCCGGCCACTGCACGCCCGGCCGCGGGGCCCAGTGCTTCTCCAGCACGTCGGTGTGCAGCTCCACGATGCCCGGCAGGAGGTAGTCGCCGGCCAGGTCCAGGGCGCCCCGGACCGCGCTCCGGCCCGGCTCTACCGCCCGCACGAGGCCGTCCTCGACCACCACGGTACCGCGGAAGGCCTCGTGCCGCGTCACCACCTGCGCGTTGGTCAGCACCATGCGTGCGCTCACGCCGCCTCCGGCTCCGTCAGCCACTGCACCCGGGTCGCGAGCCGCGAGCGGACGAGGGCGTCGTGGACCGTGCCGAGCACCGCGGCCCCCCGCCCGCGCGCCTCGTCGATGAGCTCGACGACCAGCCGGCGGCTCTCCGCGTCCAGCGAGGCGGTGGGCTCGTCCAGCAGGAGCACCGGGTAGGCCACCACGAACACCCGGGCGACATTGACCCGCTGCTGCTCGCCCCCCGAGAACGTCACCGGGGACAGCGACCACAGGCGCTCCGGGATCCGGAGCCGCTCCAGCAGCGTCCGGGCCCGCTCCCGCGCCTGGGGGAGCGGGACGCCGATCGCGCGCAGCGGCTCCGCGACCACCTCGACCACCGGCACCCGCGGCACCACCCGCAGGAACTGGCTGACGTACCCGATGGTGCGACGGCGCACGTCGAGGACGAGCCGGGGCGACGCGCCCACCAGGTCGACCATTCGATCGTCATGACGGACCAGGATGCGGCCGGCCTGCGGCACGTAGTTGCCGTATACCGCCCGCAGCAGCGTGCTCTTGCCCGCGCCGGAAGGATCGGCGAGCACGACGCACTCGCCGGGCGCCACCCGCAGGCTCACCCCGCGCAGCACCGGCAGCCGCACCCCGCCCTGGGCGTGCAGGACGAACGTCTTCTGGAGCGCCTGGATCTCCAGCGCCGGGTCGCTCACGGGTGGAGCACCGAGGACACGAGGAGCTGCGTGTACGGATGCTGCGGATCGTCCAGCACCTGATCGGTGAGGCCGGACTCGACGGCCTCGCCGCCCCGCATCACGATGAGCCGGTGGGCGAGCAGGCGCGCCACCGCCAGGTCGTGGGTCACGATGACCGCGGACAGGTCCAGCTCGGCCACCAGCCCCCGGAGCAGGTCCAGCAGCCGCGCCTGCACAGAGACGTCGAGCCCGCCCGTCGGCTCGTCCATCAGGACCAGCCGGGGCCGGGTGACCAGATTGCGCGCGATCTGCAGCCGCTGGAGCATGCCGCCCGAGAACGTCTCGGGCAGGTCGTCGATCCGGTCGA
>Ga0268386_10003809_pt1 | contig 11039 bp, 7 predicted proteins | sample RVTome_15_FD_200260 | JGI IMG/M metagenome (GOLD analysis project Ga0268386, IMG submission 200260) | Soil microbial communities from uranium-contaminated site in the Upper Colorado River Basin, Wyoming, United States - RVT150D86... ... | reverse complement strand
ACGATGGAGCTGGTCCGGCGCATCGTCCAGAGCCCGATGCTTCGCCGAAACGCTTCGCGGGACGAGGTGTCCGTCGAGCTTCGGCGCCAGCTCGAAGTTGAGTTCGAGCCGGATGTGCGGCTCCTCTCGGGCCTCCTGGGCCAGGATCTGGTAGCCCTGTGGTTCGGCGATTCGACGCGGGGATCGGACCGGCCCGACCCCGCGCTACCCATTCCGGGCCGCGCGGGCGGGGCCGCACGGCGCTAGCGCTAACGCACCGGCGTCACGATGGACCTCTCCGGCGTCGCGGCTGGAGCAGGATCAGCATGAGCATCCCCGCGAGGATGGTGACCGCGATGAGCTGGGTCGATATCGACGCGGGATCGGTCTCCTGGGTCACCTCCGACGACTTTGTCCGCTGCCGCCCCTGTTTCGCATCTGCCGGCGACTTGGCCTTCCCGTCCTTCGCAGCGCCCGTTCGACCAGGACTGTCGGCCTGCCCGGACGTCCAGCCCGTGGTCGAGAGCGTGCCCGAAGGCCCGATCGGCGTGCTCCCGTCGATGGTGCTCAGTGCCGGCGCCGGGCTGGCTGTCGGGGCAATCTTGTTGTGGCCGCGGCCCTTCTTGGGATTCCGGCTCGGCCTTGGGTCCGGCGTCGGATCCGCCGTCGGCTCTCGCGTGGGTTCCGGTGTCGGATCCGGGGTCGGGTCGGGCGTGCGGTCCGGCCCGTCGTCGGAGCCGCCGCTTCCGTACAGCCAATCGGTGTACCCGAATGTCCGGCCGTACCGCGCCGCGACCGTCGGATAGTTCGTCCCGAGACGCTTGTTGATCAGCCACGGCCAGTGGTACTGGACAGTGCCCAGGTTCCACGCCCCGTGCTTGTAGTCGAACCAGGCGATCCGGGCGAGCGCGTCACGCGCCCACGATCGGGAGTAGCCAGCCTGGTGGAGCAGTTCGGTCGAGAGCACGATCCCGGCCGTGGTCTCGGACTGGTACATGGCGTCGAACAACGAGTACGCGCCCAGGCGGGATGCATCCGCTGGAAACGCGCCGGACCTGCCGCCGCAATCCGGGTTCGTCGGGACGTACGCGTCAGGCGATGCATCGCACGACCACGTCCGGATCGCGGTGTTGAGGACGCCGTTGGATGAGCCCTGACCGCGGAAGTGCGACCACGCCGCCCGATCGCCAAGAAAGCCTCGGTAGACGCGCTCGGCCTGGTCCAGCTCCGCCGCATCGCCGAGGTAGAGCGCGGCCGCGATCCGGCTCGTGCCGCACCACGCGCCCCAGTTGTTGTCCGAATCCTCGTGGCATGCCCGCAGGCTCCCGCCCCAGCGGGAGTGCGTTCCGATCGGCCGACTCAGCGCCCGGCGGAGCAGGTCGCGGAATGCGCCATCCAGGGATCCATCAAGGCCGATCAGGTCTGCGGTCAGCGCCCAACCGGCGATCTGGCGCGCCGGCCCAAGCCCGCTGCCTTCTGACAGGTTGTACGTGGGGATCATGCGCTCGATCGCGCCGCGCGCCTTGGCACGCATGTCACTGTTGCCTGTCCGCGCGTACACGAGCGCGGCTGCGAGGGCCTGCACATTCGTCTTGTTGTCCTGGTCGTCCAGCTCCGGCGACGGCCATGCGGACCGCGCAACGTCGACGACGTAGTCCCAGGCATTGCCGTGCGTCGGAAGGGACAAGAGACGGTCCCGCGAGAGCAGCAGGTAGTCGCTGCCTGCACGCGCAGGGCTCACAACGATCAGAAGGCCCCCAACCGCGAGCGTTACGCCCGCCGCCAGAAGGCGATCACGCCATGTTCCCGCTCTGCCGGGCTTGGCCCCTGATCGAGCGTGCTTCGAATGGCGTGGCCGCCCCAGAGGCGCGAACATCGAAGACATCCCCGAACCCCCCGCTCTTCGGCAGCCCGTCCGGCTCCCGCGACCAGGGAGTCACGCAGGCATTCCGCGCCCGCATCGCTGCGGGGTTGGCTTTGTCGGAAGCGGCGGCCCTCCGCGGACCGGCCCTCTCTCGTCGATGACCCTAGGGCGTTGAAGCGTTTAGCGGCAACCCCGTCCTTGGTCCCGGTGCCGGCCGCCCCGATAGGGCCAGTCGTCGTGGACAATGCGTTGCAGATGACGTGAGCCCGTTCGGGCGAGATCGCAGGCGGACGGGCATGATGCGCCGCACACTGGGGATTTCCCGGACTTCCCGCCGCCCCAGGACGCCACGGAGGTCAACCCTCACGACATGACGCGGACGACCTTCGAGAGTGTCGCGTGGCTGTTTGCGCCGGCTGACGACCCGGCCGCTTGTGCACTCGTCGAGGCCGACGAGGACTGGCAGTTGCGCCTCCCCGCGGGACATCCATCAGTGGCTTGGGGGCGCATGCCGGCTCGCGGTGAATCCAGAGGTCGGATGGTCCGCTCGGCGCTCGCCCGCGAGCGTGGTCTGCTGCGCGTATCGCAAGTCGGCGGGCGCCACCTGCGCTACTGGGATCGCCAGCGCATTCCGCCCACCGGCTGGCGGCCTCGGTGGCAGGCGGCGATGCGCTTCGCGTTGATGAGCGGCGCCGTGGTTCGGCTGGGTAGCGGCCCGGTCCAGGTGCGGGTTGCCGACCGGATTGCCGAGCACGCCGGGCACGTCGGCGGGCCTGTCGACCTGAGGGTCAGCGGCGATGGTTCGGCGCTGGCGCGATTGACCCAGGAGCGCGAGCCTCCGATGCTCCTCCGCCTCGCGACCGAGGGCGGGCTCAAAGACGTATCGCGGAACAGCGACGCCCTCCGCCGGCTCGCTGACGCCGCCATCCCGAATGTTCCACGTCTGGTTCGCGCCGGGACGATGCTCGGTGTCGGCTGGTCGACAGAGGATGAGCTCCCTGGAACGCCTACCCGGCAACTCCCGGCCCAGCTGCTGGAGGAGGTTGTCACGTGGTCGGCGTCGCTTCCGCTCAGCGACACGCCCGCCGTGGCCGCCGAGGAGCGCCTGGAGGTCATCATTCGGAGCTTCCCGCGCTCGGCCGCCGACCTCCGACGTGCGCTCGAACTCGTGCGGGAGCGAGCTCGTGACGTACCGGGCGTGCTCGAGCACGGCGATCTGTGGACGGGCAACCTCCTCGCCCGGGAGGGGTACCTTGCCGGCGTGGTCGACTGGGACAACTGGCACCCCGCGGGCGTCCCCGGCTCGGACTTGCTCCACCTCGTCGCGATGCTGTCGCGATCGCGGACGCGGCTCGAGGTCGGTGAACTCTGGCTCGAGCGGCCGTGGGCCGCCCGCGAGTTCCGGCAGGCGACCGCGACGTACTGGTCGCGCCTCGGCCTGCGGCTCAGCGACGACCTGGCCTGGCTTGTCGGGGTCGACTGGTGGGCGGCGCACGTTACCGCCGGTCTGCGGCGCGGCCGGCAGCCGGCCGGCGATCCGAGATGGGTCGCCCGGAATGTCGAGAACGTGGCACCGCTGCTCGCCGCGAGCCGCGGGCGGACCCTTCATGCCTGAGCGCGTTATCGCCTGGGGTCAATTGCACTTGCCGGTGCCGCTGTCGCTGAACTCCGGCCCGGCGACGGAGATGAACTCGAAAGCGTAACCACGGGGCCCGAGCTCGAGGCGGAGCACCCCGAACACGTCAAACGCGCGGGCGACGCTGTGCGGAGCGTCCACGCGGAGGTCGTCCCCCTCGCTCCCGCCGGTACCCACGACGAACTGGACGATGCCGTCGGGATCGGCGTCGCCGGCCCCGGTCTGCGGCTCGAACCGTTCGTAGTGATGATCGCTCCCGCTGAGCACCAGCTCGGCGCCGGCCGCCTGAAGAATCCGCCAGAGATTCCTCGTGGAACTGCTCCCACCGAAGCTCCGACCCGAGGTGAAGTACGGGTGGTGCCACATTGCGAGGACACAGCGACGGGGTTCCGCGGCAAGGTCATCGAGCAGCCAGGACTCCTGAGGCGAGCCCTCTCCGCAGCCTCCAACCTGTCTGCACTCGCTGTTGAGCACATAGATCCGCCACGCCCCTGCGTCATACGCGTAATACCCGGTGCCGGGCTCGCCCGCGGCATCGCCGAAGTACGTGAAGTAGCCGACAGCCCCGGAGGTGTTGTATTCGTTATCGCCGATCGTCGGTCGCGTGCGCTCCTTGATGCCTGGGCGTCCCCAGGTGGGGCCGTAGCATTCCTCGAACTCGGTGAGCGTCCCGTCAGGGTTGGCGTTGTCGCCGAGGGTGAACACGATTCCGGGGATGGTTTCGATCAAGTCGGCCGTCAGCTCGTCCTCGAACCTTGCACACTCCGCGATGTCCCCGGCGCCCACGAGCACGGCCGTCAGGCTTTCGTCCGGCGACGGCATGGCTGACGTGAGGCGGGTTGACGCCGGCCCTGAGAATCGCGCGCTCGGCCCAGCCGAGGGCGAGGGAAAGAATGGCGATGGGTTGATGACGCCCGCGGCGACAATGCCCGCGACGAACGCGATCCCGACGACGCCGATGCTGAGGATCAGCTGCGTGAGCCTGGCAAGCATCCGAACGACTGTAGCGGGACAACGGTGTGCGGCGAAACGGTGGCGAGCAGCGTTCGGAACCTGGCGCGAGGACGCCCAGGTCCTGACGTGCGACAGGTCACCGCCTCAACGGCGCCGTCCGGAACCCCCGGTGTGTGAGGGTCCCTCGGCGAGGACGGGTGTCTGCGGCACGGCGCCGGGCGGCTCAATCGGTCGTGCCTCCTCGATCGGCGCCGGCGACGCAACGCTCGGGCTCCCGACCGCGACGTACTCGAACCCCAGGGCCCGCATTCGATCCGGGTCGAGCAGGCGCCGGCCGTCCACGATGAGGCGGCGCCGCATGGTCGCCCCGAGCTCTGCCCAGGCGAGGTCCGCGAACTCCGGCCATTCAGTCGCGATGACGATCGCGTCGGCAGCCCGCATCGTCTCGGCGGCGTCGTCCACGATCTCCAGGGACGGTAGCGCCTGAGCGGCCTTTGTCGCCGCCTTCGGATCGAAGGCGCGGACGCGCGCCCCCGACGAGAGCAGCCCCCGCGCCAGCTCGATCGCCGGCGAATCACGGACATCGTCCGTGTTCGACTTGAACGCGAGGCCCAGGATCCCGATCGTGCGACCCTCGAGTCCGTCGAGAACGGTGGCGATCCTCCTGGCGAAGCGCTGCTGCGACGATGCGTTCGCGCTCGACCCGGCGGTCGTGACGTGCATCGGCAGTCCGCGGGCGACGCCTGCGGCGGCGAGCGCACGGAGCTCCTTGGGCAGGCAGCTCCCCCCGAAGCCGAACGACGGCCGCATGTACGCGCTCCCGATTCGCGGATCCATCGAGACGCCGCGGAGGACGTCGCCGACCTCCGCGCCGTACTCCTCGCTGAGGCTCGCGACCTCGTTGACGAACGACAGCTTGAGGGCGAGGAACGCGTTCGATGCGTTCTTGATCAGCTCGGCGGCAGCGACGTCGACCTCGAGTCGGGGGGCGTCGACGGTCTCGTAGAGGGCCCTGACGTCACGGAGCCGATCAGGATCGGCCTCGGCGAACCGACCGATAACGATGCGCGACGGGTGGAGGAAGTCCTCCAGCGCCGAGCCCTGGCGGAGGAACTCCGGGTTCGTGAAGACCTGCGAGGGGGACAGGCCGGACCACTCCAGTGCGAGTCGGCTCGTGCCCGGTGGAAGCGTGCTCCGGATCACGAGCGTGACGTCGGGCAGTCGCTCGGCGATCCCGCTCACGGCCGACTCGAGCTGCGTCAGGTCGCTGCGCCCGTCGTGGTCGATCGGCGTGCCCACGCAGACGAGCACCAGGTCGGCCGGCTGCTCCGATCGGTCCGTGACTTGCAGACGGCCGGACTCGAGGGCTTCGCCGAAGGCCTCGGTCAGGCCTGGCTCGTGGATCGGGACCTTGCCCGACTCGAGCATGCCCCGGCGGCCTGGGTCGATCTCGACGAGGTCAACCTCGTGGCCGAGGCGCGCGAGCCCCACGGCCGTCACCAGGCCGACGTAGCCGGCACCGATCGTGGTCACATGCTGGGAGGGCATTGCTGGGAAGCGTAGGTTCGCGAGGGCGACAGGACCGTAGAAAACCTGGGACGGGCCTTTACATCCCCATCCCACTTGTCGCTCGCGGGTCCCCAGGCGGGACGGCTTCCGGATGCGTCCGGATACCGCGGACCGAGGGCACGAGGACCACGCCGATGCAGACCAGGATGTTCAGGATGCCGGTGATGACCATCGTCTCCGCGGTGCCGATGGCCGCGGCGATGGGGCCGATGAGCGCGTACCCGAGCGGGTTCAGCGCCACGGATCCGAACCAGTCGTACGAGCTGATCCGCGACAGAGCGTGCCCCGGGATGTTGCGTTGGAAGGCCGTCACGTACAGGTTCTCGCCGAGCGCGAAGCCCATGCCGACGAAGAACCCCACCGCGGCGATCGCCGCGAGCGGCAACGGCACGGCCAGCGCGAAGAGCAGAAACCCCGACGGCACGACCGCGAGCTCGCTGACGACCAGCGGACGCGCAACCCGGATCCGCAGCGCGACCAGCCCGCCGACGACCGCGCCGATGGCTTCGACCGCGATGATCGTGCCCCAGCCCGCGGCGCCATTGAGATGCTCGTTGGCGACCGTCGGCCCGAGCACGAGCAGGGCAGGGAAGTAGGTCAGCTGGAACAGGCCGAACGAAGCGATGATCGCGACGACCCATGGCCGGGAAATGAACTCGCGCCAACCGTCCCGGAGGTCGCCGACAATCGACTTGGTGGCGGCTCGGACTGTCCCCGTGAGCCGCATCGATGCGATGAAGGTGGCGGACGCGAAGAACGTTGCCGCGTCGACGGCGATCGCGATCGCCGGGCTGCCGAGGGTCACGATCAAGGCCCCGAGGGCGGGTGACACGATGGACAGCGTGCTCCGCGAGAGCTGGGCCAGCGCGTTCGCATGCTGGAGATGCGCGTCGCTCACGGTCTCCTTGATCAGGCCGAGCCCGATCGGCCTCGAGAACGCGTTGGCGACGCCGAACGCGACCTGGAGCAGCGCGACGTTCCAGACGTGTGCTCCCCCGGAGAACAGGAGGGCCGCCGTCGCGACCTGTGCCGAGCCCTTCACCAGATCGGTGCTGATCAGGATCCTGCGCCGCGGGATTCGGTCGGCGAAGACGCCGCCGAGCAGCAGGAAGACGATCATCGGAATCTCGCGCGAAAGGAGCACGATCCCGAGGTCGGTGGGCGTGCCGAACCCGAGCACGGCGAACGCCAGCGCCACGTTGGCCATGCCGTTGCCGAGGTGGCTGACCACGACCGACCCGAGGTAGCGGGCGTAGTTGCGCTCGCGAAGGGCGTCGAACGAGTCGGGAAGGCGCACGGTCGCGAGTCTAAGGAGCGCTCCCCCCGGTCGGACGCCCGATCAGACGGTGCGGCAGTACGCCTCCGGGCGCGTCTCGCCCGGCCGGACCAGGAAGGTCTCGTCCGTGCCGTCGAGGATCGCCGGCCAGTCGACCGTCGCCGCGAGCGCCTCGCCGATCGCGAGCAGCTCCCCGATGTCTCCGCCCGTGGCGTCGAGCGGGAAGTCGCGCTCCAGCCGGACGTCGATCCGGTAGAAGCGCGCGCCGGGGTAGTGCCGCCGGACCAGCTCGGTCTGCTGCTCACCGGGGGAGCGAAGGAGCTCGCTGAGCACCCACTCCACCCATGACCACAGCCAGGTCGGCCGACGGCGGCCGAGGAATCGCCCGGTCCCGAGCGAGACGACGATCGTCTCCTCGGGGCGGTAGTCGTCGGTGTACTCGAACGCCTCGACGCACGCCTGGTAGGTCGGGTTGCCGGCGACCCCGACGCCGCCGTCGACGAGCAGTCCGAGCGGCTCGACTCCCCATGGCGCGAAGTACGTCGGTGCGGCCGCGGAGGCGGTGACGCAGTCCACGAGCGAGAGGCCGCCCGTACGGCCGGGCTCGCGGCCGGGCCGGTCCTTCACGAAGTACCACTGGTGGCCGTCGTCGAGGCCCTTGGCCGTCAGCATCACGTCCGCAGGCACATCATTGACCCGCCACGCGGCCCGCTCGCCGAGCTCCTCGGCGATGACGGATCGGAGATCCGCCACGTCGTACATGTGGCCTGCCAGGATCCGACGGAGGAGCGTGACGACGGGGATCTTCCGGAACAGCTGCGGCCCTCGCGTGCGGTAGAGCGCGATGAGCCGTTCGCCGGAGAAGTCGGCCGCCACCGCGGCGGCCAGGATTGCCCCGGTCGACGTTCCGGCGAGGAAATCGAAGTGGCTCCGGGCCGCCGTGCCGGTCGCGCGCTCCAGGGAGGCGAGGAGCGCCGCCGGGATCAGGCCCCGGATGCCGCCACCGTCGATCGCCAGGATGCGTCGCGTCATACCGGCCGTTTCTCCATGCCGAGCAGTCTGCCGGACCGCCGTGCCGCCTTGGCTGTCACGACGTGGGCTGTTATGCGCGCTCGATCTTTCCGCGAGCCGGATTTCATGCGGCCCGCCCGCGCGCGTCCACGGCTGTGATTGGTCGCCCCGCAGAGTGCCCATCAAAGGAGGCACTCATGATTCCCCTGCTTCTGTGGATCCTCGGCGTGCCGGGGCTGATCATCATCCTGTTGCTGCTCCTCGGCGTCATCAAGATCTAGCGAACCGCGAACACCAACCACGACGGGCCGGACGACCCGAGGCGCCTCGGCGTCTGGGGTATAGTCCGGCCCAACGCATCGATCGGGACACGCTGATCGGGTCGACGTCGCAAGCGAGCCGGGGCTGGTGGAAGCCCGGCGGCAGAAGCCCGAACGGCACCACCCGTGAGCGGCCGGCGAACCGGCCCGGGACCGCCCGTTAGCGCGGCACAAAGCGCACGACTCACGCCATCACGGTGGCGAGAATCGTGAAGGCGGGTGGAACCGCGGGAGATCGAGTGATCGACCTCTCGTCCTGTCGGGACGAGGGGTCGTTTCGATTCTCCGGACGGAAGGTGGTGATTGCGGTGGCGGACCAGGACGAGGAGAAGCAGGCGGGCGAGGCAGTCGAGGCCGACGTCGCCGCTGACGAGCTGCTGGTCGCGCCCGAGCGGGGATCGGTCGACGAGCTCCTTGACGCCGGTGCCCACGACGAGCTCGACGCGATGCGCCACTCGACCGCCCACGTCATGGCCGAGGCGGTCCTGGACCTGTTCCCGGGCACGAAGCTCGGGATCGGGCCGGCGGTTGCCGAGGGCTTCTACTACGACTTCGACATCCCCAGGGCGCTCACGCCCCAGGACCTGGCGGCGATCGAGGACCGGATGCGCGCGAGCGTCGCCGCTGACCATTCGTTCGTCCGGCGCGAGGTCGAGTTCGACGACGCCCGGTCCGCCGTCGAAGGCCAGGACCAGGCGTTCAAGGTCGAGATCCTCGACGACCTCGCCGCGAAGGCCAAGGACGCCGGCGAGTCCCTGCCCCTGGTGGCCTTCTACGAGCACGGGCCGTTCAGCGACCTGTGCCGCGGCCCGCACGTCGCGAAGACGGGGAAGATCGGGCCGTTCAAGCTCCTTTCGGTCGCCGCGGCGTATTGGCGCGGCGATGAGAAGCGCCCGATGCTCCAGCGGATCTACGGCACGGTCTGGCCGTCGCTGGACGAGCTCGACCAGTTCCTGTGGCGGCGCGAAGAGGCGAAGAAGCGCGACCACCGCCGGCTCGGCGTCCAGCTCGACCTGTTCAGCTTCCACGACGTCAGCCCGGCGATGGCCTTCTGGCATCCCAGGGGCCAGTTGATCTGGCGGACGCTCGAGGGCGTCATGCGTGAGCTTCAGGCCCGCCGCGGCTACCAGGAGGTCTCGACGCCGATCGTCGTGAGCGAGAAGCTGTGGCGCCAGTCCGGCCACTGGGACCTGTACCAGGAGAACATGTTCCTCATCGAGTCCGGGGACCAGACGTTCAGCCTCAAGCCCATGAACTGCCCGGAGTCGACGTTCATCTACCGCGCCAAACGGCGGTCGTATCGCGACCTGCCGCTCCGCTACAGCGAGTTCGGGCGGTTGCACCGGAACGAGCGGTCCGGATCGCTCTCCGGCCTGACGCGCGTCCGCCAGTTCATCCAGGACGACGCCCATATCTACGTGCGGCCGGATCAGCTCATGGACGAGATCCGGGCGATGCTCGGCGAGGTCCACGAGGCCTATTCGTGGTTCGGGTTGAAGCCGCGTTTCAGCTTCGCCACGAAGCCCGACAAGGCGATCGGCGACCCGGCACTCTGGGAGCGGGCGGAGCGGCTCACGATGGAGGCGTTCGCCGCGGCCGACATCAGCTACGAGCTGAAGCCGAAGGACGGCACGTTCTACGCGCCGAAGATCGACATCTACATCGACGACGCCCTCGGGCGCGAGTGGCAGATGGCGACGATCCAGATCGACCTGACCATGCTGCCCGAGCAGTTCGACCTGACGTACGACGACGAGAACGGCGCGCTCGTCCGCCCGATCGCCATCCACCGCGCGATCTACGGCTCGCTGGAGCGGTTCATCGGGATCCTGATCGAGCACTTCGGCGGCGCGTTCCCGCTGTGGATCGCGCCGGTCCAGGCCGTCGTCATCCCGATCGCGGACCGGCACCTGGAACCCTCGGAGGAGCTCGCGGGCGTGCTCCGGTCACGGGGCCTGCGCGTCGAGGTCGACACCTCGGCCGGTCGGATGCAGAACAAGATCCGGCTCGCGCAGGAGCAGAAGATCCCGTACATGCTCGTGCTTGGCGATCGCGAGATTGAGGCCCGGACGGCCGCGCCGCGCACGCGCGCGGGCGAGCAGCTGCCCGCGGAGGACTGGGACGCCCTGGCGGACCGCCTCGCCGCGGAGGCCTCGGCCCGAGGCGGGTAACGTCCCGGTTGACCGCCACGGCGGCCCAGATCGACGACGTGGCGGCGGTGCTGGTCACATTGACCGCCACGGCGGCCCAGATCGACGAGGTGGCGGCACAAGCGCGTCTTTGTTGACCACGGCGGCGGACAAATCGACGACGTCACGCGGCGCGACGCCGCTGTTCGACCCGAAGCTCGTCGTGTTGGGCCGCCAGCGTGGCCATCGAGAGGCAGAGGGGGCGCTGGGCTGGGACCGCGAAGGCCCTGTGCTACTATCC
>Ga0268386_10003808_pt1 | contig 11041 bp, 7 predicted proteins | sample RVTome_15_FD_200260 | JGI IMG/M metagenome (GOLD analysis project Ga0268386, IMG submission 200260) | Soil microbial communities from uranium-contaminated site in the Upper Colorado River Basin, Wyoming, United States - RVT150D86... ... | reverse complement strand
ACGTTTTTTACCGCGCTCGACGACCTGTTTCCCCAGCTCTACGACGATACTCTGGAGCCGCCTGTTGCCGGTGCGCCGGTCCTCGTCTCGCCGCCGCTCGAACGCTTGGCCGAGCTGCGCCGTCAGCTTGAAACCCTGATGGTCGACTACGTCATTTATCGCCGCCGCGCCGGCCATGAACCCGGTGGCGATCTGGTGCAAGATTTTTATTACGCCTTTCAGCGCTTCTGCGATGTGTTGGCGCTGGGTGGCGACGAATTTTCATATCTCTATACGCATCATCCCGACGACGCCGTGTTTAAAATTCTGTGCAAAGACGCCTCCCGCTTCCTGCACGAGCGTCTGCAGGGTTTCCACAGCGTTATCGCCATGTCGGCCACCCTTACGCCCTTTCCATTTTACCAAGATGTGCTGGGCTTTCCACAAGACCGCACCTTTGCCGTCGAATTTCCCTCCCCTTTTCCGGCGCAGAATCGCTGCATCCTCACCATTCCGGAGGTGGCCACGACCTACCGGGAACGGCAGCGCGACGCCCCGAAAGTCGCCCGCATCATTGACACCATCGTGTCCCAGCACGCGGGCAATTACGGCGCTTTCTTCCCAAGCTTCGACTACATGCGCCAGGTGCGCCCGCATCTTAATATGCCCCCACACCGCCTGCTCATCCAGGGTATCAGCATGAGCGAATCAGAACGGGCAGCGGTGCTGCAGCGCCTGCGCCAGGCCGATGCCGAACCGGTCTTAATTCTGGCCGTACAAGGCGGGATTTTTGCGGAAGGCGTGGACTATCCGGGCGGCATGTTAGTGGGCGCGATCATCATCGGTCCGGGCTTGCCCCGCTTCGACACCGAGCAAGAATTGATTCGCGCTTATTATGATGAGCGCTACGACAGCGGCTTTGCCTATGCCTATCTCTATCCCGGCATGAACCGCGTGGTGCAGTCCGCCGGGCGCGTCATTCGCTCTGAGACCGACGTCGGCATTATTGCCCTGGTCGGCAAACGGTTTACCTATGACAATTACAACACGCTGTTTCCCTCACACTGGTATACCCATAGCCCAAGAGAATTAATCACGCGGAATTATCGGCAAACACTGCAGCGATTTTGGACGTATCATGAGAAGACCAGACCAGATCAATATGCAGGATAGGTTGCAGACACTGGGATTGAATGGAAAGGTGGATCAATGAGTTTTTTTTGGGGAGGTCTTCATATCTCAGCCTCGGACCGTGCCCGTTTGGAACATCTATTTTCCGATCTCGGATGTAGTGACAAAAAGACCAAAATCGAGTCTCATCAGGCGGTGGTGACGTCATATTGGCAGCCCAAAGTGATTGACGATATTGTCATTCAGCACGACAAATCCAACTCGTGGATGATGCTCATCGGCACCCCTTTACTCGCCGGCAACCACCAGGCGAATCCGCAGCAGTTGATCGAGACCTTTTTGGACGATTATTCCCGCCCACTCTTGCATGACCTGGATGGCCATTTCGCCTTGTTAGCGTATGACGCTATCCGAGATCAGATGATCGCGGCCACGGATTTTAATAACTTTATCCCGATTTTCTATAGCGTTAATGCCGAGGGCGCTCTCTTGAGTAGCTCGGAGTTGGCGTTGGCCAAAATGCAACAGGCAGAGATCGACCCGCTTGGCTTTGCGCAAGCCGTCCAGTTAGGCGTCACCTGGAACGCCACCACTAGGTTCAAGCAGATCGCGACATTACAACCCTGTGAAATTCTGACCATCGATACCCACTATCGCACCCGGATCCAACGGTATTGGGAGCCGATGGCAGAGGCGTTGTGGACAGGCAATCTCGATGACGTGATGGCGCAGTGGATGCCCCTGCTGCGCCAGGGAGTTCAGAGGTTCTATAACGCCTCACGTCAACAAGAAACGGTGTGGACAGACTTTACCGCCGGAGAAGATGCGCGCCTAGTAGTCGCGCAGTGTCAGGCGCTCGGGCTTCCTTATAAAGTGCGGGTCGGTGGATTCCCCGATGATGCCGAGATTACAAAGGCGTGTGCCATTGCGCGTGACGCGCATTTGGATATCCAGGTGCAGCCCTTTCAGCTCATCGCCGATTCTCAAGTAGCCCCACATGCGCGGACCATCATGCTGAGCAGTGATGGCTACGGATCATTTTTCTACTACTGCACGCGCTTCGCCACGGATCTGCAGAGACCTCCATTAGTTCACAATTACTTACACTTCTCCGGCATGCCGGGCGGAGAAGCGTTTCGCGGGACTTATTATCCGCGCGCCAAGCTGCTGTTGCCGTCTGCGGCGGCCTCTTTCGACCATCGATTTTTTACGCGACTGAAATACCTGCTTGATTATATTCCCGGCCTTTTGCCCGATCACGATTATCACTTGCTCGATAGCGTCTATGAGAGTGTCGAAGGAAGTCTCAAGGAGGTGGAAACGTTTCCGGCTGGCATCCAGGTGGATCATCTGCTCAGAGTCTTTCAGACGTGTGTCTGGGGTTTGGAGCGAAAAAAACCATTCTATCACCCGCTGGGAACCAAAGAGCTAACCCGCTCCATCTACACCATACCGCCACATTTTAAGAAGTTAGGCAGACTGACCAAGGCCTGTACGGAACAGCTCTATCCGCAACTGGCGCGCACCAACACCCAATACGGCGTTCCGACCATCCGCCGGCGGATCACGCGGCTGCCCTTGTTTCTCCCGGAGCATGTCGGGGAAGCCAAAAAAATCGCCAATGGGGTCGTCAAACGACTCTATCGGATGGGACAGAGAAGCCGGATCTCGTCGGGTCATCACAGTCCGGATGTCTATGACACGGTCCGACGGGTATTGTTCAATCAGCCGCCGTTTGCCTCGTGGTTTACCTCGTCGCGTGGTCTACTCACCGGTCCCTACTACGATACCCAACGCCTCGACCACATCCTCCTCGCCAGCCAGCAGGATACCTTCAGCAATGTCAAGGTATTGGCCCGGATTGTGAACTTGGAGTTAGCGTGTCGCTATGTCTATGATGCCCTCGCTTGATGGCTTCGTCCATAGCGAGTCTAGAAATTCCAGCGAGATGTTCAGGTCTTGTTCAGGTCTTGCATGGTGCTACCCCGCAGCCGCGTCCAAGACCTGTAATCCCTCGGCCCTGGCGGCTTGTGCGAGCCGACCATCGAATGCGGTGAAGGCGACTAAGATGTCCTCGGCGGCCAGGCGCAGATCTAATGCAGCCACCAAGTGGATAGCGTCGAACCCACGTAGGGCATGTGTGATCGCCAACTCACCCGCCGCCGTCTCATTGAGATCAAGGATGGCAAATGCGGGCCATTGCTCTTTGAAAGCCGCGATCACCCGCTGCACGCTTGCATCGTCGAAATCGCCTTCACGCCATCGACGGGTCAGCGCCGCAAAGGTTTCCGGATACGCCACGCGAGACGTTGCGAGCACTTCCGCCTCCTGCGCCCACCGATGTACCGTTTCACTATGAACCTCGTCTAGATACAGCTTCACGAGACTGCTCGTATCTAGATACAGAATCAAAATGGGAGAGGTGTCGTCCACGGCGCTTGAGTAGAGTCAGTTCCACGCTCGACCCCATGTGTCGGCATGGGCTCGGCAAATAGCGACGTGCCTCGGCTATCGTTTCGCATGACCGTCAGTCCACAAGACCGAAATCGATGTCCAGGCACTTAAATATTCGACCGCGATTGGCATCCGTCCACGTTCACACAGGCTCCGGTCATCAACGAGGCCCGATCCGAGGCCAAAAACGTGACTACAGCCGCCACTTCTTCCGGACGGCCAAACCGTCCCAGCGGCATGTCGGTTTTGACAAAATTGGCGATAAACTCCGGATTTTCTTGCTGTCGGCGCTCCCATGAGCCGCCCGGAAATAACACTGAGCCCGGAGCTACCACATTCACCAAAATCCCCTCGGTGGCCAGTTGTTTCGCCAGGGATTTTGACCAACTATTCATACTGGCTTTCGACGCATTATAGGTCATCGCGCCGCCCGACTCGCGGCCATAAATCGACGAAATATTGATGATGCGGCCACCACCGCGCTGACGCATGATCGGAATCGCCAGCCGCGTCGCCCGCACCGCCGCAAACAGATTGAGATCAAACGCCACCTCCCAATCCTCATCCGGCGTCTCCCATGTCACGCCACCGCGCGAGCCCCCTACATTGTTGACCAGAATATCAATGCCGCCGAATGCCGCCGCCGTCTCATGGATCAAGCGCTCAACATCTGTAGCCTCGGTCATATCCGCCGTCACCGGCAACACCTCTGCACCGCGCTCGCGAGCCTCTTTGGCTGTGGCTTGAAGATTCTCCGAGCCGCGCGCCGAGAACGCGATCTTGCACCCCTCTGCGGCTAAATCCAGGACGATCGACCGGCCAATGCCCTTACTTCCGCCGGTGACCACCGCTACCTTTCCACTCAATCCGAGATCCATTCTTTCCCTCCTGCGCCTTTTAGCCCACTAACACCATGTAGATATCCATCACGTTGGTTCCAGTTGGCCCCGTGATCAGCAAATCGTCCAACGCCGCAAAAAAGGGGTACGAATCCGAGTGTTTTAGATAAGACCCGGCGTCGAGTCCCAACGCCTGCGCCCGAGACAGAGTTTGGCCATCCGCCACGGCCCCAGCCGCATCGGTCGGGCCGTCGGTGCCATCCGTTCCCCCGCTCAATACCACAATCCCATCCCATTCGGCAATATCCAATGCCGCCGCCAGAGCAAATTCCTGGTTTCTGCCGCCCTTACCAGCGCCCTGAATCGTCACCGTCGTCTCGCCGCCCGACAAGATACAGGCCGGCGGCGGCAACGGCATGCCGCCATCCCGGATTTCCCGGCCGATCGCCGCATAAACACGCGCGATTTCCCGCGCCTCACCTTGCACGGATGACGACAACACCAGTGTCGCATAGCCTAACGCCTGAGCTTCGGCACAAGCGGCTTGCAGCGCGATGCGATTACTGCCGATAATCACAGTCTGGCACCGGGCGAAGATGGGGTCTTGCGCTTTTGGCGTCTCTGGTATGTCGCCACTGAGTCCGCGCTGCAGATGGGTGTGGATACTGCCCGGCAAACGCTCGGCCAGCGCATACCGAGCGATGATCTCGTGACACTCCGCAAAGGTGCTGGGATCGGGAACGGTGGGACCGGAAGCGATGACATCCAGACGATCGCCGACGACATCGGACAACACCAACGTAATCAGCGTAGCGGGTGCCACGCAACGCGCCAGTTGGCCGCCTTTAAGCCGGGAGAAATGTTTTCGCAGCGTATTGATTTCATTGATAGTCGCGCCGCATGCAAGCAATAATCCGGTAAGCTGTTGTTTCTCTTCCAACGTGATACCGGGACTCGGCGCTGGCGACAACGCCGAGCCGCCCCCGGATAGCAAGCAAATTACCAGATCGCGTTCGCCAGCCTGATGCGCCAAGCGCATCATAGCATCCGCACCCGCCACGCCAGCCGGGTCGGGTATGGGATGACCAGCTTCGTGTAATGTGACACGGGATACAGGGGCGAGGTGCTCGTATTTCACCGTCACCGCCCCCGCATGCAGCCGCTCGCCGAGCAGCGCTTCCAGCCCCTGAGACATCATCGCGCCAGCTTTGCCCGCGCCGATCACATAAATGTGCTCGTAACGCCGCAGATCGTACGGTGTTCCATCGACCACCAGGGTATCGCCCTGACAGACCACATGTTGCTGCACCGCTGCCACTGGATCAACGGCGGCGACGCCAGCGTGAAAAATGCGCCAGGCCTCGTCTCGGAGTTGTGACAATATCCTTGGCATGATCGGTTTGTCTGCTTCCTCGTATGGCGTACCGCAAATGGTTCGTCGGTTGAGCCTACTGAATTGGTGAAACTTTCGGCGCTCAAACCGCGACAGGCTTCTGCAAGCATGTACTAGGCACTCTGCGAGAAGAAAAAAGCCGATTCCATCGCTGCCAACTCTTTCAAGCGCTCATCCTTCCACGCTGGCCCCACCGGCCCGTCTTGCTCAACCTTGTGGCGCTCTGCCTCCAGATAGGCTTCCATGGCGTCGAACACCAATCCTCGGGCATCTTTGCCATACGACGCCAATCGGACATCAATCCATTGCGACACTTCATCTTGCGTCGTGCCGTCATGCACCTGAGACTGGATACGTTCTTCCAAGCCCGGAATAAACCGCTCCACAAACTCGATGCGCTTATCCAAGGGAACGAGGCCGGACACCCGCAGCGCATAGGCCGGCAGATGCACATCGATAATCGCCAACATTTGACGGGTAAAATCATCGGCGAGCTGCTGCGCGACGGCATTGGTCTCCGCCTTTTGCTGGGTCAACGCCTCCTGTGTCGCTTCCGTGCCCAAGGGTACCGATGGCACTTCGATGTAGACTTTATTTTTGGGCTCCGTACCGGATGGGCGAATCATCACCCGAGCGCCATTCTCCAACCGATACACCAACACATTGCGCGAGGCACGGTCCGTCTCGGACAGGAACGCACCATGCAGCCCCGCTTCATCCCAATGATCCACCACTTCCGTCACCCGCCAATCGGCCACCCGTTGCGGCGGTTGCTGCCGTAACACATCTTGAATTTTTTGAATATTGGTCAGGCCTTCGGCCCCCGTCATCACCATGGAGGTGAGAACATTGGCATAGTAGCCGTAGCGCCGATAAATATCGTCTAAATAATCGCACAACGTCGCGTTCTGGCGCCGCTGCAACGCTGCCAATTCAGCCAGTAGAATCGCGGCGCCAGCGGCGTCTTTATCCCGTATTTCCGGCGTCACTAAGATGCCGTGACTCTCCTCCACGCCAATGATAAAGTCATCCAGATGCGCCTGCACCGGCGGCAAATGCCCCTGCTGAAACACCCCTTGCTGTTCGAACTGCGCCAGCACGTTGCCGTGATACTTAAAGCCAACCAACAAATCGCCGATGAGCGTGCCGCCATACTGCTCCGTAATGGGCCGCAACAGTTCTGTGGTCACTTCCGTTTTGATGACTACCGGATGCACGGGCAATTGGCCCAGGCGTTGCAGTTGGTCGAGTTTATACTGGGTGAGGATCACGGCAATTTCATTGCCGGTGAGAAACTGATACCCGCGCGCCGCACGCGAACAAATCCCGATGCGATCTGCATCCGGATCACAGGCCATCACGACATCCGCTCCGACCTCCTGCGCCAGGTGCATCCCCATCTCCATCGACTCCCGCACCTCGGGGTTCGGAGCGCGATACGGGACCGCCGGAAACGTGCCATCATGACTAGATTGCTCGGGTACGACATCCACTTCGAATCCGGCTTCTTGCAAGACTTCACCGACGGTCGTGTCGGACGTGCCGTGCAACGGCGTAAACACGATATGCGCGGTCCGCTGCGTTGGCGCGAGCGACTGTTCGAGATTCAGCGCAATGTACGCCCGATGAATCGCCGGATCGATCCAGGACACCAGGCCGGTCGATTTCGCCGCCGCAAAATCTGGCATCTCCACCTGCTCGACCCGTTCCACCTGGCGCACCATGGCCTCGTCGTGCGGCGGTACTTCCTGGCCGCCCTGGTCGTTATAAAACTTGCCGCCATTGTCATCGGGATGGTTGTGCGACGCCGAGATATTGAGCCCTGCCTCCGCCTTTAAATAGCGAATGGCGAACGACAGTTCCGGCGTTGACATATACGTGGTGGTCTCCTCCGGCAACATCCATACCCGCACCCCGTTAGCGGTATACACACCTGCCGCCACCCGGGCAAAGTCCCGCGACGTCATGCTTATTAGGGGCGAGGGCAGATCGGGGTTGTAGAGGCCACGCAAGTCGTTGTAAATACGTACATCATAGGCGATGACGACGGATAGTTCGCGTCCTGCATAGCGTTCCTGCAAATAGGCGATATGCCCCTGCACCGATAACGCCAAGGTCCACGGATTAAAGCGATTGATGCCGATCCCCACCGGTCCTCGGCGTCCACCCGTGCCAAATGGCAACATGCGATAAAAACTATCGAGCAGCAGGGACCACTGTTGTTCGCGTACCAGCCACTCCAGTTGGGGCTGATAGATCTCGAAGCGCGCCTCACTGAGCCACTGCTCCAGATTGTCTTGCGCCGTCTGTTTGTAGTGATCCCCTACAGCTAAATCCGCAAACCCTTGGGCCAGAGCCTGTGCCACGATCATATCCCCCTGTTTGAATCGAATAACGTTACCCGAGAGCTACTAGATTATATCCCCACGACTGCTGGCTCTCAGGAAAAATGTCTCAGATAGCACCTCTCAGACACCTATTACGCCCCGCCTTAGCCTTAACATAGGTGCTCCCATACCACCTTCAAATGGCCATAAATATCGGTACCTATAGCACTTGCACTTCTGCCGAAAATAAGTACTCGACGCACCCCTCGACCTCTGCTATCATCAGCCCCAATTTGTCGCTGGTTACATCAACCGGCTAAGGAATACGCAATCCCCAAAATGTCGTCCAAAGGTCGTCCAGAGATGATGCCGTCATGCCATATCGTCCGTAAGCCTCATCACAACGGATTGGACAGCGCATGGGAGCATCGTAGGGTACAATTGCCCGTATAGGAGTCGTAACGCAATGGGCTCGTCACGCCCCAAATGTCAGATTCTTCATGACGCTGGAGAAAGGTCGTCCATGCGACACGTGGTCATATGCCAAGAACAAGCACTCCTAGGTCAGGGCTGCCCCACTCCATACGACCCCGAGGTGGTACTCTATCTCGTTGACGATCGCGGCTTACAGCGCAAACTCTCGAAAGCCGGTTATGCCGCGATCAGCGGTGACCTGAGCGATCACCGCATTTATCAGCGGGCGCATGTCAAGCCCGACGATCAGATTCTCATTCAAGTCCAAAGCCCGGAACTGACGGAAAATATCATCCAGCATCTGCAGCAAATCGACGACCAGCCTTCGGTCGCCGTGATTACGGCAAATGGCTGCCACGCGACGCTGCCGCCCACGGTGAAACATGTATCGGCCGATGCCCTACTGCGGCAAGCTACGGAAACGGCACTGCGCCGGGCTCGGACGCATCATTGGGTGCAGGAACTGCGCCAGGCGTTGGCGCAGGCGAAAAACCTGCTGATCCTGGTGCAGCACGATCCAGATCCCGATGCCATTGCCAGCGCTTTGGCCTTGCGCACCCTTTTAGGGCGCAATAAAACGACCGCGCCCATTGGCTCCTTTGGGCAAGTCACACGGCCCGAAAACGTCACCATGATCCGGCTGCTGGAAGTGGAAATCGAGACCATTACCGCTGCCGATCTGGCCCTCTACGACGACATCGCGCTGGTGGACGTGCAACCGCCGTATTTTGACGATCTGTTGCCGCCTGTCGGCGCCGTGATTGACCATCACCCACGGGTGGCGCCTTACGCGGCAAAATATTGCGATGTCCGCACCAATTTCGGGTCAACCTCCACCATTTTTGTCCAGTACTTGCAAGCCGTCAATGCCAAAGTGACCCAGCGGCTGGCGACGGCGCTGTACTATGGCCTCAAAACGGATACCCTCTTTTTGGGACGCGAAACGACTGACGCCGATATCGAAGCTTTCACATATCTCTATCCGTTGGCCAACCATAGTCTCATTCGCCGCATGGAACGGCCGCAATTACCCTTGCGCGACCTCGATGCGCTCGGCTACGCTCTGCGGGCTCGCGCCATTAACGATAGCACGTTTTTCACCCATGTGGGACTCGTCGAGCGGGAAGATGTGTTACCCCAATTCGCCGAGTTTTGTTTGCAAGTCGAAGGCATCGAGCGCTCCGTGGTCTCCGGGATTTTCTGCGGCAATTTGGTGGTGTCGCTGCGCAGCCACGCGCATGTCAAAGGTTCTGGCGCCCTGGTGCAGCATGCGTTCAAACAATATGGCAGTGCCGGGGGCCATCGCTCGATGGCCAAAGCCGTCATCCCACTCGCCACCCTGGAAGAACATTTCGGTCGCCTCAATGACGCCGATCTGGCTCAGTTTGTGCAAAATCAGATCATGCAGTGCTTGGGGACATCTACAGTTGCCTAACACTCTCATGCTCGCCTTGAAGCAAGGCTGGGGTTCTGCCTATGCCCAATCCACCCCGCTTTTACCGATCCATTCGCCAGGCTATACGTCAACGTTCAGGACTGCCGTCACCGGCGGCGTCCGACACCAGTTGGCTGCAACGCGGCATTGGTGCCATGCGTCAGATGGATTACCAAACCGCCACACATTGTTTTGAACAGGCCATTAAAGAGCAGCCCACTTCCCATGCCGTTTGGTATGGGCATGGCATGGCATTGTATTACTTGGGTCATGATGAGGCGGCTTTAGAGGCCTTCACACGGGCGAGCCAACTGCAGCCGTTGTCTCATCTGGCCTGGTATGGCCGGGGCATGACGCTCGCTGAGATCGGACGCGACGAGGATGCGCTGGCCGCCTTTGATCAAGCCATCAACTTGCAACCCCGATCCCACCTGGCGTGGCTAGCCAAAGGCATGACGCTGGTCCATGAACAGCGCTGGAAAGAGGCGATGGAAGTGTTGCAAGCCGCGCTTGAACGGCATCCGCAAACCGCCCACGTATGGTACGGCTTAGGCGCGGCGCGCTTGCAGGCCGAGTATTATACGGAAGCACTGGAAGCGTTTGAAAACAGCCTCCAGTTGCAGGAAGATTTTGATCTGGCTTGGTATGGCAAAGGTCTGGCCTTGAGCCAACACGGTCGCTTAACCGAGGCCCTAGAGGCATTTGACGCCGCACTGGCTCTCAACCCTCAGGGGATGCTGGCGTGGTTTCACAAAGCGGAAACCTTGCAATCCCTGGAACGCCATGACGAGGCCCGCACGGCGTTTGAACAAGTGCTCAAACTCAGCCCCTCCTCTCACCCGCTGTACAGCCAGGCGCGGCAAAAACTGCAGACGCTCTAGAAGGGAAGCCTTGTGCGGACACCAGCAGGCTTCCCTCATGCATGAGCTGGACTTTACGTGTCTTCTGCCGTCACCGGATCGATCATCTTCCGCACCGGCGTCACTTTCGTCGCCGGGAACCCGCTGCG
>Ga0268386_10003807_pt1 | contig 11042 bp, 7 predicted proteins | sample RVTome_15_FD_200260 | JGI IMG/M metagenome (GOLD analysis project Ga0268386, IMG submission 200260) | Soil microbial communities from uranium-contaminated site in the Upper Colorado River Basin, Wyoming, United States - RVT150D86... ... | reverse complement strand
GCCCCGGTGGGTCGATCTGCACGAGAGCCTGCGCCCGGTAGATGGGCGTCTGGAGGTAGGTCGCGAGAAATCCGAGCCCGACTCCGAGAAACGCCAGGACCAGGACCCAGCCCTTGCCTCCCCATAGGAGCTTGAGGCCGTACTTGAGGTCGAAATCTCCCGAGATTCCGGAGATGAGATCGCTGCGGTCTTGAGCCGGCGGGCCGACGTTCATCGCCTAGAACACCCTCCTTCCGACTTTGATGATGTCCTCCGCCTCGAGCGGCAGGTCCACCTTTTTTCCGCTTTCGATGTCGCCGAGATCCACCTTGATGCGCTCCGACTCGCTCTCGCTCGCCTTGCGGAGGATCTCGACCTTGCCCTTGCTTCCGAACTTCGTGAGCCCGCCGGCGACGGATATCGCCTTGAGGACGGTGAGGCCGGGAGTGATTGGATAGGAGCCGGGATTCTTGACCTCTCCCGAAACGTAGAAGAATTGCGTAGAAGTGGCGGTGACGATGTCTCCGCTGCGCAGACGATGCGCCAGAGCCGCTTTCTGCTGGGCCGGCGGCTGATCGGGGGAGAGGAAGATCCTGACGAGCTCGTTCCCGCCGCCGCCTCGGTCCATGGAAGCCTCGGGCGCGACCGTGCGGCTGACCACCACTTCGCCGCTCGCCTGGGCGGTGAAGCCGCCCGCCTCGGTCAGAAGCTCGAGAAGAGTCTTCGAGCCCGAAAGGAAATACTTCCCCGGTCGCTGAACCTCACCCACAAGGGTGATCCACTGGGAGCGGTGCTCCTTGACCTTCACCGCGACCTGAGGATCGACGAGGTAGTCCTTCGCGAGAAGGCGGGTCAGAGTCTCCCGCACCTCTCTCTCCGTGAGCCCTTTCACCTCGACGTCGCCGAGAAGCGGGAAGGAGATCTCGCCTCCGTGCTGGACGGTCACGAGCCCGGACAGATCGGGGTCGTCATAGACCTCGACCTCGAGGACGTCTCCGGGCCCCACGCGATAGTCCGCCTCCACCGAGGCGCCGTCGCCGTTTTCCTGCGCCGGAAATCCCGAAAGCCCGAGCCCCCAGGCGACGGCCAGCGCGAGCCCGGTCATTTTCATTGGGAGTTGTGAACCCTCAGCGATTCAGGAAACCGAAACCCAGCATCAGTTGAACGGCGTTCGACCGGTAAGCGAAGAGCTCGATACTGGAGTTTCTCTGATCGTGCCGGTAATCGACGCTCACGAACGTGAGCGGAGTGAAGAAATAGGCGACGCCGGCCGCGCCGCTCATGATGTCGTCGCTGCGGACGACGTTGTCGGGGCCGGCTACGGGATACTCGTTGAAGTAGAGAGCGCCGGAGAGAGTCAGCCGGAAGTTCCGGGCGAAGGGAGTGATGAGCTGGGCCCGGCCGTAGTTCGAGACGTAGTAGCCGTTCTCGTCGAACGAGGAGGGGCTGGTCCTTCGTCCCGCGCGCGCGGTGAGCGCGGCGACCTCGCCGAAGTCCCGCGTCAAAGAAAGGTCGGCGACGAATCCGCTGAAATCCTGGGGAACGGCGGCGAAATCGAAACGCTGGGTGCTGTAGCCCGCGTGTACCTCGCCCCGGAGCATGGGCGTGAGCTCGCCTCTGAGACCCACGAGGAACATGTCGGCGACCGAGCCTGCTTGAGGACGATCGACCGGCTCGGGGGTGACGGTATGGACGTACTCTCCCAGGAGGCTCGTCAACGGGGAGAGGTCGTAGAGAAACGTCCCCCCGAAACCCTTGGTGTGGTAGTCGAAGAACTCCGTGGAGGTGTCGAGGAACTGCACCATGTTGTAGTTGGCGGAGATCTCGGCGCCGAATCTCTCCGAGAGCTCGACCGCCAGGACGGCATCGGTGTAGCTGCGATAGAAAGGATCGGTGGAGGCGACGACCTCTCTGCCCGGATCGAACTCCTGAGCCTCGAAGCTTCCGTGCACGAAGTGGTTTCCCACCCGGGCTCTGGTTCTGGGCGTGAGCTCGAGATCCGAGCGCACGTCGAAAATGTGCGTGAGCTTGTCCTCGAGGGTGAAGTTCCGGAAGTCCCGATACCGCGTCTCGTAGGCGAGCTTCAGGTCGTGGACCGACTCGAGAAGCGCCGCCGTCACCCGTCCTCGAACCATATAGGCGTTGTCGATGAAGGGCGCTTCGCTGGTCTGAAGCAGGTTGTCCCCGCGGATCCAGCTCACGTCGATCGCAGGCTGCACCGCGAACCGGCCCAGACGTATGCCGATGGGAGCTTCGTCCGTGTAGAGCGGCTCCTCGGCGGCGACGTTGAAGAGCGTTTGCCTTTCTCGCGCCGGGGCGGGGAAGAGGCTGAAGAAAAGCTCGTCGCCGGCCGGATCTTCCGGAGCTTCCATCGAAGCCACCGGAGCCGTCGGCGCGGGCTCGAGGGCCTCTGACTCGGTGACGTGCGGCTCCGAAGGCGGCAGCAGTTCCGACGGAGGGAGAGTCGTCGAGGAGTCTGGCGAGGGGTCGCCGCGACTGGCCGAAGGCGCGAGCTGCGCTTCCGCTCTGGGAGCTTCCGCCACCTGCATGCCCGGGGGAAATTCTCGATGGATCCGGACGAACAAATGGGACGGGTTCTGGAGTCCAACGACGGAGCTCGCCTCGACGTCGAGCTCGATCTCGATCCGGGAGTAGATCTTCTTGCCCAGCTGCATGGGCCAGACCTGGAAGCGCCGGCTGAAAGGGGTCGCCACGTCGAACTTCACCGTCGAGGGGGAGATGGCGGGAACGTCCAACGTCAGATGGTAGCTGCCCTCCCCCGATTTCCGATCGCTCAGGAACTGGGAGATGTCCCCGCTCGCGAGCACGTGAACCACGTACTGGTCGCCCTCGCGCACGGCGTACATGTCGAGCAGGCGCGCCGACGGCACCCTCGGCGCCGACTGGCAAAGCACCGCCGACGCGAGCGTCAGAATCAGGGTCGAGGCAACGGTCTTCATAGGGTCTCCGCCGGTTTTTCGGACTTGGTTTTCGGCAAGGCGCGGTCGAGGGAACCGCGGAGTGCGATTCCACCGAGGACGAGCGCGGCAAGAGCGCCGGTATGGGCGATCGTCCAGAGACTTCTGGCGACCGAGGCGTTTGCGAGCTGGAGCGCTCCCATGCCGAGCGCGAGCGTGAGCAGCAGCAGGAACTTCACCGCCTGGGGCTCGGGAATTCCCGCCGCCACGAGCCGATGGGACAAATGGCAGCGGTCGCCGCGGTAGATGGGCCGGCGCTCGGAGAGCCGGATGACGATCACCGAGATGGTGTCGAGGAGGGGCACCGCGAGGACCAGCGGCGGCATCAGCACGGGGAATAGCGACGATGAGGCGGGGCTCACGTAGTGCTCGATGATGGTGAGCGACGAGAGCATGAACCCGATGAAGAGAGCGCCCGAGTCGCCCATGAAGATCTGCGCGGGGAAGAGGTTCTGCCGCATGAAGCCGGCGAGAGCACCCACGAAAGCGGCGAGGATCAGACAGAGGAAGATCTCGTCGAGCGCGAGGGCGTTGAGGAAGAAGATGAAGGCGGAGCTGATTGCGACACCGACCGCGAGGCCGTCCATGTTGTCCAGAAAGTTGAAGGCGTTCGAAATGCCGAGGATCCAGAGAAAGCTGACCGCCGCGTTGAGGAGAGGCACACCGGTGAACTCCACCTGGATTCCCGAGCCGACGGCGACGAACGCGGCGGCGCTCTGACCGAAGAGCTTCAACCCCACCGGGAACTTCTCGCCCAGGAAGTCGTCGAGAAGGCCCACGAGAAACATCAGGAGGGCTCCGGCGAGAAGGCCCAGGAGCTGAGGCCTCACCCGATAGGCCTCGACGAGAGCGTTCGCGATCTCCGGCGCCAGAGCCCGCACCTCGGGCACCGCGGTGAGCGTGGGCGCGAGCGCCACGCCGGCGAGCACCGTGACGGCGAACGAGACGAAGAACGCGATCCCCCCGAGTCGCGGAATCGGTGTCCGATGCTGTTTGCGTCCGCCGGGATGGTCGAGCCATCCGCGAGCGAAGCAGAACCGCTTCACCGGAGGCAGCAGAAGGCTCGTCCCCGCGAACGGCAGAGCCACCACCAGGGCGTAGAGCGCTGCCGTCCCCATCAGTCTGTCGCTCTCGGCGAGGGTTCGCCGGTCTTGAGGGGAAACGCCAACGGCGGAACGACGCTTCCCCCCTCATCGTCGAAAGCCACTATTCCGGAACGGCCATTTGGCCTCAACACGGCCTGGAAAAAAGACTTCGGCCCATCCCCCCGCCTCCCTTGAGGATTCTCGAAGTGTCGCGCGCGTCCGTGACTCGCGAGGAGAAGCGGACGCGCCTCACCGGCACCGTGGTCTTTCCCACCCATTACCGTCGTGGCCGTCGTGGGATGCTCGCCGGGCTCGAGCGAATCCGGGCCGACCGGGGGCTTTGAGGGGACCGCTGGCAACGCTGCTTTCGCTATCGCAGGCAGAGATTTAGCGGGATTGCCGGTCGCGCCGGCAGGGTCGTTCGGCGGCGAGGAAAGGCCGTGCATCGGGATTCCGAGACGATGTTGTCCTGTGTATCCCGGTTCCTAAGCAGAAACCGTTCCAGGGGCGTAAACGTTCTAGGGACTGGGTCTCCGGGGATTGTCGACCCATATATCCTCGAGCACGAGGTTGTCGACGCTGCTTCGAAGGAAGGTCGCCACCGCCTCTTCCGGGGTACAGACGATGGGCTCCTGGATGTTGAACGAGGTATTCAGAACGACCGGAACTCCAGTTTCCTTTTCGAATTCGTGGATGAGCTCCCAGTAGAGCGGTTCCTCCGCCCGCGAGACCGTCTGCGGCCGCGCGGTCCCGTCGACGTGCACGACGGCGGGAATCTCCGCCCGCCTTTCGGGGGTGACCGGGGCCACGAGCATCATGTAGGGGGAGGCGAGCGGCGAGCCGAAGTACCGCGGAGCCGCTTCCTCCAGTATGGAGGGCGCGAAGGGACGAAACGGCTCGCGGAGCTTGATGCGCTCGTTCAGGATCTCCTTCATGTTCGGGTTTCTCGGGTCCGCGAGGATGCTCCGGTGTCCCAGGGCCCTCGGGCCCCACTCCATCCGTCCCTGGAACCAGGCCAGGATCCGTCCGGACGAGAGAGCTTTCGCCGCCCGGGAGGGAAGCTCCTTCGTGTCCATCTCCACGAACTCGAGGCCGCCCGCCCGCACGGCGCTGCGGCAGCGCTCCGGGCTGAAGCTCGGACCGAGGTAGGCGTTCCTCATGTGGTAACGCCGCGGCTCGTTAAAACGATGGTGCTGGACGTAGAGCGCGGAGCCCAGAGCGCCACCCGCGTCGTTCGCCGCCGGCTGGATGAAAACCTCCTCGAACGGACCCTCCCGCAGGATTCGCCCGTTCATCACCGAGTTGAGAGCGACGCCGCCCGCGAGGCAGAGACGCTTCTCTCCCGTCACCCGCGCGAGCTCCCGCGCCAGATGGAGCACCGTCTCCTCCAGCGCTCGCTGGACGCTGGCGGCGACGTCGTAGTGGCGCTCGACGATCTCCTCGTCCTTCCGGCGGGGCGGGCCGAAAACCTCCTGGATCTTCTCGGTATAGATGTGGTGCTTCGCCAGGTGATGGTCCAGGTAGGTGATGTCGAGCTTGAAGCCCGCGCCGCCGTTGGTCGTAAGCACGTTCCGCCGCAGGAAATCGCAGAACCGCGGCTCGCCATAGGCGGCCATTCCCATGACCTTGTACTCGTCGCCGTCGAACATGTCGAAGCCGAGGAAGTTCGTCGCGGCGGAGTAGAACTGACCGAGGGAATGCGGAAGTTTGATGCGCTCGAGGACGCGGATGCGGTTGCCTTCGCCGAGGCTCAGCATCGTGGTGGTGCTCTCTCCGGCGCCGTCGAGGGTGAGGATCGCCGCCCGCTCGAAGGGAGACGCGTAGTAGGCGCTTGCGGCATGGCCCAGATGATGCTCGATGTAATGAAGCGCGCCCGAGTTCTTGCCGAATGCCTCGCTGAGGACGGAGCGGAGCTGGAACATGCGGCGGTAGTGGCCGCCGAGCTGCTGCGTCCCCCTCTTGGCGCGGGCCTGGAAGAGCTGCGGGCTCTTGAAGAGGATCGGGATCGTGTGCCCGATCCGATGGCCCAGCATCCAGGGCCGCCAGTAGTGGGCGATGTGATCGACGTCGGCGAGAGTGATCCCGGCGCTCGCGAGGCAGGAGGAGACGGCATCGAACGGAAAACCAGCGTGGTGCTTCTTCCGGGAGAAACGCTCCTCCTCCACGGCATGGACCAGCTCGCCGTTCCAGAACAGAGCGGCGGCGGCCTCGCCCATAGTGGTGAGACCGAGCACGTACATTCGCAGTTCCTCTGGTTTTTAGTTGCGGGAAAGGTCTTTCAGCCAGAGCGAGAGGGTGACGAGACCGAAGAGCTTCTGCCCGTGGTCGCGCGTCTCCTCCATATGCTCGCGCACCAACCGAAGCACCGGATCCCGGGCGAGGTGCGCGAAGAGAGGGGAGCGGGGAGAGGCGAGCTCGTCCTCGATCAACGGTCTCCACCGGGATCGAAACCAGCGACCCAGCGGAACGCCGAAGCCCATCTTCCGACGGTCCAGGATCGACGCCGGAACGATGCGGCGAACCGCCTCGCGCAGAACCACCTTGGTGGTGAGCCCTCGGAGCTTCAGCGAGTCGGGAAGCGATCCCGCGAACTCGGTGAGTGCGGTGTCGAGGAAGGGGGAGCGGGCCTCGAGCCCGTGGGCCATCGACATCCGGTCTACCTTCACCAGGAGGTCCTCGGGAAGGTAGGTGCGATAGTTGAGGTACAGGAGCCGTGCGAGGGGACTCAACGTCGCCACCTCGCCCAGGACCTCCTCGAAGTGCGCCGCCGGATCCGCGGCCTTCGGACGAAGAAGGAGCTCGTCGACGTCCTCGGGACCGAATAGGCTGCACCAGCCCTGGATGCGCGCCCGCATCGGCCGCGCCGACAGCTCCAGGAACTGAACCGCCCGCCGGAACGTTCCCGCGTGGGAACGGGGAGCGGGGAGCAGACGGCTGCCGAGCGCGGCGACGCGCCTCAGCGGCTCGGGGATGCGCTCGCTGATCGCCGCGGCCGCGAGGCGGGAGTAGCCGCAGAAAAGCTCGTCACCGCCGTCGCCGTTGAGAACCACCGTCACCTTCGGGCGCGCCAGTCGGGAGACGAGGTACGTGGGAATCGCGGACGAATCGCCGAACGGCCCATCGTGGTGCCGTACCAGGGTCTCGAGCAGCTCGGGCTCGGGGGACTTCACCCGGAAGCTCGTGTGGTCGCAATCGAAACGCCGCGCCGCCTCTTCAGCGTAACCGAGCTCGTCGTACTCCGGCGCTTCCTCGAAGCCCATGCTGAAAGTCGGTAGTGGCCTGGACATCGCCTCGCTCATGAGCGCGACGACGACCGTCGAATCGAGACCTCCACTGAGGAAGGCGCCGACCGGCACGTCGGAGACCAGCCGCTTTCGCACCGCGTCGCGCAGGAGCGGCGAAAGCCGCTCGACCGCTTCCGGAAGCCGCCGGATTCCGTTGACCTCGAAGGCGGCGCACCAGTAGCGCTCCGAAGCCCGCTTTCCCGACGAAGCGTCGATGGTCATCCAGGTCGCGGGCGCGAGCGCGGTCACGTTGGTATAGGGGGTGAGCGGCTGAGGGAAGTATCCGTAGGTCAGGTAGAAGGGAAGGGCGTCGAGGTTCGGCTGGCGCGACACCGCCGGGTGCCGCTGGATGGCCTTGATCTCCGAAGCGAAGACGAAGCGCCGGCCGTCCTCGTAGAAGTAAAGCGGTTTCTTTCCACTCCGGTCCCGGGCGAGGAACAGGCGGTGGCGGCGGGCGTCCCAGATTGCGAATGCGAACATTCCGTCGAGACGCCGAACCGCGTTTTCACCCTCCCGGGCGAAGAGCTCGAGAACGACTTCGGTGTCGCTCCAGGTTCGAAAGCGCGCTCCAGCGCTCGAAAGCTCGCGCCGGAGATCGCGAAAGTTGTAGATTTCGCCGTTGAACACGATCGCCAGGTCGCGGCTCCGGTTCCACATGGGCTGATCGGCGCGAATCGAGAGGTCGATGATGCGGAGCCTCCGGTGCCCCAGGCCGATCTCTCCCGAAATCTCGACCCCGCCGCCATCGGGGCCGCGGTGGGCAAGGGTGTCGGTCATCGATTCGAGAGTGGCGTGATCGATCGCGGTTCCGGCTCCGAGGACGAGCGCCCCTGCGAAGCCGCACATGACGATCTATCCCGCCCCCGCGACGGCCTGAGCCTCGGCGATGCGCTCGGGAACGGATGCCACCGAATCATAGAGGCGGTGGTAGCGCGCGACGCCCTCCGCGAGCGCGAAATGAGCGACCGCCGTGGCCCGGCACCGGCATCGAACCTCGTCGGGAACCCCGTCCCCTTCGAGAAGCGGGAGAGCCTTTCGGGCGAAAGCGGAGAGCTCTCGATCCGTGAGCCCGGGGAGAAGGAGACAAGATCGATCGGAGCCGAGGATCTTGTCCAGATCTCCCACGCCGGTGTTGGTCACGACGGGAACTCCCGCGGCGAGGAATTCGCCCAGCTTGGTGAAGCTCGAGGCTTTCGCCGCATAGCTCGGACGCAGGAAGAAAACCCCGAGGCGGAACAAGGAGAGCCATCGCGGAACGTCCTCGGGCTCGGCGCGCAGGACGAGCACGTCCTCTCCGCCCAATCCAGCAGCCGTCGCCGCGCTCCTCAGCGCTGCTGGGTCCTGCTCCGTCAGGTAAACGAACCGCAGGTCGGGCCGATGGGTTTTGAGATGGAAGGCGAAGCGGAACATCTCCTGAACCAGATAGCGATGGTTGACGGCGCCGATATTCCCGATGACCACGGAGGAGTCGAGCCCGTACTTCGAGGAGAGCTCCGAGTCTCGAGGTAGAGGACGATAGCGCTCGACGTCGACGCAGCAGGGGATGACGCTCATCGGAGTTTCGCGGACGTCGCTGGTGGCGAGTCGCGCCTTCGCTTCGCGCTCGCGAAGGATGGACTTGGCGCTCTCGGTGAGGACCACTACGTGGTCAGAGGCGGCCAGGAGGCGGCTCTCCAGACGCTTGCTCGCTCGATACAGGAGGCCTTGCGGCTGAAAGAGTCCGAGCTCGACCCGCTCCTCGGGCCAGAACCCGCGCATGTCGAAGACGAAGCCCGATCGGCCCGCGGCCTTGAAGACCAGGCCCATGAGCCCCGCGACGTAGCTCCTCGCGTGCACGACGTCCGGCCGGTCTTTTTCGATGAGCTCGAGACCGGTGGCGATGCCGTTCAGGACGTCCCAGGCCGTCGCCAGGAGCCGAGGGTGGCGATGGTAGGGGAGCGGAAACCAGGAGATCCCGCGCGACTCGAGCTCGGCCCTGAGGAGGTTCCGCCTCTCCACGTTCGCCAGATCGCGGGGTTTCTCGAACGAGAGGATCGATAGATGAAGTCCCTCGCCGGCGAGCCCTTCGGCGTAGCGGACGATCTGAGATTGTCCGAGCGGCTCCAGGAGCCCGTCGTAACTGACGTAGAGCACTTCCAGGCGCTTCTGGGAACGCACGCCGGACATCGGAGTCATTTCAAGCAACGCTCGTGCCAGCATCAAAGCGATTGATTCCGTTGGGATTCCGCGACTTCCGGGCTCGCGGGGACAGAGCGTCGGCCCGGCGCGGGGTATCCGGCCCACAGGATGGGGGGGCGACCCCACTAGAGCGATTCGTGCTCGAGAAGCGGAGCAAATGCGTCGATCCGGCTCGGATGGAGGAAGACGTAGTTGTCTTCGACGATATCGCTCGGCGACTGCAGCAGCAGTCGGCCCTCGATGTAGCGGTACAAACCGTAGCCGCGTTCGAGGAAAAAACCGGTGAGCGCTTCGGCGTCGATGCCGAAGCCTTCGAGAAACCAGGGATTGATCTCGCAGATCACCGAAGGAAGGTGGCGAGTGATTGTTCTCGCGCCGCCGCGAAAGGCGAAGAGCTCCGCTCCTTCGATGTCGCACTTGAGAAAGGACAGATTGGACAGATCCGGGAGGAAGTCGTCCAGGCGAACGACGTCTCCTTGGACTCGCTTCGTGGACGACCAGCGCACCTGTTGTTCTCTCCCGGGGTGGTCGTCGTGGCGAAGCCCTACGTAGGCCTGACCCGCGGCGAGAGCCCCCGAGGATTGCAGCGGTACTTCGAACGCCATCCGCCCCGTCTCGTCGGCGACGCCCAGCGGGAAGACCTGGACGTTCGAGAGCCGGAGGAGCCGCACGACCAGGCCGAGCGTCGTGCTCGTTTCCGGTATCGGCTCGAACGCCAGCACCCGGCCGGAGTCTCCGACGGCCCGCGAGAAGTGATAGGAGTACAGGCCGAAGTTGGCGCCGATGTCGAGAACGGTATCGCCCTCTCGAGCTCCCAGCCGGACGAGATCGAGCTCGGGCTCACTCCAGCGCCCGCTCCGAATGTCGCAAGCCTTCGCGACCGTCTGGAAGAGCCGATAGGCGGGCTCGGGCACGAGCGGATGGATGATGCGCTTCGCGGCTCGCCGGAGAGAGGAGTTCGCCCCCACGTGGGTCCTATGTCCTCGCGAGCGCGCGAGCGATGTCTTCCGTGGTGAAGTTCGCGGAATCCCGGTCGAAGTGTCCCCTGGAGAGACGGCCTTCGATCGCGCGCCCCTCTCGCAGATCGCGGAGAAGGGTCTTGACGAGCTCACGGTTCTCGATCTCGCCCAGTCGGGACTCGATTCGCGCCGCGAGCTGCTCTTGTCCCGTCTGCTGCAGGACGTGAAAAAGACTGAAGACGAAATCCTCGTTCGGCCCGCGATCGAACTCCTTGCGCTCAGCCAGGCCGCGGAATCCGCCCGCTGCAGGGCAAAAGTCGAAGTAGTGAACGACTTTGAGGTCGAGGGCCCGGGAGAGGCCGAGACGGCCGCCGAGCTCCCTCAAGGCAGCTTCTCTTCCTTTGAGGAAAGGAAGCCGCTTCACCCGGTCCTTCCAACTCGTCCGACTCCGGTGGCTCCAGAGCGCGAGGGTGATGGTGAGCGCTCCGGGATAGAGAGGAAGGTGGGGAACGTAGGCGTCCACGAACGCGGCCCCTCCGAGAGGATGAGGCTCGCGCTCGAGCAGCGAAAGAGCGAAGA
>Ga0268386_10003806_pt1 | contig 11044 bp, 7 predicted proteins | sample RVTome_15_FD_200260 | JGI IMG/M metagenome (GOLD analysis project Ga0268386, IMG submission 200260) | Soil microbial communities from uranium-contaminated site in the Upper Colorado River Basin, Wyoming, United States - RVT150D86... ... | reverse complement strand
TTCGGCGCGTGAACTTCCCAGACTTCCCGACGCAGCGCGGGCGATCGGCTTCCTCGGTCCTGGCCGAGCGGTGCTGGCGCGGGCTCGATCACCGGGGGATGCGACCCACGGCGAAGGTCCGCGACCGATTGAACCACGAGCTCGCGATGATCCACCGGATGGGGTACTCCGCGTACTTCCTCACCGTCGCCGACATCGTCGCCGATGTGCGGGCGATGGGGATCCGCTGCGCATGCCGGGGGAGCGCCGCCGGCTCGCTCGTCTGCTACCTGACCGGCATCTCCGACGTCGACGCGATCCGGCACGACCTCGCGTTCGAGCGCTTCCTGAACCCGATGCGCGACGAGCTCCCCGACATCGACGTCGACGTCGAATCCGCTCGGCGCGAGGACGTCTACGACATGGTCCTGTCGCGCTACGGCGACGACCGGTGCGCATGTGTCGCGATGGTCGACACCTATCGCGCCCGTGCTGCGGTCCGCGAGGTAGGCAAGGCCCTCGGTCTGCCCGAGCCCGAGGTCGACACGGTCGCGAAGTCGTTTCCGCACATCGGCGCGAAGGACCTCCGCGTGGCGATCGAGCGCCTGCCCGAGCTCGCCGGCTCGAACCTGAACGCCGGCCAGCTCGAGCACCTGTTCCGCGTGGCCGAACGTCTCGACGGCTTCCCTCGCCATATCGCGCTCCACCCCTCGGGCATCGTGCTCTCGAACGACGACCTCGTGACCCGGGTTCCCCTCGAGCGCTCGTTCCAGGGCTACCGGGTGATCCAGGCGGACAAGGACGACGTCGAGCTGCTCGGCTACCTGAAGCTCGACGTCCTCGGCGTGCGGATGCTCTCCTCGATGCGACACGCCTTGGACGAGATCGCCCGAACCGAGCACGTGAAGGTCGACCTCGACGCGATCGCGACGGACGACGAGCCGACGTTCGAGCTGATCCGGGCCTCGGACACGCTCGGGTGCTTCCAGATCGAGAGCCCCGGCCAGCGTGAGCTCCTGCAGAAGCTCCAACCCACCCATTGGGAGGACCTGATCGTCGACATCTCGCTGTTCCGGCCGGGGCCGGTGAAGTCCGACATGATCAACCCGTACCTACGCCGCCGCCATGGGATGGAGCGGCCCACCTACGCCAACCCCGCTCTGCGGCCGGCGCTGCGCGAGACGTTCGGCGTGATCGTGTTCCACGAACAGGTGATGCGGACGCTCGCCGCGTTCGCCGGCTACAGCCTGACCGAGGCCGACTTCATCCGCCGCCACCTCGACCGGGACGACCTGGTGCCCGCGCTGCGCGAGGACTTCCTGCGCCGCTCGAGCGCCCGAGGCTTCTCCGGCGAGGTCGCCGAGCGAACCTGGGCCGCCATCGCCGAGTTCGCGAGCTTCGGCTTCTGCAAGGCACACGCGGCGGCCTTCGCGGTCCCGACCTATCAGTCGGCGTGGCTGAAAACGCACTATCCGGCGCACTTCCTCGCCGGGATCCTCACCCACGACCCGGGGATGTACCCGCGGCGCCTGCTCCTAGAGGACGCGCGGCTGCACGGCATCCCGATCCTGCCGCTCGACGTGAACGCATCCGAGCCCGAATACGTTGTCGAGCGCGTGGAGGCCGAGGTGATCGGCGGGGGGGCCGACGGGGACCTCGCGCCGCTTGCATCAGAGATGACGGCGCTTCGCGAGGGCCCCGCCGGCCAACCGTCCGTGGTGCCCGGCCACGTCGGTGGCTCCAGCGTCGGTGGGCTTGGATCCGATCGCGTGCTCGCTCCTCGCTATGGGATACGGCTCGCATTGAACGACGTGCATGGGATCACGGATGCGGAGGTTCGGTCGATCCTGGAGGCTCGCGCGGAGCGGTTCTTTCGCGATATCGGGGACTTCTTGAGGCGGACGGTTGTTTCGAAGCCGGTGGTAGAGGCGCTGGCGCATGCGGGGGGGTTCGACGGGATCGATCGGGGTACGCGGCGGGACCGTCTGTACGCGGCGATGACGACCACCCCCCAACGCGAAGGCGACCAGCTCACGTTCGACCTTTCGCCGGTGCGCCCGTCGCTCGCGAACGCTGGTCGGGGGAGCGCCGGGAACGGAGCGGGCAGGGTGGCGGGAGGCGATGGGCGGAGCAAGGGCTCATCGACGAGCGCAACGAGTCGATGGAGCGAAGCGCTCCCTTCGCAGCCCATCGCCGACCGCAGCCCGCCGGCGCCTTTCTCCCTCCCCGAGTACACGGATGCCGAACGCGTACGGGCGGAGCTCGAGGTCCTCGGCCTGGACGCCAGCCGCCATCTCGTGAGTTTCTTCGAGCCGTTGATCGCCGATCTCGGCGTCACGCGCGCGAGGGACCTCCATCGCTGCCGTTCGGACGAGCGCGTGATGGTCGTCGGCGTCAAAGTCGCCTCGCAGACCCCCGCGATCCGCAGCGGACAGCGGATCATCTTCCTGACCCTGGACGACGCGACGGGCCCTGTGGACGTGACGGTGTTCGAGAGCGTCCAGCCGAAGGTCGCGAAAACGGTGTTCCACTCGTTCGTGCTTGCCGTCGTCGGCACCGTCCGGCGAACGGGCAAGAAGGGCGTGAGCGTCGTCGCCGAGGACGTGTGGGACCTCGTCGCACTCCACCGTGCCCGTCTCGCTCACCGCCTCCCCGAAGCCCTCGCCCACCAAGGCCCCACCATCCCCGCGGCGGTTCCCCGAAAGCTCTGGCATTCCAGCGGCGGCTCCGCCGGCCGATGACCGGCATCACACGTCGGGAGAACATTGGCGACGGCGAGAACGTGGCCCGGCGCTCGGCCGGCTCGCGGACCGTGTCACAGATGGCTTTGGCGGCCGGTGTCTCGCAAAGCGCCGTCATCTCTGATGCAAGCGGTGCGAGTCACCGGCCGCCCCCCACGTCAGGAGTACGCTCCGTGAGAGTGCCCAGAGACCGCGTGGCCGAGCCGATCCTGCACGTCGACCTCGACGCGTTCTACGCATCGGTCGAGGTCCGCAAGGATCCGAGCCTGGCCGGCAAGCCCGTCGTCGTCGGCGGCGCGGGGGCGCGCGGCGTCGTGATGTCGGCCTCGTACGAGGCGCGTGCGTTCGGGATCCGGAGCGCGATGCCTGCGGTCCGGGCCCGGCGCCTGTGTCCGGACGCGGTCTTCGTCGCGCCGGACTTCGATGCATACCGAACCCACTCCAACCGGTTCCGCGAGATCTTGCTCGCCGTCACCCCGCTCGTTGAGCCGATCGCGCTCGACGAGGCGTTCCTGGACGTGTCCGGGGCGATCCTGCTGTTCGGCGACCCGGTCACGATCGGCGAGCGGGTTCGCGCCGACGTGCGAGATGACCTCGGCATCACCTGCTCCGTGGGCGTCGGACCGAACAAGCTCATCGCGAAGCTCGCTTCCGAACACGCGAAACCCGACGGCCTGGTAGCGGTCGCCGACGATGCGGTCCAGGCCTTCCTCGAGCCCCTGCCGGCTCGCGCGCTCTGGGGGGTCGGCGAGAAGACGATGGACGTGCTCTCACGCTTGGGGGTGAAGACCGTCGGCGACCTCGGCCGGCTGCCGCACGTCGTCCTCGGCCGGCTCCTCGGCGACCAGCACGCGAAAGACCTGCAGGAACTCGCGCGGGGCGGCGACGTTCGGGCGGTCGTTCCCTACGAGTCGCCGAAGTCGGTGAGCCACGAGGAGACGTTCGACCGCGATCTGGACGACGCACAGGACCTGCTCCACGAGATCCTCGCGCTCTCCCAACGGGTCGGGGCCAGGCTCCGCGAGGACGGCTATCGCGCTCGGACCGTGACGTTGAAGGTGCGGCTCGCGAACTTCACCACGCTTACCCGGTCTCGAACCACGGAGCCGGCGACGGACGTGGCCGCGGACATCAATCACGTCGCGGCCGAGCTTTTCCGTGCCCTCCCCGGCGCCCGGCGTCGCGTGAGACTGCTCGGCGTGGCGGCGACGGGGCTGGTTCCTGCGGGCGAAGAGCAGCTCGCGCTGCTCCGGGGTGAGCGCTGGGGCGACGTCGAGCGTGCCGTGGACCGGATCGACAAGCGGTTCGGCCTGGGCAGCGCGGTGCCGGCGGCGTTGCTCGACCGTCGTGAGCGCCGGTCCCTCCCGTCCCTTGGCCCGTCCCTTGGCCCGTCCCTTGGCCCGTCCCTTGGCCCGTCCCTTGACCCACCCCTTCCCGATGGCGAGGGCGTTCCTATAATCAAACCAACGGACGCCGGCCGAGCCGGCCGAGGACGCAAAGGGACACGGACCTGATGCCACTGTCGCCGGACGAACAGCGGATCCTCGAGGAGATCGAACAGCGCCTCGCCGAGGAGGACCCGCGGCTGGCCGAGCAGGTGAGCCGAACCTCGCTCTACACCCACCTTGCCCGGCGGATCCGGTGGTCGATCCTCGGGTTCCTTGTCGGGTTCGTGATGCTGATGTCGTTCTGGGCATCGCTGTCCGTCGCGGTGGTCGGATTCGGTGTGATGCTCGCATCGTCGCTCCTCGGCTGGCGGTATCTGAAGCAACTCGGGCGAGACCAGGTGCGCGCGATCCAGCAGCAGTCCGGCCGTTTCTCGCTCGCCGGCCTCCTGGCCCGGCTCGCCGAGCGGATCCGCGATCGGCCGAAGCCGCCACCGAGCGCTCCCGGATCCTGAGCGCCGACTCGATCTGCGCGCGCCGAACGATATTCGACATGAAAAGTTTCAGGGCTTCTCGCTGCGCGCTTGCATGGAGCGAGGCCGAAGCAGTACAACTTGCCTCACCTTCCCCAGGGGCGTGACCGTCAATCGCACGTCGGGCCTTCTCCCTCGGCGACGCTGGCGGACCGCAGTGTTGGTCGTGGAGTGACGGATCGTCTCGGAGGGCGCACGTTCTGATGGAGGGATTCACCGCGCATCAAGCCACCAAGTTCACGGGTTGCACGCCACGTCAGCTCCGGTATTGGGATCAGATCGGTCTCGTCAGACCGAGCGTCCAACGCACCGGGGGAAGGCCGGGCGTGCCCCGGATGTACGCGTTCCGCGACCTGGTAGCGCTGAAGGTCGTCAAGTCGCTGCTGGATAGCGGGATGTCGCTGCAGCGGGTTCGCCGCGCGTGGGACTACCTGAACCGCCGGGCGCACCTGGACCGGCACCTGTCGGAGGTCAAGCTCATCACGGACGGCGTGAGCATCTTCAAAGTCGCCCGGCGCAACGGCGAGATCATCGACGCGCTCCGCGAGGGGCAGCTGGCCTTCTTCGTCGCGATCGACGAGATCGCGACGGGGGTCGAGTCCAAGGTCGGCCAGTTCAAGGAGGATCGCGACCGGTTCGTCCGCGCGCTGCGCGAGGCGGCGGCGCACGCACAGACCGGTTCGTAATCCGTAGGCCGTTTCCGCAGGAGCTCAGACCCCGGGGCGGTAGGTGCCGACGATGCGGCGGACCCACCCGGCGTCTCGTCGAAGGTCGCCGATCGCCGTCCTCGCGTCGCGCAACGCCTGACCCGCATCCGCTGGGGAGGGCGGGTCTGCCGAATAGGCGGCTCGCACCGCGAGCGCCGCCAGGTGACTCAGATGCCCGTCGGAGAGCGCCGCCGCCGCCGACAGGCGCGCGCGGTGCTCCTCGAGCGTCTCGCCATCGCGCCGGCCCAGACCGAGGTCCGCGGCCTTCCCGTCGAACACGCGGTACGTCGCGAGGATCCGGTCGCGGGGGTTGCGAGGCGCCCGCAGGAGCCGGCGTCGCCAGACCCATTTCGCGATCGGCGTGATCAAGAGCAGCAACCCGGCGACGGCTCCCACGCCGAGCAGGATCCACCGGTAGGGGATCGAGTACCCGCGCTCGTCGACCGGTTCCAGCGTGGGGAACCCTTCGCTGAACCCGGGTCCTCCGCCTCGTCCGGGGTCCCCGACGATCGTGGAATCGGGACCGCAAAGCTGCGCCGGCACGGGTCGACCGTTCTCGGTCGTGCAATCGGTGCCGATGCCCGCGCCCGGGCCCGTGTTCGCCCCTTCGCCTCCGGGCAGCTCCGAACCGCCCGGCGAGGTGGGTACGGACGGGTTCAGGTAGCTGCCCGGCTCGGCGAGAGGGTTCGAGCGGCTCGGGGTGGGTTCGAAGGGCAACCAGCCGTAGCCCTCGAAGTAGACCTCGACCCAGGCGTGGGCTTCCTTGCTCTGCACGAGGTAGGTGTTGCCGTTCGCGGTGCCCTCCCGGTACCCGACCGCGACCCGCGCCGGGTATCCGAGCTCTCGGACCAAGATCGCCATCGCGGTCGCGAACTGCTGGCAGAACCCCCGGCGCGAGACCCGGAGGAAGTCCACGAGCGCGTCGGCGTCCGAGGCCGGCTCGACGTCGAGGGTGTACTCGAACTCGGTGCGCAGGTGCTGCTGGATGGCGAGGACCTGCCGGTACGGTGAGGCTGGCGATCCGGCGTCAAGGGCCCATCGGAGCGCGATGTCGCGAACCCGGAGATCGACGGTCGCGGGAACGAGGGTGTACCGCCCGTACTCGGCCGGCGGCTGGAAGTCCACCGCATCCAGCTCTTGGCCCGTGGGCGCGACGATGCGGGACGTGACGGTGTACTCGAGCCCTTCACCGAGTCCGCCGTCGACGACGGCGCTCGCGAGATCCTCTTGGTAGCGGATCTCCGAGAGCGGAACCGTCACGGACTCAGCCGGATGGGCCATCGGCAGCCACGGGTCGCCGATGTCGCGGAGCACCTCGTATCGCTGCACCAAGGTCTCGGAGGACGTCGGGAACGGCTGCATGGGCAGGAGCGCGTTGGAGCCGAGCACCTGGCCGCGCTCTTCGGCGCGGGGATCGGTGCTGCTCCACGTCGTGCCGTCGAACGCGTCGAGCGCGTAGAGCCGCCAGTAGGCGGGCCCGGCCGAAGACTCCACCTTGAACAGGTCGACCGGGTCGCTCCCCTCGAGCTGCGCTTGGATCGAGACGAACGGGTCGAGCCGGACCCCGTCGCCGCCGGCGGTGGAGAAGTCCACGAGCGCCGCCGACCCGAAGCCCGGCAACAGCCAGGGGACCAGCACCGCCGCGAGCACGGCGAGCGTCGCGACCTGCCGGGCGCCACGTGAGGCGACGCTCGAGAGGCGCCGGCTCCGGAGCGACGACCAGATCGGTCCCCACTGCCGCACTCTCCGAAGACCGTCCACGAAGACGACGGCGAGCGCCGCCAGCAGGAAGGTGATGGCGTAGACGGGCCGGGCGCCGTCGTCGAGCACCGTGTCGGCGAACCCGACGAGCGCGACCGAGGGCAGGACCGCGAGGAGCGGGCTGCCCGCTCGGATCGCCAGCGCGTGGGTCGAGAACGCCGCGGTCCAGGTCGCCGTGACCGCCGCCAGCAGGAGCGGAGCGAACGGCGGCGTCGGCGCGACCTGGACCTTGGCCTGTTGGGCCACGAACTCCAGCGAGCGTCCACGGCGCGAAGAGTTCGGAGCGTCGGCAGGCCGTACCACCCGGTCTGCGGGTACACGATCCACGTCAGCGCGACGGCGAGTCCGACGGCGCTCGCGATGAGGGACAGCCCGAGACCTCGCCGCTCGCATGCTCCGGCGATCAGCACGGAGGCCAGCGCGGCGGCGATGAGGGACAGCACCGGCACGCGCCCGACGAACACACGGCCGAACGCGAACGCCGTCGCGACCGCGAGCGCCGAGACGGCCGCGGTGGCTACGAGCCGCTGACGACCAGCGGACGCGTCCTGTTGGCTAGCCATACCTCTCGCAATCTGGCCGAGGGCGGGAGCACCACGATCTCCCAGCCCGAACGGGACATCGACAGCCGTGCCTGCGACGCGCGCCCCTCGAGCTGGGCGCGGCGCTCCGGCGGAAGCGTTTCCGGCTCCGTCGGATGGACGAACACGCCGACCTTGGGTCCGAACGTCGCGCCGGTGCGGATCAGCGCCGTGAGTTCGGTGGGCGGAGGCGGCGAGCCGACCACGAACAGGGTCGTGTCGCTCGCCGCGACCGATCGGAGGCGCCCGAGCCCGGTCGACAGGGCTCGGGAGGTGTGATGGGAGATCCCGGCGAGGGTATCGAGGAGCTGCTCCTCGCCGACCCGCTGTGGGTGCAGCTGCGCGGTCGCGAGCTTCAGCGAGAACCCGTACCGAAGGAGGAGCACGCCGAGCGAGGCCGCGGCGGACACGACCTTCTCGAAGCACGGCGAATGGGTCGGGCCGACGGCTGCGTCGCGCGTGTCCACGAAGAGCACCGCGGTCGAACGGCGCGTGGACTCGTCCTGGCGGATCATCAGCTGGCCGCTCCGCGCGACGCTCGGCCAGTGGATCCGTCGCAGGTCGTCTCCCTCGACGTACGAGCGCATGGTGTAGAACTCGTCGCCCGTCCGGAACAGGTGCTTCGCGAGCGCCATCCCGCTGGCCATCCCGAACGGCGAGTCCGGGCCTCCCGCGAGGCTCTCGACCTCCGGTGCGACGACGAGCTCGTCGCGATCGTCGAACTCGACACGGAGCCGGGTGAGCGCGAACGGGTCGGACAGGTCGATCGTGAGCGGTCCCAGCATGTAGCGTCCGCGCTGTCGCGGCGTGAGCGAATACCGCACCCGCTGTCGCGCCTTCCCGTGGAGCGAGGCGATGACGAGACGCGCCGGCCGCCCGAGCGCTGCGGGCAGGCGGTCCTCGATCAGGAGGAAGGAGGTGGGCGTCGGCGAGAGGTTCTCGACCTCGAGCTCCACGTACGCCCGCTGCCCAGGCTGGATCCGCGTGTCGGAGACGCTCCGTCTGACGCGCAGCCGCTGCCGGCTCCACCGCGCGAACAGCGACGTGGCGAACGGGAGAACGACGAGGCCCACGGCGATCATGTGGAGTGTCGGAGATCCCGCGACGCGCCCGGCGGCCCACAGCCCGATCGCGGCAGCGAAGACGATCGCGCCTCGCCCCGAGGGCACGTCAGGCCGTCCCGGTCACCGGTACCGCGACCTCGTTCACCAGGGACTCGAGCACCGCCTGGGATGTCCGTCCACCCATGACGGCGTCGGCGGTCACGATCACCCGGTGCGCGAGCACCGGGCTCGCGAGCTTCTTCACATCGTCGGGGATCACGTAGTCGCGCTCCTCGGCGGCCGCGACCGCGCGCGCCGCGCGCAGGAGCATGATCGAGGCCCGCGGGCTCGCACCCAGGTAGACGTCCGGACTTCGCCGCGTCGCCTCGACGAGATCCACGATGTATCGGCGGACGCTGGGGGAGACGTGGACCCCGCGGGCCTGCTCGATCATCTCGCGAACGCCCAACGCGTCGGCGACCGCTTCGATGTCGGGCAGCGTGGAACGCACGCCGTGGGTCGCGAGGATCTCCGCCTCGACCTCCGCCGAGGGATACCCGATCCCGATCCGCATCATGAACCGGTCGAGCTGGGCCTCGGGCAACGGATAGGTGCCCTCGTGCTCGATCGGGTTCTGCGTGGCGATCACCATGAACGGGCTCCCGAGCTGATACGTCTCGGTGTCGACGGTGATCTGTCGCTCCTCCATGCACTCGAGCATCGCCGACTGGGTCTTGGGGCTCGCGCGGTTGATCTCGTCGCCCAGCACTACGTTGGCGAAGATCGCCCCCGGCCGGAACTCGAAGTCGCCCCGTTCCTGGTTGAACACGTTGACCCCGGTCACGTCGGTCGGCAGGAGGTCCGGAGTGAACTGGATCCGCCGGAAGGAACAGTCGATCGAGCGCGCGATGGCCTTCGCCAGCATCGTCTTGCCGACGCCGGGCACGTCCTCGATCAGCACGTGACCCTCGGCAACGAGGGCGGCGAGCGCGAGGCGGATCTCGCGGTGCTTGCCCTGGATCACGCGCTCGACGTTCTGCTCGATCAGGTGGAAGCGTTCCGCGAAGCGCTGCCAGTCCGGGGTCGGTTCCTCTGGGGCCTGCAACGGCACCTCCGGGGATCGGGGCTCGGACATCTTACCGAGGTGTACGGATCGCAAAGGCTGGTGGTTCCCCTCGGGCCATTCGCCTGTGACGCCCCGCCGGACTCCCCGGTTCCCCAGTTGCCGTCCCGTAAGGAGCCGAGTGATGGTCACGGCAATGGGAAATCAAAGGCGGCGGTGCTGTACCCGGTCGCTGGACGCCCCGCGCGGCCCCTTGTTCGCTATTCCAGGCGTCCCGTCGAGCACGGCAACCGCCGCCGCCTCGAATCACACCACTGGGATTCACCGGGTTCAAGCATCCATCCGGTTTCGCGGGCGTGCGTGCGTATACTCGCGTCACCCAGATGGGCAGAACATTGGTGCTCAACGCGACACACCAGCCTCTCGCAGTGGTGTCTGCGCGGAGGGCGGTCGTGCTCGTGCTGAAAGAGAAGGCCGAGGTGCTCGTCTATAACGGCGAGGTCTACCGGTCCGAGCACGTCGCGATGGACGCGCCGTCGGTGCTCCGGCTCCGCCGCTTCGTGCGCGTCCCCTATCGGGCTCAGGCACCGCTCACCCGGCGCGCCGTCTTCGCGCGCGACGGCTGGACGTGCCAGTACTGCGGGGCGCCGGCGGAGAACCTGGATCACGTGGTGCCGAAGTCCCGAGGCGGAGCGCATGCCTGGGACAACGTGGTTGCGGCCTGCCGGCGTTGCAACTCCAAGAAGGAGAACCGGCTGATCGAGGATGCCGGCCTGCGCCTTACCCAGCGTCCGTATGCGCCGCGCGACGGGTTCCGCCTCTCGCTCGGCCGCCTCGAGCCCGAATGGGAGCCTTTCCTCTCCTGATCGGCTGATCGCGCGCAGCTATCGCTGTGTTTGCGTCAACCGACCGCAGTCATCCCTCCTTCCGCACGGCCTTTTCCGCACGCTGGCGCTTGACGCGGTGGAGTGCAGGTGGCATAACAGTGGAGCGCAGTGGAGGAGAAGGGGAGGACGCGTGGCCGAGCTGCTCGGCACGCACAGCTACCAACTCGACCCGAAGGGGCGGATCAGCCTGCCCAGTCGGTTCCGTGAGGCGTTCGCCGACGGAGCCGTGCTGACGCTGGGCCAGGACGGCTGCCTCTTCTGCTTCCCCAGGGCCGAGTGGGAGGCCCGGGCGGCCGAAGTGCGCAGCCTCCCCCTCTCCCACGCCGAGAGCCGGGCCTACGCGCGGTTGTTCTTCGGAAAGGCG
>Ga0268386_10003804_pt1 | contig 11048 bp, 8 predicted proteins | sample RVTome_15_FD_200260 | JGI IMG/M metagenome (GOLD analysis project Ga0268386, IMG submission 200260) | Soil microbial communities from uranium-contaminated site in the Upper Colorado River Basin, Wyoming, United States - RVT150D86... ... | reverse complement strand
ACCTGATGGCCGACGGCGGCTTCGGATTGCGCGATCTCGTCCTCGTGATGGGGGAACTTGTTGTCGTTGCCGCCGGTATGGATGTCGAAGCGATCGCCGAGATGCTTCATCGACATCGCCGAGCACTCGATGTGCCACCCGGGGTAGCCATCGCCCCACGGGCTCGGCCATTTCAGGGCGCGGTTGGTTCCCGACTTCTTCCAGAGCGCGAAGTCCTCCGGGTGTCGCTTGGCCGGGTCGACCGCCACTTCCTGGCGGTGGCCGGCGCGGAGCTGGTCGAGCGTGTTGCCCGAGAGCTTGCCGTAGCCGGGGAACGTCGTGACGTCGTAGTAGACGGTCCCGTCGACCTCGTACGCGTGGCCCTTCTCGATCAGGGTCTGGATCAGCTTGATCATGTCCTCGATGTGCTCGGTGGCGCGCGGGTACAGGTCCGCTCGCTCGATCCCCACGAGGTCCGAGTCATGCAGGAAGGCATCCGTGTACTTCTTCGCGATCTCGGAGGCCGAGAGTCCCTCGTCGGCCTCGGCGAGCTCCATCTTGTCGCGGCCCGTGTCGGAGACCTCGTCCGTCATGTGCCCGACATCGGTGATGTTCATGATCCAGCGGACCGTGAAGCCCTCGAACCGGAGCGTACGGCGGATCAGATCGCCGAGCATGAACGACCGCATGTTCCCGATGTGGATGTACCGGTAGACGGTCGGACCGCAGGAGTAGATCTTGACGGTCTCCCCGTCGACGGGGGAGACGTCGTGGAGCTCACGCGTGAGGGAGTCGTAGAGGCGCACGATCACGCCAGCATATCGTCGCCGCCCGCGAGGTCGGTCGTTACGTGTTCGGTGGTGCGTCGGGGCGGGGCGGAACCTGCCCCTGCCCGTTGCCTCCGCCGCCTTGACCGTTCCCACCGGGCTCGAAAGCCAGACCGTCGCCCTGCGTCGTCGCTGTCACGTCGATCGGTTCGCGCTCCCCGAGCTCGGCCATCAAGACCTCGATCTCGTCGCCGACCAGCTCCTCGCGTTCGAGCAAGGCATCGCGCACCCCCTCGACCACATGGCGCTTCTTGAGGAGGAGATTGCGGACGTTGTCGCGGCAGTCGTTCAAGATCGCGTCCACCTCCCGGCGACGATCGCCGTCCGACAGGACGGTCCCGATCGGGTCGACCTCTCCGGAGGGTCCCGGCCCGGATGCGGCCGCGGAGATCAGGCTGCGTCCCATCCCGTACACGCCGACGTACGCCGCAGCGTTCCTCGTCGCGTTCACGAGGTCGGACGACGGACCCGACGTGGTCTGGCCGTACCAGATCTCCTCCGCGACCAGACCCGCGAGGGACACCTGGATGCGAGCCAGGAGCTGCTTCTGGGTCCGAAGGAACATCTCCTCGATCTCCTGGGTCGAGACGAGCCCGAGCGCCGACTCCCGCTTCTGGATCGTGATGACCTGGATCTGGAGCTCCTCCCGCTCGAGCGCGTACGAGGCCACCGCGTGGGCTCCTTCGTGGACGGCTACCATCGCCTTCTCTCTGGGCGAGTACTTGACGGGCTGCTTGAGACCGATCTCCTCGCTCAGCTTCGCCTGCCACAGGTCGTCCCACCGCAGGGCGTCGCGACCGTCCTGGAGCGCGAACAGCAGCGCCTCGTTCACGATGTTCTTCAGCGACGCCGGCGAGTACCCGACCGTCATCCGCGAGAGCTTGGGGTAGTCGATCGGCTCGTGCCGGACCTTGGCCAGGTAGTACTCCAGGATGTCTTGCCTCCCCTCGGCGTCGGGAAGTCCGACGTGGATCTTGCGGTCGAATCGTCCCGGCCGGACGAGCGCGGCGTCCAAGGTCGCGGCGCGGTTCGTCGCCCCGATCACGAGGATGTTGTAGAAGGGCACCTTCGGCTTGGCGCGGAACGCGATCCGCCGGATGTGACGCCACAATCCTCGGGGGACCGTGAACCCGTCCATCTGCACGAGCAGCTCGTTGATGACGCCCATCCCTCCGCCCATGCCCATCCCGCCCATGATGATGCGATGGGTCGACCGATCGCCCGAACGATCGGTCGTGACCCCGCCACGCGAACCTACGGCGTCGATCTCGTCGATGAAGATGACGGAGCCGCCGTACTTGTCCGACATCACGCGCGCCTTCTTGAAGAGCCGACGGACCTTCAGGTTCCCGATCCCGACGAACATGGCGGCGAATCCGGAGCCCGTGGCGAACAGGAACGGCACACCCGAGGCGCCGGCGATCGCCTTCGCCATGAGCGTCTTGCCGGTTCCCGGCGGTCCCTCGAAGAGGATGCCGTGCGGCGGGTACCCGCCCATCTGCTTGAAGTCCTTGAACCCCTCGAAGACCCGCAGCACCTCCTGGGTGGATTCAACGGCGGCGGGTTGTCCGCGGACGTCGTCGAAGGACGTGTCGTACTCGTTGGGGTAGATGACGTAGTCGTTGCCGCGCGACAGGAACCAGAACATCGCGCCGAACTGCAGGATGATGAAGAACACCAGGATCATCGCTTGCAACATGAACGGCCTGAGCTGGCTGATGACGAGCTCGGGATCTGAGATCGATTGGTTCGGCGAGAGCCCCATGAACAACCAGGCGGCGAACAGGTAGATCGCGAGGATCCACGCGGCTCGCTTCAACCAACGTCCGTAGCGGCGGTACTGAGGATCCATGTCCACACCCCCGGGGTCGGCGCGCCTGGGTTCCGGTGGCCTGAGTCTACGCCCGGTCACCGTGGAACCGAGGCTAGGCTGCTGCCGTGACGGGTGATCCGTTCGCCGAGCTCGAGGCCGTTCGGGAGGCGGTGCTCGCCGAAGCCGAACGCTTCGTCGAGGAGCTCGAGCCGATCCTCGGCGCCAGCCTGCGCTCGGGGTTCGAACGCCTCACGATCGCCCAGGTCGATCACGCGAGCCGTATGGACGATCCCACGCGGATCGCCCTGCAGGCCGCCGTCGGACGTGCGACCGAGATCGGCGTGGCGGCGGCCTTGGAGCGGTTGCGACCGCCGGAGATCTGGCTCGCGCCGCTCACGGCGCCCGATCTGCACGTCGGGAACGGGCCAGGCTGGCCGGAGTGGCTCCCCGCGTGGGCGGCCAGGATGCTCGGGGGCGGCCAGAGCGAGCGGGCGTCGCTCGGCGACCTCGACGATCCGTCGAACCGGATCTGGGTCGCCATCTCTTCGGCCGCCAAGCCCCTCGACCCGGTGCTGGAGGAATTCGGCTTCCGGCCCGAGCGACGGCGTCTGGGCGGAGGGAGCTTCGGGATCTCGGCGCGCACGCTCCCACAGCTCGATCCGAGCGGAGCCCTCGGACAACGCTGGCGGCGCTACCGCGCCGCGTTCGAGCGTCTGTCCGCGCTCGCGGCCGCGGACGGCTAGGTCGGCGGGACCGTCGGCCCCGGCCGGAGCGGACGGCCCTCGAAGGGTACGGAGAGCACCACGGTCGTGGTGGTGTTCACCTCGGCCTTCTCGCGGAGGGTGCGGATGAGGTCCTCGAGTGCCGTGGTGGTCCGCACCCGGACCTTCAAGATGTAGTTGGCCTCGCCCGCCACGCTCAGGCAATCCACGACCTCGGGGAAGTCCCGCACGCGTTCGGGGAGGTCGTCGGCCTGCGTGGGATCGAATGGTGTGGCCGCGATCAGCGCCGTGACGAACAGCCCGAGCGCCTCGGGGTCCACGATCGCCCGATAGGCTCGGATCGCTCCCGTCCGTTCGAGCTTGCGGACTCGTTCGTGGACCGCGGAGGGCGACAGGCCCGCCCGGCGGCCGATGTCGGCATAGGTCGCTCGGGCGTCCTCCTGCAGCGCCGCGATGATCTCGAGATCGCGCTCGTCGACCACCCGCGTATCGTACGGCCCGCCGTTCGGTGGAGCGCGTGAAGCCCCTAGACGACCCAACCTCGAACCCCCGCGACGGCCGATGTTGGCCCGCTGGCGTTCCGCGGTACAACTGCGCGAGATCGGATGCGGCTCGACCTCCTCGGAGCCGGGAGGTCACGTGGTCGCGACGACGTCCGTTCCGCGGGTTCGGTTCGTCCGGGTACGCCAGGCGGGCACCGAGCGGAGCTTCGCGCTCCTCGACCCGCAAACGCGGGCACGCTACGTCCACCTCGTCGCGCGATCGGCGGACGCGATCGAGACGCAGCTCTCACCGGCCGTCCTGGCGAACCGGGTCGCGGCGTCGGGCCTGGACCCACCCGAGCTCCGACTGCGGCCGTGGCGGCTCGAGCGACGACTGTTCGCGGCACGGCTCGCGGACCTGGTCTCGCGGCGCGGCGCCATCGCGTTCGCGGACGTCCGGCGGTGCTACGCGTCGATCTCACCGTCGATGGTAGGGCGAACGCTCCGTCTCGCCGGGATCGGGACGGCGCGCGACATCGAGGACCTCCTCATCGCGTTGGAAGATGTCGGTGTCCGGGGGCTCCCGGTCGGTCCGGACGCCTCGGCGGTCCTCGCCAACGCCGTCCTCGCGCCCGTGGACCGAGCCCTGCGGGAGGCCGGGATCGACCACCTCCGGTGGGTGGACGACGTCGTCCTTTCCGGACCCGACCCCGAGGCGGCGGTGTCGACCCTCCGAGGGGCGCTGGGCCGGATCGATCTGCGGTTGAACGAACGCAAGACGAGGATCGTCCTCGACCCGGCGTCGCTTCGGACCGGTTCGCCGGTCTCCGCGTGGGGGCGCCGCTGAAGGGACGAGTGGCCGGGCCACCTGGGCTAAGCTCGCCCGGCGATGAAGACCCTGTACCGAGCCTCGCGGGTGGTCACGCTCTCGTACCCCGCGATGGGGGAGTGGGTGTTGGTCGATGGTCGCCACGTCGAGCGCGTCGGCGTCGGCGAGGCACCCGAGGCGGACCGGGTCGTCGACCTGCCGGGGACCACCGTCCTGCCGGGCTTCGTCGACACCCACGTGCATCTCACCGGGACCGGCGTCCACCACCAGGCGCCCGAGCTCGGTTCGGCGGTCTCGGCGGCGGAGCTGCTCACCGTCGTTCGCGAGATCGCGGCGGTCCGGCAGGGACCCGTGTACCTGCACGGGTGGGACGAGTCGGGCTGGCGGGACCGGACGCTGCCGACGCTCGGCGAGCTCGATCGCGTGACCGAACGTCCCCTGGGCCTCGCGCGGGTGGACGGACATCTGGTCCTCGTCAACTCGGCGGGGTTGGAGGCGAGCGAGGCGGCGGGCCAGACCGGTGTCGAGACCGACGACGCCGGCGCGCCCACCGGCCGACTGACCGGGAACGCGGGTCAGGCAGCGAAGCGGTGGTTCTCGACCAACCTGTCCGACCACGACGTCGAGGAGCTGCAGCTCGCGGCGGCGAGCCTGGCCGTGGCGCACGGCGTCACGACGATCCACGAGATGTCGATGCCCGCAGATCGCGGGATGCGCGATCTCGAGATCCTCCTCGCGCATCGCTCGCGGCTGCCGCTCGACGTCGTGAGCTACGTCGCCACGACCGACATCTCGACCGTGATGGATCTCGGCCTGCCGCGGATCGGCGGCGACCTGCCCGTGGACGGGTCGATCGGAGCCCGGACGGCCTCGGTGTCCGGCGGGTTCGTGGACCGGGGCCCGAGCCCGGAGGGCTACTTCGGCGACGACGAGCTGGCGCAGTACTTCCACGACGGTCATCTCGCGGGCCTGCAGGTGGGGGTCCACGCGATCGGCGACGCCGCGGTCGAGCAGGTGGTGCGGACATGGGAGCGCGTCTACCAGTCGCTCGACTCCCGGCAGCGGCGTCACTTCCGGGCCCGCCGCCACCGCATCGAGCATTTCGAGATGGCGAGCCTCGACGTGATCGAACGGGCGGCGATGCTCGGTCTCGCGATCAGCGTGCAGCCGACGTTCGACGCCCGGTGGGGCTTCCCCGGGGGCCTGTACGAACAGGGCCTCGGCTCCGAACGCGCCGCCTCCATGAACCGGTTCCGAGATCTCCTCAGCCGCGGGATGGAGCTCGGAGCCGGCTCGGACTCGCCGATCACCACGATCGACCCGCTGGTTGGCGTGGCGGCGTTCGAGGCCCACCACGATCCCTCGCAGCGGCTCCGGCGGGAGGAGGCCGTGCGGGTGTTCACGCTCGGGAGCGCCCGGCTCGCCCACCAGGAGGACAAGAAGGGGAGCCTCGAGCCGGGCAAGCACGCCGACTTCGTGGTCTACGACGTGGACCCGATCGACTCGCTCTCGCTCGATGGCGTGCGCCCGGTCCTGACGGTCAGCCTTGGCCGCGACGTCTACGCGGCCTGACACCAGCGCGTTTGACACGGCGGTCGCCCGGCGTAGACTTCGGCGCTGCGCCGGCCGCTTCGGCGGCAGGCGCACGGAGGACCCAAGAGGCTGAGTAGAGAACGTGGCGCCCCGGCGCCGCGGCCCCAAAGGTCTCTTGGGTCCTCATCTCGTTCCCGGCCTCCTCATGCGAGGGCGACTCGATGCCCGCTCTCCCGAGCGCTCGTGCCTGATTGCGACGGCTCCTACGGGGAATGAATCTGCCTCATCGGGCGTTGTTCGCGCGGAGCGCTTGTCAGGCAGATGCGCAGCAGTACAATCCCCCGGCCGAAAAGAGGGACGCAAGGTGGAAGACCTCGAAGACACGCTCGAAGACGAAGAGGTCGACGAGGAGGGCGCCGACCCCGACACCACCCCCGACGAGGACGCCCCTGCGACGCCTCCCCCGGCCGCGACGCCGAGGGCGGGCGACGAGGACGTCGAGTCGATCCAGGACATCCTGGTCAAGCAGGAGGCGCGAGCCGAGGAAGCCGAGGAGGAAGAGGAGTCGGTCCTCACCCTCACGCGTGAGGAGCGACTCGAACCGCTCGCGGTCAAGGTCGTCCCCCCGCAGCCGACCGAGTTCATCTGCTCCAACTGCTACCTGGTCAAGCACCGGAGCCAGCTGAAGGACAAGGCGAAGATGCTCTGCCGGGACTGCGCCTGAGCCCGAGCCGGCTCCGACTTCCGTACGCGCTCCTGATCGCGGCGACCGCCGGTGCGCTGCTGTCGGTCTCGCTCCCCCCGGCGGGGATCTGGCCCCTCGTGTTCGTCGCGCCGATCCCGCTCCTATGGCTCGTGCGTGGATCCGGACCCGGCCGTGCCGCCGCGTGCGGCTTCGCGTTCGGAATCACGTACTTCGGCGCGCTCCTGTATTGGATCTTGCTCTTCGGCGAGCTCGGGTGGGCGGCCCTGGTGCTGATGTCCGCCGGGTTCATGGCGGGGTTCGGGGCCCTGGCGCCCGCCGTGTGGCGCCGGGATCACCCGGTGTTCGGGACGCTCGGACTGGCGGGCCTGTGGACGGTCGTCGAATGGGTCCGGGGCATGTTCCCGCTCGGCGGGTTCGGGTGGGGACAGCTCGGGTCGGCCCAGGTGGACGCGCCGGCGCTCCCGCTCGCGTCGGTCGGGGGGGTGTGGGCGCTCTCGTTCGCGGTGGTGCTCGTGTCCGGGCTGCTGCTGCTCGCGTGGGAGCGGTGGGGGAGTGGTCGCCGCGCGAGGGCGCTCGCGCTCGCGATGTCGGCGGTCGCCGTGGCCATCGTCCCGGCCGTCATCCCGACGCCCGACGCGGATGGTCGCGCGATCGATGTCGCCGCGCTGCAGGTGGACGTCGCCTCGGTGCAGCATCTCGTCGGCGTCGAGGAAGACATCGCGGTCGCCCGACTCAACATCGACCGCCATCTGAGGCTGGCGCAGGATCCCCCGGACCTCGTGGTCTGGGGCGAGGGAGCGCTCGATCCCGGTGTGTCGAACGATCCGAGCGCCATGGAAGAGGTGAGCGACGCCGTCGCGTCGGTGGGAGCATCGACGATCGCCGGTGCGGTCACCGACGCCCGCGACGGCACCGAGCGCACCGTCACGTTGGCGTTCGACGAGACGGGCGCGATCGTCGACCGCTACGAGAAGGTCAAGCTGGTGCCGTTCGGCGAGTACGTGCCGTTCCGCGGAGCGCTCGGCTGGATCTCGGCGACCGACCAGGTGGCGGTGGACCGGACGCCCGGCGAGGAGGTCACGCTGATCTCGCTGCCGGGGCTGCCGAGGATCGGCACGCCCATCTGCTACGAGAACAGCTTCCCGTCGATCGACCGCGAGATGACGCGCCTGGGCGCGGGCATCCTGGTCGTCGTGATCAACAACGCTTCCTACGAGCGCACCGCCGCCTCCGAGCAACACTTGCTGATGAGCCGCCTCCGCGCGGCCGAGAACGGACGATGGGTCGTGCACGCGGCGGTGTCCGGCATCAGCGCGTTCATCAACGAGCACGGCCAGGTCGTGGATTCGCGTGGCCTGTTCGAACCCGCCACGATGCGCACCATGGTCCGGTCGTCGGATCGCCGAACCCCGTACACGCGCCTGGGGGATTGGGTGCCCTGGGGATCGATCGTGCTCGTGGTCGGTCTCATCGCGTTCCCGCGGGGCCGGCGGCGACCCGCGCGCGACCCCGGACCGCTCCCCGAACGCACGAGGACGCTGGTCATCCTGCCCACCTACAACGAGCGCCCCACGATCGCCACGGTGCTCGACGGGTTGGCGGCGACCGAGGCCGACCTGGACGTCCTGGTCGTGGACGACGGCTCACCCGACGGCACGGGGCAGATCGTTCGGGAGCGCTCGGAGACCGATCCGCACGTCCGACTGGTGGAGCGGTCCGGCAAATCGGGACTCGCGAGCGCGTACGCGGTCGGTTTCGAGCGGGCGATCTCGGAGGGCTACGACCTTGTCGTTGAGATGGACTCCGATCTCTCGCACCGGCCGGATGAGCTCCCCAGGCTCCTCGAGGCGGCAACGCGGCACCATCTGGTGATCGGGAGCCGCTACGTCCACGGTGGCTCGTTGACCAACTGGAGCCGATCGCGGGTGGCTTTGTCCAAGGCGGGGAACCTGTACGCGAGGTTCTGCCTGGGCTTCGACGTCCACGATGCGACCAGCGGCTTCCGCGTCTACCGCCGGGAGGCGCTCGAGGAGATCATCGCGGCCCCGATCGCATCGGATGGCTACGGCTTCCAGATCGAACTTGTGTACCGGGCCTGGAACCTCGGCCTGTCCGTCGGCGAGGCGCCGATCTCGTTCCGAGAGCGCGAACATGGCCAGTCCAAGATCAGCCGCCGCATCGTGGTCGAGGCCCTGTGGCTCGTCACCCTGTGGGGCCTGAAGGCACGGTTCCGCCCACCGTCGACTTGACCATGCTCGCCACATGTGACATGCTCTCCACATGTCGAAGATGATCCAGGTACGGAACGTCCCGGAACGGCTCCATCGGGAACTGGTCCGAAGAGCACGAGCTCGGAACCAGACGCTTACCGACTTCATCCAGGAGACACTCGAGCGTGAGGTGGCTCGGCCTCCTTCGGACGAGGTGTTCGAACGCATCGAGAGCCGAGACCCGGTCGATCTCGACATCACCGTCGCCGAGCTCATCAAGGCGGATCGCTCCGAACGAGCAGTCTCCTGACCGTCGTCCTCGATGCATCGGCGACGGTGGAGTACCTCATCGGCTCGACTCGAGCTTCCCACGTCCGTCAGGTGATCCGAGCTCGGAGGGAGTCACTGCACATCCCGGCGCTCTGTGACGTGGAGGTGGTCTCAGCCCTCCGTCGCCTCCTTCTCCGACGCGACCTCACACAGGACCGGGCTACCCAGGCGTTGCGTGACTACCTCGATCTTCCCGTTCGCCGATCCGGGCACCAGCACCTGCTCGCTCGCGTCCTCCAACTCCGGACCAACTTCTCCGCCTACGACGCGACCTACGTGGCTCTGGCCGAACGGCTCAGGGCCAGACTCCTGACGGGGGACGAAGCCCTGGCTCGAGCGGTCGAACGCCACCTACAGATCGAGGCAGTGCTCGCTTGATCCGAACAGGCACCCTCCTCAGCTAAGCCAACGTAAGGAGGAGAACAACTCTCGCCAGAACGCCGGGAATGTACGTTATGACAAGTTAGCCCTTCTACCCGCCCAACAACACGAACCACACCAAACCCCTCTCCCAACACCCACTCCCAGTCGTCCTGGCGGGTCGCCGCCATCAGCTCAGCCCAGCCCGATACAGACCACGTCTACCGGATCCGGGACGGCGGTGGTCAATGAGGACAATCCCATGCCCTTCTCATTTGGCGGGGTTGCCCCCAAGGGCAGCACCCCGTACACTCTGCGCGACCAAGCGGGTGAGAGCCGCAGGTTAGGGCGAAGGGCTTACGGCAGCCTTGGACCTTCGGCCGATGAAGTAGCCCGTTTCGGGGTCGTAGACTCCGCTAGTAGTGGGACAAGAGGTATCCCCCTGTTGTCCCGACCGGCAACGCGAAGGGGAGGTCCGAACAGATGATCGGCTCGCGCAGCACCAGCACCAAGGAGAGCAAACGCCTCACCACGGCTGGTCTTATCGCCGTCACGGCTGCCACTCTGCTCATGATGGCGTGGGCGATCTTCCCCACACCCGCGGCGGCCACTCATGTAACGCCGGTTGAGGTTGAGGGCAATCCAACCTGCAACGGAGTCAAGTTTGACCCGCCGAACAACGGCACCATTAACGTGCCAGGATTCGGGTCGATCACGGTCTCTGCCGCCAATGGGAGCACGTTCACCTGGTCGTCGACGTTCGGAATCGACTCGGTGATTGTGAAGGGTGGGCCGAATGCGAATATCTACACGTACGATCCCCCCTCGGAGGCCTTCGGCGATTCGGGTCTTCACGCCCCTGTCAATCCGAACAACGGCCAGTTCTTCGGGTTGAGTCACATCGAGTTCTGCTTCGACGCGGACGTGACCACCACAACGACCACGGTGCCGACCACGACCACCACGGTGCCTACGACGACCACCACGGTCCCAACCACGACCACCACGGTGCCTACGACGACCACCACGGTCCCAACCACGACCACCACGGTGCCGACCACGACCACAACGGTGCCGGGTGGAGGTGGCGGTGGAGGTGGAGGCACGACCACGGTGCCCGTGACCACCACGACGACCCCGACCGTCGGGCCGACGACGGTGCAGCCATCCACGACGACGAAGAGTCCGAACGTGGCGCCGACGACGGTGTCGCCCCGCGGAACCGCCTTCACGGGTGTCGAGAACGTCGTCCCGATC
>Ga0268386_10003803_pt1 | contig 11049 bp, 10 predicted proteins | sample RVTome_15_FD_200260 | JGI IMG/M metagenome (GOLD analysis project Ga0268386, IMG submission 200260) | Soil microbial communities from uranium-contaminated site in the Upper Colorado River Basin, Wyoming, United States - RVT150D86... ... | reverse complement strand
AATGCCAGGTCGGTGTCAGCGATATCCATGATCTTGTTTTCAGGAGGAAAAAAAGAAAGGCCAACCTTTTGGCAATCCTTTCTGCAGGTGCTCAGGAACCGGTCGTAGTGTCCTTTGCCGTATCCCACACGATGACCTTCCTTGTCGAATGCAAGCAACGGAACAAGGACCATGTCGATCTGGTCCGGATGGGTCATAATCCCTTCAGCGGGTTCGGGTATACCCCAGGGAGAGGTCACCAGTTGGTCCGGTCGCTCGTAGAAGTAACTCTGCATGGTTCCGTTGGCATTTATTCTTGGTAACGATATGCTGATGGCAGGAAAGTGTTCTTTTAGCTGATTCACGATAAACCAGGTGTCCGGTTCCTTGTTCTGAATGATGGGCAGAAAGGTATGCAATACCTTGATCCGTTTAAGATCGAATGACCTGAAGAATCTTGCGCAAAGCAATTCGCTGCGTTGTCTGTAGTCATCGTCTGTCAGGCTCATCCTTTTTTTCAGGTAAAACCTGCGAAGTTCCGGTTTGGTCATGCTCAAAAATACAACGCCCGGCCTGGAATTACAGGAACCGCGTAAAACTAATACGTCAATACATTGAACTGAAAATCAAACGGGTCAAGATTTTTAAGCAGCATTTGCAGGAATTCAGGATGAGCCGGGTAGAAGTTGAGAAAATTATCCGTTCGTTCCTGAAGGCCGCCATTCGGGAATAGAATGTCTTTTACAGCCTCAATTTGTCCCAGTTTTTCGCGATGGACTCTTTTTTCTGCCCGGATCATTTTCTTCTCGATTTTTCCGATCCGGTCCAGCGTACACTTACCTGCGGCGGCCACGTGCTGGCCGAGTGTCTTGTCAATTTCTTCTGAGCGGATGCGAAGTTGCTCGAACTGCGACCGCACAATTTCTGCTTCCTTTTTTACCGTGAGGTCTTTCCCGCTGTGCGCACGGATCCACTGGTTGAAGAGTTCATTTTTGGCCCCAAAAAAATCAACAATAGAAAGACCGGTTTTCCCGATCTTCTTCTGCACATGGTTTTCGATGATCATGGCAAAATTTCTCGGGAGCAATATGGGGAAGGGAATATGGTAGTGTTCGAACACGTCTTTTAGCTGGAGCCAGTAGACGACCTCGGCGGGCCCGCCTGTATAAGCGAGGTTCGGCAGGACCATTTCCTGGTAGAGTGGCCGAAGAATCACATTCGGACTGAATTTCTCCGGTGTATCTTCAATGGCCTTAACCAGGGCGGATTCGTCAAAACTGATGGTTGTGTCCAGCACATCAAATCGGGCGCCGTTCGGTTCAATCCTGTTCCTGAGATGATCGTCCAGGTAAAAGAAATTCACCGCACGGCAATAGACCTGTATTTTGTACCCCAAAGATTCCAGTTGGCTGCTGGCATTGTCAACGAGTTTTTTGGGTGTATGTTCCATAATGTCCTCCCCGATCACCGGCCGGATCAACGACTTGAGCTGCCGGTCGTCCGCGTCGATCACGACAAGTCCCTGGTCGCCGAATAGGTCATTCACATAAAGCCGCACGGCTTCACTGAGCGATTTGCCTTGCTGATAAGCCCGGGTAAAGAGGGAGACATCCCCGGGCAGGGTTTCCATCAGATGCGGTAGTCCCTCCGTTGAAAATCGCCCAACCGCTCCCTGCTGGTTCGTGACCCATGTGTACTTCCTGCCAAGTAACCGGAAATGCTTTATCTCATTATAATCGTGATCTTCTGAGGCCATCCAGTAAACCGGCACGAAATTGAAATCAGGATAGCGGTCCTTCAGCACCCTGCACGTATTGATGACCGTAATGATCTTATAGATAAAGTATAAGGGACCTGTGCAGATGTTGAGTTGATGACCTGTGACAACGGTAAAGGTATTGTCCTCGCGTATGCTTCTTATATTGTCGAGCACGATATCTTTGAGGGGTATATTCTGGTACTGATTTTCCAGCACCACGGATACTATCTCACGATTTTTCCGGGGAAATGATTTTTGTTTTTCAATGATCTGCGGTTTAAAGTTGTCGGGGTTCGGGTATCTGCCATAGAATGGTTCGAGCTTCGCATTTTGGTAAATGTAGTCCAGGAAAAAATTTGTGAAGGCATTCGTCTGTGAAAAAGGAACTTTACTCAAATGCATCGTTAAAGGCAGGTAAGGCAGATCAGACGTTGTGAAAACATAACCCGAATAACGTTAAAATATCGATAAAGTTTTTGTTGCATACAGGATCAAAAAAAGGCTGAATTCTATAGCCGCGGACGTTCGGCCCGACCGGTGGTGACTAATCCTATAACACCTCGCCGATAAGGTCGAACTCAGTTGCGTGTGTTATTCTAACATCAGCGAAGTCACCAATTCTAACGTATTCGTCTGTCTCCAGGATTACCTCATTATCTACTTCCGGTGAATCCTGCTCGGTCCTTGCATAGTAAATACCAGCTTCCCGGCGGTCGACAAGCACCCGGCATGTTTGCCCGATACGGGTTTGGTTGTGCTGCAGAGAGATCTTCGCCTGGAGCTCCATTAACCGGCCGGCCCTTTCTTCTTTTACCGTGTCGCTTACCTCGTCCCTGAACGAAAATGAGTGCGTGCCTTCCTCATGAGAATAAGAGAATACACCCAGGCGTTCAAAATTTGACCGGCAGACAAAATCCATCATTTCCTCAAAATCTTCCTCCTGCTCACCCGGATGTCCGGTGATCATGGTGGTCCGTATGGCAATGCCGGGTACTCTCGACCGGATCGTTCGCAAAAGTTCCTCGGTCTTGGTCCGGGTTATGCCACGCCGCATGATCTGAAGCATTCGGGTTGATCCGTGCTGAAGGGGTATGTCAAGGTATTTGCACAAGTTCGGTCGTTCGGCCATAACGTCGAGTACCTCCACAGGAAATCCGGATGGGAACGCATAGTGCAGACGTACCCATTCGATACCCGGAATGTCGGACAGCCGCCTCAACAGGTCCGGCAACGCTCTGCGCTTATACAGGTCGAGTCCGTAGTAGGTCGAATCCTGGGCTATCAGAAGCAATTCCTTTACGCCGTTCTTTGTGAGATTTTTGGCTTCGGTTACCAGCGACTCCATGGATCGCGAAACATGTCCGCCGCGCATCAGGGGGATAGCGCAAAAAGAACAGGGACGATCGCATCCCTCGGAGATCTTGAGATAGGCGTAGTGACCGGGGTTGGTCAGAATACGTTCGCCAACCAGCTCCTTTCTGTAGTCTGCGTTGAATACCTTCAACAACCTTGAAAGGTCACGTGTACCAAACCAGGCATCGACATTCGGAATTTCCTTTTCCAAATCATTTTTATACCGCTGGGAGAGACAACCCGTAACATATACCTTGTCTACGATTCCTTCGCCTTTGGCATCAACATACCGGAGAATGGTATCGATTGATTCCTGCTTGGCGTTTTCAATGAAACCGCATGTATTTATCACCACTACACGTGCATCATCAGCTATTGACTCGTGGACGGCATCGATCCCGTTTCCGCGCAATTGTGTAAGCAACTCCTCGGAGTCTACCTGGTTCTTGGAGCATCCCAGCGTCACAATGTTTACGCGCGTTTTCCTGTTTCCCTTCGTTTTCATCCGTTACCTTTCAATTCTACGGAATACCCCCGAAATGACAGCTTTGCCGTCCATTATAAGGACTATTCCGAGACAGGCTGCAAAAGTACTAAAAATAAATTGCAGGGAAATTTGGTCTTTGGGGACATGATTTATCTTTACTGCCGCTTCGAAAAAATGATTAAAAAGGTTGCCTGGATTCTATTTTTTGCCCTTTTGGCCATTTCGTGCCTGGATGAGCCGGATTGCTATAACCTGAATAACAACATCTTCGGTATTGCCTTCAGAAAGATGGCCGATAATAAGGCAGATACCGTTACACTGATCGGAATTTCCATTAACGGAACCGACAGCATATTCTATGAATACAGCCTGGCCACAGGTGTTGAACTTCCTCTAAACTTCCTCGCCGATCAGTCTGAAATTATTTTTCAGCGTCTTGATCATGCCGGTGCCGTAACAAACCGGTTGCTGCTGGCGTATCGCTCCCAAATTCAGTTTGTTTCGGAAGACTGCGGCGAACGCTTTCTGATTGCTGACGTAAACCCAGTCGAGTCGGATTTCGATTCCGTCAGGGTTGTCAACCGGTCGCCCGGAAATACCGCGACGACTAACCTGATCGTATACCGATGTCCGACAACGGATCTGATCCGATTTGGATTCCGGCAGTTGCATGCCGACGAGGATTCCGTTGGAGTTCCGCTGGACATCGGAGTGGATAGCATTTCGGCCGACTATACCTCAACAGTATTCTTTCCGGATGATACGGCCAGTTCCTTTGTATTGCCCCTTAATCCCGCCGCAAATTCAACCCGGTTTGATTTCGACCTGGTGAGCGGATCGGGATTTGTAGCATTGAATTATGAAACGACGAACGAGGCTCGATTTACCGTCTGCGGGCAGCAAACGTTCTTTGCCGGTCTCACGATACTGTCAACCGATTTTGACATTACCAAGGTGGTGAACGATTCGATTGAGGATCCTCCCGTTACGAACGTTCTTCTGTTGCGCTGCCCGGATACCAACTTGGTCACCATAGCCTTTAAGGATCAGCCCGGTGAAGACGCACCCGATGTAACGGTGCCTCTCATTGGTATCACTGCCGATTACACGACAGAAGTTTTTTACCCCAATACCAGCGCCGCTACGGTTATACTGCCACTGAATGCCCAGGCAGACATGACCCGGTTTAGCATAGCCTTTGAGGATGAGGTGATTGATATCGAATTGGGGTACGATCGCAATGAGGTTGTGTACCACAACGTTTGCAACCGGACGGCAATGTCGTCCCTGGAGGTGATCTCCTCGGGTTTTGCCACACCTCCGCAGATCTTGAACGACGAAATAGTTTCCCCTACGAATGGTAGCAACGTTGCGATTATTATTGACTAACGTATTGATTCTGGTGCTCCTCGCTTTTACATGCGTGGGACAGGAGAAGGAGGCTGATAACGATTCGGTAACGGTGAAGGATTTTATCCCTACGGGTGTACGTATAGGTACAGACGCCTTGGCGTTAATCAAGACTGCATATGACGAGCGTTACAGCGGATGGGAGCTTAATGCGGAAGTGGATTTCCACCGGTATTTCCTTGCCGTGGATATGGGTAACTGGCAGCGGGATCTCAGTTCGGATCAGGGCCGTTATACCAACAAGGGAACGTACTTCAGGATTGGGCCCGATGTTAATTTCCTTCACCGGGAAGCGGATAAGAATGTCCTCTTTTTTGGCGCCCGGTACGCGAGGTCCGTTTTTTCGGAGGATTTTTTCACAACAATTGATGATCCCGTTTGGGGTACGACGGAAGGGACGTTTAGTAACAGCGACGCAAAGGCAAGATGGTTTGAATTGACGGGCGGCCTTCGGGTGCGGGTCTGGAAAATAGTGTGGCTTGGCTATACGGCGCGCTTCAAGTTCGGCCTTGGCACCAGTGACACACCCGCTATGTTGCCGTACGATATCCCCGGTTACGGAAGGAATGATAAGAAATCCACGTGGGGATTCAATTACCTGATCATGGTGCGACTGCCACTACGTTCCGATAAAGGGATCAGGTAAACACCTATCCTCCGGGAGACTGAAACAACGCCTCGACAAATGCAGTCTTGTTGAAAACCTGGAGATCGTCAATTTTCTCCCCTACACCGATGTACTTCACCGGGATCCTGAATTGGTCTGAGATACCTATAACTACGCCGCCCTTAGCGGTGCCGTCAAGTTTCGTGATCGCCAGCGCAGTTACATCGGTTGCTTTGGTAAACTCACGGGCCTGGACTACGGCATTCTGTCCGGTGCTCCCATCCAGAACGAGCAACACCTCATGCGGCGCATCAGGAATCACTTTTTGCACAACGCGCCTGATCTTGGAGAGCTCCTGCATCAGGTTTACTTTAGTATGCAGGCGGCCGGCGGTATCGATAAGCACAACATCCGCGGCTTGTTCAACGGCGGCCCTGACCGTATCAAAAGCAACTGCGGAAGGATCAGTGTTCATTCCGCGGGCGATAACGGGGACGCCTGCACGCTGTCCCCACAATTTGAGCTGGTCTACCGCTGCTGCGCGAAATGTGTCGGCTGCGCCCACCACAACCTCTTTTCCCAACTTCTTGTACTGGGCTGCCAGTTTGCCGACGGTGGTGGTCTTCCCTACGCCATTGACGCCCACCACCATGATCACGTACGGCTTTATTCCGGAAGGAATATCAAAATCACCGGGATCATCAGCATTATTTTCAGCCAGCAGGCTGGCCGTTTCTTCTTTTAGTATACCGTCCAGTTCGGCGGTACCGAGGTATTTGTCCCTGGCTACACGCTTCTGTATCCGCTCAATGATCTTAAGCGTTGTCTCTACTCCCACATCGCTGGAAACAAGGATCTCCTCCAGATTGTCAAGCACCTCATCATCAACCGTAGATTTGCCGGCAATGGCCTTGCCCAGTTTTGAAAAAAAGGTCTGCTTTGATTTGGCCAGCCCCTTGTCAAGGCTTTCCTTTTTATCCCGGGAGAAGAAACTACTCAGTAGAGACATGATATCAAGTTAGGGTGTCGCAACAGGACGTCTTACCATGCGAATAAAAATGAAGAAGTCCCTCAGGGGGGACTTCGCAAGCAGGACTTTTCTGACCGGACTATTTCTTTGCCAGCACTTCTTTGACCAGCTCGGCCGGAACGATCTCTTCCTTGAAAACGTAAGCGCCGGTCTTTTCTGAACGAACGGCGCGAATCACCTTTGCGAAGTTCTTCCCATCCGTCTTTTTCAGTGAAGCAACAACTTTCTTTGCCATGGTTCTTCGTTCTTAATTGTTTGTATTCCTCTAATTCGTGTAACAGCCCGGATCGGGCTTATTTTATCTCTTTGTGTACCGTATACTTTTTCAGTATCGGGTTGTATTTCTTTAATTCAAGCCTCTCCGTTGTGTTTTTTCGGTTCTTTGTGGTGATATAACGGCTCATTCCGGGCATTCCGCTGTTCTTATGCTCGGTACACTCCAAAATGACCTGGACCCTGTTGCCTTTCTTAGCCATATCTTCTGTTCGTTAAAGTGATGAAACGGGATTCTCTGAAATTATAGTGCAAGATTGCCATTTTGGCGGGCCTCTTTCAAGACTGCGGTAATACCGAGCTTGTTGATGGTCTTGATCGCCTTGGCCGACAATTTAAGGGTCACCCAACGGCCCTCTTCCGGGATGAAAAACCGCTTTTTTTGCAGATTGGGATAGAACCTTCTCTTTGTACGGTTGTTCGCATGAGAGACATTATTCCCTACCCTTGGTCGTTTTCCTGTTATTTGACAAACTCTCGCCATGATTCGCTTCGATTTACCCTCTTGAAAAGGGACTGCAAATATCGCTAAAACCCCCGCAAATATCCAAAGTCCATATGGAAATTATCCCGTCTCAATGCCTCAAAACAGGCTTGAAATGACAGTCCGCACATTGAGACCCCGGAAATCGTCAACTATCAGGTCTACGTTATTCAGTTCATCCCTACCATGGGTGGTCGTTATGCCGATGACCTTGCACCCCGCCGACTGACCCGCCTGCACGCCCGAAATCGAATCTTCGATAACGATGCACCGTCCAGGCGGTAAACGCAACGCCTCCGCTGTTTTCAGGTAAATCTCAGGGTCCGGCTTACCCCGGGTGACAAACGATTCGTCAAGGATCATTTCAAAATACCGCCCGGTCCCCGTCTTTTCCAGGGTGAAATCGACGTTCTCGCGTGGCGCAGAAGTGGCAATTGCACGGTGAATTCCCCATTCATCAAGCTGTTCCAGGAAGTCAATCAGACCTGCTACCGGATGAATGTGGGGCTCATAAAGGGCGCGGAACAAGGTTTCTTTTTCCCGGGCATAGCGACTGGCGAGTTCCTCTCCAATGCTGCCGAAGAGATTCGGGATCCAGTCCTTGTTCGTTCTTCCATAGATCTTCTCCTGCAACACGCGCTCACTCAGTTCATATCCGTGCTGTTCACAGAATTGCCGGAGTGCAATTTTGTGGTACGGATTGCTGTCGACAATCACGCCGTCCATATCAAAAATAAATGCCGGCGAATCCATGCTAGAAAATGACCAGCCTGCGTGAATAGTTTTTATTGGCCACCGATATCCGCAGGATATAAATGCCTGAAGACACGGCCGGAAGGGGTAGTCTGTGGTATTGGTTCGGCAGAACGGTAACCGGGGCCGTAAGTTCCTGCCCCAGCAAGGAAATCAGTTGGAGGGTTGCCGGCCGGTCTATCCTGAAATTTAACAATTCCTCATGGACGACCGGGTTGGGATAAATCTCAATAAGAGGTTCATCAGGCAGGGTATTGTCTCCATCATTTCGCAGGATATGAATTCCGCCGAGGATATTACCGACCACAATTGCCGGCCGGCGCTCATCGAACAGATTGCTCACCGTTGGCCAAATGCGGCCGCCAAGATTTCTCGTTTCGTATTCGCCGGAGATCGAATTGTATATCAGATCGGTGCGTACGCTGATCTCCTGGCTGGTCTGACGAAAGTCACTGATCACACCGAGTTGACCATACTGATCGCCGATAACCAGATCAGCCCGCGCGTCGGCGTCGAGGTCTGCAACTGACATGGCCATGCTTTGACGTTCCACACTGGGTCCGAAGCCCTGAAATTCGGAGGTTTCCAGCGAAAGGTTGATGACACCCTGTGGCCCGCTGTTCTTCCAGAATTGAACCGAACCATTACTTTTCCCCGCGAGAATATCAGGCAGTCCATCCAGATCCACATCGACCATGTGAACGTTCTCCGTGAACAGCATGTCAAAGGAGACCATGGTAAGCGGTTGTCCGGAAAAGTCAAGCCCGGAATTGTTTTTGTTAAGCAGCGTGTATAAGGCTGTCTGATGCGTTGCGGCACTTGTGGCTGAAAAAATCAGATCAGTCCTGCCATCACCGTTGGCATCGTGAAATTGGGGTTTGATGTTATAAAATTCGTGGCTTTCAAAATCGAGGTAGTTGTCGGTAACCAGTCTGAAAGAAGGAGCGCCGGGGTTCCCGGTGTTTTCATACAAAGCAATCGAGCCTGTCGATTCGCTGCCGTTGTTGTCCTGCCCGATGATCATGTCCAGGTCACCATCGCCATCCGCATCGGTAAATGCAGGCACTGCGTTATCCCCCACATCGATCATCTGACCCTGAAGGTAACTTCTGCTGACGGGAACGTAATCGGGCACGTTCTCTGTACCTGCATTCCTGTAAAACCAATTTGATTCCTTCAGGTTTATGTCCAGGTGATCTTTCGTAAACACATTGGGAATGACGATGAGATCACGGCGGCCGTCAAAGTCGACATCTTCGAGAAAGGGTGTGGGAAACAGGTGGAATGAAGCGGGGTCACCCGGAGGGAAATCAATGGCTGAGGAAAACGTGGGGCTGTCAGCGCTCCCTGTATTTTCAAGCAGATACAATACGGTGCACTCCCCATCGGAGAATAGCAGATCCTGATCGAGGTCATTGTCAAAGTCGTAAACCAATAATGCCTTGCCATTGCTGTGTTTGGTACGGTCCGGTCCATGGGGAGGACAATTTTCACCGTTAAACGCGAAGTGACCGCATTCGCATTCCTTAAAGTCTCCCCAGCTTTGTGTGATGCGCTCGAATTCCAGTGAATCGCATGAGCCGTAACGCTCCTGGCTGAAATTCTTATGCAACTCCACGGCGCCATCGCCAAGAAAATTCATGGACAGTATATCCAGGTCGCCGTCGTTGTCCATGTCAGTTATCGATGGCAGATCATCAAACTGAAGCTGAAGATTGATAAGACCTGAAAACCCTTTGGTTAGCAATACCTGACTCTTTGGAGCGCCTGATTGCGAGAAGAAAAGGTGCGGTTCCCAACGAAGGGGACCATTAGTCGCCGTCGTATTAAGGAATACGCGGATGCCCAGTACATCGCCCGTAAAAATATCCTTCCTCCCATCGCAGTTGAAGTCGCGCAGCAATACCCAGTTGGCCATTTCAGGGAATTGTGTTTCGTATTCGGGCGCATAGCGGTAACGTCCGTTGTCATTGAGAAAAGGTACCGGCTTGCCAGCCATCCGGTCGAACAGAAGCAGATCTTCCGCGCCATCCTGGTTCAGGTCTATGGAATTGTAATGAGCGGCATTAAGACCTCCCGCCCAGGGAATTTCGTACGGGATATTTGATTGGTCCGTTACGGGAACGGTTTGCTCTATAACGTAGTTGAATTGTCCGAAAACCAATGCAGGACACCCCACCAACCAGAGACAAACTAACCTTTGCATGGAATAATCTTTCTAACGCATAAACGCCGACCGGGGCCAACCTGTTATCTTGGCTGCAAGATAACGATCCGAACGGGATTCTCATTGCTATGAATATTGAGGACTTGTACGCAAAATTCAGCGAATCAGGAGAGATTTCTACCGATACCCGTAACATTCGGCAGGGCTCCCTCTTTTTTGCGCTGCGGGGCGACCGGTTCAACGCCAATGAATTTGCGCAGGACGCTTTGGATAAGGGCGCTCAGTACGCAGTTGTTGACCAGGCGGATTATGCCGCAAGCAATCGGCATATTCTCGTGGAGGATACCCTGAAAACGCTGCAGGCGTTGGCGCGCCTTCACCGGGATCATTTGGAAATACCAGTCATCGCCCTTACCGGCTCAAACGGTAAGACTACCAGCAAGGAATTGATCAGTGCGGTCCTGGGCAAAAAATATTCGACCTATGCTACCCGCGGCAACCTCAACAATCATATCGGTGTTCCATTAACCTTGTTAAGGATCACAGCCCGTCACGAGATCGCGGTAGTGGAGATGGGCGCCAATCACCTGGGAGAAATTGCCATGCTTTGTACGCTCGCCAACCCCACGCACGGATTGATAACCAATATCGGCCGCGCCCATATCGGATTGTTTGGGGGATTCGACCACATCATCAGGGCGAAATCGGAATTATACCAGCACTTGCTTGCCCATGGAGGAATTGCAT
>Ga0268386_10003802_pt1 | contig 11050 bp, 9 predicted proteins | sample RVTome_15_FD_200260 | JGI IMG/M metagenome (GOLD analysis project Ga0268386, IMG submission 200260) | Soil microbial communities from uranium-contaminated site in the Upper Colorado River Basin, Wyoming, United States - RVT150D86... ... | reverse complement strand
GTCCGAGCGGTGGTCGGCCACCAGGCGGCCGCTCCTGAACACCATCTGCAGCGTGCGCACGTGGTGGATGTCGTCGAGCGGGTTCTCCCGCACGACGATCAGGTCCGCGAGCTTGCCTGTCTCGATCGTGCCGAGCTCGTGGCCGACGCCGGACACGTCGGCGGCGTACCGGGTCGCGGCCTGCAGCGTCTGCCACGGAGTGGCGCCGGACTTGACCCAGAGCCCCAGCTCCAGGAGGGCGCCGTCGCGCACGGGGCGCACGTCGGAGCCGAGCGCCATCTTGAGGCCGGCCGCCAGCGCGCGGCGGAACCACGTCCGGTGCTCGTCGACGGCGTCCTCCGCGCGCGCGACGAGGTCGGGCGACAGGGCGCGCTGCTCCACCCACTGCTTCTCCCACGGGGTCGTCGCCTGGCCCGGCGTCAGATGCGTGATGCCGAGTGTCGGCACGTACCAGGCGCCGCGCTCGCGGAAGAGCGCCAGGCACTCGTCGTCCATCACGTAGCCGTGCTCGACGGAGTGCGCGCCCAGGCGCAGCGCGACCTTCACCGCGTCGGCGCTCGCCGCGTGGGCCATGACCTTGACGCCGCGCTGGCGGCAGATGGCGAAGGCCGCCTGCAGCTCGTCCGGCGTGAAGAACGAGTGCCAGTGGCGATCCCACGCCGGCCCCATGATGCCGCCCGTGAGGTTGAGCTTGATGTGGTCGACGCCGGCCTGGATGTGCTCGCGAATCGTCCGCACGAACCCCTCGGGGCCGTCGCAGGGCAGGGCGAAGCCGGTCCCGAGCGCGTGGCCGCCCGTGGTCGTCAGGAACCAGCCGCACGTCGCGAGCCGTGGGCCCACGTGCTGTCCGGAGTCGAACGCGCGCTTGAGGGCCACGTCGATGAAGTGCGGCGTCCCCGCCATGCGCAGGCCGGTCACGCCGCCCTCGACGAGCGCGCGCTGCGCGTTGGCCAGGTACTGCGCGGTCAGCTCCGGCACTCCGGCCTGCGGGACCCGGGGCCACTCCAGATGCACGTGGGCGTCCCACAGCCCCGGCAGCAGGTACCGGCCCCGCAGATCGACGACCCGCGCGCCGCTCGTGGCCGGCGAGCGGTGTCCGTCCAGGACCTCGACGATGCGCCCGTCCTCCACGGTGACGCTGGCCCCGGCCGTGACGCCCGGCGTGACCGCATCGATCAGGCTCGCGTTGGTCAGGACGAGGCGCGGTGCCGTCACGGCGCCGCCGCGCCGCGAAAGGCCGGCAGCACGCGCTCCCCGAAGCGCCGCATGGAGGCGAGGATCTTGTCGTGGGCCAGGTACCCGAAGCTCATCTGGCACAGCACGTGATGCACCCCGGCGGCGCGCATCTCCGCGACCTGCTCCGCGACGCGAGGAGCGGTGCCGCAGAGGGCGCCGGTGCTCAGCGACCACCGCACGGCGTCCTCGTCGGACGTCGCCGGATCGTTGAACGGGTTGAGGACGGCCGGATCGACGCGGAAGTCCTCGGGGTTGTACGCGGCCCGGGCGTGCAGCATGTGCTGCCGGGTATGCAGGACGGCGGCGGCCAGGTCGTCCTCCGCCTGCGCCTGGCTCTCGCCGACGTAGACGTGCCGCCACACCGCGACGTCACGCCGCCGGCGCTCCCGCACCGCCGGCGGGTGACCGCCCTCGACCAGGCCCTCGGCGTAGAGCTCGAGCCGCTCGGGCAGGCGGTCCAGCGGCACCCGGGCGGTCAGGATCGGCACGCCCAGACGCCCGCACTCCGCGAAGGAGCGGGGCGACACGACGCTGCGCCAGATCGGCGGATGGGGCCGCTGGTAGGGGCGCGGGCGCAGCGCGGGGAGTCGCACCTGGTAATGCTTGCCCTGGTAGACGAAGGGCACCTCGGTCCACGCGCGGGTCATGACCTCGATGGCCTCGGTGCTGCGCTCGTGGCTGTCGTCGCTTCGGAGACCGTAGCCCACGTACTCGTACTCGTTGTAGAGCGAGCCGCGCCCCACCCCCACGTCGATCCGCCCCCGGCTCAGGTTGTCGAGCAGCGCCAGCTGCACGGCCAGGCGGATCGGGTGCCGCAGCGCCATCTGGATGACCGCGAACCCGAGGCGCACGCGCGAGGTGCGCATGGCCAGGGCGCTGGCGAACGGGATCGGATCGCAGTAGACGGCCTCGCCGGTGAAGTTGTGCTCGGTGAGCCAGACCCCGTCGAAGCCGGCGGCCTCCGCATAGCACCCCTGGGTGAGCTGATCCTCGATCGCCGCCTGGTCCGCCTCCGGCGACGGTGAATGGGCGAGAGTCAACCAGCCGAAGCGCATACCGTTTCCCCCTGGGACGGCGTGGGATCGCGAACCGGACGCGTCAACCGGCCGGGGCGTCGGCCGCCCGGTAGACCACCAGCCGGTTCCGCGCGCGGCGCATCCAGTAGACGACCAGCCCCACGGTGACGGTCGTGGCCGCCCCCGCCACCACGTCGTCACGGTGGGCGAGGGTCACCAGCGACGCGATCACGAGGGCGGCGCGGAGGAGCATATCGGTGCCGCGCCCGTCGGCGAAGCGGCCCTGCAGGGCGAAGACCAGTCCCACCGTGCCGGCCAGCACGAGGACGAACGCGCCCAGCTGGGCGGCACCGGGGCGAACGACCAGCTCGGGACGCGTGAAGATCGCGCCCATCAGGACGAACAACGGCAGGCAGACTCGCATGGCCACCATCATCGTCCCCATGAACGACGCGCCGGCGATCTTCGCGGCCACCGCGGCCACCACCGAGGTGGGTGGCGTGAGCTCGCCCCACACGGCGATGAAGAACGCGTAAAAATGCACCACCCAGGGATCGACGCCAGCCTTCACCAGAAACGGTGCGACGACCAGGGCGGTGATGATGTAGGTCGGCGCCGGCGGCAGCCCGGTGCCGATCAGGGTGCCGAAGGCGAAGGCCACGAGGAGCATCACGGCGAGGTGGATGGTCGCCGCCTGCATCAGCACGAAGCCCAGCTTGGTGGGGACGCCGGTGATGACGAAGACGCCGGTCATGATCGACAGCGTCGCCAGCAGCAGCGTCAGATCGGTCGTCATCAGCGTGAAGGTCTCGACGAAGTCGCGCGCGCGTCGGCCGAGGTCCCGCCAGCCGGGCGCGCCGCGCACCCGCAGCGCGATGAAGACGACCACGAGCGCGATCCCCACCACCACGAACACCTGCTGGGCGGCCTGCATCGCCGGCAGGTGTGCGATCCCCATCAGGTAGATCAACCCGACGACCACGGCGGCGTAGGCCACGATGTTCAACCGGTCCATCACCGTCAGCGGCTCGACCGCGACGGCCACCGTGCGCACGGGCAGCCGGGCCGTCATCAGGTACACGGCAGCCGCCACGCCGGCAAAGTAGATCAGCGCTGGCGCATACCCCCGCGCCACCACGTCGAAGTAGCTCACGCCGAGGAAGTCCGCCATGAGGAACGCCGAGATACCCATGACCGGCGGCATGAGCTGGCCGCCGAGCGACGAGGCGGTCTCGATGGCCGCCGCCCGGGAAGGCGACAGGCCCGAGGCGATCATCGCGGGGATCGTGGCCGAGCCGGTGGTGGCGGCGTTGGCGGCGCCGCTGCCACTGATGGCGGCCACCCCGAAGGAGCCGAGCACGGCCGACTGCGGCAGCGCATGGGGCGACCGGGCGGCGATGCGCGAGGCGGCCCGCAGGATGGACTCCACGCAGCCGAACGCGCGCAGCAGACTGAGGACGAGGAGGAACGAGCCGATCAGCGTCAGGGCGATCTGGGGCAAGCGCGAGAAGACGCCCGTCGTCGTCTCGACCGTCATCGCCGTGACCACGCGGGCCCAGTCGAGGCCGGGGTGGCCGAACATTCCCGGCACGAGCCAGCCGTAGACCGTGTAGACGATCAGCAGCCCGTTGATGAGGAACAGGGGAAAGTACCGCAGCCGCCCGTACTCCATGACGAGCAGAACCATCACGGCTCCCACGAGCAGATCGCTCGTGCTCCAGATGCCGGCGCGCACGGTGCGGATCTCCACGAACTCGATCGTGAAGTAGACGGCGACGAGGAGCGCGGCCACGCTGTAGACGGCGGCGATGGCCACGTTGACCGGCCGCCCGAGACGGGGATACAGGCCCCCCCTCCGCAAGGCGTCGAGAGTGGCCAGGACGAAGGTGACGGGGACCAGCGCCACGGCCAGCTGGGTCGGGCCGCCGGCCCCCGTCCAGTAGTAGCGGAAGAGGTAGAGCGCGAAGCCGACGCAGAGGGCCGTGAACAGGACGCTCACGGCCACGCTGCCCCGGCCCTGGCCGCGTTCACCTGGCGATCCGGGCGTCCCACTTGGCGTCCCAGGCGCCCTTTTCCTTCATCCAGCGGGCCAGCCCGGGATGCACCTGCACCAGGTCGATGGAGGACTCGATCCCCCGTCGCTGCATGCCGACCATGTCCTCGCGCACCTGCCCGTAGGCGGGGTCGATCTTCGCCAGCTCGGCCGCGTTCTTCTCCACGGCCTTGATGACCTTGTAGACGACGTCCTCGGGGATCTCCTTGCCCAGGTGAAAGCCGTAGTAGAAGGGGATGTGATGGACCGTCTTGGCGTGCACGTCGCGCTTGTAGGCGGCCGCCGGCACCTCGATCACCTGCATCCCCGCCTTCTTGAGGGCCTCGCGCTCCTCCTCGGTGGGGTTGAGCACGGCCCAGTCGGTACTGATCCCGGTCTCCGTGATCCACGGCGCCGTCGAGGCCAGCGCGTTGGTGTACACGATGAAGCCCTTGATGTTGCCCCGGTCGAGCAGCGAGCCGACCGACTGGAGATCGACCTCGAAGTACTCGTGCTTCACGCCGAGCACCTGAAACGCGCGCTCGAGCACGGCCCGCACGTCCCACGGCAGCGGGCCCGTGAAGACCCGCTGGCCCGAGAGATCGCGCCAGGACCGGTACCTGTCACGGTCCCGAGCATGGACGGCGGCGCCCACCTCGGTGGTGTAGATCCAGAGCGACTGCACCGGGGTCCGCTTGGCCTGGGCCTTGAAGCCCTTGAAGCGGGCGGTGTCGTTGGCAAGCTCGTAGAACGCGACGTCGGAGCCGTAGTAGCCGTCGAACTGGCCGGTCGCGTAGCCCTTGACGGTGACGATGGCGCCCGGCGTCGGGAGCATGCTGATCCGCAGCTCCGGCAGCTCGCGGCTCAGCACCGACGCCAGATTGACCATCGAGCGGTGCCCCGCCGAGCCGGCCGCCGAGGTGCCCCACTTGATGTCCAGGCCCTGGGCCCAGGCGCCAGAGGGCAGTGCGAACAGGACCGTGATCAGCAAGAGACATCGCGCGCTCTTCATGTCGTCCGGCCCTCCCGTGGTCGAGGCATGGATCGTGCGGTTTTGTGGGCGTTCAGTCTAGGCAGGGGCACCGCGGCTGTCAAACAGCCCCCGTGCGCGTCGTCCGGGGAAGTGTGGCACGCTACCGCGTGCGGGGTGGATCTCTCGCCCCGGTGGAAGGAATCCCGATGACCGAAGAGGAGCTGAGAGCCGAGATCACCCGCCTTCAGGCCGAGAACGATCGGCTGAAGGATCCACGCCAGGGTCGCGTATCGCTGAAAGTGAGCGGCAAGGGTGGCGTGTCGCTGTACGGGCTGGGCCGCTTTCCCGTCACGCTCTACAAGGAGCAGTGGGCGAAGCTCCTGGACATGGCGGACGAGATTCGAGCCTTCCTTCGCGAGCACGACGCCGAGCTCAAGACGAAGCAGGGCACGTAGCCCAGGGACGTGAGCGGCGCGCGTTGACGGCGCCGGGATGATGCTGCTCTGCGGGCCTGCTGCTCTGCGGGCCTTGACTGCGCCGGGGGACGGGCGCAGCATCGACCGCGGTGTCAGGAGGTGGCGATGGCGGCTCATCGATCGGCTGGCCGATCCTCCCGGCGCGGGCGGCGCCCGGCGACATCCAGACGAGCGATCGTGAAGACGGCGCTGGTCGCCCGGCGCGTCGTCTCGATCCTCGATCTCATCCGCCGGCTGACGAGGCGCCGGTGCCTGTGCTTCGTCATGCAGGCGCAGGAGCAGACGCAGTGGTGCTGGTCGGCCACCGCCACGAGCGTGGCCGGCTACTACAACGCGGCCAGCACGTGGACCCAGTGCAGTCTGGTCAACGCGGAGCTCGGCCGCAGTGATTGCTGCACGAACCCCGCCTCGAGCAACTGCAACCAGCCCTGGACGCTCAGCACCGTCCTCACGCGGGTGGGGCACCTGGCCAGCTTCACCGGCACCGTCACCACCTTCGCCGACCTGCGGACCGAGCTCGACAACGGCCGCCCGCTCGGCGTGCGCATCGGCTGGTCGGGCGGTGGTGGGCATTTCAACGTCGTCAGCTGCTACACGTCGAGCATCCTCCTGCGGGCGCAGACGATCCAGATCGAGGACCCCTGGTACGGCACCTCGGTCTGGGACTACGACACGTTCCGGACGGCCTACCAGGGCTCTGGCTCGTGGACGCACTCGTACCGGACGAAGGCCTGAGGGGAGGCGCATCATGCCCATCAAGGTCATGGCAGCACCCCGCGGCGCCGAGAAGCTTCTTCGAGACGGACTGGAGCGACATCTCGCGCCGGGGCTGGTCGATGCCGAGCTGTCTGCGGTCCAGGGCCTGGCGGCGCCGCATCGCGTCTTCAACCTGGGCCTGGACCAGCTCGTCGCCGGCACGGCGATCGCCTCGGCCGCTCGGTTCACCGGGTGGCGCAGTCTCCTGATCGACAGCAAGGGGCGCGCGATCGCCTCGGCCGAGCTGGCGCAGACACGCACGGGGCTGAAGTTCGCCTCGGTGAGCCGTGGCCCGCACGCCGCCGGCAGCACCGAGAGCGAGGCAGCCGCCGAGCAGTGGAGCCGTCGCACCAAGGGCGACCACGAGCTGGCCCTGTTGCGTGTTCCGGGCGCGTACTGCGTGGCGCTGTGGTTGCGCAGTGCCGCCGGCACCGGCGACACCTTCGTGCCCATCGCCCCCTGCCCGCCCGGCCTCGAGCCCAACCGGCTGTACGCGGAGTCGGACTTCCGAGCCGCCCTGCTGCCCGAAGCGCGCAAGCAGCTGGACGGCCCCCAAGAGGAATCACGATCGAGCTGAATGGATATTCGAGTACCTGACGGTCTGCATCAGGGCTCCGCCGGGCTCCGGTGCCAGTCCCTCCAGGGTGTAGCTCTCCCCTCGGCCCCGGGCCAGCCAGGCGTGCAGGTCGCCACTGGAAGCCCGGGCCTCTCTCGGAGAGGGCGGGCTGTAACGTGCTCAGGGGACCCGGTAGCGCTTGAGCGCATCCGGATCGATCGCCGCGCCGAGGCCGGGCGCCTGCGAAAGGCGGAGGGTGCCGCTGTCCAGGCTCACCGGCTCGGCCACCACGTCGCCTGCCATCTTCAGCGGGCCGACGGCCTCGCACCCATCGATGACCGCCTCGCTTACCGCGGCCAGGGCCGCCTCGGCCAGCGTCGAGGGGGTGAGCCCGAAGCCGTGGCCGACGACCACGCGCAGGCCGGCGGCGGCCGCGCACTCGATCATCGCCCGCGTGCGCAGGATCCCGCCCTGCTTCATCACCTTCACCTTCACGAGGTCGGCGGCGTCCCGGCGGATGATGTCGATCAGCGAGGCCGGATCGGTCACGCTCTCGTCGGCCATGAGCGGGATATCGATCCCGCGGCGGATCTCGGCCAGCCCCGCGATCTGGTCACGCGGGATCGGCTGCTCCACGAGCGTGAGCGCGTACGGCTGCAGCCGCCGGATGAACGGCACCGCCTCTGCCAGCGTGAGGCTCTCGTTGAAGTCGACCCGGAGCGCCAGCCGATCGCCGACCGCGGCGCGGACCGCGGCCACGCGGGCGAGGCCTTCCTCGGTCGCGCCGTCGAGCTTGATCTTGGCCGACCGGAAGCCGCGAGCGGCCCACTCCGTCGCCTCGGAGGCCGCCTGGTCCGGTGGCACCGTGCCGATCCAGGCGTTGAAGCGCACCTCGTCGCGCACACGCCCGCCCAGCAGCGTGGTGACCGGGACACCGAGGGCGCGGCCCGCGAGATCGAGCAAGGCCATCTCGATCGCGGCCTTGGCCTCCAGCTTCCCCTCGACCACCGCGTCCATCGCGACGAGCGCGCGCCGCGGGTTCAGGGCGTCGGCGCCGAGCAGGGCCGGCCCGAGGCGCCGGAGCGCCGACGCCACGTCGTCCGCCGACATCGTCGAGTAGCCGCCGACCGGATCCACGTTCCCCCAGCCGTCGACGCCGTCGACCGTCGCCACACGCACCAGCACGCTGCGCTGGGTGGCGATCGTGCCGTGCACGCCGCGGACCGGGATCTTCAGGGGCACGCTCACGACGACAGGGTCCACCTCGGTGATGCGCATCGTGCGCTCCTCTCTCCCGGTGCGCGCTCGCTGCATCGAGGCGCGTCTCAGCGCGGGACCACGTAGCCAGCGGCCTCGCGGTCCCAGGCGCCGGCCTTGCGGAGCAGCGCGAAGACACGCTCGCCGGGACCGACACCGCGGCGCGCCATGGCGGCCGCCATCGGGTCGCTTCGCCGGTCGAGGGCGCCGAAGGTGAGAGGCGGCCCGTCCTCGAAGTCGAGGAAGACGCCGTCCGGCCGCGCCCGCGCCCAGCCGCGCAGGCTGTGGAGCAACGTCCGCTCCGATCGAGGCACGCCGCTCATGAGGGGAGGATTATAGCCAGCGTTGGTCGTGGTTGCGGGGCGATCAGGGGGCGTCGGGGCGCGTGGCTGCCCGCTGCCGGAGAAAGCGCTCGAGGGCGCGCAGGTGCGCGCGGGCGATCCGTTCCAGGACCTCGGGGTCGCGCAGGGCCGCCTCCTGCTGCGGGACCATCATGTACATGGTCTCGGTGAGCGCCGCGGGCATCCACGTGAGCGGGCGCAGCACGGCGAGGCTCGTCCGTCCCACGCCGAGATCGCGCAGCCGGAGCTCGTGGAGCAGCTCCGCCTGGAACGCGCGGGCCAGGGCCTCCGCGTGAGGGTGGAAGTAGAACGTGGAGGTGCCGCTCTCCGCGAGGGGATCGACGCCGTCCGGAAAGGCGTTCTGGTGCAGCGACACGAAGAGATGGGCGCCCGCCGCCTCGGCGATCCGCGCCCGCTCGTGGAGGTCGAGCGCACGGTCATCGGTGCGCGTGAGGATCACCTGCGCATCCGCGCGCTCGAGCAGTCGCGCGAGCCGGCGGGCGACGGCGAGGTTGACCTCGGCCTCGCCGAGCCCGGTGGGGCCCACGGCGCCGCCCGGCGGATGGCCCGCATCGACGGCCACGACGAGGCCACGGAGCGGGCGGCGACGGTCGAGCGGCGGGGGCCGGCGGACGCGGACGACGAGATCGCCGTTGGGGTCCCACCGCGCCGCGTGGCCCCAGTGCGGCTGCGCGAGGTCCAGCGTCAGCACCCAGCGCCCGTCGGCCGGCTGGCTCCAGCGGGCGCCGACGACGTGGCGATCGAGACCGCCGGACATGAGCCAGCGGGTGTCGGCGGTCCCACCGTAGATGGTGATGTCGAGTGCGCGCCCGCGCGGGTCGACGCGATAGGGCAGCCGGCGGTCGACCTCGATCCGGACGTCGACGGCCTCGGCCCGGGGCGTCAGCCTGACGGTGCCGACGCGCCCGCGCGCCGGCGGCGTGCCGGGCGGCAGCACGCGCACCCGGTCGGAGGCGACCCACGCGTGGACGTCGGGTGCGAGGCGCACGCGGTACTCTCCCGCCCGCTCACCGGTCAGCGTGAGGCGCGTCCCGCTGTCCCAGAAGTGGTGATACGTGAACCCGGGCCCGGCGGCGGCGTCCGCGCCCTCGGGGAATCCGCGATCGGGATCGGGCTCGACGACGCCGACCGCCGGCCGGTCGGAATCGAGGACGGCGAGGTTGAGCATGAGCGGGACGCGGACGACGTGCCCTGCGACCTTCAGCTCCACGGCGGCGCCGGGTGGCGTCGTCGGGGGCAGCGGGGCCAGCGTCGGCCGCGGCACGTCCGGCTCGGCCGCGAGGAGCGGCCGGGCGATCAGCACGCCGCGATACTCCGCCAGGCCGGCGACGGATGCCCCGGGCGCAGGCGGCACCGCGGCGAAGACACGGCGGCCCCACGGCAGGTCGACGGCCGGAGTCTGCTCGACGAGCGGGATGCGCGAGCCGTCCCCGAGCACGAGCGCCGCCTCGCCGCCGGCGCTGCCGCGGAATCCCACCTCGACAGTCTCGCCCGGCAACGCGGTCCACCCGCCCCGGGGGAAGACGCTCTGCTCGGCGACGACGGCCTCGCCGCGCGCCGGCGCGGTCGGCGTCTGGGGCACCCGGACGCGCCGGACCACCTCGGCGCGCTCCTCTCCCACCCTCGCCTCCGCCCGGTAGACGCCGTCTGGCGGCACCGGCAGGAACCCCAGGAACGCGCCGTTCGGCGCGACGTCGATCGCGACGTCGTTGATGGCGACCCGGGCATGGCCCGTGCCCGTCGCCCCGAAGACGAACGTCCGGTCGCGCACGGTGACCTGGCTCCCCTCGGGCGGATACACGAGCGTCAGGGCGAGCGGGCCGTCGCGAAACGGGACGGGCGGTAGCGCCGCGGTCCGCGGCTCCCACGGCGGTGGCACCTGCCGGCGCGCCTCGAGCGGCGCGCAGGCGGCGATGGTCAGCACGATCAGCGCGAGGCACGTCCGCCGCCGCCCGACTCGCCGGGCGCAGCCGGCCCGGTCGCCGGCGTCTCCTGCTTTTTGTCGCGCGTGTGCTGGGGTGGTGCCCACGAGCCAGATCAGTGTCGATCCTCGAGGTTCCGCGATCAAGGGTAGCCTCTGGAGGTGGGGGGAACCAGGCAACTACAACGGAACGGAGCCTTGAAGTAAGCTTGCGCATCTCAGCTTCCTTCGAGCTTGCGACGCGGCCCGGGCGAGCACCCGGGCCGCAGGGGTGATGGCATGCCACAGCACAACCCGAGGGCGGCGCGCGCGGATGAGACGCCGACCGCAGGCGCGCCGGGGACGCAGGCGACGGTGGGCCGTCGCGATCTCATGACCGACGCGGTCGTGTACGTGGTGGATGATGACGACTCGGTGTGCCGGGCGCTGGCGCGCCTCCTGCGCTCCGTCGGACTCGCTGCGGAG
>Ga0268386_10003800_pt1 | contig 11053 bp, 8 predicted proteins | sample RVTome_15_FD_200260 | JGI IMG/M metagenome (GOLD analysis project Ga0268386, IMG submission 200260) | Soil microbial communities from uranium-contaminated site in the Upper Colorado River Basin, Wyoming, United States - RVT150D86... ... | reverse complement strand
AATGAAATATGGACGGCTCAGGCGCCGGCCGGTCTCGTCGGCCGCTTCCCGGCTCTGGAACGGGCCGATGACCACGCGGTAGGTGTCCTGGTCGCCGCTCGGCTTGAGCACCGATGCCTCGATCCCATTGTCGCGCAGGCTGGCCGCGAGCTCCTCCGACCAGTCCTGGTTCTGCGAGGTGGAGACCTGGACATAGATCTCGGTCGAGTCCGGCTCCGTGATAACGCTGGAATCGATCGCGAGAGCGGTGTCCTGGGTAGTGATCGCGGTCTCCGCCGCGGTGACGGCGGCCTGACGGCGGTCGCGGGGAACCCAGGCCGCGGCCAGCCATGAATCCGGTCCGGCTCCTGCGAGAGTGGCGAGGCGCTTCGCGGGGACCGCGCGGAGGTCCCAGGCGACGATGTCCCCCCCTTGTCGGGTGACGAGCGTCGCGGCGCCAGCCACGAGCGGCAGGTCGGCTCCCCACTCCGTCGCGATGGTGGCGGTGGCGCGGCTGGTCGCGAGATCGACGACCCACACGGAGTCCGCCTCCGCCGCCCGGGCCAGGAGCCACCGGCCGGAGGCATCGGTCCGGATCGCGCGGGGAACATCAGGCAGGCGAAGCGACGCCCGCTGGGCAAGGCCGTAGCGATCCATGATCAGCACTTCGCGGGTATCGCGCGCCACGTAGAGGCGGTGCCCCGAGGGACTGAAGACGACGTCGCGGGCCCCGCCGCTCACCCGAATGGAGCGCATGGTCGGATTGCCGGTGGTCTCGATCAACAGGACCGCCGTGTCGGCCGCAACCGCGACGAGCTCTCCCCAGTAGGTGGCGGCAACCTGGCCCTCCGGAAGCTGCTCCTCGTGGAGCGCGCGATCGGAACCGGTAATCAGCAGGCCACGGGGATCGCCCTCGGTGACCGCCACGAGCTGCCCCGATACCGTCCCGAACATGACGACCGGGGTGGAGGAAAGCGGCTCCGTGAGCACCACGGGAGCGCGCCGGACGAGGTGCACGATTCGCTTGTCGGCCCTGGCGATGAAAAGAGATCCGTCGGGGCCCATTGCGGCCGCGCTCACGCCCGCCATCATGGCACGGCGGACCCCTCCCGACTCGAGATCGATGCCCACCAGGTTCCCGGCCAGGTCGATGGCGTACGCCATCCGCCCATCGAGGTCGACACCGACTGCCCGGCGGAGCGGCGGGGCCGCGGTGTTGGATCGCCAGCCGGCGGAAACCAGACTCTCGGGAACGAACGCCTCGACCGGGCCGCCGCCCCGGGGCAACCGGAGCAACGAGACCTGGCGGCCGACGGCGGGAAGGTCGGGCGGCGGAGCGAGCTCGTTCCCTCCGCACCCGGCAAGGACGAGGAGCGCCGCCGCCCGCGCCAGGCGGACGGCGGCGTCGACAGGCCGGAGAGGAATCAGAACGTCGGACCGAGACTGAGCGTCCACAGATGGTCGAGACCGCTCCGGTCGATCGGACGGGCGTAGTCCAGCCGCAGAATCAGCAGGTTCAGCAAATTGGCGCGGACGCCGACGCCGTAGGACCTCAGCGGCGACCGGACATCCACGGGCGATTGCCCCGGCTTCCGCGACAGTGTCAGGTCGAGGCCGCCTTCCCAGACCATGCCGGTGTCCCACCACAACGCGCCCTCGAACGCCGGGAAGCCTTGCGGCAGGAACCCCATCCCACCGTACAACAGGGGGAATCGCAGCTCCGCGTTGAACACGGCGATGCGAGTCCCGACCAGCTGGTCGGCCTCGGGGCATCCCGTGAAGGAGGGGCCGGAGGTCGATTGCAGGCACTCGTTCCGGCCGAAGGAGCCGCTGGTATAGCCTCGAATGAGCTCCGGGCTTCCGCCGTAAAACCGGAACCGGGTCTCGTCCCGGCCGTGCTGGCCGTAGTACATGAGGCGGGTCGCAAAGACGAACGGGCCCACCAGCCGGTCGTACCGGCGGTAGTCGCCGGTGAGGGTCGTAAAGGACCATGAGCCGATGCGAGGCGAAACCTCGAACCGGGACCGCCGTCCAAGCCACGGCCCGACGGCGCCGAAGATGCTGTTGTCGTAGACCAGAGCCACGTTCGGCTGAAAGAAATTTGCCGATTGCAGGCTCTCCGTCGTGAGCGTCGGCTCGGCCGTGATGATACCCGTGACTGGATCGAAGAATTCCCGGAACAGCTGCCGGTCGTCGTCGACGTTGACGAAGGCCATGCCGAGCTCGACCCGGCGGAACCGGCTGAACGGATAGTACCCGATGGCCGATGCCTGGCGCTGCACGATCCGGCGAAGGCTGGTGATGTAGGTGGCTTCTCCCTGCCGCGGGCCCAACTCGATCCCACTGCCTTCGTAGAAGAAAAAGGGCTCCTGGGAGATTCCGAGGGCCCAGTTGAGCCGCCGCGAGAGGTTCACGTACTGGGCCAGGAAGAAGGTCTCCGGCAAGCGGCCGTTGAGCGATGCCGCGAAGCCCAGCCGGTGGTTGCCGAGCATGTCGCCCAGCACGATGGACGCGCTTCCGGTGAGTCCCCGCCCGAAGTTGTCGCGGGTGTATCCGATGGTGGGCCGGGTCACGTACTCCGGCTCGAGGACCACTTTGTACGGCTTGAAGGTGAACTCGCTCGTGTCGGGTGCGTTGAACTGCATCGAATCGAGGATCCGCGCGATCGAGATCGGGGCCTCCTCGCGCACCCGGGCTGAATCCGGAATCGCGGGCAGTGAGTCGGCCCGCCGGAAGCCGGTGGGAGACCGGTACACGGCACCGCCCGTCAGCACCTGGGGGCCGACCGGGGTCTCGATTCTGGTGATCGGTGGCCGCGCCGCGTCGCCGGTGGGCGAGATCGCGGAGAGCGGCGTCTGCGCGGCGACTATGGCCCGGTTCCACGGCTCGCGCTTGAGCGTGCGGGGACCCGGAATGGTGTACACGTCGTACTTGCCTTGCTCGAAATACACGAAGGCGAGCCGGTCGGCGCCGTGGGCCCAGGAAAGCACGGGAGAGAGCGCCGTGATGCCCTGAACGCCGGTGTAGAAGTCGGTGAGCTGGTAGACCTCGCTGCCGCCCGACTCCCATAAATAGATGTTCGCGACGCCATTGCGGGTGGAGACGAAGGCCAGGGCCTTGCCGTCCGGCGACCACTGCGGGCTCACGTTCCTTCCCACGCCGAGTGCCTCGGGCATCTCGATGCGGCTGGTGGCGAGGTCGAAGAGGGCGATCCGGAAATCACTCCACTTGAGCTTGCTGAAGTCGGTGTCCGGGCCGCGATCGGTCACGAACGCGATCGTCTTCCCGTCGGGAGACCAGGTGGGGTGCAGCTCCGCCGCCTTGTCGTTGGTGAGCCGCCGCAGGTTCTCCCCGTCCGCGTCGACGATGTAGAGATCCGACAGTCCGCCCTCGAGTCCGCTGAAGACGAGCTGCTTTCCATCCGGACTCCAGGCGGGGGTGCTCGCGCCGGCGAGGGGCAGCCGGATCGACCGCACCTGCTTGTTCCGGTCGACATCCACGATCACGATGTCGTCCTTACCGGCACGCTGCGCGGCAATCGCCAGAAACTTCCCATCCGGCGACCAGCTGGACGCCGAATTGATGAAACGGAAGGTTTCGTAGTTGCCGCTGAACGATGATTTGAGCAGCCGACGAATGACCTTGCCGGAACTGCCGTCGGCGAGGTAAAGATCGATGAAGTAGAAGTCCTTCTCGCTCAGGTAGGCAACCCGTGACCCGTCCGGGGAGAGGGCCGGGGCCAGATGCCAGGAGCCGTCCGATCGCTCTTCGGTGAGCAGCTCCGAAGCGACCGCGCGGGCCTTCTGCCGGTTACCGATCTCGGGGAGGTACTGCTTCGCCACGGCGTCCTGCCACTGCGCCACCAGCTGCTCGAAGGACAGGCCGAGCACCCGGGGAAGGGCGCCCTCGACTCCGCCGAGACCGACGGCCGATTTGGTGATCTGGCCGATGGCCTCGTCGCCCCAGCGCTGGCCGATGTAGGCGACGAGCGCGTGACCGAACCGGTAGGGAAACACCCGATAGAACGCCGACGGGCCGGGGAGCTTTCCTTCGAGTGCCGCGTCCCGGAGCCACATGGCGGTGTTGGGGTCCACCGGGCCGATCGAGAAATACTCCGACATGCCTTCGGCGAACCACAGCGGCGCGTTCGCGTTGATGATGCCCTGCACACCGCCGACCCCCCGGCCGCGCGACCAGATGTCGAACTGGAACTGGTGCACCATCTCGTGCATGAGCACGTGCTCATTCTCTTCGTACGAGCCGACCAGTGGGAAGATGTTCCGGTGGCGGAGGAAATCGGTGAATCCGCCGGTGCCTTCGTCGATTTCCTGGCCCGAGGTGTTGGTCTGCTGGAACTCGGAATGCGATGCATACGGAATGATCGGCTTCCGCTCCTCGAACTGGTGCGAGAATGCGCGGGAGAGTCGCGCGTAGGAGCGTTCCGCCATCCGTGCGATGTCCAGGGCGGCTTCCCGCGCGGCCGGGTAATAGTGCACATCGAAATGCTCGGTCTGGATGATCCGGAAGTCGAAGCGGCCGTACTGGACCCGGTTCCGCCCGAAGTACTGGGCGTCCACGGTGGCCGGGAGGACGGCGAGCAGCAGAGCCGCGGTGCCGAGGCGACGCATCATGACGAGTTCCTTTCCGCGACGTCCCGGAATTGCGGGGCGTCAGTCCAGAGCCGCTCGAGCCGGTAGAACGCCCGCGCTTCCGGGTGAAACAAATGGACCACAAAGTCCACGAAATCCAGCAGCACCCAGCGGCCCTGTGTCAGGCCTTCCACGTGGTGCACCCGCATTCCCACCGAGTCCAGGCGGTCCAGGACCGCCTGAGCAATGCCGCGCACGTGCGCATCCGACGTTCCCGAGCCGATGACGAACCAGTCGGTTGCGTCGTTGAGCCCGTGAAGATCGAGCGCCACCAGGTCCCGCGCTTTGAGATCATCCGCTGCGCGGATCGCCAGTGCCACGCTCTCCGGTACCGTCCTCGACCGTGACGCGACCGGCTGCCTTCTGGTCGTCACGCCGCCGCTGGCCGGGCCGGGGTGCCGTCTTCCACCTGCCAGGCGATGGCCCAGGCGCCCGGGCCGACGTGGGTGCCCAGCACCCCCGTCGCCAGGGAGACGAAACAGTCCTTGGGCCGGTAGGCGGCGACCAGGGCCGTCCGAATTCGCTCCGCGACCTCCGGCGCATCCGCATGAACCACCCCGAACCGTAGGGCCTTGGGCCTGGGCGTCAACCGCTCGTCCAGCAGCGCAAGTACTTTGCCGATCGCCTGCTCGCCGCCCCGAGCCCGGGCGACCGGGATGACCTTCCCCTCCGAATCGAAGGCCAGTATTGGCTTTACGTCCAGCATCCCGGCCAGCCACGCCCGGCCCCGGGAGACGCGTCCCGAGCGGAGCAGGTTGTCGTAAGTGTCCACTGTAAGGAACAGTCCTGACTGCTCGCGTACCCTTTCGAGTTCAGTTCGGATGTTCGGGGCGGACCAGCCGGATTCCGCCAGCTCCGCCGCGCGGAGCGTCAGGAGCCCCAGGCCGAGCGATGCGGACCGGCTGTCCACCAGGTACACCCGCTCCAACCCGGCGACCCTGGTGGCGGTCTGCGCCGACTGAAACGTACCCGATAAACCCGCGGAGACCAGGACGGCGAGGACTTCCTCCGCCTCCTCCAGTCCCGAGCGGAACACCCGCACGAATTCTCCGGGGGGCGGTTGGGAGGTGGTGGGGAGCTGGCGAGCGGTGCGCAGGCGGCGGTAGAACTCCTCGGGCCTCAACCCCACCCGATCCTGGAAGGTTTCTTCCCCGAACATCACCTGCAGGGGAATCAGCGCGATATGGTGGCGATCCAGCACCGCATCCGGCAGGTCCGCCGAGGAGTCGGTGATGACGGCGACGGGACGGCGGTCCGAGTGGGCGAGGGCGCGATGCTGGGCGCGCATGTCGTCGGCTTTGGTGCTCGCGAGCGTGCCCCAGCGGCCGGCATAGGTAAAGACGGCCTCCGGCGTATCGGTGTGCACATGCGCCTTGAGGATATCTCCCATCAGCGCGACCACGACGGACCCGCCGAACTGATGCAGTGCGGCCCGTACTTCATTGGCGGGCGGAAGCTGGTCGCCACGGACCAGCACCTCGGTGCAGAACTGATAGTCGCGCTCCGCGGCAACGGTGAAACCGGCCGCCGCGGACTCGACCTCGCGTGGGTCGATCGGGGCGGCGGGAAGGATCGGATCGCCCTCGATGAACCGGACCACGCCTTCGATCATGCGCACGAAGCCCTTGCCGCCCGCGTCGACGACGCCCGCCTCTTTGAGCACCGCGAGGAGCTCCGGCGTTCGCGCGAGCGAGCGCTCCCCTTCGTCGAGCATCCGGCGCAGGAACTCGGACACATCGGGTGAGTCCGCCGCCGCCCGTTCCGCCGCGACGGCCGCCTCCCGCGCCACGGTGAGAATAGTCCCTTCCTTCGGCTCGTCGAGCGAGGAGTAGAGAGTGTCGGCGCCGCGCCGGATCGCCGCCGCGATCTCCTGCGCCGTGGCCGTGACCCGCTCGCCGATACCCTCGGCGAAACCGAGGAGGAAATGCGCGAGCATCATCCCCGAGTTCCCCCGGGCGCCCAGCACCGCCCCACGCGCCATGGTTCTGGCTGTGGCCGACAGGGTGCCGTTTCCCTGCGCTTTCAGCGCGTCCGCCACGGAACGCAGCGTGAGGCTGAAGTTGGTGCCGGTGTCGCCGTCGGGGACGGGAAAGACGTTCAGGCGGTTGATTTCTTCACGGCCGGCGCTGACCCAGTCGGCGGCGGCGAACACCGAGCGGGCCAGCCGCGGACCGTCCACATAGGCGATGCCGATCGCCATGCGGGCGCTATTCCGGCACGACGGTTACGCGAATCGCGGCGTGGACGTCGGCGTGGAGCCGCACCGGAACCAGGTGCTCACCGAGCGACTTGATCGGATGCTCGAGCTCGAGCTTGCGCCGGTCGATCTGATGACCGGCGGTGGCGAGGGCCTCGGCCACGTCCTGCGTGGTGATCGAGCCGAACAGCCGGTCGCCTTCGCCGGCTTTCGCCGACAGCGTCACGCTCACCTTGGCCAGCTCATCGGCGAGCGCCTGGGCTTCCTGGCGGTCCTGCGAGGCGCGGGTCTCCCGCGCTCTCGATTCCGCGGCGATGCGTTTCTTGTTGCCTTCGGTCGCCTCGTAGGCGAGGCCGCGCGGCAGGAGGAAATTCCTCGCGTAGCCGGGCTTGACCCGGACCAGCTGCCCCGCCTTTCCGAGGGACTTCACGTCTTCGCGTAAAATCACTTCCATGATCATCACACACCTCCGGATGTCGGGCCCGGGCCGCCGATGCGCGCGCGCATGTCGAGCCACGTGTCGGCGAGCCCCATGGCGAGAAAAGCGCCGACCGCGACGGGTGCCAGCGGAATCGCGAGGAGCAGCGCAAGCGCCTTGAAGGGCAGGGGAACAGGTGCAAGGACGGTGGCCATCACCGCCGCGCCGCGGGCGGCGTACAAGCCGATCCACACCACGAGCAGGTTCGCCACGAGTGCCGGGGGGACTCCCGGCACCGGTACCAGGACGAGCGCCAGCGTAAAGATAGCACCCCAGACGAGGTGGTCATTGAAGCGAAAGCCTCGAAACGGCGGCGGCGCGGGCTCCACGGGGGCGGCCGCGATGCGGTGATACCAGCGCCACGCGAGCGAGGTTCCGGCGATGCCGAGGAGCGCCAGGAGGCCCGGGTAGAGACTCGCCACCCTGGGTGCCCCGGCGACGAGCTGCTCCAGGAACGCGCGCACCGACTCGCTGGCGACGGGGTCCTGGCGCGCCGTATCGAGGAGCTCCTGGTACCGGCTCCGGATCTGACCTTCGATCGCCGCGACCAGCTCCCCGGTTCCCAGGCCCAGGACCCGCAGCCAGACGGCAAGCGCGATCGTCGCGAGGACGACCGCCGCAATCGACCGCGAGGCGACTGGACCGCGCCACGCCAAGGCCAGCGTGACGAAGGCACCCGAAAGCAGCACCGCGCTGGCCCGAATGGTCTCGTCCGCCAGCCCGGTGCCCGCGCGGAGCCAGAACCAGGACGCAACAGCGGCGATGCCGATCCAGAACCATTCACGGAAGGTCCGCGGCCGCGAGAGGAGCAGAAGGAGCCCGAGCGGTCCCAGCACGTAGAGCGGCGGGGCCACTAGGAGAAACCCCATGAGCACCGCCGCCGCACCCGCTGTGGTCCGGCGCTGGGGCGCCGGCGCGGGCAATTCCGCGATCAGCCCCGGTACCCCTTGATGTACGGCAACAGCGCGAGGTATCGCGCGCGCTTGATGGCCACCGCGAGCTGCCGCTGGTGGCGCGCCGTGATGCCCGAGAGGCGCCGGGGAAGGATCTTCCCGCGCTCAGTCAGGAATCGGGAGAGCAGCTTCTCGTCTTTGTAATCGACGATACGGATGCGGAGCTCGGCGAGCGGATCGCCCTTGCGTTGACGGCTCACTCTTCCTCCTCGAACTCGGTGCGGGGCGGCGGGACCACGGCCGGGGTGGGCGGTTCATCGTTCAGGACCACCAGATGCCGAATGACGCCCTCGTCCAGCTTGATGGCGCGCTCGAATTCCGGCAGGGCGGTGGACTCGGCGTCGAAATTGGCGACGACGTAGTACCCGGTGTCCCGCTTGCGGATGGGAAAGGAGAGGGTGCGCTTGCCCCAGTGGTTGTACTTGGGCGGCTCCCCGTTCGGGACCGCGACCAGGGCCTGAAAGTGGTCGAGCTTCTTGTTGATGGTCTCTTCGTCCAGGACGGGATCGAAGATATAGACCACCTCGTACGGGCGGGCCATGACACCTTCCTTTGGTCGTTGGCGCCCGGGTCCTGGTGTGGGAGCCCGGGAGGAGAATTTGTCAACCCGGAAATATAGCTAGTATTGATCATGCGCGTCGACTCGGTTCAGATCGGGCAGGTCCGGACCTTCGGCAGCCCTGGCGCGGAAGACCCGCTGGACAGGGTCTGGACCAGCGCCATCCTGAAAGAACCGGCGGAAGGACCGGTATGGGCGGGACGGGACGGCCTTTCGGGCGATCATCAGTACGACCGCAAGGGACATGGGGGGCCCGACCGGGCCCTGCTCATGTATCCCGGGGCGCACTACCCGCGGTGGCGTGGCGAGTGGAAACGGAAGAACGTGGGCCCCGGTGGCTTCGGCGAGAACCTGACGGTGAGCGACCTCGACGAGCACACGGTGTGTGTCGGAGACGTCTTTCGGATCGCGGCGGTTCGCGTGGAGGTCTCCTCGCCGCGGACTCCGTGCCGCAATCTCACCCTCCGGCACCGGGTGCCCGGTCTCGTGAAGATGATCCACGAGAATCACAGGTCGGGCTGGTATCTGCGGGTACTGCAGGAAGGCTGGATCGAGGCGGGCACGGCAGTGACGCTCGAGGACCGGCCCTTTCCTCAATGGACGGTCGCGCGGGCCGCCGCCGTGAAGCGCAGGCGTCACGACCTGCCGGAGGAGGCTCGGCTCCTCGCGGCCTGTCCGGCGCTCATCGCTGAGTGGCGCGAGGGGCTGGCGGCGGTGTGATGACCGGAGCATCGGGGACACCGGCCTCGAGGCGAGCGATCAAGTCAGCCCGGCGGTCGGGGCGGATGCGCTCGGCCTCCAGTGCCTCGGCGTAGAGCGAGCGCGCCTCCTCCCGCTTCCCAGCGCGGTGGAGAAGGTTGCCGAGCCAGATCAGCGCCTCCGGGATACTTCCGTGCACCGGCTCCAGCACGCGCCGCCGCATAGCTACCGAGGCTCGGCCGAGACTCTCCGCGACGGCCCACTGCCCGCGCGTGGCGCCGATCTCGGCGAGCCGCCCCAGCAGCTCCGCCACCGTGAAGTGTTCCGACCCATACAGCCGCTGGTCGATGTCCAGGGCCTTTCGGTAGAGGCTTTCCGCGGCGACGAGATCACCGGCGCGCTGCGCGAAGTCGCCGTTCTGGAGGTAGGCGCCGGCCACCGTGGGATGGGTCTCTCCGTACACCGCGCTGACGATCCGCAGCGCCTCGCGGACGAGACGACGAGCCTCCCCGCGCTCGCCCCGGGCCTCGACGAGGTCGGCGAGGCTTCCCATCGCATGGATCAACACGGGATGATCCGGACCCAGGCGGTCGCGCTGGATCGTGATGGCTCGGCGGTACAGGCTCTCGGCCTCCGCGATGTCCGCGCGGATGTCGCGCACGAAATCGGCGAGATGGACCGTCGCCGCGGCGGTTTCGGGATGATCGGGCCCGTTTCCGCGCGTCCGCAAAGTCACCGCCTCGCGGTACAAGGCCTCCGATTCGTCGGGTTGCCCGAGCCGCCGACGCATCGACGCGAGAGGGATGAGGGTGGTGGCGAGGTCCGGGTGGTCCGGACCCAGAAGGCGCCGCCGCAACGCGAGAATCCGGGCATAGGTGTCGGCGGCCTCCTGGTTGCGCCCGAGGTATGGCAGCAGGAACGCGAGGTTGGACAGGGTCTCCGCGACGAGGGCATGCTCTTCGCCGAGGATGGCGCGGCGAATGGCCAGGGCCTCCAGGTGGAGGCGTTCCGACTCCGCGTACCGGCCGGTTCGCCGGCGTAACACGCCGAGGTGGTCGAGCGTGGCGGCCACATCGGCGTGGTTCGGTCCCAGGACGACGCGCTGCAGTCCGAGCGCACGCTCCAGGAGCTCGCCGGCCTGGGGGTACTGCCCGAGCCGCTCGTAGACGGTGCCCAGGGCGTCGAGCATTCGGGCCTGGACCGCGGGCTGATCGTTCAATTCGGTAGCGCGGGTTAGGCCGCGGCGGAGCAGCTCCCGGGCCGCCAAGGTATCGGACAGCACCTCGTCGGGGCTGCTGGCCGTAAAGAGGCCGAGCAGGAAATTGGTGACGTCCTGGGACTGCCGGAGCGCCTCCTGGGCGCGGTCGCGCTCCCGGGATGCCCGCGCGGCCAGGGTGGACGCGATCACGATTCCCGCGACGAGCGCCACCGCCAGCAGCACTGCCGCCGTGACCGAGCTTCGGTGCCGCTTCGCGAACTTGGCGAGGCGATAGCCGACCCGATCCGGTCGCGCGAGCACGGGATGCCCGTCGAGGTGGC
>Ga0268386_10003799_pt1 | contig 11056 bp, 6 predicted proteins | sample RVTome_15_FD_200260 | JGI IMG/M metagenome (GOLD analysis project Ga0268386, IMG submission 200260) | Soil microbial communities from uranium-contaminated site in the Upper Colorado River Basin, Wyoming, United States - RVT150D86... ... | reverse complement strand
TGGAAGTACAGCAGCCCCGGGACAGCCCAGTAGCTCGCGTTGTCCCACGCGACCTTCGCGGTCATGACCTGTGCGTTGCCCATCAGGGGATACTGTCCCTCGTACAGGCGGAGGAACGCGTCGAACAGCCGCAGGTAGGTCGTGTTGAACGCCTCGGCGCGGTCAGAGACGTTGTCTCCTCGCGCGGCGCGCGAGATCAGGTCGGTGGCATAGTCGTTGCCGATGGCGATGAAGTCCGAGCCAGGAGAGTAGAACGGATCCGTGAAGAGTCCTGCCTCGCCGACGAGCGCCCAACCGTCCGGAGAAAAGACGCGCGAGCAACCGTAGGCGTAATGGCGGAGGGCGAGGAAGTCTTCGAGCCGGCTGGCATGCGCCTGCACGACGTCCGCGCACTGCGGCTCGAACTCGCGCAACCAATCGAGCGCCCGCGCGTATCGATTCAGCCTCGAGAACGGGTGAAGGGCGGAGTCGGCGACGATGCCGAAACTGGTGCTGCCAGAGCCGAGCGGGATGAGCCATACCCAGTAGCCGCGCCCCATCAGATGGTTGGTGCTGAGCCAGCGCTCCCCGCTCGGGACCCGGCGCTTCCATCCAGGATCGGCCGCCCAGTCATCCACCCGCACGCGGGCCCTGATGCGGAACCAGCAGGCGTTGGCGGCGTGAGCGACCCGTCGTGTCAATCCGAGTTGATGTCGAATCACGCCGGCGCGGCCGCTGGCGTCTGCGATCCACCGCGCACGCGCGCTCAGTCTTCGCCCCGTCGCATCTTCGAAATCCACCACGGTGTCGAGCCGGCGGAGTGCGACGGTCTTCACAGTGCACCCGTCCAGGACCGTGACACCGGATCCCTGTAACGTCGAGAAGAGCGTGTTCTCCAGCCGGCCGCGATCGATCTGAAACGAGGGGACCGCGGGGAACGCAGCGGGACCAAGTTCGAACCGGCGGCTCAGCTCGCGGTTCTGCGCGTTCGGAAAAAAATAGCGGAGTCCGAGTTTCTCCAGGTGTCCCGTTCGGAGGCACTGATCGAGATCCAATACTCGCTGCAGGTAGTGCGCGCCGATCTCAACCGTGGACTCGCCGACCTTGAACGCCGCTTCAGGCACGGGATGCCGGCGCTTTTCGAGGACGAGAATCCGTACGTCGGGCGCTTCCCGGTGCAGTTGCCGCGCGAGCGTCAAACCGGCCAATCCCCCGCCGAGCACGACCGCATCCCAATGATCACGCATGGGCGGCGATACTATCAGACTCGCCTGTGCCACGATCAGGAGCCGGATGTCGTGTACAGTTCCCGCGGCCCGGCGGTCAGCACGCGCCGTAGCCCGGCCGCTTCGAGCGCGTGGCCGGGCGGCTTGTCAAACCCATCGGTATTCACGACGACGTGCGTGATGCCGAGGGCGCGGAGCCCCGCCGCCAGACCCACGGGCCCGGACCAATCCCCAGCAGGTCGCCCGTCAACGCTGAAGCGCAGCATCGACACAAACGTACTACTCTGTTCGTACGCCCGTCGCACCCGCGGCGAGAGGCGTGCGACGAACCCGCCGGCAATCGGCTGCCCGTGCGACATCTGGAACACCAGCGCCCTGTGGTCGAACCGGCCAGCCTCGCCGAAACCATCTCGCAGCCCGACAGGCATTTCCAGGACGACCGTACCGCCGCCGCTCCTCGCGAGCGCCGCTTCGATGGCGCCGCTCGGCGGCAGCGCGAACATCGCGCGGGAACCAGCCGCTCCATCGAGGAGAGCGATCGTGATGGCGCCGAGCACTGCCCACCGCGGCCGGCGGAGCCGGGCGACCGCCATGGCTGACAGGACGGCCGCCGCGAGCTGGACCATGACGAAAGCGCGACCAGGAATTCGCGCATTCGAGAGAAGGGGAACGAACCGTCCGACCCAGTGAGGTAGTGGAATTCCGGTATCGCTGCCGCCAATGAGGAGGAACGGGCCCAGCGACCAGAGGAAAAAGAAGAGGCCGACGAGCGCCCACCGTCGCGCGGGTCCATCGGCGAACACGGTTCGCCGGAGGGTCACGATCAGCAGCAGGGGCGCCAGTCCGAGCCAGCCCGTTTGTTCCATTACGTCGATGCGCAACGTGTCGTAAAACGCCCGAGTGTTTGCCCCATACGTCACATTGAAGGGATTGCCAAGAACCATCGTCGCAAGATCGATTCCGCCCGGGCTGCTGCGCCAGGTGTGCGGCGGTGATACGTATCCACCCGATCCAATCAGTCGAGCCGCAGGTATCGCGAGCGGAAAGATCAGCAGCGCGAACGTCACGACCGCCGCGCCAACCGCCGCTGCGCTCCCGGGCTCCCGCCGATCGCGCGCGCGCTCGACCGACCATCTGAGTCGCAGGGCGAGCAGGCCGAGAGACAGGATCCACAGTGCTGCCGCGGGATTACGAACGCGTGACGCGGAAATTCGCCATGCGCCGAGGTTGAAGGCAAAGCCTCCCGTCAGGAGGATGGCGGCCGTCAACGCCGCAACGAGCACCACCAGGAGGCCAAGCCCGCGTTCGACGCGCGGCAGGCGCGGCGGCCCCCACCGCGCGCGCGGCGTCCAGATCGAGAGGAGCCCCCATCCCGCGGCGAAGATCACCGCGTAAACGAAGTAGTAGTAGTCGGTATACGCGGCCGCCGCAAGCGCGGCTCCGGCCGCGACGCCGCGTCCCCACGCCGGCGCCTCCAAGCACCGGATCGACGAGAGGCACGCAACCGGCAGAACCCACGCATGGACCAGATTGAAATGGCCGAGCAGCCGAATCGACACATAGGCGCTGCCCGCGAAGATCACGCCGCCGAGCACGGCCGCAAGGCTGCGCCGCGTGACCCGGTAGGCCAGCGCATAGGTGGCGATGCCGTTGGCGGCCAGACCCAGGAGCAGGACCACGTTGTGCGCGGTGATGGTCTGAAGGGGAGCCAGAAGCGTGGCGCCCAGCCAGGCGGGAAGGGCCGTGTGGGTATGCAGAACCAGCGACGTGCCGAACGGTGCGAAGAGATGGTCGGTGTAGAACACCGAGAGGGCAGGTTCCGCGAGCGCCCTCCGCACCCACCAGAAGTTCCAGAGGAACGCGACGTTGTCGCCGGCTCCCGTCCCGGGGACGTGATTGTCGAGCCGCAGGATCAGCGGATAGGAAACGACGACGGCGTAGAGCAGGAACCAGCAGACCGCGGCCGCGTGCGCCGCGGCGACTCGCGTGCGCATGGATCCCCGCTGTGCCGCCGCCGCCGGCCGTGTGGCCGCTGGCAGCGGCCCGATCGCGCACATCACGGGCGTCGTCGCATCAATCCTCGAGCAGGGGCGTACCGGTCATCTCAGGAGACTGTGGAACGCCCAGCAGTTTGAGCAGCGTCGGCGCTACGTCGCGCAGGGTCCCGTCGCGGAGCTTGCGGCCGCGAAACGGGCCGCCGCACAGGATCACCGGTACAGGATTGGACGTGTGCGCCGTATGCGGGGCGTTCAGCTCGTCGTCCCACATCTGTTCCGCGTTTCCATGATCCGCGGTGACGACGGCGGTGCCCTCTGCCGCCATCAAGGTCTTCAGGATCCGACCGAGGCATTCGTCGAGCGTTTCCACGGCGACAATCGCCGCGTCGAGGCGGCCCGTGTGGCCGACCATGTCCGCGTTGGCGAAATTGCAGATGACGACGTCGTGGCGGCGGCCCGCGAGATCCTCGACCAGCACATCGGTGATCCCCGGCGCGCTCATTGCCGGCATCAGGTCGTATGTCGCCACCTTCTGCGACGGGACGAGCACCCGATCCTCGCCCCGATACGGGTGTTCCCGCCCGCAGTTGAAGAAGTAGGTGACGTGGGCGTACTTCTCCGTTTCGGCGAGCCGCAGGTTGGTCCGGTTGTGCGCCTCCAGGACGTCCGCCATGCTGCCGCTGAAGCTCTGCGGCGGAAACGCGACAGGAAACTCGAAGGTGCGGTCGTACACCGTCATCGTGGTGAGATGCACCCGCGGGCGGTACGTGCGCTCGAAGCCGTCGAACTCCTCCATGGCGAGAGCGCGCGTCAACTGCCGTGCGCGATCCGCGCGGAAGTTGAAGAAAACGATGCTGTCGCCGTCCTGGATTGGACCGACGGGCCTTCGGTCGGCGTCCACAATGACGACGGGTTTGATGAACTCATCGGTCGTTCCCGACTCGTACGACGCGCGGATCGCGTCCACCGGCGATTGCGCCACCATGTCCGCGCGGCCTGCGGCAATTGCCTCGTACGCAAGGCGCGTCCGGTCCCATCGCTTGTCCCGGTCCATCGCGTAGTACCGTCCGACGACGGTCCCGATGCGGCCTGTCGCGAAGCGGTCGAGCACAGCCCGCAAGGCGCCGACGTACCTGACGCCACCGGTGGGCGACGTGTCGCGGCCATCGGTGATGGCATGGACGATGGCGCGCTCGACGCCTTCGCGCGACGCCATCTCGACGAGCGCGTGGAGATGCCGCTGGTGGCTGTGCACGCCGCCGTCGGAGACGAGGCCGATGAGGTGGAGCGCATGGCGGCCCGTCCGGCAGCGCTCCATCGCGGCGCGGAGCGCGGCGTTCGCGAAAAACTCGCCGTCCGTGATGCTCTTGTCGATCCGCGTCAGGTCCTGGTAGACGATGCGGCCGGCGCCCATGTTCATGTGGCCGACCTCCGAGTTGCCCATCTGACCCGCCGGGAGTCCGACGGCTTCCCCCGAGGCGACGAGCCTGGCGTGCGGAAACCGCGCGAGCAGCTCGTCGTACACCGGCGTCCGCGCGAGCGCGATGGCGTTGTGCTCGCGCTCGGGGCGCAACCCCCAGCCGTCGAGGACGATGAGAGCTAAGGGCGGCATCGGCTATGGCAGGTGGCTGATTGGAGATTGTCCATGTCCGAGTGCTCCACCGCGGGTGACACGCAATCTGCAATCACCACTCGGCAACCTGCAGCGACGCGCGGCCGGCGTAGCGCGCCGCGTCACCCAGTTGCTCTTCGATTCGCAGCAGCTGGTTGTACTTGGCGACGCGATCGGAGCGGCTGGCGGAGCCGGTCTTGATCTGGCCGGCGCCCGTGCCGACCGCCAGGTCTGCAATCGTCGTGTCGGATGTTTCGCCCGAGCGATGCGAAATAACGCTGGCGTAGTGCGCGTCGCGGGCCATCGCGACGGCGTCCAGCGTTTCGCTGACCGTGCCAATCTGGTTCAGCTTGACGAGCAGCGCGTTGCCGATGCCTTCGGCGATCCCGCGCCGCAGGATTTCCGGATTGGTGACGAAGACGTCGTCGCCGACGAGCTGCACGCGCCGGCCGAGAGCCTGCGTGAGCGCCCTCCAGCCGTCCCAGTCCCCCTCGGCCAGGCCATCCTCGATCGACCGGATGGGGTACTGGCGAACCCACTCCTGGTACAGCGCGACCATCTGATCGGCGGCTCTGGTCTGCTCTCCGGATTTCTTGAACTCGTAGGTCCGGCTGCTCTCGTTCCACAACTCGCTCGCGGCGACGTCGAGCGCCAGATACACATCCGAGCCGGGCGTGTAGCCGGCCCCTGCGACCGCCTCGAGCACGAGCTCGAGCGCCTCGCGGTTGGACGACAGGTTGGGCGCGAACCCACCCTCGTCTCCGACGCCTGTGGAATACCCTTTCTTCCGCAGAATCGTCCGCAGCGTGTGAAAGATCTCGGCGCCCGTCCGCAGCGCCTCGGCGAACGTCGTCGCGCCAACGGGCATGACCATGAACTCCTGGAAGTCTACGCTGCTGTCCGCGTGCGCGCCGCCGTTGAGGATGTTCATCATCGGCACTGGCAGGAGCAGGCTGGTGTTGCCGCCGTAGAGCGCCGCGAAATGCCGGTACAGAGGGAGCCCCGCAGCCGCGGCGCTCGCGTGCGCCACCGCCATGGAGACGCCGAGCAGCGCGTTCGCCCCGAGCCGCGACTTGTTGGGGGTGCCGTCGAGCTGTATCAGGAAGCGATCGATGTCGTTTTGGTCCGCGGCGCGTCCCTTCAGCGCCGCGGCGATTTCGCCGTTGACGTGCCCGACAGCCTTCCGCACGCCCTTCCCGAGATACCGTGTCCGGTCGCCGTCACGCAGCTCGAGGGCTTCGCGCTGCCCGGTCGAGGCTCCCGAGGGCACCGCCGCGCGCCCACTGGCGCCCCCCTCGAGGATCACGTCCACTTCGAGCGTGGGATTGCCACGCGAATCCAGGATCTCCCGTCCCTTGACGCTCGCGATCTTCACGACATGCTCCGGTGTCTGAGTACGGTTTCGGCCCGGCAGCCGCCAGCTACTGACTCCCTCTCCGATCGAACTCCGCTTCGATGTCCAATGCGCCCTGATCGATCTCGCCGACGAACGGCTGGTCGTCAATCGTCACCACGACGATGCCGCTTTCGGTGACGGTGTGGCGGCGGCGATCCTCGTCCTCGTGGTATCCGATCAGCGTCCCGCGCGGGATGAAGACGTCGCGATCGATGATCGCCCGGCGGATGCGCGCGTGGCGTCCGACGCGCACGCCCGGCATCAGGATGCTTCCCTCGACGTCGCAGAAGCTGTGCACGCGCACGTTCGGGCAGAGCACGCTGCCCGCGACGCGGCTACCCGACACGATGCACCCGGCCGAGATGATCGAATCGAGCGCCTGCCCGCACCGCTGGCCCGGATCCGCGAAGACGAACTTTGCGGGCGGGGCCTGCACCTGATAGGTGCGCAACGGCCACTCGGGATCGTACAGGTTGAACTCCGGATTCACCTGGCAGAGATCCATGTTCGCTTCGTAGTACGCGTCGAGCGTGCCGATGTCCCGCCAGTATTTTGCGGACTTCTTGTTCTCATCGTAAAAGCGGTACGCGTATGCCGGCGCGTTGGCGATCAGCTCCGGGATAATGTCCTTGCCGAAGTCGTGAGCCGTGACGCGCCGGGCGTCCGCCTCGAGCGCCGGAACGAGCGCATCCATGTCGAAGATATAGATCCCCATCGACGCCAGCACCGGCTGACCCGGCGAAAGGCCGCGCGGCTTTTCAAGAAAGTCGGTCAGGCGATCGCCGTCGTCCACCTGAAGCACGCCGAACCGATGGGCCTCCTCCGACGGCACCTCGATCACGGCGATCGTCGCAGCGGCCCGGCGCTCGAGATGGAACCGCAGCATCTTCGCGTAGTCCATCTTGTACACGTGGTCGCCGGACAGGACGATCAGCTGCTTCGGGTTTTCGCGGAGGATGGAATACAGGTTCTGATACACGGCGTCGGCGGTGCCGAGATACCAGTGCTCCCCCACGCGCTTCTGCGGACTGAGGATCTCGATGAACTCCCCGAGCTCGTCGGCCACCACGCTCCAGCCCATCCGAAGATGGCGGCTGAGCGACAGCGACTTGTACTGCAGCGCGATGAAAATCCGCCGGAGCCCCGAGTTGATGCAGTTGCTCAGCGTGAAGTCGATGATGCGATACGGACCGCCGAAGTAGACCGCGGGCTTCGCGCGCTCTTTCGTCAGCGGATACAACCGTTCGCCGACTCCCCCGGCCAGGACCATCACCAGCGCGTCGTCGTGCACGATTCGCCTCAGCGTTTCAGCACGACGCGCGCCGGAGCGCCGTCCGCGCCGCTCACGGGGAGCGGCAGGCAATACAGCTCGTACATGCCTGGTTCCGCTTCGGCCAGATTCAGCCCCTCGATGATGATGACGTCTTCCGCCAGCAGGGCGCGATGCGCGGGGGCCCCCGGCTTCTTGAACTGCTCGATCGAGAGGTAATCGATCCCCACGACTTTGACCCCCTGCTCGACGAGGTAGCGCGCCCCCGATTCGTCGAGATAGGTGAAGTCCTCCCGGAATGCGGCACTCTGCCAGAATCCCGAGTTCGGCGTTTTGAAGAGGATCCGGAGATCCTCGCGCAATCCGGCCGCCGCCAGATCGTCGCGGGTGATGGCTCCGCGTTTGTTGATCCCGATCACGCGCGCGCGGCCGATCAGCAGGTCGAGCGGCATGGCGTCCACGGCGTGGCCATCGTCGAAGAAGTGTCTGGGCGCATCGACGTGCGTGCCGGTGTGCGTGCCGAGCACGAGGCGCGACACGTTGGAGCTTCCCCCCTCGGCGATGCGCTTGATCGGGTGCAGCTCGAACTCGGGATTGCCCGGATAGGCGGGGAGGCCCGGACCGAGTGGCACGCTGACGTCGAGAAATCGCGGCGGACGCGCCATAGGAGCGCTGATGATATCCCACTTCGCTGCTTTGACTTGGAACGTACGGTCGCCTATCATTTACGGTGGTTTTGCAGCGTGAACGCAGGGTGCAGCAGGTGGTCGAGCAGACGCGAGTGGTGGCCTATTGTTGTGCTCGGTGTGTGCATCGCGCTCGTCCCGCCGCTCGGCGGTCAGAGCAGTCGAGACGACTCGCAACGTGAAGAAGCGGGCCGGCGGCTCGAAGGCGAGGCCATCATTGCGCTCGCCGACGCCGCGCTCGCAGGCAAGACCGTTCCTGCCGATTTCGGGGTCGACTGGCAGAACGAGTTCCTGAAAGCCCGGCGCGGCACCTTCATTCCGTTCACCATCAGCATCGACGCGGCGAGATTCTCGAGACCCGCTGCGCTCGTGTACGTACGTGCCGTGCGCCGGCAGCCCCCGCCGCCGCCGTTTCGTGGTGAACGCACGCCTCCCGCGAGGCTGCGACGAGACGCTCCGGCCGGGGACGGGTTTGCGGTGGACGCCATCTTCCCGGTCGATCTGGCCGTCGAGCCCGGACAGGTGGCGCGCGTGCGGCGCGGGTTCACGCTGACCGCCGGGGAGTACGACGTCTTCGTCGTCGTCCGGGAGCGGATCGAGGCCGGGACACCGGCTCCTCCGCGGGCGTCGGTCCTCAAACAGGCGCTGGAGGTCCCCGACTACGGGGCCTCCGGCCTGACGACGAGCAGCGTGATTGTCGCCGATCGGCTGGACGTGCTGGCCGCCCCGCTCGGCCCCGAAGAGCTGGCCGAACGCCCCTACGTCATCGGCCAGAATGACATAACCCCAGCCATTGACCGAAAATTCAGGAAAAATGAAGAGCTGATCGTCGTCTTTCTCGTCTATAACCCATTCGTCACAACAGAGAGGCAATTTGACCTCCAAGTGGAGTACCATTTCTTCCGGAGGGGAGGCGCCGCCGGGCAGGGCCCGAGCGTGCCGCCGCCCCAGGAACCCCGCGCCCGCGACGGGGAGCGATACTTCAACCACACCGACCCCCAGCGATTCAACCCGGGGGTCCTGGGTGGGGGGTTCGATCCCACGGCGGGGCAGCCCGTCCTGGCGGGGCAGGGCGTGCCGCTGGCGGGGTTCGAGGACGGGGATTATCGCCTCGCGATTCGTGTGGTGGATCTGCTCGCGGGAACGTCGGTGGTTCGGGACGTGATCTTTTCCGTCGGGTCGTAGCCGCACCACGAATTGATGGAGGACGCTATGCGACGCGTTCATCGGGTGCTCACGGCGATGGCCATCGGAGCGATGGCGGGGATGGGCCCGGGGTCTGTCCTGGCGCAGACCCGTGTGCCCGAGACGCAGACGGTCCGCCTGCTGCGCGGAAACATCACGGGCACGGTGAGCGACGAACGCGGCGGCGCGCTCGCGGGCGCGACGGTGTCCGCGGTGGGCCGCACCTGGGCGAGCGCCGTCACGGACGTTCGTGGGCAGTTCTTTCTCGAGTCGCTTCCGCCCGGCGATTACGTCGTTCAGGCGCATCTGTCCGGCTTCGCCGGATCGCGCCGCGAGACCGTTCGCGTCTCGGCGGGCGCCAACGCGCCGGAGCAGCGGTTGATGCTGCGCCGCCTCGAGTCACCGATCGCGACGACCGGCTCCGCCCCGCCGGTCTACGCGCGGCCGATTATCGCGGCAGGCATCGAGCTTCCCGCCGTGACGCTGTCCGACAAGGCGGAAGCGGGCCGATCCGCGGAGAACCGCGAGCATCCACATTCGGAACTCGTATGGCGTCTCCGCCACAGCGGACGCAGCATCCTCAAAGATTCTTCGACGTTCGTCACGATCGTCGAGCGCGACGGGGACATCAGCCACGGTTCGATCTTCGGCCGCGCCGTGGACTCGGCCGCGAGCTTTGCCGCGACTCTCTTCACGGAGCTGCCCTTCTCGGGTGAGGTGAACCTGCTGACGACCAGCGCGTTCGCCCCGGGGGATCTCTTCTCGGCCGAGATATTCCCGCGCGGCGTGGCCTATCTGGTGATCGGCGCCCCGACGCCCGCGGGCGACTGGTCCCTGCGAGCCGCGATGAGCCAGGGCGATCTGTCCTCGTGGATTGTGTCCGGGGCGTTCGCCTCGAAGCCCAGGGGGACGCATCAGTACGACTTCGGCTACACCTACAGCACGCAGGAATACGTGGGCGGCAATCCGTCGGCGCTGGCCGGCGTCAAGGACGGCAGCCGCAACGTCGGGGAAGTGTTCGCCTACGATCGGTATGCGATCACGCCTCGAGTCATCCTCGATTACGGCGGCAGATACGCCCACCACGACTATCTCCAGAAGGGAAGCCTGTTCAGCCCCACGATCGGGGTGACGATTGAGCCGCTGCGGGCGACGCGCGTGAGCGCGCTCGTGGCCCAGCGCATGGTGGCGCCCGGCGCCGAAGAGTTCCTGGCCTCCGAATCGCCGGGACCATGGCTTCCACCCGATCGGACGTTTGCTCCCCTGGGCGGCCCGGGCGACACGGCGTTCCGCGTGGAGCGCGCCAGGTTCGTCGATCTGTCGCTCGAGCGCGAGTTCGGCGGCGCGTACGTCGTTGGCGTGCGCCGCTTCTTCCAGGATGTCGACGATCAGCTCGTCACGCTGTTTGGCGTCGATGCGCCGGAGGGACCGGAGTCGGTCGGACATTACTACGTGGCCAGCGCGGGCGCGGTCGATGCCGATGGCTGGGCCTTCCGGCTGGCGACTTCTCCCAACAAGCGCATCCGGGGATCGGTCGACTACAGCGTGACGCGCGCGCGGTGGCTCTCGCGCGGCGACGACCTCGCGCCGTGGGCGCCGGCCGCCCTTCGCGCGGACCGCGAGGACATCCACGACGTCACGACGTCGCTCGAGACGGAGATTCCGGAAACCTCGACCCGCGTCTACGTGCTCTACAAGATCAACA
>Ga0268386_10003798_pt1 | contig 11057 bp, 7 predicted proteins | sample RVTome_15_FD_200260 | JGI IMG/M metagenome (GOLD analysis project Ga0268386, IMG submission 200260) | Soil microbial communities from uranium-contaminated site in the Upper Colorado River Basin, Wyoming, United States - RVT150D86... ... | reverse complement strand
CGAATCCATCAAGCCATCGTAAAGCTGTTGGTTAACAAGCAGGGTGTCCGTCCGGTAGGTTTGCCCGACGACCCGGTAATGGCTGAGATCCGTGATATCGCCATTTATCCTAATCCGGCATCCAATGTGTTGTATTTTAATCTTCCCAATCGGCTGACAAAGGACTTTACGTGGAATCTGGTAGATCAGCGTGGTGTAACGGTGTTGGATGGAGATGTTAACCGGTCTTTTGATCAGCCCCAGGCCGTTGATATCAGCCAGGTAGCGAACGGGATCTACTTCATGAAGATCAATTCAGGCAATCGTACCCTGATATACCGCAAGATTGCTGTAATGAACCGGAACTAGATGGTTCTTACGTGACTCAACTCTTCGACAGCACTGTGACAATATTGCATAAATTCTGCAACCCGATCCGGCAGCGCATGAAGTTCTGTTCTGGTTCTGCTGTACTCTTCGATCTGCGCAACCTTGTCGCGAAGCCGGTCGAGTCCCATTAGCGTAAAAGACGGTTTGATCTGGTGCGCCAGTCGCGAAAGCGTGTCCCAATCCTGCTTCGAAACGGCGCTTGTCATTTCTTCCGTGGTTTGTGGAAGCGAGGTAACAAACGTCTGGATCATCTCGCGGATGAATTCCTCATTGTTACCGGAAACATGCTTAAGATAATCGAGGTTATAATAGGTTTGTGCGCGTTGATGGGTCGTCAGCTCGCCCTGTCGCGCGGGACCGGCGGGAACGATCTTTAGTTCCTCAAACAACTTCGTATACAGGTCGTCAGGGGCAAACGGTTTAGGGAGGTAGTCGTTCATGCCCGCTGCCAGGCAACGCTCGACGTCAACCTTGGTGGCATTGGCCGTAAGAGCGATGATCGGAATGCTCTTGAGCGGTTCCGGCATCATCCGGATGGCTTTGGTTGTCTCAAAGCCATCCATTACAGGCATCTGGACATCCATCAGGATAACATCGAACAGTGATGTCTTGAGTTTTTCAAGGGCAACGAGACCATTCTCCGCAGTCTCGGTGTGGCAATTCCAGTTCTTGAGAACACTCTTTGCGTACAGCCTGTTGATGTCATTATCTTCTACAAGCAGCACATCCAGGGAATAGGATCTGGAATCAGCCACTTTCTTTTCTTGCGATGCTGATTTCTTTCGGGTTGTCTCCTTCGGCCTGCTGAATGGTATCAGCACCGTAAACGTAGAACCAACATTTTCCTCGCTCTTAACGCTGATCTTGCCTTTCTGCAATTCGACCAACTGCTTGGCGATAGTGAGACCCAGCCCTGTTCCGCCGTATTTGCGCGTCACACTGGCGTCGGCCTGGCTAAAGCTCTCGAAGATGGTGTTGAGTTTTTCTTTGGGGATGCCCACGCCCGTATCGGCTACTTCGATCCGTACCAGGCGGGTGAATTGCTGATCGCGCTCGCACGAGCAGGCAACGTGAATGGATCCCGAATGGGTGAACTTCATTGCATTGCTGATCAGGTTTATCAGTATTTGGTTGAGGCGTACCGGGTCGCCCAGCAATAGCTCATCGAGTTCCTCGTCAACCCGGTAGCTTATTTCAAGTTTCTTTTCGCGTGCCTGATAGGTGAATGTATTCAGCAGGGTTTGAAGTAGACTTCTGAGGTTGAAGGGTATCTTTTCAAATTTCAGTTTGCCGGAAGCTATTGCCGACAGGTCGAGGAGATCGTTGATGATCACCTTCAGGTTTTCGGCGGAGTTGCGAATGGCGCTGAGGTAAGTCTCCTGCTCGTCAGGTTTCTGACTCTGGCTCAACAGTGTAGCCATGCCGGCAATACCGTTGATCGGAGTGCGTATCTCATGGCTGATGTTGGCCAAAAATTGTTCTTTTGCTTTGCCGAGACGGACAAGCTCTTCCGCATCGCGCTTGCGTTCCGTTATGTCACGGCAGTCCAGGATGAAGCCGGGGAGATTTTCCTTGAATTTCAGGTTTATGGCATTGAATTCCAGGAACCGGTATGTTTTGTCCTTGCAGAGAAATTGAAACTCCACCTGCTGGGTGTATGCGCGTTTCTGGCTTCTCTTGAATCTGGATTTGACTTCCGCCAGGCTTTCGGGCAGGATGTAATCAAAAAAATTTCTGCCGACAAGGCTGCGCGAGCGGTATCCGAGCGATACGCGAACTGAGCTGTTGTGGTAGAGAATATTCCCTTCGAAATCGACAATGAAAATAATATCCGATCCGTCTTCGACAACGGCTTCGTAAAACTTTCCCTTACGAATGTAACCGTCAAGTCCTTTCATCAGATTCCGGCTGCCTCCATTTCTTTCAGATACCGGTAAAGGGAGGACTTACCGATATCGAGTTTACGGGCGACTTCCAGCACGTTGTCGTCGTATTTGTTCAGGTAGTGCCTTATGATACGGTACATGTACTCCTGCATGGACATTTCCTGATAGAGGAACGATTCAACGCGGGCTGTGCTGTTAAAAGTGATATCCTGAGGCCTTATTTCGCCGTTTTCTGCCATCACTGCGGCCAGCTCAACAATCGATTTAAGCTCGCGGATGTTCCCCGGGAAAGGGTACGTGAGTAACTTCTCCTGCGCCTCCTGGACGATCTTGAATTTATTGAGTTGGTTATCCTTGGCGAATTGGTCGAGAAAATATTTGGCAACGAGAATGACATCATTTCCCCGCTCACGGAGCGGAGGGAGGTGAACGGGAAGTCCGAGCAGCCGGTACTAGAGATCTTCACGAAACTTTCCGGCTTTAACTTCCTCGGCGAGGTCTTTGTGGGTGGCAACCAGTAAACGGACATCCAGTTTTACCGTCTGGTTCCCGCCGATCCGGGTGATCTCTCTTTCCTGGAGGACACGGAGCAACTTGGCCTGCAGGCTGAGGTCCATCTCGCCGATCTCGTCAAGGAAGATGGTGCCTCCTTCGGCTTCCTCGAACTTGCCGATCCGGCGTGTCATTGCTCCCGTAAAGGCACCTTTCTCATACCCGAAGAGTTCACTCTCGATAAGGGTATCAGGAATAGCCGTGATATTTACAGCTACGAAGGGTTTGTTTTTCCTTTTGGAATTATAATGTATAGCCTTGGCAATCAGCTCCTTACCTGTACCTGTTTCACCTGAAATCGAAACTGTGATGTTGGTCTTCACCGCCTTTTCCATCAAGTCAAACACGCGCCTGAGGGCAACGCTGTTACCAACAATACTCTTCTCGAACTCATACTTCTCGTGGATCTCTTTCTTCAGGTGATCTATTTCCTTGATCAGGGAAAGCTTGTTGCGCGCGTTGTTGATAGAGTTCAGCAGCCGGTCCTTGGTTTCGTGGTCCTTGCTGATGTAATCGTAAGCGCCGGACTTCAGCAGTTCGACGGCTGTTCCGATCTTCTCCTGGGCGGATACGATAATGACGTTGATGTTGGGATCGTGGCTGCGGATTTGCCCGAGGACCTCCTCACCGGACATATCGGGCAACGAATAATCAAGTGTAACGACGGAAGGATTCTTATGAAGGTTGCTGATGCATTCTTTGCCGGTAGTAAAGAATTCCGTTTCGTAGTCCGGATTAAGCCCCAACACATACTTGATGAACTTGGTATAGGCAGGGTCGTCTTCAACAACAAAAATCTTTACGGGATCCTTATCGTACATCTAGAGTGGGGTTGATTTGCGCTAAAATTAAGGTAAAATATCAAATACCGTCCATAAATGGCAATCCTGATTTGCGTAATTGAAGGCACAGGTAAGGTTCTTACCCTAATTTGAGTTTTATGGGGTGCCGACAATCCATACTTTTGATACGAATGAGTTATTGGACCCTAATTTGTCGTAATGCTTCCGGAATTTGAAGACCTTGATGCCAGGGAGGTAGATCTCATGCTTAAGGCACCCATCCTGGTTTGTATGCTGATTGCAGGTGCGGATGGTAAGATTGACGCAAAAGAAATAAAGAAAGCCATTGCTGTTGCAAGGAGAAAGGCAAAAAACGACAATACCCTGTGGCATTATTTCAGTGTCGCCTCCGAAGACTTTGAAGATAAGCTGCGTATCCTGTTGCAGTATTATCCCCAGGCAGCCGGCGACCGAAATGAAATGCTGGTTGCCGAACTGGGCAGCCTCAACCAGGTCCTTCCCAGAATACAGCCTTCCTTTCAACGGCAATTCTACTCCTTATTAAAGGAGCTTGCGCTGGAGGTTGCTTCATCGTCCGGGGGAGTATTGGGATACCATGCCATAGATAAAGAGGAGGCCAAATACGTGGAGCTCGATATGATCCGTCCGCCGCAATGATTTTGATCCGCATGAATGTATTGCGCCTTGGTTAAATTGTGTTAATTGCGCCATTCGGCAATACACTAATGTTCAGATCAAGTTTGTTTGGCAGCTCCATCGTTCCATTACGGATTGTTTTTCTGATGTGGCTGTTCTTTGCGCTGGAATTTCTCTACGGATGGAAGCTTAGCGTATTTGGTATTATCCCGCGGACCGTGCCGGGCCTGGTCGGTATTTTTATTTCCCCCCTCATTCACGGAAACATTTACCACCTGATATCGAATACGATTCCGCTGCTGTTCCTGGGCTCGGTAATGTACTTTTTCTATGAGACACGCGCCCCTGCCGTGTTCTTCCGCGCGTATTTCTGGACTAACCTGCTGGTGTGGCTTTTCGCACGGCCCGACAGCATCCACATCGGTGCCAGCGGCCTTGTTTATGCCCTTGCATTTTTCCTGATATTCTTTGGTATCTTTTACCGCGACTTCCGATCGCTTATAATTACTATTATTGTTTTTATTTTGTACGGCGGAGTGTTTTACGGAATCCTGCCCAGCGATCCGCACGTGTCCTGGGAATCACACCTGGCGGGGGCCTTGGTTGGCATTTCCTCAGCGATTACCTTGTCGAGGAAGGTGAGGGGGGATAGGGGTGAATAACGTGAAGTGTATAGGGTGGGAGATAGGGTTCATTTAGCTTCGCCTACTGCCTTTTGCCAATTGCTTACGGATGCTATGGACACGAGCGCAAAAAGAATTCTAACCGATCTGAAAGCCCGAAAATACGGGCCGGTATACTTCCTGCAGGGCGAGGAAACGTATTTTATTGATCTTATTTCAGACTACATAGAAACGAATGTTCTGAATGATTCGGAGAAGGGTTTTAACCAGGTGGTTCTTTATGGTAAGGATGTTGCCGTGGCGACGGTACTCACACACGCCAGGCGTTTTCCGATGATGGCAGAGCGCCAGGTTGTAGTTGTACGGGAAGCGCAGGATATTCCGGATATTAATAAAGAGTCGGGCATCAAACTTTTGTTGGATTACCTCGAGCACCCGGTGCCTTCCACGTTGCTGGTGTTCTGCCACAAACACAAAACACTGGACAAAAGAAAGACGTTGGGGAAACGGATCGACAAGCTTGCCATTGCCCTTACCACAAAGCAACTCTACGATAATCAACTGCCTGACTTCATACGCGAATACCTCAGGGAAAGAAATACACCCGTTGAAGACAGGGCCGTGCAGGCGCTGGCCGAATATGTTGGCGCTAACCTGAGCCGGCTCACCAACGAAATGGATAAGCTGCTGCTAAACCGCAGGAGCGGCGAAGAAATTACCCTCGATCAGATCATCGCCCAGGTCGGGATCAGCAAAGAATACAACATCTTCGAATTGCAGAAAGCGATCATTCATGGTGACGTGCTGCTGGCGGCAAAGATTGTTAACTATTTTGAGAGCAACACCAGGAAGAATCCCATCATCCCGGTTGTCGCTTTCCTGTTCTCGTTTTTCAGCAAGCTGCTCATTGCAACTTCACTTCCTGATAAGAATGAAAAGGCCATAGCTACTGCATTGAAAGTGAGCCCCTATGCCCTCCGGGATTACAGCCTGGCTTTACGCAAATTCAGCGCGCAAAAGGTTTTGGCTAATGTTGCACTGCTTAAGGAAGCCGACTTGCAGCTCAAAGGAATTAACAGCGGATCCACTTCGGATGGTCAGTTATTTCGTGAGCTCGTATACAGAATAATGCATTGATCCGTACGTTAATTTGGAAAGTACCGGTATCTTTTTGTTACCTTTGAGTCCATGCATTCAAAAGGCCTGGCTATTTTTTTGGTCTCACATTTGCAATAAATGCAATACTCCTGAGTTGTAATGTAAAATCAAGAGACTTGTGAATATTCGCTATGCATTTTTTTGGCTTCTGCCTGTTGTGGCGGTTCATGCTGTTTTTGCGCAGGATCAACTATCGCAGCAAAAAGCCGAACGGCTATTCGCTAAAGGGCGGGAACTGGTAGAACACGATAATTATGGCGCTGCCCGCCAGGTCTTTTCCGAATACCTGGATGTGGCATCGTCTACGGACAGCCGGCGAGGTGAGGCGCACTATTATTTGGCGTTCAGCGCGCTCAGCCTGGGCCACGAAGATGGCGAGAAACTGATCAGCAACTTCATTGGTAATTATCCTTCCAGTCCGCGCGCTTCCACCGCCTATTACGATATGGCTATTTTTTTCTACAACCAAAAAAGCTATTCCAAGGCCGCTCAGTATTTCAGGAAGGTGGAATTTCCTGCGCTGACGTTTGATCAGCAAAACAAAGGACACTTCTCGTGGGGATACAGCCTGTTCAGTCAGAAGAAACTCGACGACGCGCTGGAACAGTTTGACTTTGTCAAGAAGCAGGACAACGCTTACGCACCGGCGGCCAGCTATTATGCCGGCTATGTTGAATATGCCGGTGGGGATTACACCAACGCGCTGGAAGACCTTCGCCGTGCTGAAGCTAATGCCTCGTACGCACCGATCGTGCCTTATCTTATTGCGAATGTATTTTACCGGCAACAGAAATACGATGAGTTGATCGCCTATGCCGAATCCGTAAAAGACCGAAGCAGCCTGGCAAACAGCCGCGACATTTCAATGCTGGTCGCGGAAGCGTATTACTTCAAGGGCGATTATGATAAAGCCATCGCTGCCTATGAAAAATACTTCGAAGGCGGAGACGCAGGTAAGGCGGAGAGTCCGTTGCTGTTTCGGGCAGGTTATGCCTACTACACGATTGGTCAGGAAGAAAAAGCCCTTGGCTATCTGAGGCAGGCAGCAGGTTCCTCTGATTCCGTCAGCTATTACGCATCCTATTACCTGGGCATCATTTATCTGAAACAGGGTGACAAGCCGCTTGCCCTCAATGCTTTTAACTACGCCCGGAATTATGAGGCCGACAGGCAATTATCGGAAGAGAGTTCCTTTCAGTTCGGTAAAGTTGCCTACGATGCGGGCAAAGCCGACGTTGCTATCCGGGAACTTGAATCGTTCCTGAAATCGTTTCCCTCCAGCGGTCACACCAACGAAGTTAGGGAAATACTGGCGCAAGCGTATGTAAACGGGAACAACTACAACAAGGCTATCGAATACATCGAGTCCCTGCCCGCCCGGAATGCGGCCATGCAACAGGCTTATCAAAAGGCTGCCTACCTGAAGGGATCCGACCTCTTTAACAAAGAAGACTATTCGCAAGCAGTAGTCTTTTTTGAAAAATCGCTCGATAGTCCCGTCGATCAAAACTATACTGCGCTGGCCAGCTTTTGGTGCGGTGAGGCATATTCGCTGGGAGGAAAATTCCAGGAAGCTTCGCGGCATTACCTCAGGGTAGTCGACACCGGCGGCGCCATCGGAAAGGAATTGCTCACCAGGTCGCGGTATGGCCTTGGCTACGCCTACTATAACATGAAGCAATACGACCGGGCGTTGTTCAACTTCAGGGAATTTGTGAACCAGACCGACCGCCGGACACCAAACCACACGGACGCGCTCATACGGCTGGCCGATTGCTACTACGTGACGAAGTCCTATTCCGAAGCACTCGACTTCTATACCCGTGCCAGAAACATTGGTTCACCGGATAACGACTATATCCTTCTGCAATCCGGCCTTATCATCGGTATCCAAAGGAACTATCAGGACGCACGCAGCCAGTTGACCACACTTATTTCCAGCTATCCAAAGTCGCAGTATCGCGACGACGCCTTGTTTCAGCGCGCTCAGTTTGAAATTGAGCAGGGTAACTACGAACAGGCCATTGACGGACTTACGCAACTGATCCGGGAAGCGCCGGGCTCTTCCTTCGCGCCGTACGCCTATATGCGGCGAGCTGCATCGGCATTCAACCTGAAGGATTACGAACGGACTATTGAAGACTACACCCGTGTAGTGCGCGATTACCCGACCCACGCGGCGGCCGAAGAAGCGTTGGTACCCCTCCAGGAAGCACTTACCATAGCCGGGAGGTCCGGCGAGTTTGATAACTACCTTGCCGCATTTAAACGGGCAAATCCGGACAGTAAGGGATTGGAGAGCGTTGAATTTGAAACTGCAAAGAGCCTTTATTTTAATCAACAATACAAGAATGCGATCACGAGCCTCAATACGTTCATTCAGTCCTATCCCCAGAGCGCAAGACGTTCCGAGGCCAGGTATTATACCGCAGAGTCGTACTACAGGTTAAAGGACTACGACAACGCAATTGCGATCTATGAGGAGATCAGTTCAGACAGGAGTCTGAATTTCGGTGCGCGGATAACAGCCCGAATGGCGGAAATAGATTTCGGCCAGGGCCGCTACGAGAAAGCGGTATCGAGTTACCGGAAGCTTGAAGCATTGGCTTCGGACAAAAAAGACCTGTTCAATGCGTGGTCCGGTCTTATGGAATCCTGGTTCCATCTTGCGCAGTACGATTCCGTAAGCGCCTACGCAAACCTGATCCTGGAAAAAGGGAACGTCAATGCAAGCGCCCAGAATAAAGCATCGCTGTACCTTGGCAAGGCGGCCATGGAAAAGGGCGATCATGAACTGGCAAAGGACGAATTCCTCAATACGCTCAACTCGGCACGCGACGAGTACGGCGCGGAAGCAAAATACCTGCTGGCCAGAATTTTCTATATAAATAAGGAGTATAACCAGTGCTACGAGACGCTGATCAGCCTCAACAACGACTTTGCATCCTATCAGGATTGGGTAGGAAAATCCTTCCTGCTGCTGGCGGACAACTTTGTTGCAATGGATGACACTTTCCAGGCGAAAGCAACACTGCAATCACTGATCGAGCATTTTCCTGACCCTGCTGTAAAGGAGGAAGCCCGTGCGAAACTTTCGCAGATTGAAGAGAAAAAGAAATTGGAAGAAGAACAGGAACCGGACAATCCGTTAATCGATTCGCTGGAAAACCGCTAACTTATTTGGAATGAGGTCAAAACGTGTGACGATACGAATTGGATTTCTGCTGATCATAAACGCGTTGGTCGTTACTACTGCTTTCAGTCAGGACCGGCCCAACGACCGGGAGTGGACGGACGGCACGCTGGAAGACGTTCAGATAGAGATAATCAAAGACAGGCAGATAACGCTACCGGCGGCCAATCGCAATTTCGAAAAAATTGCTCCTCAACCGGCCGAACAATTCAAGCCCTCCATTACCTATAATTTCAGGCCCTTCAATTTTCAGGCGCCTGAAATATCCCCGCAGATAAGACCCTTGCGGCTGAAGCAGGAGGATAACTCACGCGTATACGGCAGTTATGTGAGTCTTGGGTATGGCAACTATGCATCGCCTTACGCTGAGGCATTCCTCAATTCAAGGAAAGATAAAAAGAAACTGGTGGGGGCGCACGCCTGGCTGAAAAGTTCAGCTAAGGGGCCTGTCGACGGCAAGAATTCGGGCAGTGGTACGTCGGGCGCATCACTTTATGGCAAGGCATTCGGCGATTTCATCTCAGCAAGCGGCAAAGTTGGCTTTGAAAATATCGCTACCCACTTCTATGGATATCCTGCCGGTGAAGTAGTAAGTCGGGATGCCATAAGGCAATCGTACAACCTCTTTTCCCTTGGCGGGGAGATCGCCAACACGCGTAACACTGAATTCCAGTACAGCCTGGGGGCAGACTTTGGTCACCTCACCGATCATTACAGTGCAAAGGAGACCGATGTGGACCTCGCTTTCAGGAGTTCGTACAGGATCGATGAGGAGACTGCGATTGAGCTCGGGGCAGATTATGCGGTCACCAGCAGAAAGGATGATGTAATAGACGCAAAGCCGCGGAGTCTTTTTCGGATCAACGGCGATTATCTTTTCTCTCCTTTGGATGGACTGCAGGTAAAGGCAGGGTTGATCGTTGCATTTGAGAATGATACCCTCGACAGCAAGGACATTCATGTCTTTCCGGACGTGCACGCGACGTATTCACTAAGTCCCACGATAGACCTGGTGGGTTCATTCACCGGCGGCGTTGACAAAGTTACGCTGCATTCCCTGGTTCGGGAAAACTGGTGGCTGGCACCGAACATTCCCATTTATCACACCAACCGGCTATTCGAATTTCTTGCCGGCATTAACGCGCGGTTGGGCAACCAGGTGGAAGTCCACGCCGGACTTGCGGCCGCCAACCTGAAAAACCTGTACTCGTTTGTCAACTCTGCGGATGATCAGAGCAAGTTCATCACCGTCTTTGATGAAGGTACGGTCAAGCGGAACAACGTTTATGCAGCGCTCAGCTATGCGCAGTCGGAAAAGGCGAAGTTCATGGTGAGAATGGACTACTATACCTACACGGCCGGCGATTTGCAGGAAGTATGGCATCGACCCACATACCGGCTTTCGGCTAATGCATTCTATAACATTTATGACAAGATACTGCTGAAAGCAGATCTGATAATGCAGGGAGGAATGAAAGCACTGGATCAACCGTCGGCGGAAGTCATCCGACTGGACGGGGCGTTTGATCTGAATGCCCGGGCAGAGTACTTGTTCTCCGACAGCTTCTCATTCTTTGTGCAGTTGAATAACATCGTGTCGAATGAGTACCCGCTGTTCTATCACTACCCGGTGAGAGGTATGCAGGGACTTGGCGGCATTACATGGAGCTTCTAGGGTGAGGGTGATGATGCACCTGCCCGACTCGCGTTGCGTTCAGATGGGCAGGCAGGTGTATTTGTAAGGCTGAGAAATTACCTTAATTTTGTTACGTTTACCATAATTAAAACGTATCCACATGGCCAGAAACAAAAAACCAAATGATGATGAGCCTGATGA
>Ga0268386_10003797_pt1 | contig 11062 bp, 10 predicted proteins | sample RVTome_15_FD_200260 | JGI IMG/M metagenome (GOLD analysis project Ga0268386, IMG submission 200260) | Soil microbial communities from uranium-contaminated site in the Upper Colorado River Basin, Wyoming, United States - RVT150D86... ... | reverse complement strand
CGCTGCATCCCGAGGCGGTGCAGGTGGTCCAGCGCCCAGAGGAACGCGGCGAGCGTCTTGCCCGATCCCGTCGGCGCGACGATCAGGGTGTCCCGGCCCGAGGCGATCGCCTCCCAGCCCTCACGCTGAGGGCGGGTCGCATCGGAGAAGGTCGCGGTGAACCAGCGGCGGACGAACGGGAGGAACTCGGGCATCCCGCCCATTGTACCCGCCGGGTGGAGTCACGTCCGGACGGGACGCCGCTCCCGCGCTAGCGGCGCCACCCGTACGGCGACCTCGTGGTGCGGTCGCCGTCCTGGAACCTGCGGGCGTCCTCCCGGGGGTCGCGCCGCTCGGCGGCCGCCTCCGGGCGGCTTGGCCGGCCGTCCTGGGTGGCGCGGTAGTCGGCGTGGTAGTTCGCATGATAGTCGTTGTCGTTCGGCCCGCCGCTCGAGGCCCGGTATCCCTGGGAGCTCGGGGTCGTCGCGTCGGCGGCGAAGGCCGCACCGGGCGACGCCAGAGCGCCCAGCGCCAGGGCGCCGGCTGCAACGATCATCCCGATCTGAGGCGTCGTCTTCATCGTGTCCTCCCTGCCGTTCCACCCCGGGGGTCGGAAGGGCGTCTCCAACGGGACATGCAGGATACGGACCGCCGGCGGTCGCAATCGGTCCAGTACAATCGACGCCGTGAAGATCGTGTCGGTCGGCGGCGGGCCTGCGGGCCTGTACTTCGCGATCCTGATGAAGAAGGCCGACCCGGCCCACGAGGTGCTCGTCCTCGAGCGCAACCGTCCCGACGACACCTTCGGCTTCGGCGTCGTGTTCTCCGACGCCACCCTGGACAACTTCCGGGAAGCCGATCCCGAGACGCACGCCGCGATCACGCGCGCCTTCGCCCACTGGGACGACATCGACGTCCACTACCAGGGCCAGGTGCTGACCTCCTCCGGTCACGGGTTCGCCGGCCTGTCGCGCCAGCGGCTGCTCGACATCTTGCAGGCCCGCGCGGCCGAGCTCGGCGTCGTCGTGCGGTTCTCGACCGAGGTGGCGCGGCCCTCCGCGTGGGAGGGGGCCGACCTGGTGCTGGGCGCCGACGGCGTGAACTCCTGGGTGCGGCAGCACCACGCCCGGCACTTCCGGCCGCGGATCGACTGGCGGCGCAACCGCTTCGTGTGGCTCGGCACCACCCGCCCGTTCGCCGCCTTCACGTTCATGTTCAAGGCGGACGAGCATGGGCTCTGGCGCGTGCACGCCTACAGCTACGACGCGCACCACTCGACCTTCATCGTGGAGTGCACGGAGGACACCTGGCGGCGCGCCGGTCTGGACGAGGCCCGAGAGGACGACACCGTGGCGTTCGTCCAGGCGCTGTTCGCGCGGGAGCTCGACGGCCATCCGATCCTGAGCAACCGCTCGCTGTGGCGCAGCTTCCCCGTCGTCCGCAACGACCGCTGGCACCACGACAACGTCGTCCTCGTCGGGGATGCCGCCCACACCGCCCACTTCTCGATCGGCTCCGGCACGAAGCTGGCGATGGAGGACGCCATCGCGCTCGGCCGCCGCCTGCACGACTGCGGCGAGGTGCCGCGCGCGCTGCGAGCGTACGAGGCGGAGCGGCGACCCCAGGTCGAGGCGCTGCAGCGGGCGGCCCGGCGGAGCCTGGAGTGGTTCGAGCACACGGAGCGATACCACGGCCGCCTGGAGCCGGTCCAGCTCGCCTTCAGCCTGCTCACCCGCAGCCTGCGGGTGACCCACGACAATCTCAAGACGCGCGACGCCAAGCTCGTGGCCACCGTCGACCGATGGTTCGCGGACAGGGCCGCCCAGCAGAGCGGCGTGCCGGTGCCGGCGACGCCGCCCCCGCCGCCGATGTTCACGCCGCTGCGGCTGCGGGAGGTGGTCCTGCCCAACCGCGTCGTCGTGTCGCCGATGTGCCAGTACTCCGCCGAGGACGGCACGCCGAACGACTGGCACCTCGTGCACCTGGGCAGCCGCGCGATCGGCGGGGCCGGGCTGGTCATGACGGAGATGACCGACGTGAGCCGTGAGGGACGCATCAGTCCCGGGTGCACCGGGATGTACAGGCCCGAGCACGTCATCGCGTGGAAGCGGATCGTCGACTTCGTGCACGGCGCCAGCGGCGCCCGCATCGGCATCCAGCTGGCCCACGCCGGCCGCAAGGGCTCCACCCGGCGGCTGTGGGAGGGGATCGACGAGCCGCTGCCCGACGGCAACTGGCCGCTCATCTCCGCCTCGCCGATCCCGTACTTGCCGCACAGCCAGGTGCCGCGGCCGATGGACCGGCGCGACATGGACGCCGTGCGCGACGACTTCGTGCGCGCGGCCGGCATGGCCCACACCGCCGGCTTCGACCTGCTCGAGCTCCACGTCGCTCACGGCTACCTGCTGGCCTCGTTCGTCTCGCCGCTCACCAACCGCCGCGACGACGAGTACGGGGGATCGCTGGCCAACCGCCTGCGCTTCCCGCTCGAGGTCTTCGACGCCGTCCGCGCGGCGTGGCCGGCCGCCAGGCCGATGTCGGTCCGCCTGTCGGCGACGGACTGGCGGCCGGGGGGGCTGGAGCCGGCCGAGGCCGTCGAGGTGGCCCGCGCGCTGCGCGTGCACGGCTGCGACATCGTCGACGTCTCGGCCGGCAACACGGTGCCTGACCAGAGCCCCGATCTCGGCCGCCTGTTCCAGACGCCGTTCAGCGACCTGATCCGCCACGAGGCGGGCATTCCCACCATGACCGTCGGCGCCGTCGCGTCCCATGCCGACGTCAACTCCATCCTGGCCGCGGGCCGAGCCGACCTCTGCGTGCTGGCACGCGCGCACCTCTACGATCCGTACTGGACGCGCCACGCTGCCCGCGCGCAGGGCGTAGAGCTGCCGTGGCCCGAGCCGTACGTGTCGGTGGCGGGGTGGCGGCCGCGGGAGGGACTCAGCCGCCCTGAGAGCGGATGAGCCAGGACTGAAGGCGCGCGACCAGGTGCGTGGGCTTGAAGGGCTTGGTGAGGTAGTCGGTGACGCCGGCGTTGAAGCCGGCCACCGTGTCCTGGGCGTCGACCCGGCCCGTGATGAGGACCACCGGGACCTCCGCCAGCTTGGGATCGGGCTCCTGCCGCAGGGCCCGGCACACCGACAGCCCGTCCCGCCCGGGCATCATCCAGTCGAGCACCACGATGTCCGGCCGCTCGTCGCGCGCGATCTGCAGCGCCGCGTCGCCGTCGTGCGCGGTCAGGACGCGATAGCCCTCGGGCTCGAGCGCCTCGACGATCACCGCCATCACGTCGGGATCGTCGTCGGCGACGAGGACCGTCGTCTTGTTGAGCTGGGCCGCGCGCTCGGCGGTGGAGGCGGCCACCGGCACCGCCGCCGGCGCAGCGCCCGGTCGCACGACCACCAGGTACTGGCCCTCGGCTGCCGCGAACACCTCGAGGCCGCCCCCGGCGGGCAGGCGCTGGCGGCAGGTCGCGAGAAGCTGGTCGAGAGCGCGGTCGGTGCGGGAGGGCTCGTGGTGGAAGAGCGCCAGACGCCGGGCGCCCGCCGCCACGGCGAAGTCGACCGCCCACTCGGCCGGCGTGTGGCCCCACGACAGCCGGGCCGGGTACTCCTGCAGCGTGTAGGTCGAGTCGTGGATGACGAGATCGGCGCCGGCCAGGAACTCGATGTGGCGCGCGTCCTCGCGGTGGACGCGGGCGGCGTCGCCGGTGGTGTCCGGGTGGTGCCGTGAATGGGGCTCGTGGTCCGTCGCGTAGACCACGACCACGCCGTTGGCCTCCAGCCGGTAGCCGAGCGTGGGCGCCGGATGGTTCAGGTAGCGCGTGCTCACCCGCACGGCGTCGAGGTCGAAGACGCCCTCGGTCAGCTCGTGATAGCGGATGGTGGCGGCCAGCTCGCCGAGCGGCACCGGGAAGTACGTCCGGTGCATCTGGCCGCCGAGGATCTCCGCGAGCGTGCGGCCCATCTGGCGCGGCGCGTACACGTCCCACTCGCTGCCGGCGACGAACAGGGGAGCGAAAAACGGGAACCCCTGGATGTGATCCCAGTGAGTGTGCGTGATCAGCAGGTACCCGCGCATCGGACCGGGGTGGGCGGCGACGATCTGCTGGCCCAGCTCGTGGGCGCCGGTGCCGCAGTCGAGCACGATCAGCGTGCCGTCCGCCCGGACCTCGACGCAGGAGGTGTTGCCGCCGTAGCGGACCGTGGCCGCACCTGGCTTGGGAATGGAGCCGCGGGTGCCCCAGAACCGAATCCGCATGCCGCCCCTCCGCTGGCTCGGTCGCCTGCCGTGCGTGAGGGTATGGTATGCCACGCCGGGGGGCCCGTGCTTACTTCTTGCCGGGCGTGCCCGCCACGTACCAGTCGGGCGGCGCCACCTCGTTGCACACCACCCATACCGCCTCGCGTGGCAGCGTGCACACGTCGGTGATGGTGTCGGTCATTCGGCGAGCGATCTCGTCCTTGCGGCCCTGGCCGTGGCCCTCGTAGATCGTGATGCGGCGGACGGCATGCGTCCCCCTTCGCTGGGATGAGGAGCGCGACCACGATACCATGCCACGGATTCGGGCCGCCGGTCACCGCCTTGCCGGTCTCGGCCTTGCCAGGGTTGCCGGTCTCGGCCTTGCAACGGAGGGACGCATGACACCGCTCAAGTCCTGGCTCGCTCTGCTCGGGGTGGTGCTCCTGCTCGCCCTGCCGGCGCTCGCCCAGCAGGCGCCGCGCTCGCCCACGCCCCGGCCCGTGAGGCTCCCAGCCCGGGTGACCGACGTCGCCCGGGGGCTCGAGCACCCCTGGGGACTCGCGTTCCTGCCCGACGGCCGCATGCTCGTCACCGAGCGGGCGGGGCGACTCCGACTGGTCGCCCCCGATGGTCGACTTCCGGATCCGCTGGCCGGCGTGCCCGAGGTCGCCGCCGGCGGTCAAGGGGGATTGCTCGACATCGCGTTGAGCCCTCGCTTCGGGCAGGACCGACTCGTCTACCTGTCGTTCTCGGAGCGGGGGCGGGGCGGCGGGAGCACGGCGGTGGCGCGCGGGCGCTTCGGCGAGCGCGGGCTCGAGGGCACCGAGGTGGTGTGGCGCCAGGCGCCAAAGGTCAGCGGGACGTTCCACTGGGGCTCGCGGCTGGTGTTCCGTTCCGACGGCACGCTGTTCGTGGCGCTGGGCGACCGGTTCTCGCATCGCGAGGCCGCGCAGAACCTGTCGGTGACGATCGGTAAGATCGTGCGCATCGGCCCCGATGGCTCGGTGCCGCGCGACAATCCGTTCGTGGGCCGCGACGACGTCCGTCCCGAGATCTGGTCGTACGGGCATCGCAACATCCAGGCGGCAGTGCTGGATGCGCGTGGCGAGCTGTGGACGGTCGAGCACGGCGCCCGCGGCGGGGATGAGCTGAACACCCCCCAGGCCGGACGCAATTACGGCTGGCCCGTGATCACGTACGGCGTCGACTACTCGGGCGCCCGCATCGGCGTCGGCACCGCCCGGGCGGGCATGGAGCAGCCCGTCTACTACTGGGATCCGGTGATCGCGCCCTCCGGGGCGATGTTCTACGGCGGCGACCAGTTCCCCCAGTGGCGTGGGGATCTCTTCGTCGGCTCGCTGCAGCCGGGCGGCCTGGTCCGGCTGCGCCTGGCTGGCGACCGGGTCGTGGCCGAGGAACGCTACCAGCTCGAGCCCAACGAACGCGTCCGCGACGTGCGCGAGGGCCCCGACGGCCTGATCTACCTGCTGACCGACAGTCCGCGCGGTCGGATCGTTCGGCTCGAGCCCGTGCGATAGCCCGCCGGCTCGAAGGCCGTGCGTCGATCGCGAGATCTGTGACGGCTCCAGGTCATAGAGCCCGCTGATCGCGCACCCGGCCTCGACCGCGTCGCCGGGGGCGCCGAACGCGGTGCAGTCCGTGGCGAGCAGCATGGCGACGGCGCCGGGCTCGGCCTCGTCGCGGGGAACCCATCGAGGCGCTCGCCGCCATCAGATCAGCCTCCTGAGGAACTCGGCCCTGTCCATCCGTCGCCGGACGCTGTCCACGTACCGGCGGTATGCCGGCCGGCTCACGCCAGGGTGCCACCGCGCGGGGCTCGGCAGGCTCGCCGCCAGCTGGGCGGATTCGTCGTCGTCCAGGTCGGCCGCCGGCTTGCCGAAGTAGCGGCGGCTGGCACTCTCGGCCCCCCAGACTCCCGGCCCGAACTCCACGACGTTGAGGTAGAGCTCGAGCAGGCGACGCTTGCCGAGCGTGCGCTCGAGCTGCCAGGTCAGGATGGCCTCGCGCGCCTTGCGCAGCGGGTCGCGCGCGGGGGACAGCCAGAGGTTCTTGGCGAGCTGCTGAGTGATCGTGGAGGCGCCGCGCGGCAGCTCGCGCTCTTCCAGGGCCTGGGCGAGCGCCTTGCCGATCTCGCCGCCGTCGAAGCCGCGATGCGAGAAGAAGTTGATGTCCTCCGCGACCAGGACGGCCAGCTTCAGACTCGGCGAGATCGACCCGTAGGGGACCCAGTGGCGGTCCACCCGGTCACTGCGTCCGGCCTGTCGCTGATCGGCGCGCCAGCGCTCGATGAAGGCCGTCGTGGCCGGCGGCCGCCGGGCCAGCGCCCCCACGTCGGGCCACGTCAGCGCCTGCCAGGCCAGCCAGGCCACGAGCGCGAGCAGGACGACCGCCAGCGCCTTGGCAAGCAGGCGCCGTCGTGGTCGATGCGCCGGCCTCCGTCGGCGCCTCACGCGGGTGGGCGCCAGGACGGTGGCGAGAGCCGGCGCTTGCCGTCGCCAGCCAGGCGCACGCCGGGCTCGTCCACCGCCACCCGGTCCCAGAGCTTGCAGGTCACCTGCTTGTGGTGCTGGTCGAGCCCCTCGCAGTAGTTGGTGAACTCGCAGCGACGCACGAGGTGGCCCAGGCCGAGCCGGATCTTGCGGAACCAGTCGGGATCGGCGAGCGACTGGCGGGCGGCGGCGACGAAATCGGCCTCGCCGCGGTCGAGGATCCCCTCCGCCTGCTCGAAGGAGCAGATGCCGCCGCTGGTGACCACCGGCGTCGCGTGGCCGGCCGCGCGCACGGCTCCGCGGATGGCGGCGGCCAGCGGCACGTTGCGGCCGAAGGGGCCGCGCGCGTCGGAGACGACGGTCGGCATGCACTCGTAGCCCGAGCGGCCGGTGTAGGGATAGACGGCCTCGCCCACTCGCGGCTGCCGCGCATCCTCGAAGCGCCCGCCCTTGGAGACCGACAGATAGTCGGCGCCCGCCTCGGCGAAGCGGACACCGAACCAGACGGCGTCCTCGAGACGATTGCCGCCCTCGACGACGTCGTCGCCGAGATAGCGGATGCCGACGACGTAGTCGGTGCCGACCCGGGCCCGGGCGGCGGCGAGCACCTCGAGCGGCAGCCGGGCGCGCTGCTCGCGGGGCCCGCCGTAGCCGTCGTCGCGTGTGTTCAGGCTCGAGAGGAACGACGCCATCGTGTAGGCGTGGGCGTAGTGCAGCTCGACGCCGTCGAAGCCGGCGGCGCGGGCGCGGGCCGCGGCGGCGGCGAAGAGCCCGGGCAGCGTGCGCGGCAGCTCGCGCACCCATGGCAGGTGGGTGTCGCTGACGCGCTCGCGATAGCCGTAGTCGAGCGCCTCGCGCTGGCGCGGCGCCAGCACGGCGTCCACCAGCGGGCGGTCGGCGGCGAGCGCGCCGAGCAGGTGGCGCCGCAGCGCGGGCTCCGGGGCCGTCAGCCAGCCATCGTCCGCGAGGGCGGCGGCCAGGCGGCCACGCAGGGCCGTGTCCACCTCGAGATAGCGCAGGAAGAACGTCTCGGGCTGGGGCCGTCGCCGGACCGCGAGGAAGTCGATGAGCTGGATGAACAGGCGGGTCCGGCCCTCGCTGCGCTCGCGCACGGTATCGGCGAGGTGCCGCAGGCCGGGGACGAAGCGATCGTCACCGATGCGGAGCAGGGGGCCGCTGGCGACGTCGCGGATGCCGGTGGCCTCCACCACCAGCACGCCCGGCTGGCCCTCGGCGAAGCGCGCGTACCACTGCAGCACCTCGGGCGTCACGAGCCCGTCCTCGGTGGCGCGCCAGGGCACCATGGCCGGCACCCAGGTGCGCGCGGCGACGGCGAGCGCTCCCAGGCGAGCCGGCGACAACCAGCGCGAGCGGGCCGCCTCGTCCGCCGTCGGCCAGCGGGTCGCCGGCAGCGCGTGGCGGGTGCGGAAGCGCTCGGCGACCGGCTGGCTCATGGCAGCGCGGCGATGCCTTCGATCTCGATGAGGCAGCCTTCGGCGGCGTCGAACAGGTCGCGGGCGCCGACCAGGGTCATCGCCGGGAAGTGCTTGCCGAAGTACTCGCGGTACACGCGACCGATCTCGCGCTGCTGGCGCTTGTAGTCCGCGGTGTCCAGCACGTAGATCGTCAGCTTCACGATGTCGGTCATCTCGCCGCCGGCCGCGCTCATCACGGTGTGGATGTTGCGGCACACCTGGCGGAACTGGGTCACCAGGTCACCCGGGCCGACGACGGCGTTGTGCTCGTCGCGCGCGACCTGGCCCGCGATGAAGACGAGCCGGCCGCGCTTGACCTCGTATCCGTAGGAGAAGCCGGCCGGCCTCGGGAGTGTCCGGGGCTGCACAGCCGCGATGTGGTCCTTCATGGATTCCTCCGCAGGGGCGCCGTCCCGTCGAGGACGACGCTCTCGCCGTTGATGGTGTCGTCGGCCACGAGGCGGAGGACCGCCTCCGCGACCTCCGCGGGCTCGACCAGGCGGCCGCCCGGATTCTGCCGGGCCATCGCCGCCACCGCGTCGTCGAAGCCACGCCCTGTGCGGGCGGCGATGGTCCGGGCGCCGTTCCAGACGATGTCCGTCGCCGCGAAGCCCGGACAGACCGCGTTCACGGTCACACCCGTGCCGGCCACCTCCGCGGCGAGGGCCCGGGTGAGCCCCACCAGCGCGTGCTTCGACGCGGTGTACGCGCTCACGTAGCGGGCGCCGTGCAGCCCGGCCAGGGACGCCACGTTGACCACGCGGCCCCGCCGGCGCTCGAGCATGCCCGGCAGCGCCGCCCGGGTCATGAGGTACGGCCCGGTGACGTTCACCCGCAGGTGGCGCTCCCACGTGTCGAGACCGGTGGCGGCGAACGGTGCCGACTCCGCGATCCCCGCGTTGTTCACGAGCACGTCGATGGGCCCCAGCTCGGCCGCGGCCCGGGCGACGGCCGCCTCCACCGACGCCGGATCGGTCACGTCGAGCACCACCGCCGTCGCCGTGCCGTCGCGGCCCCGCACGTCGGCCGCCGTCGCCTCGACCTGCTCGCGCGTGCGCGCAGCCACCGCCACGGCCAACCCCGCCCGCCCCAGGGCCAGCGCGACCGCTCGCCCGATGCCTCGGCCGCCACCTGTCACCATCGCGACCCGCATCACGCTCGCCATCCTATCAGCGGGACGACGGCTCAGCGGGACGACGGCGCCCGGCACCACGCCCGGCGGCGGTCGCTGAAAAACGGCCATCGGCGTCGTTGCCTCCCTGCGGCGTACGCGGCCTACGCCGCAGTCGTCACTCGTCGGCGCCCAGCATCGGGCCATTTTTGAGCGACCGCAATCGGAGGTCCGGGATCGAACGGCGACCGGCTACGGGCTCTCGATGCAGAAGAGGAAGAAGAGGGGGCGCGCGCCGGTCTCGTGGGGATCGGCCAGGCAGCGGGCGCGGGGGGGCTGGGAGCCGCGGGGCGGCGGTGAGGACGCGGGGACGGCGCAGCCGGCGAGCGACACGAGGACGAGCAGGAGCAGGGCGCGTCGGGTCCAGGTCATCGCGGCATATTAACGCCCGGCGTCCGGGGACGGGAAGGTGTATATACCGGGACGCGATGGCGCGCGGATTCGTGGCGACGACGGTGCGTGACGCGGTCGCCCGGCTGCGGCCGGGCATGCGCGTGATGCTGCCGCCGGGGTGCGGCGAGCCGCGTGCGCTCGTGGCCGAGATCTGCCGGCAGTCGGAGCGCCTCCCCGACCTCACGCTGATGGGCGGGATCCATCTCGGCGACTACCCGTGGGCGCGGCCCGAGCACGCCGCCCTGCGCTACGCGACCTGGCACCTGTCGCCGCGCCTGGAGGACGCCCGCCGGCGCGGCCGCGTCGAGTTCCTGCCCCTCCGCTACTTCGACGTCGCGACCGAGTTCGCGCCGGGCGGCCGCTGGGCTCCCGACTGCGTGCTCGTGCACACGGCGCCGCCCGACGCGCGCGGCTACCTGAGCCTCGGCGTGGCGGTCGGCGTGACGCTGCCCGCCGCGCGCCTGGCGCCGCTCGTCATCGCGCAGGTGAATCCCGGGATGCCGCGCGCCCGGGGCAACGCGTGGCTGCACGAGAGCCAGATCGACGTCCGGGTGGACATCGACGAGCCGCTGACCGAGTATCCGCCCCCGGTCGTCGGCGCGGTGGAGCGGGCGATCGGTGGCCACGTGGCCGGGCTGGTGCCGGACGGGGCGGCGGTGCAGGTCGGCGTCGGGGCGATTCCCCAGGCCGTGCTCGAAGGCCTCGGCGAGCATCGCGACCTGGCCCTGCACTCGCTGCTGGTCGATCAGGGCGTCGCGCTGATCGAGCGCGGCGTGGTCACCGGCGCTCGCAAGCGCGTGCACCGCGGCCGTCTCGACCTGGCCGAGGCGATGGGGACCCGGCGGACCTTCGATTTCCTGGCGGCGAGCGAGACCGTCAACATGGAGTCCTCGGCGTTCACGCACGATCCCGACGTCGTGGCCCGGCTCGACCGCTTCGTGGCGATCAATTCCGCGCTCGAGGTCGACCTCACGGGACAGGTCACCGCCGAGAGCCTGGGGCCCCGGCAGGTGGCCGGGGTCGGCGGGCAGTTCGACTTCGTGCTGGGCGCCTCGCGCTCGCGCGGCGGTGCGTCGATCGTCGCGCTGCCATCGACGGGCCGCGACGGCGCCGTGTCACGAATCGTTCCCGGACTCACGCCGGGAGCGGCGGTGACGACGCCGCGTTACCTGGCCGACTGGGTGGTGACCGAGCACGGGGCGGCGCGGCTGCGGGGACTGTCGGACCGGGCGAGGGCCACGGCGCTGATCGCCGTGGCCCATCCGCGCTTCCGCGGGGATCTCGAGCGTGCG
>Ga0268386_10003796_pt1 | contig 11063 bp, 12 predicted proteins | sample RVTome_15_FD_200260 | JGI IMG/M metagenome (GOLD analysis project Ga0268386, IMG submission 200260) | Soil microbial communities from uranium-contaminated site in the Upper Colorado River Basin, Wyoming, United States - RVT150D86... ... | reverse complement strand
GCTTTCAGATCCTCGGGGGTGTCGACTCCGACCGAGTCGTGCGCGACGTCGACCACTCGAATCCGGTACCCCGCCTGGAGCACGCGCAGTTGCTCGAGCCGCTCCGCCTCCTCGAGGGGAGAGGGCAGAAGCGCCGCAACGCGGAAAAGAAACTCCCGCCGGTAGCCGTAGATCCCGAGGTGCTTCCGGTACGGCCCCGCTCCCGTATCCCGGTAGTGCGGAACCGGGGACCGCGAGAAGTAGAGCGCGTCGCCCCGGGCGTCGACCACCACCTTGACCACGGAGGCGCGCACGTATTCGCCCGGGTCGACCTGCGGGAGCGCCGCCGTCGACATCAGCACGTCCGGATCGGCGAGCAGCGGCGCGGCCACCGCGTCGATGACCGACGGGTGCATCAGCGGCTCGTCCCCCTGCAGGTTGATCAGGATCTCCTCGTCCATCGCGCGGGCCGCCTCGGCGACCCGGTCGGTCCCGGAGGCGCATTCGGGGGAGGTGAGAACCGCCTCGCCCCCGAACCCGCGGACCACCGAAACGATCCGCGCGTCATCGGTCGCGACCACGACGCGCGACGGGACCTTCGCGGCGCTCGCCTTGCTCCAGACATACCATATCATCGGGCGGCCGTCGATTTCGGCCAGCGGTTTCCCCGGCAGTCGTGTCGCGCCGTAGCGGGCGGGGATCACCACCGCGACCCGTCCGCCCGCCCCTTTCACGGTCAAGGGAACAGGGGCATCGCCCGGAGCCCCTCCTCCTCGGGGAATCCCGACATCAGGTTGAAGCATTGCACCGCCGCCCCGGCCGCGCCCTTCACCAGGTTGTCGAGGGCGGATACGACCACCACGCGGCGGCTCTTCTCGTCCACCCGCCAGGCGATGTCGCAGAAGTTGCTCCCCCGCACGTCTTTCGTGGACGGCAGCAGCCCCGGCGGCAGCAGTCGGACGAACGGCTCTTTCCCATATCGTTTCCGGTAGGCCGCCTCAACGTCCTTCGCGGTCACCTTGGCCTTCGCCATGGCGTAGCAGGTAGCGAGGATTCCTCGGACCATCGGCATCAGGTGCGGAACGAAGGTGATCTCCACCTCTCCCCCCGCAGCGATCGACAGTTCCTGGTCCATCTCCGGATTATGGCGGTGCTTCGGCAATCCGTACGGCCGGACGCCCCCCTCGACCTCCGGGTAGTGAAAGCCGAGCGTGGGCCCCCGCCCGCCGCCGGAAACGCCGGTCTTGCAATCCGCCACGATCCCCTTCCGGTCGACGAGCCCTTCCTCGAGGAGCGGGTACAGGCCCAGGATCACCGAGGTGGGGAAGCATCCCGGGACGGCGGCAAGTCGTGTCTTCCGGATCGCCGCCCGGTGGATCTCGGGCAGGCCGTAGACCGCCTTCGCGGCGAGGGCCGGGCTCTTGTGGGCGACTCCGTAGACCGACTCGTAAAGCGGGATGCTGTGGAACCGGAAATCGGCCGACAGGTCGATCACCGGAATGCCCCGGGACAGAAGCGGCCCCGCAACCGACGACGACAGGGTGTGCGGCAGGGCGAGGAAGGCGACGTCGAACTCCGCGGACAGGAGTCGATCCATCTTCCCGAAAGAAACGGCGGCAAGCTTCTCCTTGAAGTGAGGGAACGCCTGCGCGAGCGGCTGAGAGGAGTACTGCTCCGAAGTGAGGACAGTGATTCTCACCCCCGGGTGAGGCAGGAGCAGCCGGATCAGCTCGAAACCGGTGTACCCCGTCGCCCCGAAGATCGCCACGCGCTTCATCCGTTTTCCCATCCTTCCCATTGTATAAGGTTTCGACGTGGGAAACGCCCGCCGGCTTCGCCGCCGGGCAAAAAAGAAGAGGAAGGCGGGTTGCCCGGCCTTCCCCTTCGGGAGATCGATCGATTCGGGGCGTCTTCGCCCCTTCCGCGGCTTACCGCTTGGAGAACTGGAACCGTTTCCGCGCGCCCGGCTGGCCGTACTTTTTCCGCTCCTTGATCCGCGCGTCGCGGGTCAGGAACCCCGCGCGCTTCAACTGCGTCCGCAACTCGGGGTTCTCGATCTGCAGCGCCTTCGCGATGCCGTATTTGACCGACTCGGCCTGGGACATCGGGCCGCCGCCGCCGATGTTCACGTCTACGTCGACGAGCGTCCGCTTCCCTGTCAGGACCAGGGGCTGCGTCGCGACCGCGCGAAGCGCCAGCACCGGGAAGTACTCCTCGAACTCCCGGCCGTTGACGGTGATGCGGCCGGCTCCCGCCTTGATGTAAACGCGGGCGACCGCGGTCTTCCGTTTCCCCGTTGCGTATATTCTCGCTTGCGCCATGGTGCGGTGGTTCCTCCTATTCGTTGACGGCCAGGTTCTTCGGCTGCTGCGCCTTATGGGGGTGTTCGGGCCCCACATAGACCTTGAGCTTGGTGAAGAGGCGGTCGCCCAGGCGCGTCTTCGGGAGCATCCCGCGGACCGCCCATTCCACGATCTTTTCCGGGTGCGCACTCCCGAGCACTTTCGCGGGGGTGGTGGACTTGAGGCCGCCCATGTACCCTGAGTGGCTGTAGTATGTTTTTCCCGTCATCTTGTTCCCGGTGAGCTTCACCTTGTCGGCGTTCACCACGATGACGAAATCGCCCATGTCGGAGTTGGGAGTGAACGTCGGCTTGTGCTTGCCGCGCAGGACGTCGGCGATTTTCGTTGCCATTCGGCCGAGAACCTTTCCCTCGGCGTCCACGACGTACCATGTCTGGTCGGCAGAATCCCTGGTCAGCATCTTCGTCGTTTTCATCGCGCAGACCTTCCCCTCGAAATCAAAGGATCATATCTAACAGGATTTGCCGGACCACGTCAAGGGGAAAAGGGATGCGATCGGATTACGCCACGGACACACGGAGGGCGGCCACACCTGGAATCTCCGCCGCCAGACGATCCCCCGAGACGATGGGGCGGACGCCGGCAGGGGTCCCCGTGAGGATGACGTCCCCGGGTTCGAGTGTGAAGCGGCCCGACATGTAGCTGATGATGGCGGGGATCCGGTGGATCATCATCGAGGTGTTTCCATCCTGTAGTATCTCGCCGTTCACCGTCAGGCGGATCTGCAGGTTCTGCGGATCCGCCACACGGGATGCCTCCACGAAGGAGGAGAGTGGACAGGCGGTGTCAAACCCCTTTGCGATCTCCCACGGCAGCCCCTTTTTCTTCAGTTCCCCCTGGACATCGCGCAGGGTGAGATCGATGCCCACCCCGAATCCGGCGACATATTCCATCGCCTGGTCTTCGGGAATATCCTTCCCCTTCCTGCCGATCAGGAGTGCCAGTTCCGCTTCGTGGTGACAATCGTGCGAATAGTTCGGAATAACGATCTCTTCTCCTTCGCCGATGACCGAAGAGGCCGGCTTGATGAAGATCACCGGCGCTTCGGGGGGGGAGTTCCCCAACTCCTTGATATGTTCAGAATAGTTGCGGCCGATGCAAAGAATTTTGCCGATGGGATAATGCCGACCGTTCGTGAGACGTGCGGTCCTCATGGGCGCAGTTCCTGATTCACTCGGCCGTGAGACCACGGGAAATCTGATGGCCACCTCATCCGAGCGGCCCGACAAGAAGCACCAATGGAGACAACAGAATCAGCGTCGTGATGATCCACCAGTTGGCCGACTCGGTTTCCCCATGCCTTTTTTCCGTAACGCCCTTATATGCCGTGGCAAAGGCGGCAACCAATGCGAGGAACACGACCGCCAACGCCATGTATCCACGGTTCGCGCAACCGAATGCATCTTTCGGTGTGAAGTAAAGCCAGAAAATCGCCGCCGGCGCAATCAAGGGCAGAACCAAATGCCTGATGAATCTTTTCCTGGACATCGGTGGTAGTCCTTCGTTCGATCGGGTAGGCAGTCATATCGAAGCCTACCATATTGACGTGAACCGCTCCACTTCATAACACCCCAGTAATACCTGCAAGATCGATTACACGACAGACGATTAACGGGATCCATTCAAAAATCTGTCATATTTTTCAGCATTGTACCCACGGATGACGTTCCCATTGATAACGACCGTTGGAACACTTCCGGTCGGATTTATTTCCTTCTGGCGGCGCCTGGCATCAGGGTCTTTCTCGATATCGTAGACGGTAAACGGAACCCTCTTCGTTTTAAAATACGCTTGTGCTTGACGGCTGTAACGACACCAACTCGTCACGTACAGTTCAACCTTTGGGTTTATCTCGTTTTCCGATGTCTTTTCTGGGTCATCGGCCGAAGCCGCCGCAGGAGAATGACGAGCCCCGGGCGATGAATTTCGTTCCCTCGGTTTTTTGTTCTTACTCGTATCGGAGGTATCCTCGGGCGGAGAACTTTGGATGTGAGTTATTCCAAATTTATCGACCCATTTATACATTTCGGCCACAGCGTGCCCATTGATGAACAATCCAAACAATAATACACTACCAATAACATATAATCGAAGAAATCTCATGGCTCACCTCTATTTCAATGCTCGCTACCGTAATCCTTTCGCCTCATAAGAGCATAAATCGCTTTATGGACCCCCTGCTTGCCTTGAATATCTACCGATTTCAATTCCACAATATGAAATAGCCTTCTGAATAATGATTCTATCTCTGCTTCATTGGAAAAATAAAGAACAGTGCCCATTGGGGTCTTTCTATATTAAGCTTATTATCAAATTCCTTCGCGTCTTCAGACGACCATACGCGGCGTCTATACCATTCCTTTTTCATCGTTTCCTTGACCAGCTAACGCTCAGGCTGAGCTGCGAGGCCTCACGATTCCACGCCGGGCAGCCGCCAGCTTCAGCCTGTTGTTAGGCGCGCTTGCTACTTAACCAACAATGACAATATCTTTTCAGCCACTTCTTCCAATGCTTTATCTGGCAATTTGCATAAATATTCTGCACGTCTCACTTTCCAATCTATATTCCTTATGTGATCGGCTAATATTGCTCCTGATATTTTTAAACCAGCAGGAACCAACACCTCAAATGGGTATCCCTTAATCTGACTTGTGATTGGACAACACAGCGCCATGCCAGTTTTCCCGTTATAGATCGATGAAGACATCACAACGCCAGGTCGCCGACCGCTTTGCTCATGACCGGCCTGGGGGCCAAACATCATCCAAACAACATCTCCGCGCTCCGGAACATACCCGCGGCGACTCACCACACTTCCCTCCCGACGGCCGGCCCCCATATATCTTCTTTGTGAATGTTTTCGTCTGTAATTCTGGACACTAATTCTTCCAATTTATATTTTTGCTTTTTTACGGGTGCAATAATCAATTTCCCTTTCGCCACGGCAAGTTCCACTACTGCCTCTTGTGCCAAATTCGCCTCGGTCGCCAGTGTTTTCGGAATCCGCACAGCCAGACTGTTTCCCCATTTTTGAATTTTTGCCTGCATGTTCTCTCCCCCATAATGTGTCTACAATGATGATACATATTGCATGCGGGATATGCAAGCTGTGCCTAACAGTTGATTAGACGGAACGGGCTGGGACAGGTGCCCAGCCCGGGCCGTAATGTTCCTTCTTAGACGGCGCGGGGTGCGGGTGGTCGTAGCCCGTGCCGTATAGCATGGTCTTTGCTGGGTCCCCCTGGAAACGGAAGGAGGTGTTTCCATGGGAATCGATTTCGATGAGGATCACTGGGGAGCACCCACGGAGTCCTGGACATAACCGTTCCGTAAAGCTCTCGCCTTGCGAGGCCGTCCCGAATCGAAGTTGAAGTGGTATTTGATCTGGGCGAGAAGGTTCGCTGCCTATCTTGCCGGCAGGCCGCTTCACCTCTCAACACACGACGACGCCAAGGGATTCCTTACCACACTCGCCTCCTCCCCGAGGATTTCCGGTTGGCAGGTGGAGCAGGCAACAGATGCCCTGACCATACTCCTCGGAAGCGTATTCGGTCAAGCGTTGGCCCGGGCGATCCGGATTCCGGCCCTTCCTCCTCCCCCTGACGTCCCGCTGCCCAAGGGAGATGAGCCGGGAGGAAGTTCGACGGTTGCTGGAGGCGGTCGATGCTCCGTATCGGCTGCCCGCGGCGCTGTTATATGGCGGCGGTATGCGGCTCATGGAAGCATTGCGGTTGCGGGTAAAGGACATCGACCTGGATCGCCGCCAGATCTCGGTCCGGGACGGGAAGAGACAGAAGGACCGGATGACGGTTCTTCCCTAAAGGTGGCGGGAGCGGCTCACCGCCCATCTTGCTGACGTCCGAACGCTCCATGCCCGGGACCTGGAGACGTGGATCGGAAAGGCGATGGAGTTCGCGCTCTCGCTCCCGGCGAAGTAGTTTCCCGCCGGATCGCCCGTCAATACGACACGCTCCAGAGGAAGAGGCCGTGGGGGGGGGCGTTGACCCCGGCGGCGCACCGGTCGCGCGCCCGAAGGATTTCTCCCACGTGATCCGCGGAATGCTTCCCCTTCCCCGCGTTCACCACCGTCCCGACGATGTTGCGCACCATGTGGCGAAGAAATCCCGATCCGGCCACATCGATGGAGAAAAGCCCCGGGACGTCGTGCTTTGCGACCTCCGCCCGGAAGATCGTGCGGACCGGCGATATCGCCGTGCACCCTTGCCCGCGGAATGAAGTGAAGTCGTGTTCACCGACCAGGCGCGAAAGGCTCTCCCGCACCGCGTCCACGTCGAGGAGCTTCTCGATGCGCCATGCGTAGCGGGAGAGGAACGGCGAATCGACCGGGGAAAGGTACAGGAAATACCGGTATTCCTTCTCCGTCGCGTGGCGCCTCGAGTCGAATGTCTCCGGCACGACGGAAGCGGAGAGGATGCGGATGTCGGGAGGGAGAAGCGCGTTCCCGCCGCGGACGATCGTCTCGAGGTCCCGCACACCTGCGTCGGCGAAATCGACGACCTGCTCCCGGGCGTGCACTCCCGCGTCGGTGCGCCCGGCCGCCCGCAGTCGGACCGGCTCCTGCAGGATGCGGGAGAACGCTCCCTCCATCACCTCCTGGATCGTCGTCCCGTTCGACTGAATCTGCCACCCGGCGTACGCCGTCCCGTCGTACGCGACGGCCAGCTTAACCCGGCGCGGCATTGCTGCCTTCCCAGGAGAATCCTCGGGAGGAGTGGGAGAGGAAAAAACGGGAGCGGGGGAAGGTCCCCCGCTCCCGTTGCCTGCTGCGTCGTTCGGGGCCACGCGCTCCCCGGCGGCGGTCAGACGGCCGCGGGCTGCAGATACTTCTGCGCGATGACCTCGGCGATCTGCACGGCGTTGAGGGCCGCCCCCTTGCGGAGCTGGTCGCCGCAGACCCAGAGGTTGAGGCAGTTTTCGGCGCTGTCGTCCTCGCGGATCCGCCCGACGTAGCAGTCGTCCTTCCCCGCCGAGAACAGCGGCATCGGGTAGACGTTGTTCGCCGGGTCGTCCATCACCTGGCAGCCGGGGAACTTCGCGATCAGTTCCCTCGCCTTCTCCCTCGTGATCTTCTTCTCGAACTGGGCGTTGATCGAGATCGAGTGGGCGGTCAGCACCGGCACGCGCACCGTGGTGCAGGTGACGCGCAGGTCGGGGATCCCCATGATCTTGCGTCCCTCGTTCGTCATCTTCATCTCTTCCTTCGTGTAACCGTTCTCGAGGAAGGCGTCGATGTGCGGGATGACGTTGAAGGCGATCTGGTGCTTGAACGCCGCCACCTCCAGCGGATCGCCCTTCGCGTACGACTTGGTCTGTGCGATCAGCTCCGCCATCGCCTTGGCCCCCGCGCCCGAGGTCGCCTGGTACGACGACGCCACCACCCGCTTCAAGGTGCCGAAATCGTGGAGGGGCTTGAGCGGCATGATCGAGATGATCGTCGTGCAGTTCGGGTTCGCGACGATCCCGCGCTGCGCGTATTGGCCGATCGCCTCGGGATTGATCTCGGGGACCACCAGCGGGATGTCGGGCTCCATCCGGAACGCGGAGGAGTTGTCGACGACGACCGCGCCCGAGGCCCATGCCGCGGCGGCGAACTCCTTGCTGCGCGAGGCTCCCGCGGAGAACAGTGCGATGTCGATCCCCTTGAAGGCGTCCTTCGAGAGCAGCTCGACGGGAAACTCGTTCCCGGCGAACTTCAGCTTCTTGCCGACGGACCGCTCGGACGCCAGAAGCCGGAGATTCCGTATCGGGAACTTCCGCTCCGCAAGGATCTGCAGGAATACCTCGCCCACCGCGCCGGTGGCGCCGGCGACGGCCACGTTGAACCGTTTACCGCTCATTGCTTCACCTCTCCAAGGATGTTTTCTGGACGGCGTCCCGGACCCGATCGCCCATCTCGGTCGTTCCGATCTTTTTCCCTTCGCCCTCGCGGTAGATGTCGCCCGTCCGGAACCCGTCGGCGAGGACCCGTGCAACCGCCCTCTCGATCCAGGCGGCCTCCACGGGCATATCAAATGAGTATTTTAGCATCATCGCGACGGAAAGTACCATCGCCAAGGGGTTGGCGACCCCCTTCCCGGCGATGTCCGGGGCGCTGCCGTGGATCGGCTCGTACAACCCCACCTTTCCCCCGATGGAGGCGGACGGCAGCATCCCGATCGACCCGGTGATCATCGACGCTTCGTCGGTCAGGATGTCGCCGAAGAGGTTCGTCGTCACGACCACGTCGAACTGCCGGGGGTTGCGGATAATCTGCATCGCGCAGTTGTCGACCAGCATGTGGGAGAGCGCCACGTCGGGGTACTCCTTCGCGCCCACCTCTGCCACCACCCTGCGCCACAGCACCGAGGATTCGAGTACGTTGGATTTGTCCACCGAAGTGACCTTCCGGGTCCGCTTCCGCGCCAGGTCGAAGGCGACCCGGGCGACCCGCTCGATCTCGGGACGCGTGTAGATCTCCGTGTTGATCCCCGTCTCCACGCCGTCGATCACGGATTCGCCGCGCGGCTCGCCGAAGTAGATCCCCCCCGTCAGCTCGCGCACGAACAGGAAGTCGATCCCATCGACCAGTTCCCGCCGCAGCGGCGAGGCGCCGAGGAGGGGCGCGAAGACCACCGCGGGGCGCAGGTTGGCGAACAACCCCAGCTCCCTGCGCAGTCCCAGCAGCCCCCGCTCGGGGCGCAGGTCGAAGGGAAGTACGTCCCACTTCGGACCCCCCACCGCCCCCAACAGCAGCGCGTCGGACGCCTTTGCCAGGGCCAGGGTGCCCGGAGTCATCGGGGTTCCGTGGGCGTCGTAGGAAGCGCCGCCCAGGAGCGCCTCCTCCGTCTCGAACCGCCGTCCCCCGGAAACCGTCTCCACCGTCCGCAGGACGGCCAAGGCCTCCCGCATCACCTCCGGGCCGATTCCGTCGCCCGGAAAAACGCAGATCTTCTTCGCAGCCATCAAGCCCCCTTTTTTCTTTTTAGCGAGGATCTTCCGTGGGAGCGTCATCCCCATGGGCCGGTTTCTCGCCTTCCACGTGCTTTCTCCGGCGGCGCCGGATCATGTCGACCACCTCGCCCACCGGCCCGGAGACGATGTACGAGGAGGCGAAGACGAAGATCATCACCTGCGGCTCCGCGGCCAGCAGCATCGCGAGGAAAATGAACACCACCAGTGTGTTGAACGGGCGCCGCCGAAACGGCTCCAGGTCCTTGAAGGCGTTGAACTTGATCGTGCTCACCATGAGGAAGGCGAGCACGTAGATCGCCAGCAGCACGGCGAAATGCCTGAAGCCCCCCAACCCGCCCAGGTAGTAGTAGAGCAGGATCATGGAGGCGATGAAGACCGCCGCCGCCGGGATGGGCAGCCCGTTGAACTTCCCCTTCTCCGCCGTGTTGATCTGCACGTTGAAACGGGCCAGTCGCAGCGCCCCGCAGATGAGGAAGAGGAACGCCGCCAGCCACCCCCACCGGCCGAAGCCGGAGAGAGCCCAGCCGTACACGAGGAAGGCCGGGGCGACGCCGAAGGTGACCAGGTCGGCCAGGGAATCGTACTCGACGCCGAATCTCGTGGTCGTGTGCGTCATCCGGGCGATGCGGCCGTCGAGGCCGTCAAGGATCGCGCCCACGACGATCGCGATCGCCGCTCTCTCGAAGTTGCCGTTGTACGTCGAGGCGATCGAGTGGAACCCGGCGAACAGGCCCCCCGACGTGATGAGGTTCGGCAGGACGTACACCCCCCGCCGAAGTCCGTCCCCCCCGCGCCACTCCCCGCGGCTCACGGGAAGACTCCGATCACGCTCTCGCCGGCGAGGACCCGGTCCCCGGGGACGACCGAAAGCAGCACTTCCGCCGGGAGGTAGAGGTCGACCCGGGATCCGAAACGGATCATCCCCACCCGCTGTCCCTGGCGCACCGCATCCCCCTCCTTGAGGTCGCACACGATCCGGCGGGCGATCATCCCCGCGATCTGGACGTACGTCACCGTGCGCCCTTCCGGCGTCAAGATCGCCACCCCGTTCTGCTCGTTCAGGAGCGACGCCTTGTCGACGCTCGCGACGTGAAACGCCCCCTTGTGGTACCGGACCGACGCCACCCGCCCCGTCACCGGCGCCCGGTTTACGTGGACGTCCAACGGGGACATGAAGACGCTGACCCTCTTGCCGGCCGCCAAAGCGTACCGCCCCGGCGGGGATTCTCCCGCGTAGACGATTCTACCATCGGCCGCGGAGACGACGATCCCCGGGCGGGAAGGCGGCGTCCGGTCGGGGTTGCGGAAGAACCAGAGCGAAAACAGGGACAGAAGAACCCCGAGGGCGGCAAGAGGGATCCCCCTCGGCCAAAGAAAGTACACGACGACCGCGAACGCCGCTCCCCCGAGAACGAAGGGCCATCCCTCCGGCGCGAGCATCGGGCCCTTCCGTCCGCTCAATTCTTCGTCTTGTCGACCAGGCGTCCCTTCGACATCCATGGCATCAATGCCCGAAGCCGGCGGCCGACCTCCTCGATCGGGTGCTCCTCGCCACGGCGCGTGAGGGCGTTGAAGACCGGGCGGTTGGCCTGGTTCTCCAACATCCACTCCTTCGCGAAGGATCCGCTCTGGATCTCCTCGAGGATCCGCTTCATCTCCGCCTTCGTCTCGGGAGAGACGACGCGGGGGCCGCGCGTCAGGTCGCCATACTGCGCCGTGTTGCTGATGGAGTACCGCATGGTGGAGATC
>Ga0268386_10003795_pt1 | contig 11063 bp, 11 predicted proteins | sample RVTome_15_FD_200260 | JGI IMG/M metagenome (GOLD analysis project Ga0268386, IMG submission 200260) | Soil microbial communities from uranium-contaminated site in the Upper Colorado River Basin, Wyoming, United States - RVT150D86... ... | reverse complement strand
GGCTTTCTGCGCCGTGAGTCACAGATCGACTTCTACAAACGACTCGAGAGGTTCCTCGACTGGCACTTGATGTGACCCGGCCGCTCATCGGCCCCTCCCTCTCGCCAGTGAGACACCCGATGCCTCCATGATCCCACGGGCTGCCGCTTCCATCCCCGCTGCCCCGGCACTCGAGTCATGCTCCCCCGACGAGCCGCCGCTGATCCCGAACGGTCACGGGAGAAGGACGGCCTGCGTGCCGGTCCCTCCAGTCGAAGATGGGTCTGGCGACCCTCAAGCGCAATCGGGGGGATGCCGACATCGATTCGTGATGACTGTTTCGACGACCATGTTCGACACCTGGGCCACCCAGCCTCTGGGGAAGGTGGTTCGCACCGCAGTCGCCACATCCGGGATGGTGATGGCGACACTGGTGCTGATGAATGCGGCGGTGATCGACTCGGGCTCGTGGGCGTTGGTGGTGCTGGGCGTGGCCCTCGCCGCAACATCGATTCGAGCGGCTCGTGTCCCCTCGGCCTCCCGGCTGGCCATCCTGACCGCCGTGGTCCTCGCCATCCCCATCTCCCTGCAGATTTTCTGATCACCGGAGCCCGCTAAGGGCATCCGCACGCCGCAACGGCCACCGGCTTACGGTGGCCGTTGCCCGTATCGGGGAAATTCCCCATATACAGCCGTCGTCGGCCCTGACACGATCAGATCGTTGGGGGACAAGGGCAACAGAGTCCCTCGAAGCGACAATGGGGACCTCACCTGGAGGGCCGCTCCAGCGGCCCTCCAGGCCCATATGCGGGGCACGACATCACTGTTTCAGCTAGCTTTTTCGCGATGCCAGAGGGGAGTTCCACTCACCGGGGGAGCCCCGAGCTCGAAGCCACCCTCCGCCGGATGGTCGTGGTGTTCCGGTTCCTCGGCTGGATATGGATGGTGCTCCTGGTCATCGTCACCCTCGTCTCCAGCCCGCCTCCTCGTCTCTGGATCGTGTACGGATCGGTGGCGCTCGCCACGTTCTGGATGCTCCTCACCTGGTACATGGCCCGCAACCGGCCCGACACGCTGGGTGGCACGGTCTGGTTCGGCTTCGACACGGTGGTCATGCTCGCCATCGGCGCCGCCTCGATCGCGGCCGGGGCCGAGGAGCTGTTCCACGGTGGGCTCCCCCTGTCATACGTCTTCGTCGGTGCGCTGTGGAGGGGGCTCCCCGGCTCGCTGATCGCCGCGGTTCTGCTCGCGACAGAGCAGTTCGCCGTGCATGTGATCGCCGACCTCAACCCGGTGCGCGCTGCCGGAAGCATCATCTTCTTCGTGGTGGCTGCCATCGTGGGCTGGACCTTCGATAGGCTGCGCGATTACGACCTGGCGCGACAGCGCGCCGAAGGGGAGCTCGCCGCAGAGCGGGAAGCCGTGGCCGCCCACGAGGCACGGGTCGACCTGGTCAATCGGCTCCACGACTCGGTGTTGCAGACGTTTCACGCCATCAGGATGGGAGCGGATGATCCGGCCCAGTCCCGCTATCTCGCTCGGCGCCAGGAACGAGAGTTGCGACGCAACATCGAAGAGTGGCGCTCGGAGTACGACCGCAGCTTCCGGGCCGCCCTGCTCGCGGTGCGCGACGATGTGGAGGACATCCACCGTGTCGAGATCGAGGCGGTCATCCGGGACGACACCGCCCTCACCCCGGATTTGCAGGCGGCCATCGAGGCAGCACGCGAGGCCTTGACGAACGCGGTCAAACACGCGGGCGCCTCGCGGATCTCGATCTTCTCGGAGGTACAGGATGGGCACGCGCTGATCTACATCAGGGACGATGGCCAGGGCATCGACCGGACCGATCTCCCTCGGGTGTCGAGCCGTCTCAATCAGAGAGTCGAATCGGTGGGAGGTCTCGTAGCCGTCGACTCGGCCGGAACCGACGGGACCGAGGTGAAGATCACCGTCGGAGCGAGCGCGCCATGACGAGGAGGATCTTCCTGGTCGACGATCACGACGTGGTGCGAGCCGGCATGAAGGCCGTTCTGGGCGAGAGGTTCGACATAGTCGGTGAGGCGGCGGACGTGGCGTCGGCGGTGTCGGGGATCCTCGACACGATGCCGGAGATGGTCGTGCTCGACGTCAACCTCCCCGGAGGTGGGGGCGCCGAGGTGATACTCCAGGTCCATCGGGAAGAGCCGGAGATCAAATTCATGGCGCTCACCGTCTCCAGCTCCCGCGACGACGTGGTGCAGATGATGCAAGCGGGGGTGGATGGATACATCACCAAGACGACCGCGAGCAACGAGCTGCCCGACCTGATCGACCAGACCGTCTCCGGCTTGCGTCCGGTGTCGCCCGACGTCGCCGGTTTTCTGCTGGACATCGACGAGGACATCGACACCACTTCCACCATCGAGCGGCTCACCCCACGCGAGCGCGAGGTAGTCAATCTCATCGCGCGGGGCTACTCGTATCGAGAGACGGCCAACCGGCTCAGCATCTCGGTCAAGACACTCGAGTCGCACATGGGCCACATCTTCGAGAAGCTATCGGTCGCCAGCCGGCACGAGTTGGCCGCCCTCGCCTACCAAGAGGGATATGTAGACCGTCCCGGGTTTTGACTTTCCTCCAGGTGACGGCAGCCGGAGTCCTTCTCCTGGCCTTCGCCTATCTGATCGTCGGCTGGATCCTGTCCAACCGGCTCTACGTCGGAGCGTTCGTGGTAGGCGCCCGTCCGAAAGACCTGGAGGTGAGAGTTCGCTCGGTCGACAGAGACCGAATCGTCCTCGAGTCCCCGACACCACGCCAGGACATCGGCCACCCCGGGATCATGGGGCTCATCTGGGACGACGGCTATGGCCGGGTCGGAGACGTCGTCGCCGCCGACGCCACGACCATCACGAGGGCCTGGATCGGCCCCGGCACCCCTCCCCCATGTGTCGGTCCCCTCGAGGGGTGTCCACCTGTCGAGCTGGACAGCTTCGCGTATCCAAGAAACCCGGCCGATGCCGGGCTCGACTTCGAGACCACGACATACCGATCGCCCCTGGGTGAGATGGGCGCGTGGCTGATACCGGCCGGGTCGGGCACGAGGTGGGCAGTGCACTGCCACGGCTGGACCGCAGAGAGACGGGAGCTGGTGCGAATGCTTCCCGCGTTCCACCGATCCGGCGTCACCTCGATGGTCATCGACTACCGCAACGACCCCGGGGCACCGGGCGACCCAACGGGGCGCTACCGCTTCGGGCTCACCGAGTGGGAGGACCTCGAAGCCGCAGTCGCACTCGCCCTCGAGCGGGGAGCGGAGGACATCGTCCTGTCCGGATGCAGCACCGGAGGCGCGCTGGTCATGGGATTTCTCGAGAGGTCGAATTTGGCTGACCGGGTGGCGGCAGTGGTGCTCGATGCGCCCAATATCGTGCTCGCCGACACCTTCCGGCACGCCACCGATCTCCGCCGCGCCACCCCCCTGATGCTCGAGCTCGGGATGTGGATAGCCGACCTGAGATGGAAGATCGACTGGGACACGACCAACTATGTGCCCCGGGCCGAGCGGATCTTGCATGTCCCGACGCTGGTGTTCCATGGCACGTCGGATCGAACGGTGCCCATCTCGGTGAGCCGCCAACTAGCGGCCCGGGTGCCCGACCTGGTGCGGTTGGTGGAGACGCCGGCGGCCGGTCATGTGATGAGCTGGAATGCCGACCCCGATACATACGAGAGACGTCTCGAGCAGTTCCTCTCCGACGTCTAGAACTGGACCGCGGCCGCCGCCCAGTGAAAGCCGGCACCGAACGCGGTGAGGACCACGAGGTCGCCCTCCTCGATACGGCCCCTGTTGACCGCCTCCCACATCGCCAGTGGCACCGTCGCCGAGCCGGTGTTGCCGTACTCGTGCACGTTCACGTACACCGACTCCTCGGTCAGGTCGAGCTTCTTACGCACGGCTTCGATGATGCGGAGGTTGGCCTGATGGGGGATGACCAGTTTCACATCCGACAGGGACCGACCGACCTTGTCCAGCACATCGGACGCAGCCTCAGACATCCGTCGCACCGCCTCGACGAAGATCTTCCGGCCGTCCATCACCAGCCGGTTGTAGTCCCCGCTGGCCAGTGACTCGGCGTTGAATGGGTTCCGGGTCCCCCCGGCTGCCAGGGTCAGGATCTCCGCGGCGCTCCCGTCGGTGCCGGCCACCACACCGAGGACCTCGGCCCGGCCCCCGCTCGGGCCGAGCACCACAGCTCCGGCTGCATCTCCGAAGAGGACTGCCGTTGCCCGGTCATTCATCGAGATCATCCTCGAGATCAACTCCACGCCGATCACCAGGACTCGCTTCGGCTCGACGATGATTCGTGACCGGGCGACGTCGAGGGCCTGGACGAACCCGGCGCAGCCGCTCCCCCCGAGGTCGTACGTCGGGATCTCACGGCACCCGAGGCGGTTCTGGACAAGTGCTGCGGTGTCGGGGGTCATCATCTCCGGGGTGTCGGTGGCCAGGACGATCTCGTCGATGTCGTCGGGAGTCAGATCGGCGTCCTTCAGGGCGGAGCTGGCCGCCTCGGCTGCCAGCGTCATCGTCGACTCGTCTTCAGCAGCGAAGCGGCGCCTCTTGATCCCGGTGCGTTGAGTGATCCACTCGTCGGTGGTGTCGACCCACCGCGCCCAGTCGTCGTTGGTCACCACGCGCTCTGGTGCGTAACCGCCAAAACCGAGGATGTGTGCCACGAGCGGAGAGCCTAGAGAGGGCGCTGGTTCGGATCCGCCAAGTTCGGAGAATGCGTCGCTCAGGGACGGAATCCGTTATCGCCGCTTCAACCGAACCTGGCTCAGCCACTCGACACACATGTCGGCCACAGCCCGGCTCCGCAGCGAGGCGATGGCATCGAAGCCGTGCTGGGCACCTCCCACCTCGTGGTACCTGGTGGCGACGCCATGGGCTTTCAGGGCGGCCACGAAGTGCTCTGACTCGGCCGGAAGCACCACCGAGTCGAACTCGCCATGTACCACGAAGAATGGGGGCGCATCGCCATGGACTTGATCGATCGGCGATCCGAGCTCGTAGAGAGCGCGATCGTCTGCCGGCCGAGCCTTCATGACGACCTGTGCGATGAACGGCCAGTCGTACCTGGTCGGGTTGCGGACCAGCAGGTCGTAGATCCCGTAGAAAGGCACACAGGCCAGCACCGACGTGTCCTCCTCCTCGAACCCCGGCTGCAGGCTCTTGTTGGCCGCGGTGAGCGCAGCCAACGCGGCCAGGTGAGCACCCGACGAACCGCCTGATATGACGACGCGCCGAGGGTCGGACCCGAACCGAGCGCCTCCGTCCTTCGCCCACGCGATAGCCCGCTTGACTCCCACCAGGTGGTCGGGGAATGTCGCCCGAGGTGACAGTGGATAGCGGATGTCGAAAACGACCCACCCTGCCGCAGCAAGTCGATAGAACAACGCGCGGGCCTGTCGCCCCGGCCGGCCCCTCATCCACGAGCCGGGGTGGACGTAGACCAGAGTCGGGGCATGCTCGGTGTCGGACCGGGAATACACATCGAGAGTGAGCGAGTCCCAGTAGGGGACCTCGGCAGTGTGCCTCACCCCCCGCGGGAGTCGCTCGGTCACCTTCAAGAGCGTGAGCAACGACGGTGGGTGCCCAGTGGCGGCGGCACTCCGGACTGAGCGGGTGATGAGGGGGATGAGACCCACCTCGGAGAGCGCGAACAGGGCCACTCCGGCTCGTCCCACGTCGGAATCGGCCGCGCCCAAGGCCAGGAACGCGGTGCAGATCCCCGCCCGGAGCAGCAGGTAGATGGGGGCCAGTTCGGAGACGATCATCCCCGGCAACCAGAGCGGGGGCAATCGCTTGCCGGGTGGCACGGGGCGCCTGAGGGCGTTGGCCGTCCAGAGACAGGCGACGAAGAACCAGGTGAAGAAGATCGCCGAGATCAAATGGGACCGCCGGCGTAGTCGGTCCCGGCTTGGGCGGAGCGCCCCGGCATCCACAGACGCATCGGCGCCGAACATAGTGTGAGAACACAGAGATGCCCGACAACCCGCTCGCCCGCAGACTGATCACGATCCCACTGGTGTTCGTGACTTTCCTCCTCCTCACCGCTCTTTCCCCAGCGCTACTGGTGGTGGGTGGGGCCATCGACGCCACCCGCGCCATCGTCTCCGGCAAACCATGGATGACACTGCGGTCAGTTGCCTTTCTCTGGGTGTATCTGTTGGGGCAGGTGTGGGCCTTGCTCGGGTTGTTGCTGACCGTCCCTCTTCCCGATGGGATGCGAAAGGAAGCCACATTCCGGCTGCAGAGCTCCTGGACTGCATGGAACTTCGCTGCATTGCGGGCTCTCTTCTCTCTCGACCTGGAGGTCGACGGTCAGGACAGCGCTAAACCGGGCCCGATTCTCCTGCTCTCCCGTCACGCCTCGATGGTCGACACCATGCTGCCGGCCGGTCTGATCGCAAACCCCCTGGGCATCAGGCTGCGCTACGTGCTGAAAAAGGAGCTCCTCGTCGACCCGACCCTCGACATCGGAGGCAGCCGGCTGCCCAACTACTTCATCGACCGCTCAGCCACCGACTCGGCAGCGGAGATCGATGCGATCAGACAGCTCGCGGCCGACCTCGGCCCCGGCGATGGCGTCCTGATCTACCCGGAGGGCACCCGCTACTCGGAGGAGAAGCGTATCCGCTACTCGAGGCGAATGGCGTCGGATGCTGGGATCGTGGGCCAGGTCGCCGCAGGCCTCCGTCGGGTGCTGCCCCCGCGCCCCGGAGGAACACTTGCCCTACTCGAGGCGACGAGCGCAGATGTGGTGGTGCTGGCCCACCGCGGGCTCGAGGGCCTGGCCACGGTGCGGGATATCTGGAGTGGCGGCATGGTCGGGTCCCGAATCAATGTGCTGGTGTGGCGGGTGCGGCGTGATGAGATACCGAACGGGCGACGCGAACGTATCGAATGGCTCTACCGGCTCTGGGCCGAGGTCGACGATTGGGTCGTCGCCCAGGAGTCGGTGGGCGGCCCCGCCCCGGCATGACATCCATCTTCTGGTTTCGACGTGACGCCCGCCTCGACGACAACCCCGGTTTGAACGCCGCCCTCGCCGACGGGCCTGTGCTGCCAATCTTCGTCATCGATCCCGGCCTCTTCGATCGTTGCTCACCGCGGCGACGCCAACTCCTCCTCGCCGGTCTCAACGACCTGGATCAACGCCTGAAGACATATGGTGGCCGTTTCCTGGTGGAGCGCGGCGACCCGGTCGAGGTCGTGCCACGGGTCGCCCGCCATCATGCGGCCCAGGTGGTGCATGTCAGCGGGGAGATCACTCCCTACGGGGTTCGACGGGACCGTGAGGTGGCCACACACGTCGACCTGAAGATCCATGACGGGGTCTACGCCCACCCACCGGGTTCTGTGCTCACAACGGCCGGCAAGACGTACCGGGTCTTCTCCCCGTTCTATCGGTCGTGGTCGGAACGCCCCATCCGCCCGGTGAATCTGCCCGACGGTGCCGATTTCATCGACATTCCCAGGATTCGGCTCACACGTGTCGAAGACCCGGTGTTGCCGGCAGGGCCGGGAGCCGCAGAGGACCGGCTGCGGAGCTTTCTCGAGCGTGCCGACCATTACGACGACCAGCGGGACCGCATCGATCTCGACGCCACCTCGCACGCGTCCCTCGACCTCAAGTACGGATGGATCGGGCCACGTCGGCTCATCGCCGAGGTCGGCTGCGATACCGCGGCGCGCGTCGCATTCGTGAGACAGGTCGCCTGGCGGGACTTCTATGGCCATCTCCTCGCCGAGCACCCGTCGATGGTCGACTCCTCATTCGAGGAGCGATACCACAGCCTCGGTTGGCGCGACAATCCTGACGAGATCGCGGCCTGGAAGGAGGGTCGCACCGGCTTTCCCATCGTTGATGCAGCCATGCGACGCCTGGTCGCCGAAGGGCAGATGCACAATCGGGCCCGACTCATCGTGGGCTCCTTCTTGGTGAAGGACCTGATGGTCGACTGGCGAGTGGGCGAGAGATTCTTCCGGCACCATCTCGTCGACGGTGAAATCGCACAGAACACGGGGAGCTGGCAATGGGTGGCAGGCACCGGCACCGACGCCGCCCCCCTACTTCCGCGTCTTCAACCCGGTGACACAGTCGCGGCGTTTCGATCCCGACGGCCACTTCATCCGACGCTGGGTGCCCGAGCTCGCCAGTCTGCCTGACAAATGGGTCCATGCACCGTGGGAGGTTGGGCCCCTCGAGCTGATGTCGCATGGTGTCGAGCTGGGCAAGGACTACCCCGCCCCGATCGTCGATCATCCGATGGCCAGACGACGGGCCATCGATGCCTACGAGGCTGCCCGCGGCTCGCGGTAGAGGGCGGCGCCGTAGTGCGCGCCGGCCCCGAAGGCGGCGAAACAGACGAGGGCTCCTGGGGTCACGCGCCCGGTCTTACGGAGCTCGTGATAGAGGATGGGCAGCGTCGCCGCCGTGGTGTTGCCGTAAGAGCCGATGTTGGACGGCACCTTCTCCGCTCCCATGCCGAACTGCCTGCGGACCCCATCCAGGATCCGGTCGTTGGCCTGGTGGGCGACGACGAGATCGACGTCGTCGAGGTCGAGCCCTGTCTTCTCCAGCACGGAGCGAGCAGCCTCTGGCATGAGGCGCACCGCCTTGCGGAACAGCCCACCGCCATCCATCTGGGGAAGATGCCTGTCGGCCGACAGATCAGATGTGGAGACGTAAGGACGTGATTTGAAGCCCACCCCCGGCACCCAGATGAGCTCGAAGGACTCGCCGTCAGTGTGCAGCGAGGTGGCGAGGATCCCTTCGTCGGGGGACGACCCACGTGAGATGACCATGGCACCGGCTCCATCTCCGAACAAGACACTCCAAGCGCGGTAGGTGGTGTTGCGCTCATACTCCTCGCGTGGAGGCTCCCCTCCCTCCCCGAGCACCGCCCGCCAGGACTCCTCGCTCCAGGGAAGGAAGCCGGCGTGAACCTCGGAGCCCACCACGACCACGGTGTCGGCCCGGTCACTGGAGATGAGGGCGTCGGCGAGGTCTATGCCGTAGAGGAAGCCGCTGCATTGCTGTCTGATGTCATAGGCGGCGACGGGTCCCATGCCGGTGCCGGCCTGGACGAGACCGGCGATCCCTGGGGCCAGGTAGTCAGGTGTCATCGTTGCGGTGACCAGGGCATCGACGGCACCGGCGGTCAGGCCGGCGTCGGTCAACGACGCCAGGACTGCGGTGACGGCCAGGTCGGAGGAGCCGACGCCGGGGTCGACGAAGCGACGCTCCTTGACCCCGGTCCGGGTCGTCACCCAATCGTCGGTCGTGTCCATGATCCGGGCCAGGTCGTGGTTGCTGACCACATTGTCAGGGACCGAGATCCCGGTTCCCATGATGATCGACCCCATCAGTCGGAGCGGCCGATCTCTGCGGGGACATCCGAGTGGGTCAGCTTCACCAGGCCATCCCAAAGGGCCTGCCGTTCTCCTGCAGTCTCCCGGGTCCGATCGACGAGATGCTCGGGTGCCGGGGACCGATCGAACCAGAGCCGGCCAGACTCGGCTGCCGGCTGGGGCGCGGCCGCCAACCAGACGATGGTGTCGGCCCCCTGGTCTGGAGTGCGCAGGAACGGCCTCATCAGCTTGTCGAAGGTGGGAAGGGACTGTGCCACTCCCGCCGTCTTGGCCCAACCGGGGTGCATGGCGTGAACCGTAACGCCGGTGCCGGCGAGGCGCTCCGCCCACATACCGGTGAGGATCACCTGACCACGCTTGGATCGCGCATACGCGACGGCACCTTTGTACTCACCTCTCTCGAAGTGGATGTCACGCGGGCGAATCCTCTCCGAGTACATCCCGCCCGAGGTGACGTTGACGATCCGGGCCGGGGCGGACGCGGCGAGACGTGGGATGAGGAGATTGGTGAGGAGGAAGTGACCCGCCAGATCGACGGCCAGTGTCTTCTCGATCCCTTCACCGGTGACCTCACGTTCGGGCAGCAGGACCCCGACGTTGTTGACGAGGACGTCGATTCGCTCTTCTCGCTCGAGGAGCTCCCCGGCCAGATCCCTGATCTCGGACATGAGGCTGAGGTCGGCCTCGTAGCCCACCACCTCGCCCGCGATCTCATCCTCCGCCGCCCGTAGCTTCTCCGGACTGCGCCCGACCACCACCGTGCGGGCGCCGAGACCGGCGATCCGCTCGGCGGCGGCACGGCCCAGACCCCCGGTCGCCCCCGTGATCACGACGGTCTGCCCTTCCAAATCGGCCGCGACGGGCTCGAAGTTGCGGGCGTGAAGCCAATAGCCGAGGTTGGTGAACCCGGCGACGGACAGGAGACTCATGGCTGCAGTCGCTCGACCAACCCGTCCAAGGCGCGCCGTCCCACCCGCTCGAGCAGAGGAGACATCAGCGGGGCCACGAAGCGCATCCAATTGGTGAATGTGAGATCGGCGGTGTAGTCGACGAACGTGGACCGACCACGATCCTCGAACCTGATCTCGTCGACCGCCTCCAGGTTCTCCCCTCTCCCCACCAGCACCACACGATCGTGGGGCTCGTACTCGGTGATCTCGTACACCATCGGCGTCTCACTCGAGCCGAAAACCGTCAACAGGTCGTAGCGGGTTCCCACTCCCACGGGGCCATCGCCAATCTGATCGGAACGGGAGACGCCGGGGTCCCATTGCTCGATGTTGGCGAAGTCGGCGGTGAAAGTGAACACCTCATCCCGCGGTCGGTCGATCAATCTCGTTTCGTGCAATCTCATATGTCCGTGATTCGTCACCGGGCCGGGATGCGGATGTCGGTACGACGCTCTGACACCAACCTACCCCCCGGCCCGTATCCTCACCCCGGGATGAGTGATACCCACGAAGTCATCAATCAAACACCTCCCCTCGCGGGCTACAACCTCTACACCACCGATCCCGTCCTCGACGCGGCGGTCTCCCGGGAGGGAAGCAAGGACTCTCGGGACCTACTCATCGAGTTCGGGGAAACAACCGGGTCACTCGACTACCTGCAGTGGAGTTTCGAGGCCAATCGAAACGAGCCCCGGCTGGAGACACACGACCCG
>Ga0268386_10003794_pt1 | contig 11063 bp, 11 predicted proteins | sample RVTome_15_FD_200260 | JGI IMG/M metagenome (GOLD analysis project Ga0268386, IMG submission 200260) | Soil microbial communities from uranium-contaminated site in the Upper Colorado River Basin, Wyoming, United States - RVT150D86... ... | reverse complement strand
TCGAGTGCCACCGTGTGGCGCACCGGGTCGGCCTGGGATCCAACGTCACGATCATGTTCGGTTCGATCGAGGAACCGCTGCACTGGGCACGTCACCTGGTGCGCACCCGCGACCTCCAGCGTGAGACGGGTGGCTTCACCGAGTTCGTCGGCCTGCCCTTCGTGCACATGGCCTCTCCCATATACCTGCAGCGCAGGGCACGGCGGGGCCCCACCTTCCGCGAGACGATCCTCGTCCACGCCGTCGCCCGGCTCGCCTACGGCGAGCTGATCCCGAACATCCAGGGAAGCTGGGTGAAGATCGGGCTGAAGGGTATGGCCCAGCTCCTGCAGGCCGGGGGCAACGACATGGGCGGAACGCTCATGGACGAGAACATCTCGCGTGCTGCCGGCGCCAGCCACGGCCAGGTCATGACCGAGGCGGAGTTCGCGGCGTTGGCGGCGTCGCTGGGGCGCACACTCGAGCAGCGCACCACGGACTACGGGCGGGTCGCCGCGTGACGATGGTGATCGAGCGGCTGAGCGACGCCCACTTCCCCACCGAGCACGGCACGTTCCGCATCGTGGCCTACCGCGCTGGCGACGGTGCTGAGCATGTCGCAGTCGTGGCCGGCGATCTGGCCACGGCAGCCGTGGTGCCGGTTCGGGTCCACCGCCAGTGCCTCGCCGGAGACCTGCTGGGATCCCTCGACTGCGACTGCGGCCGACAGCTCTCCGACGCCCTTCGTCGCATCGAAGCGGCCGGGGCCGGGGTGGTGGTGTACCTGCGTGGCGGGGCAGCACCAGACATCGGTGTCGCCATCCTCGCCGACCTGGGGGTGACCTCAGGAAAGGGATGACAGGACCTAGGTCTATTTCGGGCGGGCGCCGTCGGGATGATGGTCGTGGTGCTGGGTTCGCACCGGTTGTCGTCTGGCGTGGGGGAGCGGGGATTGCTGGGGATGCGTGGAGTGAGCTCCCGGGCCCGGCTGGCGGTGGTCCTGGTGATGGTGTTGGTCGCCGGCTTGGTGGCGGAGCGCGCTGGCCTGGTCACGGAGGAGGCGAGCGCGGCGGGGCCCCCGCCGCCGCCACCGTTCAGCTGCATCCGCAACGGCCTGCTGTTGGTCAGCTACCTGCCCCGTGACTACCAGTCGCAGGCGCCCGACCTGATCAACCCGCTGCAGCTCGTCCCGGGCCTGGAACTGAGCAACGGGCTCTACGGCGCCACCGACGCCCAGCGGGCGGCGCTGGGCCGCTTGCAGTCCCAGGCGACGACCAGTCGTCGATGGACTGAGCGAGCACGGATCGGATGGCCACCTCCAGCAAATCGGGTCGGTTGTAGGTGGCGAGGACCACGCTCACCCGCGCGCCGCCCGCAGGCATCCTCGGTCGGCTCCCCGCCCACATCGGCGACCTCTCAGCCGACGGGTTGATCGCTCTGGAGGCGGGCCACCAGGTGCTCTGGCAGCGGCTGGTACGTGTGGTGGCGGACGGAGAAAGTGCCCCGGCCTCCGGTGATGGAGCGCAGGTCGACGGCGTATGTGGTGATCTCCGATGTCGGAACGCGGGCCCGCACGACCACGGTGCCGTCGACGGAACCCGCGTCGGCGCCCAGCAGCTCGCCCCGCCGCGAGCTCAGGTTGCCCATGATGTCGCCCTGGAGCTCGGTCGGCACCTCCACCGTCACCTCGCTGACGGGCTCCAGCACCACCACCCCGGCCTGCTCGATGGCGGTGCGCAGGGCCAGCGAACCGGCCATCTTGAAGCTCATCTCCGACGAGTCGACCGAGTGGTACTTGCCGTCGTAGCAGGTCGACTTCACGTCGACCAGGGGGAAGCCGTACTTGCCGCCCCGTGACATGGCGTCCTCGATGCCCGCGGCCACGGCCGGGATCAGGCCCCTGGGGATGGCCCCGCCGGTCACCGCGTCGGCGAACTCGAAGCCGCTGCCGCGTGGGAGCGGCTCGAAGCGGACGCTGGCCACGCCGAACTGCCCGTGCCCGCCGGTCTGCTTCTTGTACTTCCCCTCGGTGTCCACCGGACCGGCCAGCGTCTCCAGGTAGGCCACGCGGACCGGTTCGGTGTCGACATCCACCCCCAGGCGGCGCAGCCTGGCCAGCGCCACCTGGAGCTGCACCTCCCCCTGGCCGCTCAGCACGGTCTGGCGGGTCGACGGCTCGAAGCGAACCCCGAGCGAGACGTCCTCGGCCAGGACGCGCCGCAACGCGCTGCCCAACTTGTCCTCGTGGGCCTCGGTGCGGGCCCGCACGGCGATGCCGTACACAGGGGTGGGTACCGGTGCGGCCTCCACGCGCACGGGCGACGTCGACGGGGCCAGGGTGTCGCCGGTGGCGGTGCCGTTGAGCCGGGCCACGGCGGCGATGTCGCCGGCCACGAGCTCCGATACGGGTTCGTGCTCTGCGCCGCGCAGGCTCAGGAGCTGGTGAAGGCGCTCCTCGTTCCCGGTGCGCGGGTTGACCAGGGTGTCGTCGGTGCGGATCGTCCCCGACAGCACCTTGAACAGGGAGAGCTGGCCCAGGTACGGGTCGATCTTGGTCTTGAAGACGTAGAGCAGCGGGTCACCGGCGGGGTCGGGTGGGATCTCCACCACCTCCTCGCCGACGGTCACCTCCACCGGGGGGACGTCGCTGGGCGAAGGGCCGACCCGGCAGATGAACTCGCCCAGGCGGTCCACCCCGATGGGCACCGTGGCCGAACCGCACAGCACGGGGAACACGAGGGCGGCGTCGAGCCCTTCGTGGAGGGCACGCTCCAGCTCCTCTGGGCTGGGCTCCTCTCCCTCCAGGTACTTCTCCAGCAGGGCGTCGTCGATCTCGACGATGTCCTCCAGCAGGTGCTCGTGCTCGGCCCGCTCGAGCTCGGACAACTCGGCCGGGATGTCGGCCTCCTCGGCCTCCCCGCTGTCGTAGAGGTAGGCGCGGTCCACCAGCAGGTCGGCCACGCCGTGGAAGCTCGACTCCGATCCGATGGGCAGCTCGATCGGTTCGATGTTGGTCTCGGAGAACCGCTCCCTGACCCCGGCCAGCGTCCGATCGAAGGACGCCCGGTCGCGGTCGAGCTTGTTGATGAACACGAGCCGGGGCACCGACCAGGACCGGGCGATGCGCCAGGCCGCCTCGTCCTGTGCCTGCACGCCAGCCACGGCATCGACGACGAAGACGGCCAGGTCCGCCACCCTCAGGGCCGAGTAGATCTCGCCCACGAAGTCGGCGTAGCCGGGGGTATCGAGCAGGTTGATCCTGTGGTCCGCCCAGTCGAAGGACACGAGGCTGAGGCCGAGCGACTGGTGGCGTTCCTTCTCCTCCGGATCGGCATCGGACACCGTGCTGCCGGCATCGACCAGACCCGGTCGACGGATGACGCCGGCCCGGTACAGCAGACCCTCGATCACGCTGGTCTTGCCGTTGGCGCTGTGGCCGACGAGGGCCACGTTCCTGATGCGGTCGGTCGTCACCATTCAGGTACTCCTCGTTGATGTCGGCGTGGAAGGCCCCGGCCCCCCGGTGACCCCACACTTTCGCTCTTTACGGCCGGCGAGGCAACGTGGTCGGCGGGGGGCGGCCGAGTCGCGAACGGTCCCTGTCGGTGTTCACTGGCCCCGTGCGACGGATCGGTGTGCAGGAGCGGCGCGCTCGCCTGGCCACCCGCCACCACCTGGCTCGGCCGGAGTCCGGCGTCGTCACGGTGGCCGGCGATCTGGTCGGGCTGCACTCGAGCGACACGCCGTCGGTGTACCTCTCGGCCAGGGCCAGGCTGCGCCACTTCACCGTTGCCGACATGGAGGAGGCGCTCTACGAGAAGCGGACCCTGGTACGGATGCTGGGGATGCGCCGGACCATGTTCGTGGTCCCCGTCGACCTGGCGGCGGTGATGGATGCGGCCTGCACGCAGGCCCTGGCCCCGGCCGAGCGGCGTCGGCTCGTACGGATGCTGGAGGACCAGGGCATCGCCGCGGACGGGACCCGTTGGCTGGCCGAGGTCAGCGAGGCCACGCTGGCGGCCATGGCGGCCCGCGGCGAGGCCACCGCGGCCGAGCTCACCGATGACGTGCCCGAGCTGGGACGGAAGCTGTCCTTCGGGGAGGGGAAGAGGTGGGCCGGGACGGTGGGGGTGTCGACCAGGGTCCTGTTCCTGCTGGCCACAGAGGGACGGGTCGTGCGGGGCCGGCCGCTCGGCTCGTGGCTCTCGAGGCAGTATCGCTGGTCGCCGACGGCGAGCTGGCTCGAGGGCGGGCTCCCCGACATGGACGCCACCGCGGCGCGCCGGGAGCTCTTGGAGCGCTGGCTGCGTACCTTCGGGCCGGGCACCCTGACCGATCTGCGCTGGTGGACCGGGTGGACCGTGAAGCACACCCAGGCGGCGCTGAGCGCGCTCGGGGCGGTCGAGGTGCAGCTCGACGACGGCATCGGCTACGTCCTGGCCGACGATGTCGAGCCCGTGGACGGCCACGACCCCTGGGCGGCCCTGCTACCGGCCCTGGACGGCAGCGTGATGGGCTGGAAGGAGCGGGGCTGGTACCTGGGTGGCCACGGGCCACGGCTGTTCGACCGCAACGGTAACGCCGGCCCCACCGTGTGGTCCGAGGGCCGGGTGGTGGGGGGCTGGGGCCAGGGTGCCGACGGGGCGGTGGCGGTGCGGCTCCTCGAGGATGTGGGTGGCGACGCCGAGGAGTTGATCGCGCTCGAGGCCGAGCGGCTCTCGGACTGGCTCGGCTCGGTGCGGGTGACCCCGCTGTTCCGGACACCTGTCGAGCGGGAGCTGGCCGGCTCTTGAGCGGATGGAGGGGCGGTGCCGCCATCCGCCACAGGAACGCTCACGGTGACGATTCGCGTGTGCGGGCAGGTACTGTCAGGCGGTCGCATTCACGCGGAGGTCCCATTGAGCCTGGCCGCTGATCAAGTCGACGTGGAGGCGCCGCTCCTCGTCGATCTCGGGGAACCCGCGGCCGCGGACGCGGCCCTGACGGGCGGGAAGGGCTCGGCCCTCGCCGCCGCCAGCCGGGCCGAGCTGCCGACGCTCGAGGGTGTGGTGCTCACCACCGCCTTCAGCGCCTGCATCGACCGCGGTACTGACCTGGCCACCCATCCCGCGGTGGACGAGATCCTCGGGAGGTTCGGCGGCCGACCGCTCATCGTACGTTCCTCCTCGACGATCGAGGACACGGCGGCGTCCTCCATGGCCGGGCGCTTCGACTCCGTCCTGGACGTGCGCGGCCGGGAGGCGCTGGTAGACGCCATCGCCACCGTTCTCGACTCGCGGGGGCGGGCGGCCGAGGTCGGCGACGTCGACGCCGACGCTCCGCTGGCCGTCGTCGTGCAGCCGTTCCTGCATGCCCGCGTCGGTGGGGTGCTGTTCGGCATCGACCCGGTGACGGGCAGGACCGATCGCCTCGTGGCCATGGCGTCCAAGGAAGGTCCCGACGCCGTGGTCAGCGGCCGCGTCGACGGGGTCCGCTACGAGCTTCGGCCCGACGGCACGGTTCGCTCCCTGACCGGCGAACAAGACGCCGGCCCTCTGGCCCGCCGCGAATGCCGCCAGCTGGCCGACCTGGCCAGACGCACGGCAGCCGCCTTCGACGGGCCCCAGGACATGGAGTGGCTCATCGATTCCGAGGGAGTCCTTCGGCTGTTGCAGAGCCGGCCCGTCACTACCGAGATCGCAGGTAAGCCCTCCGGCCCGATCTACAGCCTGGGCCCGGTGGCCGAGACCTTCCCCGAGCCCCTGAGCCGCCTGGAGCAGGCCCTGTGGGTGCCGCCGCTGCGCCGGGCAGTGCGCGAGGCGTTGGTGCTCGCCGGCACTGCGCAGCGCGACCTGGTCGAGTCCAGACGCATGGTCATCACCGTCGACGGCTGGGTGGCCATGGACCTCGAGGCGACAGGTGGAGTCCGGCGTCGCTGGTCCGGCTGGCAGAAGATCAACCCGATCACCAACGCCCGCCGCCTGCGGGCGGCCTGGGGCATAGGGCGGCTCAGAGCGGCCCTGCCGTCGCTCGCCCGCGACCTGGTCGAGCGCACCGATCTCGAGCTCCGGGCCGTACCGGAGTTGAGCGACCTGAGCGACCGCCAGATCCTGGCTCTCATCAACCGGCTGCGGCAGGCCTTGGTGTCCCTGCACTCCCACGAGATCCTGATGGGAGCCCTGGTAGACCCCGAAGCGCCCGAGGTCACGGGTGCCTCGGTGGCCCTGAGGGTCCTGGCCGAGGCCCGCCGCGACGGGATCGACGATGCCACGCTGGTGGCCGAGAACCCCGTCGTCCTCGCCCTCGTGCCACCGAAGGTGGCGCCTGCGCCTTCCCTCCCTCCCGCCGTCAACCCCGTCTGGCCGGCCAACCGCTCCGGTCGCCGGGCCGACCCGGCTGCCGTCCTGCGGGAGGCCCTGCGCCTGCGGGTCCGCTGGATCCAGGAGCTCAGCGGACGTGGCGCCTGGGAGCTCGGCCGCCGCCTGGCCCTGGCCGGCGTGCTCCCCGACGCCGAGGCCGTGCGCCACCTGCACTGGGAGGACCTGCGGGTCGTTGCCCTGCATCGGGCGGTGCCCCTGAACCTCACCCTCGACGCCGCCACAGGGCGGCGGGCGTCCACGCCCCCGCCCAGCTGCTTCCGCCTGACCGAGCGTGGTCGGCCGGTATCGGCGGTGCGTCCCGGCTCCGACGTCGACGGGATCGGTGCCGGCGGCGGCAAGGGCGAGGGGGTGGTCACCCATGACACCGAGGACCCGCCCCCTGGTTCGGTGCTGGTCGTGACGACGTTGAGCCCGACGCTCGCCCCCTTGCTGCCCCGCCTGGCCGGGCTGGTGGCCGAGACGGGCAACCCGCTCGCCCACCTGGCCATCCTGGCCCGCGAGGCCGGGCTGCCCACCGTGGTCGGGCTGGCCGGCGCGCTGGAGCGGCTCGAGGAAGGCACGCGGATCAGGTTGGATGGCACCACCGGTGCCGTCAGCATGGTGACCGAGGAACCGGCCGCCGACGCCGCCGGCGAACCGGCGGAGGAGCCGGCCGCCGACGGGCCGGGAACGGAGGAGTCGTGAGGAAGCTGGCCTGGATCTTCGGACTCGTCGTGCTAGTGGGCTCGGCCTATCTGGCCGCCCTGTACCTGAGCCGCTGGGAGTGGACCCGCGCCCTGTGGACGACGATGGTCTTCGTCGCCGCCGAGGTGGCCCTCGCCTCGGCCCTCATCCTGCGCAAGCTCGGTCAGATCGCAGATGGCGACGACCATCGCGCCTCGCCCGACCCCGATGTGCTGGACCGCATCCGCGAGACGCGGCCCGACCACGCCCGCTTCGCCTGGCTGCGTGACAGCGTCTCGCAGACGAACGTGTTCATAACGCTGCTGCTGGGTGGTGGCGTCATCCTGTCGGGGCTGGCCTGGGTGGTCGACCGCATCGCCGGGCGCACGACGACGCCGGCCAGCGAACGCGCCCTGGCCCACTCTCTCGGTGCGATCGCCTTTCCCGCCGGTGGGCTGGTGGCCGACGAGGCCACCCTCCTGGCCCAGGACCTACCTGCCTGCGACGATCCCGACCTCCGGCTGCTCGTGGGTGACACGATCCGGTGAGGTGGTCCGTCGGGCGCGTCCTCGCCCTCGTAATACTGGTCGCGCTCGTGGGTCTGGGCATCCATCTGCTCCGTCAGGCCACGCTGACCGTCCACGAGCAGGTCGACCCCGACACCCAGCTCGAGATCGTGCTCGACGCACGCCTGAACGGTGAGGCCGAGCACGAGGCGTTGGACATGGTCCGCGGGCTGGCCTTCCTGTGCGAGCTCGAGGTGCACAGCTCCATCGTCGGAGCCGAGGTGATGGAACTGGACGATGGTCGTTTCCGTTACGTGCTCGAGCCAGCCCTTGACGAGGCCGATCGCCGCCAGCTCCGCGGCTGCCTGCAGGACGCCCGGGTCGACCACCTGCTCGCCTCCGTCGACGAGATGCGGGAGCTGCCCTGATGACCACCGCTACCCGGGACGACCAGCGCGCCCACGGCCATCGCACACACGCTCACCGGCACCTGCCCCTCACCCCGGCCAAGGTCCTGCTGGTGGACGAGATCCTGGTCGTCGTCGTCGCCGCCATGGCCGTGGTCCTGGCCTTCCTGGCCGCCTACGACGGCGGCAGCGTGCTGCTGACGTGGGACGAGCCCATCCAGCGCTTCGTGGAAGACAACCGCGGGCCGTCACTGGACGAGCTGTTCCGCCAGGTCAGCCGCCTCGGCTCCAACATCGTCATCTTCCCGGTGGCCGCTGTGATGGCCGCCCTGTCGTGGCGTCGCTGCCGCCCCCTGGCCCTCTTCGTGGTGGCCTCGGCGCTGCTGCGGCCGCCGATGGAGTTCATCTTCAAGGAGCTGGTCGACCGGGACCGGCCCGACATAGTGCGGATGGTCGACGGGACCGGTCCCTCCCATCCCAGCGGCCACGTCCTGGCCTCGCTGGCCGTGTGGGGGCTGCTGCCGGCGGTGGTGGCCATCGTGACGGGCAGCCGACGCTGGTGGCGGGTCTCGGTGGCGGCGGTGATGGTGCTCATACCGTTCATCGCCGCCAGCCGCGTCTACCTCGGGGTCCATTGGGCCACCGACGTGTTCCAGGGTCTGCTGATCGGCTCGCTCTACCTGCTGGTCGTCGAGGTCGTCTTCCTCCGCTGGCATCCCGACGGCGGGTGCGGCGAGCAGCGCCCTGGGGGCCCTGTCCTGTCGGGCCCCCCCGAAGGTCGCGCCCCTCTGTAGCGACGACGACGCTGCTGCGAAGACGCCGTCCCCGGCGAGCTCGCCGTCCGACGAGCTACACCAGTTCGGGGGCGGGCTGCGGAGCCGGCGGCGGCTCCTCGTCCGGCGGTTCGTCAGCCCGTTGCGCGCTGATGGCCCTGGCCGTGATGCCCACCGCCAGGGCGACCCCGCCCAGCAGGACGAGCCGCGTCAGCGACCGTGGCAACCGGGTACCGAGAAGGTGGTCGATGCTGATGCGGCCCGGGCCGGCGGCGGCCAGAGCGGCAGCCGCCGCCAGGTTGGTGAGCGCCAACTCCGGGCCTCCCTCGGCGGCGAAGGGGCCCTTGCCGCGGTGGGCGGTCGTCGCCGCCACCGCCATTGTGGCGGCGATGGCGACGGGTCCCAGCGGGTAGGCCAGGCCCGCTGCGGTCAGCAGCCCGCCTCCGAACTCGGCGGCCCCGGCCGCGGTGGCATGGTGGCGCCCTGGCCGCAGGCCCAGGGTCTCGAAGAAGCCACCGGTGCCCTCGATGCCGTAGCCCCCGAGCTTCCCGAACAGCTTCTGCGAGCCGTGGGCGGCGAGGTATCCCCCGATGGTCAGGCGCGAACCCAACAGGACCAGATCTGACATGTTCGCCTCCAGGCGTGGTGGTCGAGTCTGGCCGATGCGCCTGCCGCGGCACGCCAGACGGGCCTGACCCTACGACTAGCCGACTGCGCCCCTGGCTCGCCAGAAGTCGTTGAGCGAGCGCTGCATGCGTAGGTACCAGATGAAGTTCCCGATGATGGGCAGCAGGAACCACAGGCCCCACACGGCCGTGATGGGCGGCTGCTCACCGGCCTCCTTGTAGAGGTTCTCCACCTCCCAGGCCAGGGTGAACCAGACGACGGGATGGACGAGGATGGCCAGCAGCAGCGTGATGCCGCCGCCGAGGCCTTGGCCGCGGTAGTCCTTCATCTCCTTGGCGTTCTGGTACGACCACACCCACGTCCAGATGCCCAGGGTCACGATCGTCAACAGGATGACGAGGCCAGCAGAGCGGGGCCTTCCCAGTGGTCGATCTACTGTTGGTTGGTCCACCGATGTCCCCTTCCCCGAGGCTCATTCGTCTCGAGTCGGGCGTGAACCTACTGTTCGCGCCCGACAGGCGCTGACCTACGCCACTGGGGGGATGATGACCGGGATCGAGGGGACGGTGCAGCCGGGGTTCGAGAAGGTGAGAGACGCCTTCGCCGCCAACTTCGCCGACCACGACGAGCTGGGCGCCGCCTTCGCTTGCCACGTGGGCGGTGAGCTGGTCGTCGACCTCTGGAGCGGGGTGGCGGATCGGCGGACGGGTGCACAGTGGACCGCGGACACGTTGCAGCTCGTCTTCTCCACCAGTAAGGGCCTGGCCGCCATCTGCGTGGGCATGCTGGTCGATCGGGGCCTGCTCGACCTCGAGCAGCCGGTGTCTGACCACTGGCCCGAGTTCGGGCAAGCGGGCAAGGAGGCCGTGACGGTCGGCGAGATGATGAGCCACCAGGTCGGCATCCCGGTCGTGGACGCACAGCTCACCCTGGAGGAGATACTGGCTGTCGAGCCCGTGGTCGGGGCACTGGCCGCACAGACTCCGGTATGGGAGCCGGGAACCGCCCATGGCTACCACGCGCTCACCTACGGCTGGCTGGTGGGCGAGCTGGTCCGTCGCATCGACGGACGTGGCGTGGGCACCTTCCTGGCCGAAGAAGTTGCCGGGCCGTTGGGTGCGCAGACGTGGATCGGGCTGCCGGAGTCCGAGCAGGCGCGGGTCAGCCGCCTGGAGCCGGCCCCTCCGCCGGAGGACCCCGAGCTGCTGGCCATCATGAGAGAGCTGCTGGGCCCCGGGACGCTCGCCAACCGGGCCCTCTCCATGGACGGCGCCTTCGGCATGCCCGGAGTCGGCGATGAGATGGCCTGGAACCGTCCCGACGTGCATCGCAGCGAGATCCCGGCTGCCAACGCCATCACCACCGCTCGGTCCCTGTCAGCCATCTACGGAGCCACCGTGGCCCAGGTCGACGGCGTCCGCCTGCTCAGCGACGAGGTGGTCGACGCCATGCGGGCCGAGCGGGTGGACGGCCCCGACCGCGTCCTGGCCGTGAGGTCCCGCTTCGGCGCCGGTTTCATGCTGCACGGCGAGCTGGCCCCGATGATGGGCGACGGCTCGTTCGGCCACCCCGGTGCCGGGGGATCGCTCGGCTATGCGGATCCCGAGACCGGGGTCGGCTACGGATACGTGATGAACCAGATGGGGTCCGGCCTCGCCGGAGACCCGCGCACCATCCGACTCACCGAGGCGGTGCGGGCCTGCCTGTGACGTTGCCCGGTGAGGGCACGGTCTTGGCTCGTGACCAGCA
>Ga0268386_10003793_pt1 | contig 11064 bp, 10 predicted proteins | sample RVTome_15_FD_200260 | JGI IMG/M metagenome (GOLD analysis project Ga0268386, IMG submission 200260) | Soil microbial communities from uranium-contaminated site in the Upper Colorado River Basin, Wyoming, United States - RVT150D86... ... | reverse complement strand
GTTCCAGCGGGCCGGGCTGGTCGTGATCGTGGCCCTGGTGAGCCCCTTCCGGGCCGACCGCGAGTACGCCCGCCGGGTCATCGGCGCCGAGGACTTCACCCTCGTCTATCTCCACGCCCCCCTGGGCGTCATGCGCGAGCGCGAGCGCCACGGGCTCTACGCCGCCGCGGGCCGCGACGACGAGGTCAAGATCCCGGGCGTGAACGCCCCTTACGAGCCGCCCGCCGAGGGCACGCTCGTGTTCGACACCTCGACGGCCCCCCTGCCCACCATCGGGGAAGCGGTGATTGCGGCCGTCGAGCGCCGGATCCGGTGACGAGCCCCGTCCCCGGCTCACGCAGCACGCGGTGACGTCGTGACCGACGATCGCCTGGCCGTCCACGGCGGCCGGCCGGTCCGGACCCGGATGTTGCCCTACGGCGGGCAGCTCATCGACGACGACGACATCCGGGCCGTCACGCGGGCGCTGGGTGACGACTGGATCACGACGGGGCCGCGCGTCGCCGAGTTCGAGCGGGCCGTGGCGGCGCGCGTGGGGGCGCGCCACGGGGTGGCGGTGAACTCGGGAACGGCCGCGCTGCACGCGGCCGCCTTCGCGGCCGGTATCGGCGAGGGCGACGAGGTCATCGTCCCCCCGCTCACTTTCGCCGCCAGCGCGAATGCGGTCCTCTATCTCGGCGGGCGCCCGGTGTTCTGCGACGTCCGGGCCGACACGCTCAATCTCGATCCGGCCCGCGCCGCCGAGGCCATCGGCCCCCGCACCCGCGCGATCATCACCGTCGATTTCGGTGGCCAGCCCTCCGATCTGGGCCCTCTCCGCGACCTCGCCGATCGCCACGGCCTCGTGCTGATCGACGACGCCGCCCATGCACTGGGCGCGACGTACCGCGGCGCGCCGGTCGGCGCCCAGGCGCACCTCACCACGCTCAGCTTTCATCCGGTCAAGGCGATCACGACCGGCGAGGGCGGTATGGTCCTCACCGACGACGCCGAGCGGGCGGCGCGGGCGCGGCGCTTCCGCAACCACGGCATCAGCACCGAGGCCGCGGGGCGGCACGACGCCGGGCAGTGGTACTACGAGATGGTCGACCTCGGCTTCAACTACCGGCTGCCGGACATCCAGTGCGCGCTCGGACTCAGCCAGCTCGCCAAGCTCGACCGCTTCCTGGCCCGGCGCACGGCGATCGCCGAGCGCTACCGCCGCGAGCTGAGCGCGGTGCCCGGCGTGCTCATGCCCGCCGTCGCCGCCGACGTCACCCACGCCTGGCACATCTTTGCGATCCTGCTCGATCCGGAGCGCGTGGGCGTCGGCCGGGCGGAGGTGTTCGGGGCGCTGCGGGCCGAGGGCATCGGCGTCGCCGTCCACTACATTCCGGTCTATCGCCACCCGTATTACCAGCGTCTCGGCTATCCGACCGCCATGTGTCCGGTGGCCGAGTCGGCCCACGAGCGGCTGCTGACGCTGCCGCTCTCGGCCCGGATGCTCGACAGTGACGTCGCCGACGTCGTGGCCGCGGTGTCGAAGGTCCTTCGGCACTTCACCGGCTGAGGGGCGCGGCTTGGGGGATCACGGGTCTCGGGTACGCCGGATCCGGTGGCCGCCTGCACGGCGCCCCGGCCCGGCGTTTGACGTTGACCGGCCCCGTCTCGCTGTGCTCAAATCCATGTTCAAATGTTGAACACTCAGTCCGCGGTGGTGCTGACCCTGGCCGGCCAGGACCGCGAGGCTCGCGTTCGCGTCACGGTGGTGGCGGGAACCGCGGGGTCGGCCGGCAGCCGCGGGGAGGACTGACTCCGGTGGCCGACCGCAAGCTCGAGCGCGATCTGCAGATCCTGACGGCCATCGGCGAGGGGGCGCCGCTGACCCAACGCGCCCTGGCCAAGCGCCTGGGGGTCGCGCTCGGCCTGACCAACCTCTACCTGAAGCGGCTGGGGCACAAGGGGCTCATCAAGATCGGCGAGTTTCCCACCAAGCCGGCCACCCGCAAGCGTCTCCGCTACTTGCTCACCCCGAAGGGTCTCTCGACCAAGACCCGCCTGACATTCGAGTACGTGAGGCGCTCGGTCGATCTGTACCGGTTGGCCCGACAGACGCTGCGCAGCGCGCTCGCCGACCTGCCGCAGGACGGCAACGGTGTCGCCCTCTACGGCAGCGGCGAGGCCGCCGAGCTCGCCTATCTCACCCTGAAGGAGCTCGGCCTGGAGCCGGTGGGCGTGTTTGCCTGGGAGGCGCGCGGCGTGTTCCTCGGCATGCCGGTGCGGGACGCCAGCGAGCTCGCCACGCTTCCGGTGGACCGCATCGTGGTCGCCACGTTCGACAAGCCCAAGCTGCACGTGCCGGGCCTGCGGGCTCTGGGCATCGCCGCCGACAAGCTGGTGACACTCGATCGGCCATCCCGGCGGAGCAACGGCCAGCGTCCCGTCCAAGGAGGCGCCAGGTGACACTCGACGACCGCTCCATCCTGGTGACCGGCGGCACCGGCTCGTTCGGCAACCGCTTCGTGGAGACGGTGCTGAGCCGGTACCGCCCACGGCGGGTCATTGTCTTCAGTCGTGACGAGCTCAAGCAATCGGAGATGCAGGCGCGCCTGCGCCACCCGGCCCTCCGGTTCTTCCTCGGCGATGTTCGCGACTGCGAGCGTCTGCGACGGGCGATGCACGACGTCGACGCGGTGATCCACGCCGCCGCCCTCAAGCAGATCCCGGCCTGCGAGTACAACCCGTTCGAGGCGATCCAGACGAATGTCATCGGCGGCAAGAACGTCATCGATGCCGCCATCGACAGCGGGGTGAAGCGGGTGATCGCGCTGAGCACCGACAAGGCGGTCAACCCCATCAACCTCTACGGCGCCACCAAGCTGTGTGCCGAGAAGCTGTTCGTGCAGGCCAACGCCTACGGCTTTCCGCGCGGGACCAGCTTCGCCTGCGTGCGATACGGCAACGTCATCGGCAGCCGTGGCAGCGTGATCCCGCTCTTCCAGGCCCAGCGGTCGAACGGCAGCGTCACCGTGACCGATCCCCGGATGACCCGGTTCTGGATCACGCTCGATCAGGGCGTCGACTTCGTGCTGCGGTGTATCGGGCTCATGCGCGGCGGCGAGATCTTCGTGCCGAAGCTGCCCAGCACCCGGATCCTCGATCTCGTCGAGGCAGTCGCCCCGGCCTGCCGCGTGGAGTGTGTCGGCATCCGGGCCGGCGAGAAGCTGCACGAGGTGCTCGTCTCGGAAGACGATGCGCGCCAGACCGTCGAGCAGGACTCGATGTTCGTGGTCGAGCCCCTGCACCCGAGCTGGGCGTACCGGCCATGGCAGGACGGCCGCCGATGTGCGGCGGGCTACTCCTACGCCAGCTCCACCAACGATCACTTCCTCAGCCCGGACGAGATGCGAGGACTCATCGATGGGTGACCTCGTCGCGGTCGAGCCGGCTGGCCGTGGGGCGTGAGACGGGCCCTTGGCCACCACGCTAACTGACCGGCCGCGGCTGGCCTTCCGCGCGGACGCCGGGCCCGGCGTGGGGCTCGGCCACGTCCGACGCTGCCTGGCGCTGGCGACCGCGGCGAGCTGGGCAGAGCCGTGGCTGTTGATCGACGGCCCCCACGAGGTGGCCGAGGCGACCGAGCGCGCCGGCGTCGCCACTCGCCTGGTGCCGCCGGGCGCGCAGCCCACGCTCGCCGCGGTCGCGGCACTGGGTGCCCACGTGCTCGTGGTGGACTCATACCGGCTCGGCGCGGCGGCAGTGCGGCAGCACGGCCCCCAGCCGCGGCTGCTGACAGTGCTGGACGATGCCGGCCGCTTTCCGTTGCCGGCCGACCTGGTCGTGAGTCCCGCGCTGGGTCTGGAGGCACCGCCGGGCGAGGAGTCGCGCTACCTGCTCGGGCCTGGCTTCGCGCCCCTCGCCCTGGAGTTCGCGGCGGTGCCATCTCGCCCCGCCGATGGCGTGGAGCGCCTCCTGGTGACGCTCGGCGGGACCTCGCCGCCCGTCCTGCTCGGTGCCCTGGTGCGGGCGGCACGAGCGGCCGTTCCGTCGGCCGTCGTCGACGTGGTGGTCGGGCCCCTGGCCGCCGCGACCGACGGTCTGTCGGCCGAGCTCGGCGGCGCCGGCGGCGTGACGCTGCACCGGAAGCCGGCGACCTTGCGCCCGCTGATGGCGGCCGCCGACCTGGCCGTCAGCGCCGGAGGCGTCACGCTCCTGGAGCTCGCCGCCACGGCCACGCCTTCGGTGGCGATGGTTCTCGTGGCCAACCAGGCGGCCGCCGTGGCAGGACTCGCAGGCGCCGGGGCCGTCGTGAGCGTGGGGGACGCGACGGAAGGCGATGTGGCGGCGCGCGTCCGGATCGCGCTCGCGGCGCTGGCTGCCGATCCGGGGCGCCGCCGCGCGCTGGGGGCGCGCGCCCGCGAGCTCGTGGATGGGCGCGGCGCCGTCCGGGTTGCGGAAGCCCTGCGGACCCGGCTGGCCGGACCGCTGGCGGCGGCCGCGGCGGAACGGGCCTGATGCTGGGGTTCCGGGTGGGCGAGCGCTGGGTCGGCGATGGCGGACCCTGCTTCGTGATCGCCGAGGCGGGAGCGAATCACAACCGAGACCTCGGCATGGCTCGGGAGTTGATCGCGGTTGCCGCCGAGGCCGGGGCCGACGCGGTGAAGTTCCAGACGTACTCCGCCGAGACGCTCTACTCGAAGAAGACCCCGCGCTTCAGCTATCTGGCCGGGCTCACCGACAAGAGCACGTGGGATCTCATCAAGGCCATCGAGCTCCCGCGCGAGTGGCAACCGCTGCTGGCCGAGGAGGCACGTCGGCGCGGGGTGCTGTTCATGTCCACGCCCTTCGATCATGCGGCGGTGACCGAGCTCGACGCGCTCGGAGTTCCCGCCTTCAAGATCGCCTCGTTCGAGATCGTCGATCTGCCGCTCGTGCGCCGGGCGGCGGCCACGGGCAAGCCCATGATCCTCTCGACCGGGCTTGCCGATCTGGAGGACATCCAGGATGCCCTCGGCGAGTGCGCGGCGGTGGGCAACCGGCAGGTCGCGCTGTTGCAGTGCGCGTCGCTCTACCCGGCGCCCGTCGAGCGCGTGAACCTTCGCGCCATGGCGACCATGCGGCAAGCCTTCCGGGTGCCGACCGGCCTGTCCGACCACACGCTCGGCATTCACGTGCCCGTGGCCGCCGTTGCGCTCGGTGCCGCCGTGATCGAGAAGCACTACACGCTGTCGCGCACGCACGCGGGCCCCGACCATCCGTTCGCCATCGAGCCCGACGAGCTGAAGGCCATGATCCGGCACATCCGCGACGTGGAGGCCGCGCTCGGCGACGGGCGCAAGGCGGGGCCGCACGCCGACGAGGTGGAGATGTACCAGAAGGCGCGCCGCAGCCTGGTGGCCGCGTGCCCGATTCCACGCGGCACCCGTATCGCGGCCGAGATGCTGGCGATCAAGCGGCCGGGACACGGCATCAAGCCCAAGTTTCGCGAGCTCGTCGTCGGGCGCCTGGCTCGCGTGGACATCGACGAGGACGACGTCCTGACCTGGGAGATGCTGTGAGCGACCCCTCGGTGGTGACGCTGCGCCCGGCCGCCGCCGCCGATGGCGAAGCGCTCTGGCAATGGCGCAACGATCCCGCCGCGCGACGCGCCTCGTTCGACGGCCGGGAGATCCCGTGGGAGGAGCACGCCGACTGGCTTGCCCGCACGCTGGGCCGTCCCGACCGGCGCCTCTGGATCGTGGAAGTCGCGGGGACTCCGGCGGGGATGGTACGCCTGGACGTCGAGGGCGATTGTGCCGCCGTCAGCCTCAACGTGGCGCCCGCCTTTCGCGGCGCCGGCGTGGGCCCGGCCGCGCTCGCCCGGGCCGCCGGGGAGGCGTTCGGGGCTCTCGGACTCTCCACGCTCGTTGCCCGCGTCAAGGTCGACAATCCCGCCTCACGGGCGGCCTTCGAACGCGCCGGCTTCACAGTGACGGGGACCGGGGCGGGCGTGATCACGGTCCGCCGCACGAGGAGGACGCCATGAGACAGGTCGCGATCGGGGACCGGCGGTGTGGGGACGGCGAGCCCGTCTTCATCGTGTTCGAGGCGGGGCCCACCCACACCGGCACCGACGCCGCGCGGCGGCTGATCGACGTGGCGGCGGAGGCCGGCGCCGACGCCATCAAGTTCCAGATCCTCGACACCGATCGCCTGATCGGGGACAAAGACCTGGAGATCACCTACAAGACACTGCGTCCCGGCGGCGGCGTCGAGGACGTCACCGAGCGGCTGGACACCATCCTGCAGCGCCGCGCCCTGCCGCTGGCCGAGTGGGCCGCGCTGAAGCGCCACGCCGACAAGGCGGGAATCACCTTCTTCGCGACGGTGGACTACCCCGAGACCCTGGCGTTCGTGGCCGAGCTCGGCTGCCACGCGGTCAAGGTCGCGTCCGGGGACCTCAACCACCTGCCGTGGCTCGAGCAGGTGGCCCGCAGCGGCCTGCCGGTCATGATCGACACCGGGGCGTCGACGATCGGCGAGGTCGAGCGGGCGGTGGAGGTGCTGCTGGCCGCCGGCAACGACCGGATCATCATCCATCAGTGCCCGTCCGGCTACCCGGCCCACCTGGAGTCCATCAACCTGCGGATCATCACCACGCTGCGCCAGCTCTTCGCCGAGCTGCCCATCGCCTTCTCCGACCACACCCCCGGCTGGGACATGGACGTGGCCGCCATCGCACTGGGTGCCAACATGGTGGAGAAGACCCTGACGCTCGACCGGCACACCCGCTCGGCCGAGCACATCATGTCGCTGGAGCCGCCCGACGCCGGCGCTTTCGTGCGGGCCATCCGTGACGTCGAGGTGGCACTCGGCCGGCCCCGCCGCGTCATGACCGACAAGGAGGCCCAGGGCAAGCTGCTCGCCCGCCGCAGCCTGCACCTCACGCGCGCCGTGCGCCGGGGCGAGCGGCTCACCGAGGATCTGGTGGACTGGCGCCGCCCGGGCACGGGCATCCGTCCGGCGGAGCTGGGCTACGCGCTCGGCCGCGCCTTTGGCCGTGACCTGCCGGGCGGCACGCGATTGACGTGGAGCGATCTCGCGTGAGACTGGGCTTCGTCGTCACCCGGATCAGCCACATCAAGCACTGGGCCACCCTGGTCGAGGAGGCGCTGGCCCGCGGCCTGGACGTCACGCTGTTCCTGGACCACACCGGGAGTCGTTCCCGGCCCGGCGGGCTCAAGGGCTACCAGTTCCCGGTCGAGGCGGCGGTCCCGACCTTCCGGCACGGCCGGCCGCGCGTGATGCCCTTCGCCACCCTGGATGCGCTGTTCGACGCATTGCGGGCGCGGCAGGTCGACGCGCTCTTCGGTGCCCGGCCGATCCTGCCGGAGCTCACGGCCGCCTTTCCCGCCGGGCGGCGCCCGCTCGTCGCGCAGGTACAGACCACGTGGGACTCCCTCATGCTGCACGTCCAGCCCGCCCGGCTGGCCGAGCTCGATGTCTTCTATGGATTCTCGCCGGCGTGGGTGGAGTGGTGGGCCGACTATCAGGCGCACTGGGGTCGCATCCCGGCGGCCGAGCGCGATCGCTGGCGCGACCGGCTGCGGGCGCGCTTCGTCCCCGTCGGCTTCGCCGAGGCCGAGCAGTTCAAGTACGTGGACCCGGCTGCCGTACGGGCGCGGCTGCGACTCCCGGCGGCGCCCATCGTGCTCTACCTGCCGTTCCCGTTCCAGACGGTCTGGCGCGAATTCTGGCCGCACTTCGTCCACCGTCACCGCCAGCCGCTCCAGGCCCTCGCCATCCTGCTCTCCGGACGCTGGCGCTGGCTGCCTTACGCGGTGCGGGGGTGGAACGACCCCACGCTCGTCCGCCGTCTACGCGAGTTCTGTGACCGGAGCGGAGCGGCGCTGGTCGTCAAGGGACGGCTCAAGAACCGGGTGCCCGGTCATCTGGCGCGCCGGGCCTCCCGCACGCTCTACGACGAGGCCTACTACCCGGCCACGATCGTCGAGCTGTTGAGCGTGGCATCGCTGTGCGTGCACTACTACAGCTTCGGGCTGGTGGAAGCGGCCTACGGCAGTGTGCCGAGCCTGTGCATCTCGCCCAGCGGCGAGGAGTGGCCCAAGATGCAGGTGCAGAAGATGTCGGTCGAGGCCTTCTCCGGCGCGCCTGACACCTTCTACAACTTCGCCGGCGTCGTGCACCGGCTCTCCATCCCGGAGGCGTTCGAGCGTCTGCCGCAGCTCGGCCTGGCCGACCTCCGCCTGGACCCCGCGCGCCGCCGGGCCTTCCTTCAGCGCTTCTTCGGCCACGAGGACCTCGACGTGGCGGCCCGCATCTTCGACGACCTCGAGCGCCGCGTGGCCGATCGCGGCTCGGTGGCGACCGCTCGAGCATGACGGACCGGAGCCAGCTCGCCCTGCTCGGCGTCCGCTATCTGGTTCCCCACCGCCGGACGCTGACCGCCCTGGTCGCCGCCGGGCTGGTCACAGCCGGGCTGGCGGCCCTGCTGCCCGCCCTGATGGCCCCCATGCTGGATCTGGCGCTGGGGCGTCAGGCGACGCCGCCGGGTGGCGGGGGACGACTCAGCCTGGCCAACCTCGGCGCGGCGAGCCTGGCCTGGCTCGGGATCGACCGAGTCGCCGACCCGCGTCCGATCCTGCTGGCCCTGGCCGGGGCCTACGCCGGTGTCGGCGCGCTGCGGGGCGTGGGGGAGTACGTCAGCAGCCTGCTCGCGCTGCGCATTCGAATGGCGGCGGCCGGCGCCCTGCAGACGGATCTCTTCGGCCATCTGCTGGGCCTCTCGCTCGGGTTCTTCGGCCGGGAGCGCGGAGGCGAGCTGCTGGCGCGCCTCGACGAGGACACCCGCGGCGCCACCGAGGGGCTCGACGCCATCGCCGTCACGCTGCTCACGGCGCCGCTGCTGATCGCCGTCTACGGGGTGCTGCTGATGAGCACCAGCCCGACTCTCGTGGCGGCGGGCCTGGCGGCGGCGGTGCTGCACGGGACGGTCACGCGAGCAGTGTCCCGGCCGCTGAGGCGCGCTGCGACGCTGTACTTCGCCGCCGTCGCCGACACTGTCGCGCGTCTGCACGAGACCCTGGTGTGCGTGCGGGTCGTGAAGTCGTTCGGAGCGGAGCACGCCGAGACAGGCCGGGTGGGGGGGCTGCTGGCGCGCGAGGTGCGCGCCCACCTCGTCCGCTCGGCGTGGAAGCACCTGGAGGAGCCGGCGCGGGCGCTGGTCAACCATCTCGTCGAGATCGCCGTGCTGCTGCTCGCCGCATGGGAGCTGATGGCCGGACGGCTGGCGGCTCCCACCTTTGTGCTGTTCCTCTGGGTGGGGCGGGCCCTCACCACCCAGCTCGGCCGCCTGGGCGCGGCCTGGACACGCGCGCACGCGACGCTCGCCGCCGGCGCCCGGATCGCCACGCTCCTTGCCGAGCGGCCGGCGCTGATCGACGGCGACGAGGCCGTGGACGGCTTCCGCGATCGCATCGAGCTGCGTGGCGTCGAGTTCGACTACGGAGTGGGACGCGTGCTCCACGGTGTCGATCTCGAGATCCGCAAGGGCGAGATGGTCGCCCTGGTCGGTCCGAGCGGGGCAGGCAAGTCGACGCTGGCCGATCTGGTCCTCAGGCTGCACGACCCCACGGCCGGCACGGTGACCATCGACGGACGTCCGGTGCAAAGCCTTCGCCTCGGCGACTACCGGCGCCTGTTCGGCGTGGTCCCCCAGGAAACACTGCTGTTCCACGCCAGCGTGCGCGACAACATCGTCTACGGCCGGCCCGGCCTCACGGAGAGCGACGTGAGGCGGGCGGCACGCATCGCCAACGCCGACGACTTCATCAGCGGGCTGCCCGAGGGCTACGACACCATCGTCGGCGACCGCGGCGTTCGCCTGTCAGGCGGCCAGCGGCAGCGCATCGCCATTGCCCGCGCTGTCGTCACCGCCCCCCCGGTGCTGGTCCTCGACGAGGCCACGAGCGCCCTCGACCGCGAGTCCGAGCGCCTGGTGCAAGACGCCATCGAGCGCGTCATCAACGGGACGACCTCGCTCGTGATCGCCCACCGACTGTCCACGGTCCGCCGCGCGCACCGCATCGTCGTGGTTGCGGAGGGTCGCATTGTCGGCTCGGGTACCCACGAGGAGTTGCTGGCGGGGTGTCCAGTCTACGCGCGGCTCTGCCGGCTGGCCTTCGTCGAGGCCGAAGCGATTGGGCTGGCCTGAGGGCGCGCGGATCGGCGTGGTGATCCAGGCCCGGATGAGCTCCACCAGGCTGCCGGGCAAGGCGCTGGTCGACCTTGCCGGTCGCCCGCTGCTCGAGCGGCTGTGGCGGCGCCTGACGGCGTGCCGGCTGCCGGCGACGGCCGTGGTCGCCACCTCGATCACGCCCGCCGACGAAGCGATCGTCGCGCTGGCCCGCCGGCTGGGGGCGCCGCTGGTGCGCGGACCGGAGCAGGACGTGCTGGCCCGGCTGCTCGCAGCCTGCGATCGCCATGAGCTGGCCGCCTTCGTGCGCGTCACCGGCGACAATCCGCTGACCGACCCTGGCGGCGTCGACGCGCTGATCGCGGCGTGGCGGCAGAAGCCGTGCGACTACCTCCACACCGTCCACCGGGACGGCTACCCCCTGGGGGCGGGCGCCGAGCTGCTCACCCGGGATGCGCTCGTCAGCGCCGCCACGGTGCTGTCAACGGCGGCGGCACGGGAGCGGGTCACCACCTGGATTCGAACCTCGGGCCGGTTCGAGTGCCGGCGGCTGGACGCGCCGGCGGCGTGCCGCGCCGCCGATTGCTTTCTCACCGTGGACTGGCCGGACGACGTGGAGGTCCTGCGCCGCGTCTACGCCCGCTTTGCCGGGCATGACGACGTGCTGCTGCCGGACATCCTCGGCTTCTTGCGCACCGCGCCGGAGGTGCGGGCCCTGAACGCTCACCGGCACGCGCCGTTGCCGGAATGACGACGGTCACGCGGACGCCGGCCCGCGGTCTGCTCGACCGCTTCAGGCTGGAAGGCAAGGTCGCCCTCGTCGTCGGCGGCGCCGGCCGCGTGGGCGCCCATGTCTCACGCGCGCTGGCCGAGGCCGGCGCCCACGTCGT